>Ga0114931_10001964_pt1 | contig 26206 bp, 17 predicted proteins | sample 2SBtaG_FD_89579 | JGI IMG/M metagenome (GOLD analysis project Ga0114931, IMG submission 89579) | Deep subsurface microbial communities from Kolumbo volcano to uncover new lineages of life (NeLLi) - 2SBTROV14_V59a metaG | ecosystem: Environmental > Aquatic > Marine > Volcanic | place: Kolumbo... | reverse complement strand
TCCTTGAAATGAAGTCGACAACTTTCTTCGTTTGTGAAGTTTGCGGTGAATGAAAATAGATTCATAATTCATTAATTTGATGCTAATATAAGAAAATTAGGTGATTTTACGGACAAGCAGAAAGATTTTTAATAAAAGGGGTAGTATAAGACCTTCTTTGGAAAAAAGGATTGCCACTGATAGCTCGTACAATATGAGTTTTCCGAATTTCCTCTATGTTTAGGTTAATCGTAGAAAGTGCGAGTAAGATTATAGGGGTAAAAATAACGCTGTAAATTTTTTTTGGTAAATATTTACTATTTAAAATAGTAAGTATTTTTTCAACCGAAGCACCCATTGCTAAATAAATTAAAAAAGAAATGCAGTAAGTAAAAGCAAGCATTTTGGTCGCTGCCAATCCAAAAAATAGATACGTTAGGAGAATGAATGTAAAAATAGCGATCTTAAAAGTTTTATTTTTTAAGGCTGTATAAAGAAGTATGATGCATAAAAAAAGTAAATATTTGCCTATTCCATATAGTTCATTCATAACATCAAAATGAAACAAAAAACTCCCTCCGTGCCTCTCAATGATTTTATGAAAGTGTTGTTGGTTGAGCATGAATTCAATTTTGCTGATTACTGGGAAGGCATGAAAAATATACAATTGCCATGGGAGAAATATAACGATAGCAATAAAGAAGCTTAGTAATATATTTTTATAATGAACCCATTGCTTTCTTCTTTCATTTGATAGGGTAACAGAAAGCCCCCACCCAGAAAAAACTAAAAGTCCTGTTAGCCATTTTACGAGCATAGCACAACCCGAAAATAGGCCAACCAAGACTAAGAAATATTTTTTTCTATATGAGTTGGTGTTTTCATATTCAATCCAAGCCCAAATACTAGCACAAACGTAGAACAAGAATGCAACATCATTATGATCGGTAGTAATGGCTCCAGAAACAATTTCAAGAGAGAAGTTGGATAAAGTAAAAAATAATGCAGCAAAAAATCCGGCTGTAGTGTTAATGGTTATTTTTCCTATTCGATAGATGAAGAAAATAACAATTGTTGACATCAAAATACTAGGAAGCCTTAAGCCAAATATATTTACACCAAAAATTTTCATACTTAGTGCCATTTGCCATAAAAACAAAGGTTGTTTATGTAGCCAGATATGATTTTCACCCCAATTCATACTATATGGGAGTACGGGGGTTTTATATAACATAGGTTTAAATGGATTGCTCATCATGTTTTTTGCAACAAGCGCGTGAAATTGTTCATCCCATAAATTAAGGTAAGGATCCAATAAAGCAACAAAAAGACGTACACTAAACCCAGCTAATAATAATAAAATAAGACTCAATTGTTTATTTTCTTTGTATTGGAATGTGATTAAACTAACTATAAAAAATAGTATTCCAATAATTAGCGGAATTGACTGTTCAAGGGAAAAATAATAGGAATTTGTATCATTGAAAAAGAAAATATCAGCTTCTTCCATATTTTCTTTGTTGGCTCTTAACACCCTATTAGAATCTATGCTAACATATTTATTGTTATGGTCTTTAAGTAGATGATTCCCGGAAGCATTGGTAACAATTTCGAAAATGATATTATTCTCATTTTCGGAATATCCGGCTGTTAATAGTCCATTTTTATTTCTATTGGCGCCTATGTAGGTATCATCAGATGTTTTTATTAAAACCTTGTTGTTTTTAAGTGGTTGTATTGAAAATTTTTCCCAATCACCTAAAAGTTTTCTGTTTGCAATAACTTCATTATTCCTGTACCTGTCGGCAGATATGTACAATTGAGATGAGTCTGTTATAAAAAAATCCGATCCATTTTTTATATGGAAATCCGTTTTATCATTATTTCTATCACACCCTAATAATATAAAGGAAAGAATAATGGCTGTATATAAAATAAAACGTTTCGACATAAACTCTATTTCTTAAAGAAAATTAAATGAATGAGCTCAATCTTTCATCGCTCTATCCATGCTTCGTTTGGCATCTTTGGCTTTCAAATCGTGACGCTTGTCGTGCATTTTCTTGCCTTTTGCCAAAGCAATATCTAGTTTGGCGTATCCTTTTCCATTAATAAATAAACTTAACGGAATAATGGTTAACCCTACATCTTTTTTCTTTTTAATGAGCTTGTCAATTTCTTTACGATTGAGCAACAATTTTCTTTCTCTACGTGGTTCATGGTTGTTGTAGGAACCTTGTTCGTATTCAGCAATGTACATGTTTTTAATAAACACTTCTCCGTTGTTTATATAGCAATACGCTTCTACAATGCTTGCTTTCCCTGCTCTAATGGATTTGATTTCGGTTCCGTAAAGTTGAAGCCCTGCAGTAAATTTTTCTAGAAACTCGTATTCGAATTTTGCCTTTTTGTTTTTTATGTTAATTGGAGTAGCCACAGTGCGAAGTTAATGAATTATGGAGAATAATGCTTCAACAAGATACTGTCAGTTTGAGTGTTCCGATGTAAAATCGGAATGTATCGAAAACAAAGTATTTTGTCTGCCCTTCGATAGACTCAGGGTGACAAAAAGAGACATCATTTTATAGCAATAGCATAATGTCCCACTAAAGCATGTCGTTCAAAAGAAAGCAGCCACAGATTTAGTGTTTTTCGTTCTTCATCCAAAAAATGAAAAATAGGACCGTCAATACCAATTTTATGGCTGTCTAACCATTTTCCTTTTTCATCAGTAAGGTAGGCGTAATAAGGGTTTTTATCCGTTTTGCATTGTTCGTGCTCACTGTAGGTTTCATAAAAAGTATGATTCGAAAAACCCATGGAACTTTTCCAGCCACTATTGGCATCTTCAATTGCTAAGGTTGGAAAATCTGCCAGTTGAAGACCACCAATAATTAATTGTGTGGTTCTGTTTTGGTTTTTATCTGTAAACGTTAACTGGACTTCGTGTAAGGTGTCTTGGTTAATGAGTGAAACTATTCTGTTAAGTTGAATATCAATCAATTCATAAATTCTTCCGAGCTCCGTTGTTCGAGGATCTTTTTTATTGTAAAAACCTGGAATAGAAAAGGTAGCGAACAAGGTACTGTCATTTTGTAAATCCCTCATGGTGTTAAATTGAGAAGGGTAAATGATTTCTTTAAACTTTTTTTCTCTGGCTTTTTTTAACGGATACATTGCATCACTTAAGTCGGTAAAATTAATTTGTTGAGAATCAATTACCGTTCTAATAATAGAAGGATCAATTACTTTACTTTCAGGATCTTTCCAATGTTCAAGAGGAGCACTGTATTCTTTAAAAGGAACCTGATTTACTTCTTCAAATAGCTGAGCGTATAATTCTTTAGGAAAGTTGAACCACCCGTGAGTTGTTGGTAGTTGTTTTCCATCTTCTTCAGCATACACAATGATTTCCCATAAATAAGAGTTCAAGCAGTTACGGGCTAAATCAACTCGAACAAAATTGTTGTTGTTCGATTTAAATTCGTTAGGATTAAATCGTACTTGGTTCCTATTCCATTCTTGATTTACTAAAGCCAAATAACTGATGTAATCATCATCTTTTAGTTGAGGTGGAATAGTGGGGATGTATTCAGCCAAGTTGATGTTGTTGATTACTATCGAATCTCCATTGACAGCATAAAATTTAAAATCATACGCGTTTTCTGTTTTTTCAATAACTCCAGTATCAAAATACGAAGTATTGTAGTTGCTTGTTCGGTACCCAATATCAGGATTGTCAGGGTATTCATTATCCGTTAAGTTCTGAATTTTAAAAGAATATTTGCTTGTAGTTTGTTGATCCTCTTCTTTAGTGTTGTTCTCACAAGAAAATAAAGATAGGATGGACAAGGCAATAAAATAGAAACGTTTCATGACGATTAACAAAATAGAGTTTTCAATCGCAAACATACTAACTTCTATCTTCTGGCTACTTTCTTCTAGCTATTTTTTTACCCTAACGCAACATCTAAAATCATCATCACTAAAAACCCGCCAATAAAACCTAAAACGGCTACATCAGTGTATTTATCTCGTTGAGTTTCTGGAACTACTTCTTCTACTACCACAAAAATCATGGCTCCAGCGGCAAAAGCTAAGGCATAAGGTAAAATAGGTTCGAAAGCCATTACAGCCCATGCACCTAAAACAGCGGCAACAGGTTCTACAATAGCAGATAGTTGTCCGTAATTAAAACTTTTCCACCTGGACAACCCTTGTCTTCGAAGAGGCATTGAAACTGCTATACCTTCAGGGAAGTTTTGTATTCCGATACCTATAGCTAAAGCGATGGCGACCCCGATAGTTGCGCCATCTATTCCAGCAGCAGCACCACCAAACAATACACCTATAGCTAGCCCTTCAGGGATATTGTGTAATGTAATGGCGAGTACTAATAGGGTAGAGCGATGCCATTCGGTTTTTACTCCTTCGGCTTCTTCTTTCTTAAAATTAATGTGTAAGTGAGGCATTACTTTATCTAATCCATATAAAAATAATGCACCACCTAAAAACCCTAATGCAGCGGGAAAAACTTTTACAAATCCTTCTCCACTAGACATTTCTATAGCCGGACTTAATAACGACCAAAAACTAGCTGCCACCATTACACCTCCTGTAAAGCCTAACATACCATCAAAAATGGCTCTGTTCATTGATTTAAAGAAAAAGACGAAGGATGCACCTAGAGCGGTTAATCCCCAAGTAAATAAAGCAGCATAAAGTGCTTGTTGTACAGGACTATCAATGGCTTCAATAACTATTTTTAATTCTTCTAACATGTTATAGTTTTTTTATAATCAGGTTTTTACTTGCTTGATGTGATATAATGGTCTTTCCACCTTTGTTAATTGATACATTCATGGATTGATCAAACTCAATCACCTCATTCACTTTAATTTCAGAGCCTAACAACAGATTAATGCTTTCTAGGTATTTTAAATAACTACTCGAATGTTCTTTTACGCCAACTACAATTCCTTTTTGATTATTAGATAAGTCGGAAAGAGTAACATCTTTGTGATGAAAAACGTTTCCATCTTTATCAGGAATAGGATCTCCGTGTGGATCGTATTTAGGGTGTTCCAAGAATATTTCTAATTGATCTGTTAGCTTTTCGGAATTAATGTGCTCTAGTTCTTCCGCTAAGTCATGCACTTCATCCCATTTAAAGTTTAATTTTTCTACCAAAAAAACTTCCCAAAGTCGGTGATTACGAATTATGGAGATGGCAATTTTTTTTCCTTTTTCAGTTAGCGTTACCCCTTTGTACTTTTTATAAAGCACCAATTTTTTGTCGGATAATTTTTTAATCATATCAGTTACTGAAGAAGCTTTAGTGTTGAGTTCATCCGCAATAACATTGGTAGATACGCCCTCTTTGTTTTTTGCACTGTACTTAAAAATGGCTTTTAAATAATTCTCTTCAGTGAATGTATTCATCCTTATTAATTTTCTGTAAAGATAAATAAATATTTAAGTTAATTATAAAAATAAATTTAGATAAGTCTAAAAATAAATTTAGATTTGCAATATAAATTGTAAAATACCACAAAAAAGGTATTGATGAAGATTAAATTGTAAAATACATTTGTCTCGTTATTTATAATTAGTCTAAATAAAAATAAGAGCAATGAAGAAATTAATTTTAATCTTATCCATATTACCTGCATTAGGATTTGCTCAAACGGGTAATGTAACAGGTGTTGTAAAAAGTGGAGGAGAACCTATCCCTTTTGCTAATGTAGGTATTGTTGGTAGTAAAAAAGGAGCCGCATGTGATGTTGATGGTAAGTTTACTATTAAATATGTTGCCGTTGGTAAACAAACCATACAATTTAGTGCAGTTGGTTATAAAACATATAAGCAGAGTGTAATTATTAATAAAGATAAAACTACAACAGTTACCATTAATACTGAAAAGACATCATCAAGTTTGGATGAAGTTGTGGTTACAGGAACATTAAAAGAGGTCTCTTTAATGGAATCTGCTGTTCCCATTGAAGTTTACACACCTCATTATTTTAAGAAAAACCCTACGCCATCTTTGTTTCAAGCTTTGTCCATAGTTAATGGAGTACGACCACAAGTAAATTGTAGCGTGTGTAATACAGGTGATGTACACATTAATGGAATGGAAGGACCATATACGATGATAACTATTGATGGAATGCCTATTATTGGAGGTTTGGCATCTGTGTATGGGTTAAATGGAATTCCAAATAGTATAATACAAAGAATGGAAGTAGTTAAAGGACCAGCATCTACACTTTTTGGTTCTGAAGCTGTAGGTGGGTTAATTAATGTTATTACTAAAGATCCCAAAAAAGCACCTGCTTTTTCTGTTGATGTGATGGGAACAACTTGGGGAGAGGTAAATACAGATGTTTCTACTCGTTTTAAATTAGGTAAAGCCTCCTCAATAGTTGGGGTTAATTATTTTAACTATAGTAATCCGATAGACAATAATGGAGATAATTTTACTGATGTAACCTTACAGGATAGAATTTCTGTTTTTAATAAATGGAGTTTAGCTAGAGAAAAGAGCAGAATAGCTTCTATTGCTTTTAGGTATATTTATGAAGATAGATGGGGAGGAGAGATGCAATGGATCCCCAAATTTAGAGGTGGAGATAGCATTTACGGAGAGTCAATTTATACTTCTCGGTATGAAATTATGGGGAAATATCAGCTCCCAACCAATGAAAATATATTTTTAAGCTTTTCTTATTCTGACCATGATCAAAATTCAGCTTATGGAAACACGCCATATATTGCTAATCAAAATATTGCTTACTCCCAGTTGCATTGGAATAAAAGAATATGGAGTACACATGATATTTTGTTAGGAGGAGCATTTCGTTACACTTATTACGATGATAATACTCCAGCAACATTTTCATCCGACACTTTAAATCCAATTAACGAACCTAGTGAAATTTATTTGCCCGGTATTTTTCTGCAAGATGATATTGCGATAAATGAAAAAAATAGATTGTTATTAGGTATTCGTTATGATTATGATTCGAGACATGGAAATATTTTTACGCCACGAGCTAACTATAAATGGATGCCTAATGATAATGATGTTATTCGTGTAAGTTTTGGCTCAGGTTATCGAGTGGTTAACTTATTTACAGAAGATCATGCTGCAACTACAGGATCTAGAGATGTAATCATAAAAGAAAAATTAAAACCGGAGCAATCTTATAATACAAACATCCATTATCAAAAATTTATCAATACTAAGTTTGGTTTTATCAATTTTAACGCAAGTCTGTTTTATACTTATTTTACCAATAAAATTAATCCTGATTATGAAACCAACCCGCAGCAAATTATTTACGAAAATTTAGATGGGTACGCTGTTTCTCAAGGAGGAAGCTTTAACTTTTCATTTAATTTTACTTCACCATTAAAAATTCAAGTAGGAGGTACTTTTTTAGATGTATATAATATGGATAAAGATGAAACTGGAAATTTAAAAAGAACAGAGCAGTTATTAACTGAGCATGTTTCTGGAACTTTTGGTGTAGCTTATACTTTTTATAAACCTAAAATTAAAATTGATTATAGTGGTAATCTATATGGGCCAATGAAGTTGCCTTTAGTGGAAAATGATTTTAGGCCAGCATATTCAGATTGGTACAGTATTCAAAATATTCAGATAACTAAAACCTTTTCCAAAGGATGGGAAATTTATGGTGGGATAAAGAACTTGTTAAATTATACTCCTCCAGCATATTCTATATTGCGACCTAATGACCCTTTTGATAAAAATGTGAATGCTGCTGACAACCCAAATGGTTATACTTTTGATCCGACTTATGTTTATGCATCTAATCAAGGAATCAGAGGTTTCTTTGGGGTGAGGTATACGTTTAAATAACTTAATAAACTCGTTGTGCATTTTGACAAAATTCTGTCAATTCGAGTGAATTTCACTGTTGAAAAGAGTGAAATTAGTATCGAGAATAGGAATTTAGGTATTTAAACTAGTTCTCGATACAATTTTTCGTTCCTCAAAATCACTCGAACTGACAAATCATTACTGTTTTTATTCAAAATGCACAATGGGTTTATTTATACTCTTTCAACTCCATCTTTTCTCCATCAAAAACAGCGTAAGTGTTGTGTTTAATCCATTCGCCTAGGTTAATGTAGGTTGATTTTTCTCCAATTTTCATGTTGAGAGGTAGATGCCGATGTCCAAACACAAAAAAGTCAATGTTGGGGTTTTTATTCAAGTAATCTTTACAATAAAGCACTAACATTTCTTTATCATCTCCATGGTAAACTTCATCGTAATTAATACTACTTTTTCGACTATTTCTGCTCCATGCGTTGGCAATTCCAATTCCTAGGTTAGGATGTATTCTAGCAAATGCCCATTGACAAATTTTACTGGCAAAAACAGCTTTTAGCATTTTGTATTGGGTATCTCCAGGTCCTAACCCATCTCCATGTCCAATTAAAAATTGCTTACCGTTGTATTCTCTTTCAATAGGTCCCCGATAAAGTGAAACACCTAATTCTTTAGGTAGGTAATCAAAGATCCACATGTCGTGATTACCTGTAAAAACATGAACAGGAATTCCACTGTCAGTGATTTCTGCAATTTTTCCTTGTAGCCTAACAAATCCTTTAGGGATGGAATGTTTGTACTCAAACCAAAAATCAAAAATATCGCCTACTAAGTATATTTCCTGTGCATCAACTTTAATTTCATCCAACCATTTTACCAATAGTTTTTCGCGTTCACTGCTTGTTTTTTCATCAGGAGCACCTAAATGAAAATCGGAAGCGAAATATATTTTTTTATGAAGTGATGAGGTCATTTAGTAATTAAGTAAATGAATGAGAGAATGATTAAATGATTGAATGTTGGGATTTATTATAAATCTGTTTTGTAAGCATTTTTTAATTATCGTCCGAAAGATAGTTCAATTTCAAAGATACTTCAAATTATTTGGTTTGACTCATTTTAGCATTACTATCATTCTAGCATTCATTAAATCACTTTTCTCACAACTCAATCTCTCTAATCATCTTAAACGGGTTAAGTGAATTAATATTTAATGTAAATCGAATCTTTTCTCCATAGTTGAGCTGATTAAGGTCGCTAGACATTTTAATGGGGAAGTAAATTTCGAAAATACTGGGTATCACATTTAAGGCTACGCCAAAATCGTAAGCTAAGTCAGAAGTTCGATTCGTGTTATTTGCTTTTTCACCAACCATTCCAAAATCAGCGTAAATACTTAACCCTTTAGAAAAAAGGTTACTTTTTAAATTTAAAGCTACTAACCAATTGTTAGCATAAATAAAACTATTATCTGCCTCAGGTGTAGCTAAGTTTTTAAATCCACCATCGGTAACAGCAAATTGCTGATTTAATACACCATCAATGGAATTTCTTCCTAAAAATATTTCGTTGTACAAGTAGTCAGAAGCTTCACCACCACTTAAGTTGTAATTAAATCTTCTATTGCCTCTTATGTCGTTGTTATTAATAAACTTTCCAGCAAATAGTCGAATGTCGAATCCTGTTTTTTCTTTTTTGTAAGAAAAACGATAGTTACTAGTTAGGTTCAGTTTCATAAAATGATCAGCTTGCTGAAACTCTACATTAACTTTGAATGGGTTAATCGGTCGCTCATTGTCTAGGTTAACCTTTAAACTATTGATGTAAAATTTTTCTACATCAATTTTGTGATCATAACTACCTGCTTCATTTAGATAATAGTTTGCTTTCTCTTCAAAAATATTGAAACTCGTCAATGAGATATTAAGAGCATTGAATTGTCTGGCTCTTTTTTTCTTAAGATTAAAAGAAATAGAAGGCGCTATTTTGTAATACTCTAAAGGTTGTGGATTAAAGTTGAGGTAGGTAAAAGAAGAGGCCATAGCTCCTATTTTAACATCTTGAAATGTATTACTAGGTAATATATGATAGTATACACTAGCATATCCATTGGTGTTTTCGGAACTAACCGAGTAAAGAGGAGCCAATACATATTCTAATTTTTTAGCAGGTATTACAGTATTGTAAAAAGCCATTCCGAACATAAACTTGTCATTATTGTTCCATCCTGCTATTGGAGCATAAAATAGTTGTGTTTTGTTAGGGTTTTCAATGCTTCCTGCCCATTGTAGTCTTAAAGGTTCAATAGTTTTAAATAAACCTTTTGTTTTTAACGTGTTATTGTTTCGGTTGATTTCAGGGATATCGAGTTGAGCATCTATGCGGTAACTATCAAAATCTCCTTTTGGAAAATCAACAAATTCAGTCGTTGAAATGGGCTGATACCATTGTGTGGTAACTATTTTTCCCTCTTTCATTCCAGAAATAGAAAATGGAGAAGCAACTTTTCCTTTATTCTTTATTTTTAGTTGAGTGGTATTTTCATCACTCTTTAGTTGACCTATTTTGTAATCTATTTTTTTAGTAGTTTGAATCAAATCATCAAAAAACCAACTTAAATTTTCACTAGTTTCTTCTTCAAATATTTTGCGTAAATCTTCCGGCTGAGGGTGTTTGAATTTCCATTCATTAAAATAACGCTGCATGCATTTATCATAGAGTTCTTCACCCAAATAAGCCTTTAAATAATCAAAAACAATGGCTGTTTTCGAGTATACTATTGCTCCGTAATTGAATGGAGTGTAATTGGCTGCTTTTTCTTCAATGGGTTGATCTTTATTTCTTCGGGCATTGAGTAAATACATTAATTCGTAAGATGATTTATGTTTATAGTGTGTAATATCAAACCAATCTAATGGAGTGTTTTCAACCTCTGCTGAATCGCCTAATAATCTTCTTGAAGGATATTTGGTTTCAATATAACGGTTTTCATTCATAGAATTGATGCCTTCATCCATCCATGGGTGATCACGTTCGTTAGATCCTAAAATGCCATAAAACCAGTTGTGTCCTACCTCATGCATTATTACTGTTTCTAACCCAAAATCGTTTCCAGATTCGCCAATTACAGTTACATTGGGATATTCCATTCCTCCCCCTGCACTTAAAGCACCGTCTACAGCAGTAACTTGATTGTATGGATAATCACCGTTCCATAAAGAGTAATAATAAGTAGCATCGTTCAAATATTCGATACTATTTTTCCATAGGTTAGCTTCATTGTTGGTAAACATGGCCCAAGTGGTTACTTTTCTTTTAGAGTGGGGGAGTTCAATTTCTCCTTTTAAAACATGATAACGTTTGTCGGCAAACCAGGCAAAGTCGTGTACATTTTCTTGGTGGTAATGTAGTGTTTTGGTAGTTTCAGAAGAAGTAGGAAAACTCATATCGTACTCGAATTGGTTTGTTTGGGCAGTTTTTATTGCTTTTTGATTGAGCCATGCTACTTCTTTTTCACCATCAATTAAATCACCGGTAGCTCCTACAACGTAGTTTTCGGGTAGGGTAATAAACACATCAAAGGTTCCATATTCAGAATAAAATTCTCCTTGATCTAAATAAGGCATAGGGTGCCAACCATTTTTATCAAAAACAGCAGGTTTAGGATACCACTGTGTTATTTGGTAAGATTGACCTATATGTCCTAATCTGGAAAAAATACCCAATGGGATTTTTACATTAAAAGGGGTAGATATTTTTATGGATTCACCTGATTGTAATTGTTGAGGGAGATAGATAATACAAATGTCTTTATGTTGGGGATCAAATTTCCATTGAATAGATTCTTCATTTATTTTAAAACTTAAGCTGTCTATGTAGCCTAATTGTTCATCGGGAGCATAGTAGAGATTGGGTTCATTGTTCTCTAACTTTTGTTGAGCCAAAGCAGTATTATAGTTTTTATAAGCGTTTGGCCATAAATGAATGTAGATAGAGTCAATAGGGTGAGGGGAATTGTTTCGGTACTCAATGGTTTCGAAAGCCACTAAACGATGATTTTTATCGTCTAGCTCAACATGGATTTCATAATTCACTTCTTGTTGAAAGTAAGTGTTACTCTTCTGAGAAAAAACAGAAAGAGTTGATAAAAAGAGAATGATTATGGGGTAGAAATTTTTCAAAGTAGCGTTAAAAAATTTCTGCTAATTTTCTTTCTAGTTGAGGACCTCTAAGGTTTTTTCCAAGTATAATACCTTCCCTATCAATTAGAAGTGTGAAGGGGATGCTTTCTACACCGTAAATGCCTACGGCTTCAGACTCCCACCCTTTTAAATCACTGATGTGGGTATTCCAAATCAGCCCATCTTTTTCAATGGCATTTAACCAATCTTCTTTTGGTTTTTGTTGCTGAGGCATACCATCTAAAGAAACACTTAACACTTCAAATCCTTTTGCATGATATTTTTTGTAGGCTTTAACCAAATTGGGGTTTTCTATTCTACATGGTCTGCACCACGAAGCCCAGAAATCTAATAAAACAACTTTCCCTTTAAGAGAAGAAAGAGAAATAGGATTTCCTGCTATATCATTTAAAGTAAAATCTGGGGCAGGATCACCAGTAGTTAAGTTGATTATTTTTTCTACCCTTTCATGAAACTTTTTATAATAAATGGAGTTGGGCATTTCTTTAAATAATGCTTCATCAACTGCAGTGTATAGTTCGCCATAGTTTTTGGGGTCAAATTGTTGAACAATTGCCATACTTACTAAAGAAGCGGGATTATCTTTGATCATTTTGATTAAATAGTCGTTGGTTTGATTAGAGGAGGTAAAAGAAGCAACTTGTACTTGATCAAAAACTGATCGGTCTCCTCTGTTGGCATCATAATAACGCTTCAAAGAATCTTGAAACAAGGCATTCTTTTTATAAGCAATATTAAAATTCCTTAACCGGTTGGATTCAATAGATCCACTAATAGAATAACTGTCCATTATATTGCTTCCATCTCCATTAATTATGGGTTTTTCGTTTTTATCTAGCACCAGATTAATAAAATTCTGATCATTAATTCTTAATCGGTAATAGCCATGTTCTTCGATGGGTTGTTGGAAATAATAATTCCCATCTGCATCAATTGTTGTAGAATCTTTAGTAATGATTTGTTCTGGATGCAGATAGTCTATATAAATGGTTGACCCTTCAGGCAAATTAATAATGTTTCCAGAAATGATACTGTTTTCAGGGTTTTTATCAGTGTTACATGCTATCAAAGAGCTAATTATAACAAGTGTAAGAATACTATTTTTCATAAAATTGATTTATAGATTTTAGAAGAACTATTTAGTCTTAAGTTAGCTGATTAATTAGTTCCTTAATGATTAAAGTAATTTTCGGCTCACTTTTTTGTGCAACATCTTGTACTTCTTGGTGGCTAATTTCTACAATTTTTCCATCAATACCAAGATCTGTAATAACAGATAAAGCAACACAAGGTAAGCTCATATGGTTGGCTACGATTACCTCAGGAACCGTTGACATACCTACAGCATCAGCACCTATTTTTTGTATAAAACGGTATTCTGCTGGTGTTTCATAATTCGGGCCTGATAATGAAGCATAGACTCCTTCTTGTAGCCGAATGTTGTTTTTTTGAGCTATTTCTCGAATTTGTAGGTTTAATTTTTGGCTGTAAGGTTCACTCATATCAGGAAAACGGGGTCCTAATTCATCACTATTTTTTCCTCTAAGCGGGTTGTCTGGCATTAAGTTAATGTGGTCAGTAATTAGCATAATATCTCCAATATTAAAATCGGGGTTTACACCTCCACTGGCATTTGTTAATATTAAGTAGTTAATTCCTAATGCATGTAAAACCCTAATAGAGAATGTACAATCTTTTAATGTGTAGCCTTCATAATAATGAGCACGGCCTTGCATTATAATAACAGGGGCATCATTAATGCTCCCTAATATAAGTTGACCCTGGTGTCCTTCTACTGTAGAAGTAGGAAAATTAGGAATTTCATTATAGGGTATAGTTGTATTAATAGTGATTTCAGAAGCTATTTTACCAAGACCTGATCCCAGTATTATTCCAACTACTGGTTTTAATTTAGATTGTTTTTGGATGAAAGATTTAGTTTCCTGTATTTGCTGCAACATAGTTTAAAATCTGGCTATCAAAATGCTCTTTATCATCTCCATGAAATTTCACTTCAATAGGAATATAATAAAGCGGTATATCTTTTAATTCAATTAAAATTTTGGGTGAAGATAATCGCATAAAATCTTTTTCGGTAGTGATTATAATTTTATTACCTGTTAATTTTTTAAATGAGTTTTTGATTTGGATAATATCTTGATTGGTAAATTGGTGGTGATCATTAAACGAAATGTGTTTAATGTTTTTATAATGATGTTCTAATTCCTTTAAAAGAGGGGTAGGGTTAGCAATTCCAGTAATTAAAAGAATAGATGTGTCTTTAATAGAGGTAGTTAAACTTTTTCCCGTTTCATTTCCAGGTATTAGTTCTCCATACTTTAAGTATGAAAAGAAAACAGATTGATGAAGTTTAGGATTCAAATTTTGAATGGTTTTTGTTCTCTCTTTTAGGGATAAATTATGAGGAGATTTAGATACAATAATAATATCTGCTCTATCGCTGCCACATTTCCATTCCCTTAACCTTCCAACTGGCAAAACAACATCGTTAATATAAAGGTTATTAAAATCGGTTATTAAAATATTGATTCCAGCTTTTAAAGCTCGGTGTTGGTATGCATCATCAAGAATTACAGTGTTTATTTCAGGGTGTTTTTCTTTTAAGAGTTGAACGCCTCTAACTCTTTTTTCATCTACAGCAACAGGGATAATGTTAAATTTCTTTTTGTATTGCAAAGGTTCATCTCCAATACTGCTGGCTGTAGAATCTAAATTAGCAAGAAGAAAGCCAGTTGTTTTCCTCTTGTACCCTCTACTGAGTGTTGCTACTTTGGAGGTGTTTTTTAAGAGTTGAACAAGGTACTCTACATGGGGTGTTTTCCCTACGCCCCCTATGTTTAAATTGCCTACAACAATTAAAGGGAAATCAAACGCTGTTGAGCGAAAAACACCACTATCATAGAGTTTATTTCTTAGGTATAGAATTGTTCCATAAACTAAAGAAAAAGGGAATAATAAACTGGTTAATAAATTTTTCAATTTTTTTGGAGACTAAATTTAGTTGCAAATTAAACTTTTTGAATAGAGAAAGAAATTTTACATTAAAAAAGCTATTGTTGTTTTAAACAAAACTAATAAAAAAGGTATTTATGCGTATTAACAATTAGCTGAAAAATACTCGTCCTATGTAATTTCTTTTAAGTTTCTAAGCAGGAAGTGCTGAAGCAATAAACTCAGTAAAAAAAATAGCCGTTAGCGGTGAAGGTTTTAAATGAGTAATCTTTTTTACTTTTTTGTAAAAGAATATTTACCCCCACCCCCCTTAAACTATATTTTTTACGTGTATATAATTGAAAACAATAATTAATCTTAGGTTATTTTAAAAAAAATAGTATGAAAAAAGAATAGATTGATGAGGTATAGGATTCAAATTTTTGATGATTATTTTATTTCAAAAATAATTTGGTTTTCAAGTTTTATATTCCATATCTTTACGCCTCTTTATTTTGCACTAAAGAAGTATTTAAATAGACTTAAAACTTAGAATATGTTAAAAAAATTAACTGTTTTACTCACTGTTATTTTTGCAGTATCGGTATCCATGGCTCAGGTCGGGCAAGGGACAATCAAAGGTAAGATGATAGATAAAGCAAATGGTGAACCATTGCCTTTTGCCAATGTTGTTGTCATGAAAGGAGGGTCTCAGGTGGCAGGTACCATGACTGATTTTGATGGTAAATATACTGTTCCGGCTTTACCTCCTGGAAAATATACTTTACAAGCTACATATGTTGGTTATCAGCCTATTAAAGTTGATAATATTGTTGTAAATGGTGGTAAAATAACCTTTGTTCCGGACATTAAAGCTTCCCAAGGAGCTGGTATATCATTAGATGAGTTTGAGGTAATTGAATATGAAGTGCCTTTGATTTCTAAAGATCAAACTTCATCAGGAGGGACAATAACAAGAGAGGATATTGCTAAAATGCCAGGTCGTTCAGCCGCTTCTATTGCGCAGACAGTTGGTGGTGTTTATTCACAAGATGATGGGTCAACAGCGTTAAATATTAGAGGAGCAAGAACAAGCTCTACAATTACTTTTATTGATGGGGTAAGAGTTAGAGGAACGCAAAACTTACCTAACGCTGCCATTGAACAGGTATCTGTAGTAACAGGAGGTATACCTGCGCAGTATGGAGATGCTACAGGTGGTGTTGTAAACATTACCACAAGAGGAGCTTCTAAAGAGTGGTTTGGAGGTATTGAGTATTTAACTTCAGGGTTTAAATCAGGAGATAAAGTAATAGGTTTAGATAACTTTGGATTTAACCTTTTAGCAGGTAGTGTTTCAGGGCCTATTAAAACTAGAAAAGATTCTTTAGGGAATAAAAAGGACGCTATTGTTGGGTTTTTCTTATCTGGAGAGGCAAAACATGAGGTTGACCCTAGACCATCTGTAATACCTCTCTATAAAGTGAAGGATGATGTAATGAAAGATTTAAATGAAAACCCGTTTATTTTATCTAATGATGATCAAGTGGGAGGAGTTCAAAATGCTGCAAGCTATTTGCGAGCAAGTGATTTAGAAGAGACTCCGTTTCGATTAAATGTGGCACGTAAATCATTAAACTTAGCAGGTAAGATAGATATTACTACTTCTAAAACTACAAATGTTACCGTTGGTGGTTCTTTTGATTATAGAAATGGAAGTAACTATATTAGAGACTTTGCATTGTTAAATTCTCAAAATAATAATCAATCTATTAATACTACTTATCGTGTTTATGCACGTTTTACACAGCGATTCGCTAATTCAACTTCAGAAGATGAAGATGCTTCTTTGATTAACAATGCTTTTATTTCTATCCAGACAGATTTTGAAAATTACAACTATAAAACACAGCATAAGGAGTTCAAAGATCAATTGTCTCATTACGGTTATGTGGGTAAATACACAACAACTTTAATTGATGCGATGGGGGCGGATGTAGAGACTCACTATATACAAGATCCTAATAAACGTGGATTAGTAGATGATACACTTAGGGATGCGAATGGGGATGCTCAATTTTTGGAAGGGTATTTTTCTCAACCGTTGTCTGTTTTATACGCATTTGAACCAGGAGATTTAAACCCAACATTAACAAACTACAATAAAAATTACTATGCTTTTTATGCTGATAATCCTTTTGAAAAATGGGATAGTCCAACTAATCTTCAAGGAAATGGAGGCTTATTAAATGGAAGTAACCCATTTAGTGTTTATAGCTTATGGTCTCCAATGGGGATGCAATCAGATAATTATTCTTATGGAAATAATGCCCAATTTAGGGTTTCGGTAAATGGAAGTGCCGATATTAAAAACCATGCCATTAAAATTGGTTTTCAATATGAACAAAGAGATGATCGTTATTATGGTGTAAACCCCGTAGGATTATGGACTGTGGGTAGAGCTTTAGTTAATAATCAAATTACGCAAAGGAATTTCGAAGAAGGATCATATACTGAAGAAGTAGGTTATTTTAACTCTTATTCTGCATATACATTAACACGAAAATATGACCCTGCAGCGCACAAACAATTTGATAAGAATTTAAGAAAATCTTTAGGGATGGGAGAACAAGATGTGAATTACATTGATTTCGATTCGTATGGGCCAGATGTATGGAATATAGGCATGTTTACTCCTGATGAATTGTTTACAAGTGGAACTAATCCTATTAATTACTTCGGTTATGATCATACTGGTGAAAAGTTATCGGGAAACCCAAGTGTAGATGATTTCTTTAATAAGAAAGATGATAATGGAAACTACACGAGAGAGAATCCATCGTTTAGACCAATATATGTAGCGGGTTATATTCAGGATAAATTTGCTTTCGATGATTTAATTTTTAACATTGGTGTTCGTATTGACAGATACGATGCCAACCAATCTGTTTTAAAGGATCGATATTCCCTATTTCCTGTTAAAACCGTAGGAGAAGTTGAAGCAGAAAATGCAATACCGAATAGACCTTCCAACATTGGAGATGATTTTGTAGTGTATGTTTCCGATTTTTCACAGCCAGGTGTAGATGAAGTTACAGGTTACCGAGATGGTAATATCTGGTATAACGCAAAGGGAGAGGAGATTTCTAACCCTGGAGTATTGAGTTCATCAGGAATTCCGCAGCCATGGTTAGTTGAGACCACAGATAATGAAACGTTCTCGGATTTAGATGGCGAATCGTTTAAGGACTTTGCACCTCAGGTAAATATTTCACCTCGTGTTGCTTTCTCTTTCCCAATTTCTGATGAAGCGTTGTTTTTTGCACACTATGATGTGTTAACCCAAAGACCTTCTACCAACAACAGGATGAACTTAATTAGTTACTTAAACTTTAGTAACTCAGGTGCAGGGACTACTCTAAGTAACCCAGCGCTAAAACCAGAACAAACCATTGATTATGAATTAGGGTTTCAACAAAAATTAAGTAATTATTCTGCCTTAAAGATTGCTGCTTTTTACAGAGAGATGAGAGATCAAATTCAAGTTATGAAAGTAGTAGGAGCCTATCCAGGGAATTACTTTACCTATAGTAATAGAGATTTTGGTACAGTTAAAGGGATGACATTTAGTTTTGATTTGAGAAGAAAAGGAAATGTATCGATGAGAGCTAGTTATACCTTACAGTTTGCTGAAGGAACAGGTTCAAATGCCAATACATCTGCAGCTTTAGTTGCTGCTGGAAAAGGTAATTTAAGAACCTTAATACCATTGAACTACGACCAACGGCATGCATTTGTCTTAACAGGAGATTATCGATATGGTGCAGGTAAGGACTATAATGGCCCCGTGTTATTTGGTAAAAACATTTTACAAAACACAGGATTAAATGTAGTATATAGAGCTGGTTCAGGTACACCTTATACAAGAAAATCAGGCTCAAATGGTGAAAATGTAACTAATTCTACTGTTGGAATATCTAATATATTAGGACAAATTAATGCTTCAAGATTAACTTGGACTACTACTATAAATGTTAAATTAAATAGAACTATTGATATCAAATTTGGAAAAGGAGAAGAAGAAGATAAAAAAGAAGCCTCTTTAAATGTTTACATTCAGGCATTAAATGTGTTAAATACAAAAAACATTTTAGGTGTTTATCCTGCAACTGGTAACGCTGATGATGATGGATTCTTGGCGAACCCGCAAACTGAACAATTTTTGTCTCAGCAATTGGATATGCAATCTTATAGAGATTTGTACTCGGCAAAAATGGCTAACCCTTTTAATTATGCTTTACCGAGAAGAATTAGGTTAGGGGTTCAACTTAATTTTTAATTAGATATTATTAAGAAAAATAGAGAATATGCAAAATATAGGTAATATGAACGGAAAGATGACATTGTTATTAATGCTAGTTTTAGCTACTAGTAATGTGTTTTCACTGGAAAATGAGGCGCTAAAGAAAAAAGCCAATAATCCTACTCCTACAGCTGGTTGTGCTTCAGCAACAGCCATTGCTACATTGAATTTAAATAATGTGCGAACTCGTATAGAAGGAACAGGAGGAAGTATGTGGCAAGATAGACCTAATAGGATATCTGATTACGAAGTGCCGAAACGAATTAATCAAGATGATCCTAAGCATACAGCCATATTTGCTGGTTCCTTATGGATGGGGGGGCAAGATGTTAATGGTCAGATTAAATTAGCTGCGGTTACATTTAGAAGTAACGGTAATGATTTTTGGCCTGGGCCATTAAACACATCAACAGCTGAAATAACACCTGATGTTTGTTCCGAGTACGATAAGTTTTTTGGAATATCTCGTGCCATGGTGAATGAGTTTGTAGCCTTTAATGCTGCAAAAGAAGATGGTAATGAAGGTGTTTTATTTCCAGATTATGTAATGCCTAAGGAAATAAAAGATTGGCCTGCTCATGGTGATCCTTCATTGGGGCAAGATTATCAATTAGCCCCATATTATGATAAAGATAACTCTGGACACTACAATCCTGAAGTTGGAGGAGATTATCCTAAATACGATTTAATAGGAGAAATTGACTGTAGAGTACAAAGAGATATTCGTTTATTTGGTGATACTACAATTTGGTTTGTTTTTAATGATAAAGGAAACATCCATTCAGAATCTAAGGGACCTTCTATAGGAATGGAAATTAGAGGACAAGCATTTGCTTTTGCCACTAATGACGAGGTAAATAACATGACTTTTTACAACTATGAAATGATTAACAGATCTACATTTACCTTAAAAGAAACTTATTTTGGGCAGTGGGTAGATCCTGATTTAGGAGGGGCTAGAGATGATTTTGTTGGATGTGATGCATCCAGAGGGTTGGGTTATTGTTATAATGGACGACCAGAAGATTTAGATCAAGGAACAAATAAAGGGTATGGAGAAACACCACCAGCTATTGGTGTTGACTTTTTCGAGGGGCCGTATGCAGATAACGATGGGATCGCCAACCCATTAACAACTATTAAGCAGGATGCCATTGATTCTGCAGGTATTCCATACGAAGGTTTAGGAATAGGTTATGATGATACCATTGTTGATAATGAGCGTTATGGGATGAAGAAATTTGTTTATTACAATAATACTACAGGTATCAATGGAGATCCTCAGACTGCTCTAGAACACTATAATTATTTAAGAGGTATATGGAGAGATGGAACTCAAATGGTTTGGGGTGGTAATGCACATATTAGTGGAGGAGGAACAGAGCCTGCCGATTTAATGTTTCCAAATAACTCAGATCCTCTTGGGTGGAGTACTCCTGGGATACCAGGGCAAGCTTCGCCTTCACCTTGGTCTGAAATTACCGAATCAAACATTCCAGAAGATAGACGGTTTTTGGAATCAGCAGGACCTTTTACGTTAGAACCAGGAGCGGTTAATGATTTAACAGTTGGGGTTGTTTTTTCGAGAGCAACTACTGGTGATAACTATGCATCGGTAGAGACATTATTGGTTGCAGATGATAAAGCACAAGCATTATTTGACAACTGTTTTAAAGTATCGGAAGGACCTGATGCACCAGACGTTACTATTCAGGAATTAGATAGAGAGCTCATTCTTTACTTAAGTAACAATAACATAGCTTCAAATAATTATCTTGAAGGATATGACTTATTAAACCCTGATATTGCTATTCCAGATACTATAGATGGAGTTTATCAAGGATCAAGAGCAGATAAAGATACATTGAGACATTATAAATTTCAAGGGTACCAGATTTTTCAAGCTAAGAACAGTTCAGTTACCATTTCTGATGTGTACAATGCTGATTTATCAAGACTAGCAGCAAGGGTAGATATTAAGGATAATGTGAAGCAATTAGTTAATTATGAGTATGATGAGGTAATGAAAGCAAATGTTCCTCAAGAAATGGTTACTGAGGCTGGAGCAGATGAAGGTATTAGACATTCGTTCAGATTTACGAAAGATTTGTTTTCTACTGGAATAGACAATAAGTTGGTTAACCATAAAACTTATTATTACATAGCCATTGCTTATGGGCATAATTCTTATAAATTTTATGATCCGTTAGATCCTTCTAAATTGGATGGTCAGAAAAAGCCATACATAAGCAGTAGAAAAATGGGTGGTGGTGCTAGTATTGTTGCATTTGCAGGTATACCTCATAATCCTTCACCAGAAAGTGGGGGTACATTGGCTCAGTCAGTATATGGAGATCAACCCCAAATTACAAGAATTGAAGGACAAGGAAATGGTGGTAATTGGTTGGATTTAACAGATGAAACGTTAGATGCTATCGCTGTTAACGGTTTTTCTAGTGAATTGAAGTATAAAGTTGGAAAAGGTCCTATTCAAGTAAAAGTGGTAGACCCTTTAAATGTAAAAGCTGGAGATTTCCGCGTTCGTTTTCAGGATTCTACAGCAACAAGTGACTTAACTGATGCGTACTGGTTTTTAGATGTGGTTGAAAGCAATGTTTCAATTCCTTCTGAACAGTCAATAGAAATAGAAAGTGAGCAGGTATTCTTAGATTACGGATTTTCTGTTACGATTAAACAAGTAGATAATCCTGGAGTTAACCCAGAATTGGGTAATGGGGCATTAGAAGGTGTACTTGAGTTTGATGACCCTTCGAAACCATGGTTGAGTGGCTTCTCTGACCGTGAAGGGCAAACAGATGCGAACTGGATTAGATCGGGGAACTCTGTGTATGATGTAGGTACCGATAAAAGTGCATACAATGATAATTTTGAACCAAACTATACAGATCCTAACCAAGACTTTGAACAGATAATTAATGGAACGTGGGCTCCTTATAATTTAGTAACTGTTATAAAACCAAGGGTTGTAGCAACAGAGCCTATAATGAAGGATGCGCTTGGACTTTACACATTTAAAGATAAAGCAATGACGAATTCTCTATTACAAGATTTGGCTTCTGTAGATATTGTTTTTACCAGCGATAAATCTAAATGGAGTAGATGTATGGTTTTCGAAGCGCAAAGCGATCAGGCTTTGGCTGTAGGAACACCAACAGGACCGAGACATTTGTTTTTAAGGAAATCGAAAAGTGTTGATAAGCAAGGTAGAAATTCGGATGACCCAAGTTATGTTCAATCTGAAGGAGATTTAGTTGGTACAGAAGGAATGGGTTGGTTCCCAGGTTATGCTGTCAATGTGGAGACGGGACAACGATTAAATCTTGCATTTGCTGAAGATAGTTGGCTAGTAGGAGAGAACGGTAGAGATATGATGTGGAACCCTACCTCAACTCAATTTGCAGGAGTTAATGGAGAATTAAGAATAGGAGGGAAACACTATCTCTATGTTTTTAGAGACGGGGCAAGTGGCCCTAAAACCTTTCCTGCTTATGATGATTGTAAGGATCTTTATGATGTAATGTCGAATAACCCTACTTCCTTTTTAGATATTAATAAAACAAATGCAATGGCTACATGTATGTGGGCTGGGATACCTTTGTTAAATCCAGGAAACACATTGTTAGAAACTACAGCTAGGGTTAAATTGAGAGTGGAGAAACCTTACGAGAGTTTTACAACTTCTTCTACTGAAAATGGTGGTTTGCCAATGTATGAGTTTAATATGAATGGTTTTGAAGTGATTACGAACAACGGATTTGCTATGGATTCTGCTTTAATCTTAATTAATGTAGTTCCTAATCCATATTATGCATACTCAGAGTACGAAACTGGTAAATTAGACAATAGAGTAAAAATTACTAACTTGCCTGAAGAGTGTACAGTTTCCATTTACAACTTGAGTGGTACGTTGATGAAAAGATTTGAAAAGGCTAGCGAAAAAACTAGTTTAGATTGGGACTTGAAAAACCATGTTAATATACCTGTCGCAGGAGGGGTTTATTTAATTCATGTTGAGGTTCCGGGTGTTGGAGAAAGAACCTTAAAATGGTATGGTGTAATGAAACCTACAGATTTAAATGGTCTATAATCAAAAAAGATATATTACTTACGATATAATTTTTAAATATGAAAAAAATTAAATTATCAACAACATTTTTTACAGCCCTTTTAATTTATTCGTTAACTGCGGTTGGTGGTAATCCTGATAGAGCTGGAGAAGCTGGTGCTTCTCAAATGCTAATCAACCCTTGGACGAGGAGTGTTGGATTTGCTGGAGCTAATACGGCCTCTGTTACAGGGTTAGAAGCAATGAGTTTAAACATTGCAGGGATGGCTTTTACTAAAAAAACAGAGATAATGGTTAACCATAAAAGATACCTTGTAGGTAGTGATATTAGTATTAATTCTTTCGGTTTTTCTCAACGAATAGGAGAAACTGGAGTAATGGGATTAAGTGTGATGTCAATGAATTTTGGAGATATTGAAATAACTACAGTTGATAAGCCTGAGGGAGGTATTGGTACATTTTCGCCAAGCTATATGAACTTGGACTTTGGTTATGCTAAAGCTTTTTCCAACAGTATATATGGTGGATTATCGGTAAAGATTATTAGTGAGTCTATTTCTAATGTGTCTAATCGAGGTTTTGCATTTGATGCTGGAATTAGGTATGTTACAGGTGAAAATGATCAAATTAAATTTGGTATAGCATTAAAAAATGTTGGACCTACCATGAAGGCATCAGGAGATGGGTTGACTTTTCAGGAAAGTAATGATAATGTAGGGTTTGATGTGTTGTCAACTCAAGGGCGTAGATCATCTCCTTTTCAGTTACCATCCTTATTAAACATTGGGTTTTCTTATGATTTTTATATTGGAGCTAAGGTTGATTCAGCTACTTCAGAAATCTCTGCTAATCATAAACTGACTACAGCAGCTAATTTTACTTCTAATTCGTTTACTAAAGACCAATATAGAGTTGGAGTAGAGTATTCGTTCAGATCAATGTTTATGTTGCGAGCAGGTTATGTGTTGGAACAAAGAACATGGTTTGATTCTGAAAAACGTACATCTGCTTATACAGGACCTACTGCTGGACTTTCTTTTGTTGCTCCATTAGGTAAAGGAGGAAGTACATTTGGATTACATTATGCATATCAAGCAACTGAAAGTTTTGATGGTACCCACAGTATCGGTATACGATTAGATTTATAAAATAAAAGATTAATATTACCCCAGAATTAAGAGAGCTCTATTCCTAGAGTTCTCTTTTCGCTTTTAAAATCACCAGTTATGTCACAAGTTAATTATTATACAGAAGAAGGATTACAAAAATTAAATGAAGAATTGGACTACATGAAAAATGTAGAAAGAGGAAAAATTTCTGCTCAAATTGCTGAGGCTAGAGATAAAGGAGATTTATCAGAAAATGCTGAATATGATGCTGCAAAAGAAGCTCAGGGATTGTTAGAGTTAAAAATAACTAAGTTAGAAAACTCTTTAGCTAATGCCCGAGTAGTGGATGAATCTCAATTAGATACTTCTAAAGCATTAATTTTGTCAAAAGTGAAAATTAAAAATACCACAAATGGTGCAATTATGGAATATACTTTAGTATCAGAAAAAGAAGCTGATTTAAAAGCAAAGAAAATATCTGTAGACTCACCGATTGGAGAAGGCTTGCTAGGTAAGTCTGTTGGAGAAATTGCTGAAATTAAAGTGCCAACAGGTATTATGAAATTTGAAATAATTGAAATCTCCAGATAATAATGGATTCCATTTTCACTAAGATTATTAATAGAGAAATTTCTTCATATATTATTGAAGAGAATGATGATTTTATTGCTTTTTTAGATGTTTTTCCATTAGCTAAAGGGCATACATTAGTTGTGCCCAAAAAACAGATCGACTATATATTTGATTTAGATTCAGAAACGTATAAGGAGTTTTGGCGTTTTGCTAAGAGTGTTGCAGAAAAAGTTGAAAAAGCAATAAAGTGTGAAAGAATTGGTGTAGCTGTAATTGGATTAGAAGTTCCACATGCACATATTCATTTGGTACCAATAAACAGCGTTCAGGATATTAACTTTTCTTTGCCTAAATTAAAATTAGCAGAAGAAGAATTTATTCAAATTCATCAAGCAATTACTAACGCTTAAGAATTTTTTTTTCGCTTAGGATTTTCTTTAATAAAAGCTTTCCAGCCAGAGTAAGATTTATTGGAAGTTGTTTTTCCTCCTTGAAAATAGTGGCAAACAGCTACTGCTAAACCGTCAGTTGCATCTAAATGTTTAGGAACAGATTTAATCTTTAAAATGTTAACCAACATTCCAGCAACTTGTTCTTTGGAAGCTGTTCCGCTTCCTGTAATGGATTGTTTTATTTTTTTTGGAGCATACTCACTCACAGGAATATTTTTAGATAAAGCAGAAGCCATAGAGACCCCTTGAGCTCTTCCTAATTTTAGCATTGATTGAGCATTTTTCCCCATAAATGGAGCTTCAATAGCTACCTCGTCAGGTTTATATTCCTCGATAAGATAAGATGTACGCTCAAATATCTTTTGTAATTTCAAGAAATGTGTGCTTAACTTGTGCAATTCTATGGCTCCCATAGCTAAGAGCTCCATCTTATTGTTAGTAATTTTGATGATGCCGTAACCCATTACAGTAGTTCCAGGGTCAATTCCTAATATTATTTTATTTGTATATCCGCAATTAGTCATAATCCTGTAATATTAGCAATAACAAGCCTATCAAATATTTTTTCTCCAAAATACCTTCTGTTGAGCTTGTAAACAAACTCATTAAGGTATAGTTGCAAGTA
>Ga0114931_10001963_pt1 | contig 26211 bp, 19 predicted proteins | sample 2SBtaG_FD_89579 | JGI IMG/M metagenome (GOLD analysis project Ga0114931, IMG submission 89579) | Deep subsurface microbial communities from Kolumbo volcano to uncover new lineages of life (NeLLi) - 2SBTROV14_V59a metaG | ecosystem: Environmental > Aquatic > Marine > Volcanic | place: Kolumbo... | reverse complement strand
ATAGATTATTACTTTTCTACTTCCTGTAAGATATTAAGTAAGGTGTCTTTATCTTCTTCTATTTCAGATTTTTTTTCTATTAATTTTTTTTGTGCTTTTGTTTTATTATCAGCTTGTATTCCCGGATTGTTCTTATCATTATAATTTTTATAAACATAAACTTCATTTTTATAATTACGTAAAATTATTTTTTCTTCATCGAGATGAAGTGTATAATTTGGTATAATAGGCACTTTGCCCCCGCCGCCTGGAGCATCTATAACAAAATGGGGTACACCTAAACCGCTTATATGCCCTCGTAAATGTTCATAAATATTTAACCCTGTTTCAATAGAAGTTCTAAAATGATTTGCGCCTTTAGTCTCATCCGCCATAAACATGTAATATGGTCTGACTCTTATTTTCAACAGTTTCTGCATCAACTCTTTCACAACATCCGGATTATCATTCACACCTTTCATAATAACCATTTGATTACCAACAGGACAGCCTGCATTAGATAATTTTTCACAGGCTTCAGAACTTTCAGGTGTTATCTCCCAAGGATGATTGAAGTGTGTGTTTACATAAATAGGATGATATTTTTTAATGATATTGCAAAGATTGTCTGTAATTCTTTGAGGCAATACACAAGGCATTTTTGTACCTATTCTAATTATTTCAATATGAACAATGTTTCTAAGCCTGCTAAGGATTTTCTCAAACATATTATCAGTTAACATTAATGGATCACCACCGGATAAAATTACATCTCTAATTTCGGTGTGTTCTTCCAAATAATTAAATCCGCTTTCTAAATTTTTCATAGATATTTTTTCATAATCACCAACTTTTCTTTTCCTTGTACAAAAACGGCAATACATGCCACATTGACTTGTAACAAGAAATAAAGCCCTATCCGGATAGCGATGAGTAATGTTAGGAACAGGACTCATTTGATCTTCCATCAATGGGTCTTCTTCGGCATCAATATCATCAAGTTCTTTTTTATCAGGTACGCATTGCAGCCAAATAGGATCACCGGGATATCTAATTAGCCCAGCGTAATATGGATTTATTCTTGCTTGAAAAAATTCGTCTAAGTTGGTTGCAACTTCTCGGTCTATGCCAAATTTCTCAACAAGTTGATCTACAGTGTGGATACTGTCTCTTATCATTTGTTGCCAAAGTTCCATAAGTAATCCTTAAATTTTGTTATAGTTTTTACCGTAAATAATTAAGTCATCATTTAATTTATAAAAATCATTAATTCTTGAAATAATTTCAAAATTATTTTGTAAATAAAATGTTCTTGTTTCTTTATAAATATCCATTGAAGAAGTTTCAATCAATAACCATCTTCCTTTATTGTCTTTAACAAAATTTTCAGCGTGTTCTAAAAGTTTTTTACCAATCCCCTTTTTTTGTGAGTTAATATTAACAACAATCCAGTATAAATCATAAACTGCATCAGTCAAAGGTCTTCTACCTGTACAATAATATCCTAGAACCTTATTATTTTCTTCATAAACAAAGATGTTATAATCAGTTTGTTCTTTAAAATTAAGTGTTACGTTTATTAACTCCATAGCAACACTAACATCATCTTGTGTAAAAGAAGGAATGTTAATTAACATTCCTTCTAAAATATTCTTATCAGATTGCTTTATCTTGAGTATCATTTACTGATCTGTTTAGTGCAAATTCAGAAATTTTAAAAAGTAATTCTTCGTGTGTTAATCCATAAATATTTGCAGCTCTGTTAAAACCTGAATCAACTGAAATATCAGGATTAGGATTTATCTCAATTACATAAGGGACATTATTTTTATTCAATCTTATATCAACTCTAGCATAATCTCTACAGTTTAATGCATCAAATGATTTGATGGCCGTATTTTCTATTAAGTTTCTTAAATTATTATTAAGCTTAGCCGGACAAATAGGTTTTGTGTTATTATAATATAAACTATCCGAAATCCATTTACTTTCATATGTAACAATTTTAGGTAAATGTTTTGGAAGACTTTTAAATGATATTTCTGAAATTGGTAAAACCGTTTTACCGAGAATAGCAACGTTCAATTCTCTTCTCTCAATATATTCTTCAATAATTATTTCGCTTTTATAAGTATTGAATAAAAACTCAATTTGTTTTTTTAAGTCTTTATAATTTCTAACAACAGAATATTCTGAAATACCGATGCTTGCGTCCTCTTTTAGGAGTTTAATAATAACAGGAAATTTTAATTTAAATTCATTATCATTTAATTCATCCATTTTAGTTATAGTCATTGAATTTGGAGTGTTTATATTAAATGAGCGTAAAATATTTTTTGTTATAGATTTGTTTAAGCAATTACCAAGTGTTTGGGGTGTGTTTCCTGTATAATCGTATCCCAGCAATTCATAAACTCCTGCAACACAGTATTCATAGCTTGCTATACCTTCAATTGATTCTACAAAATTAAAAATAACATCTGGCTTGATTTCATCAATTTTATAAATAGCAGATTCAATGTTATTAGTTACTGCAAGAGTTAAAACATTATAATAAAATTTACTTAAAGATGTTTTTATATTATCAATCTCTTCAACAAAACCTTTTTCAGAAAGGTCTTGTTTTTCAAATTCTTTTGAATCTGGTTTACCAGTATAAATAGGGTAAATGCTAACAGGTGCGTTATATGTGATTAATATTTTTTTATTATTCTTCAAATCAACCCATGTCTTTTAAGTGAAATATATAACACCTTATTAATCATTTCGTTGTAAGTATAGCCGGCTGCAAGTGCAGCTTTTGGAAAACTTGAATTTTCTCTAGGGTCTGGAAGTATGCCGGGTAACGGATTTATTTCAATTACGTTTGGTATTCCGTCGGTATCTAATCTTAAATCTATTCTTGCCCAGTCTTTACAATTTAAAACTTTAAATGTTTTTAAAGCCATTCTATTAATTATGTGCTCTAATGATTTAGATATTTTTGCCGGACAAGTAAATGCTTTAAGCGGATTATCCTTAGTATCAATCAACCACTTTGCTTCATAGGAATAGATGCGTGCTAAGTTATCAGGAAATTCTTCATAATTTAGTTCAACAATAGGAAGAATACTAACTTCTTCATCATTTCCAAGTAAAGCTACAGTAAACTCTCTTCCGGGAAGATATTCTTCAATAAGCGCTGTTTGTTTATAATTCTCAGTTACTCTTTTAATTTCGTTAAATAGCTCCTTCTTATCTGATACAAAAGAAGAAGAATAAATTCCTTTACTGGATCCTTCCGCAACAGGTTTGACAATTAAGGGAAAATGAAGGTCTGCTAAATTTAATTGATCTAAATTTTTTGTAGTTGTGAATTTAGAATTAGGAATTTTGTGATAAGATAAAATTTCTTTTGTTCGTGCTTTATCTAAACAAATTGAAAGAGTTAATGGATCAGAGCCTGTGTAAGGTATATTTAGTAAATCTAACATTGCAGGAATTTGTGCTTCCCGGCTTATCCCGTTAGATCCTTCAGTAACATTAAATACAATATCGGGTTTTGTTTCTTTTAATTTTAGATAAGCCACTTCGTTTCCTTCAATCATCATTACATTATTATATAATTCAAGTGCTTGCTTTAATGCATCTATAGTTTCCCAAGAATCCCATTCAGCATAGGTATCCGTGGAGGTTTGTGTTTGCATATCAGTAGCTTGTGATTGAGCAAAATACTCTAGGGATAAAACCTCATCATCAGGTTTAACGTTGAATGTTAACCCAACGTTTAATTTGTTTTTAAATAATGAAGAAAAAATAAATATCCTTTAATTTTTTTTATAAATATAATTAATAAATGTATTAAGTCAACTAAAAATTTTATAAAAAAATATTTTATAAAAATAAGATTAAACTATTTTTGAATAGAAAAAATGTGAGGAGTAATTATTTTTTAATTGTTGACGTATAAGTTTGTTTTTTTCTTTTTGTAATTTTATATCATCGTTAATTAAATTAAAAGCTAAGTCTTTGGCATGTCCAATAATATCAGTATCATTGACTATATCGATAAATTCTAATTCTGGGAATCCACTTTGTTTTGTTCCGAAAATATCTCCCGGTCCACGGAGTTTTAAATCAACTTCAGCAAGTTTAAAACCATCGGCATGTTTAACCATCGAATTTAATCTTATAGAAGATTTATACATATTTAATTGAGCTGAAGATAAATATTCTATCCTCATATCATCTTTTAAATTATATTTTATATTTTTATCATCAGTAACTAAAATACAATAAGCTTGTTCATAACTTCTACCTACTCTGCCTCTTAATTGGTGAAGCTGTGAAAGTCCGAAACGGTGGGCGTCGTTAATTAAAATTATATTGGCATTCGGAACATCAATGCCAACCTCAATTACGGTTGTTGAAATTAATACATCAAACTGATGTGCTTTGAATTGGAGCATAACATCTTCTTTTTTCTGCCAGCTCATTCTTCCGTGCAGTAAACCTACATTTATGTCTTTGAAATAAGTGGTTGTTAGATTATTGTAGTATGTTTCAGCAGATTTCAATTCTAATTTATCCGAATCTTCTACAAGAGGATAAACAATAAATGATTGGACACCTTTTTTAGCTTTATCTACAATATATTTATAAATGTCCGGTAATTTTGAACCGCCTCTTAAAACAGTTTTTATTTTTTTTCTTCCTTTAGGTAATTGTTTAATTACAGACATATCCAAATCTGCATAAGCAGTCATAGATAAAGTTCGTGGTATTGGAGTTGCACTCATAACTATCACATCAGGCGCTTTTCCTTTTTTTAGTAGCTTTGCTCTTTGCAGAACGCCAAAGCGATGTTGTTCGTCTACTATAATCAAACCAAGATTTTTAAAAGAAACTTTATCTTCAAACAAAGCATGTGTTCCTATAATTATTTGTGAATCACCATTTTTTATTTTGTTTAAAACTGCTGTTCTTTCTTTCTTATTTTGTCCACCAATTAAAAGTGATGAACTTATTGGTTTAGTTTCGCATTTATTTGTAAAATCATTCAGCATTTTAGAAATATTTTTGTAATGCTGAGCAGCAAGTATTTCAGTTGGCACCATTATTACGGATTGATAATTGTTGTCAGCCGCTATTATCATTGCAATTAAAGAAACTATTGTTTTGCCGCTTCCAACATCTCCTTGAATAAGTCTGTTCATTGGCTGCGATGATTTCATATCATTAAAAATATCCCTTAATGTTTTTTTCTGATCATCAGTTAATTTAAATGGGAGGAAATCTAAAAAAACTTTTAGCAGATTATTATTTACCTGCATTGCAATACCTGGGATAGAACTTTTGTATTGATGTTTTTTTAACGCAATTAATATTTCAAGATAAAATATTTCTTCAAATTTAAATCTTTTTAATGCTTTATGGTAACTTTCTTTGTCCGAAGGGAAATGAATATTTTTTACGGCATTATTTATACTTAAAAGATTATTTTCTTGAACGATGTTTTCGGGTAATGATTCTGTTAATAGCTTTGCGTATTTTTTTACAGCATTATTTAATATCTTACGCAGACTGAAGTCTCCTAGGTTTTTACCCTTTAAAGTTTTAGGAATTCTATAAAAAGGAATTATCTTTCCTGTGTTTAAGTATCCTTGGTTTTCATCCTGAGTTATTCTGTCGTAATCGGGATGAATTAATTGCATATCACCGAACTTTGACCTTGTAGGTTTACCGGAAACCGCATAAGTTTTTCCTACTTGAAAAATATCATAAATATATTTAACGCCTTGAAACCATACACAATCAAACATTCCTGTTTCATCCTTCAAAGTTACTTTCATCAATTCTTTTTTTCCGTATCTTCTTTTTTCTTTATTAACTACCTCGGCAATAATTGTAATTTCACCTTCGTAACCTTCTATTAAATATTGGTAGGCTTTACCGATTGATAGTGTTGTGCTACGGTCAAGGTGTTTTGATGGAAAGTAAAAAAGTAAATCTTTAATTGTTTTTATGTCTATAGCTTCAAATGACTCTGCGCGTTTTTGTCCAACGCCTTTAACAAATTGAACAGATTCATTTAAAATATTTTTAATATTTGATTTCATTTAAAGGATAAATTAAATGAAGTGATTAGTAAAAACAATATTTTAAATTTATTATTATTTTTTATAGTTAACTCAGTGTATTAACTTTACATTTATAAATATAAATGTAAAAAATAGGTGCTTTTTTGAACTGGGAAAATTTATTGTCAACAGAAATATTTGGACAGCAGAAAAAATCTAAAAATGACGGAAGAAGTCAGTTTCAAAGAGACTTTGACAGAATTGTTTTTAGCTCTGCTTTCAGAAGACTGCAGGATAAGACACAGGTATTTCCTCTACCTGAAAGTGATTTTGTACATACAAGATTAACACACAGTCTTGAAGTATCGTGTGTGGGCAGATCTCTTGGAAATATGGTGGGCAATACTTTAATTGATAGACACGCAATTTTAAAAAAGAAATACATATCATCTAATTTTGGTGAAATAGTTGCTGCTGCTTGTCTGGCTCACGATATCGGGAACCCGCCTTTCGGTCATTCGGGTGAAGATGCAATATCAGAATATTTTTTGAACGAAGAAGGTAAATTATTTAAAAGGAAAATTGCTAATGAAAAAAAATGGACTGACTTAACAAAGTTTGAAGGTAACGCTCAAGGTTTTAGAATAATAACAAAACTTCAAAACCCTAATATAAAAGGCGGATTACGATTAAGTCTTGCCACACTTGGCACGTTTACAAAATATCCGGAGGAATCAATTCTTAGCGGTAAAGATTTAAAATTTATACGAGGGAAAAAAATTTACAGAAAACATGGGTATTTCCAATCTGAAAAAAATGTTTTTGAAAATGTTGCATTGAGGGTTGGATTAAAGAAAGTTAACAAGGAAAAGGGGAATTCTATTTGGACAAGGCACCCACTTGCATATCTTGTTGAAGCAGCCGATGATATATGTTACGGAATTATGGATTTGGAAGATGCTTTCAGATTAGGGATTTTAACATTTGAAGAAACTGAAGAATTACTTTTCCCATTTGTAAATAGTAACAACCTACGTTCTTATAAGCATAGAAAAAAACACGACAAAATAGGTTACTTAAGAGCAAAAACAATTAGTAATCTTGTTAAGCAATTATCAGAATGTTTTTTAGAAAACGAGAACAAAATTTTAGAAGGTAAAATGTATAATGATTTAATATCAAATATTCCTTCAAGTAAAGCATTGCAAAGAATAAAAGAAATTTCAATTGAAAAGATTTATTCTTATAAAAGTGTAATAGAAAGAGAAGCCGCAGGCTATGAAGTAATCGGTGGATTGTTAGATACATTTATTAAGGCAGTAAATGAGGCGGCAGAAGATAAACTTTCAACAAAAAACAAATCTATAATTCAGCTTCTGCCTAAACAATTTTTTGATAAAAAAGGTAAAGTAGAAAAGAATTTATACAATCGCTTATTAAGAGTAACGGATTATGTCTCGGGAATGACAGACTCTTTTGCAATTTCATTATTCAGAAGAATTAAAGGAATATCGTTACCGTCGGGATAATTCTTATTCCATCTTCATATTACGTGTCATTAAATCGGTTGTAGCTTTAAGCGGATCTTTATCTTTGAAAAGAATATTATATACTTCGTTTGTTATTGGTGTATCAACTTTCATTTTTTTTGCAAGTTGAGAAGCTGATTTGCTTGTCATTACTCCTTCGGCAACCATAGTCATTTCTTTTAAAACCTGTTTTAATTTTTTCCCGCCGCCAATTTGTTCACCAACATAACGGTTTCTGCTGTGTTTACTCATACACGTTACAATCAAATCACCCATACCTGAAAGACCTGCAAAAGTTTCGGGTTGAGCGCCCATTGCAATTCCCATACGGGAAATCTCGGCAATACCTCTTGTCATAATAGCCGCTTTTGTATTATCTCCGAATTTTACACCGTCAATTATTCCGGCCCCGATAGCAATTACATTTTTAAAAGCACCTCCAAGTTCAACACCCAAAACATCCGTTGAAGCGTAAGCCCTAAAGTAGGAAGTAATAAAAGCGCTTTGTATTGTCTTTGAAGTTTCTACGTCTTTAGATGCCGTTACTACCGTTGTCGGTATTCTTCTACTTACTTCTTCCGCATGGCTTGGCCCGGAGAGAACACCAATCTGGTTTTCTGACAAAGAAGGAATTACATCAAGAATCATTTGGGACATAGTTAATAATGTTTTGTTTTCAATTCCCTTAGAAACACTGACCAATATAGAGTTTTTCAATAAATTTTTATCAATCTTTTTTATAACACTTCTTAAAAATTGAGATGGAACTGCAAGCACAATTATATTTTTATCTGCAGCTGCTTGTGTAAGATTGTGTGTAATTTGCATTTCCTCCGGAATTGGAATTCCAGGAAGATAGATTATGTTTTCACGTTTCTTTTCTAATATTTTTACGTAGTCTTTTTTGTATTCCCAAAGTGTAACAGAGTGTCCATTATAGTGAAGCAGAATTGCTAATGTAGTACCCCAACCGCCTGCCCCAAGAACGGATATTCTCATAATAAATAAGTATTATTTTTTCTTTTTAGAAAAGTTAAATTTATTTTCATTTCCACTTATTAGCCTTTCAATATTTTTATAATGAGTGAAAATAACTAAAAGAGATAACGGAATAATAAATAATATTAAAATATGATAACTTGGAATATTTACATGAAAAATATTTTCTCTTATAAAAAGAGTTAACGGAACAGAAGCAGCAGCTAATATTGATCCTAGAGAAACATATCTTGAAATTAAAACAACTATGATAAATACCCCAACTCCAATAAGCATATCAACTGTAATTAAGATAAGCAACATTCCCATAGCAGTTGCTATTCCTTTTCCGCCTTTAAATCCGGCAAAGATTGTCCAAATATGTCCTATAACTGCAGAGATACCAGCAATTATTTGCAGAAGGGTAAGATCATCAAATGGTGTAGCATTGTGAAATGGCATTGTTCCGGAAAATAAACGTGCAACTACTACTACGGCAATAGCTCCTTTAAGAGCATCTAAAAATATTACTATTAAACCGAGTTTAAAACCCAAAACACGAATAACATTTGTTCCTCCGGCATTTCCGCTGCCGTGTTCGCGTATATCAATACCTTTAGCCATTTTGCTTACAATTATGCTGTTAGGTATTGAGCCTAATAGATAAGATATAATTATTATTGCCAGTAAATTTATCATAATATTATTTTATTAAGTTAAATATTATACTAAAATAAGTATAAATTTAATGATTTTCAATGGATTTTAGACTTAGAAGTGTATTTATAACATAAAAGACAAATACACACTTAATCAGATTGCTTGATAATTATTTCTAAGATTTTTAAATCTTCCTTTGTGGTAATTTTTATATTAATAGAAGAGCCTTCTACAATATTTATTCTTTTGCCAATTTTTTTCATTATGCTCGATTCATCGGATCCATAAAATTTATTTTTTTCAGCATATTTTATGGCTTTAATAAAGTCTTTATATTTAAATATTTGCGGGGTCTGTACATAATAAACTTTTCTCCTATCTAAATAAGAAACAATTGTCTTATTGCCCGTTACAAGTGTATCTTTTGCCTTAATACTTACAACAGCACTTCCTTTTTCTTTAGCAAGATTAATTGAATTGTTCAATATATTTTTGGACAACAAGGGCCTTGCCGCATCGTGCACAATTATTAAATCATTTTTATCAGCTTTTAATGATTTTATACAATTAAAAACAGAATCTTGTCTTGTCTTTCCGCCCTCAATAATTGAAATGACTTTATTGAATTTATAATTGTCGATTATTCTTTTTAATTTTTTATGGTAAGACTTTTCAGCAGCAACAACAATGTAATTTATATTTCTACAATTTTGGAAAGTTGAGATAGTATATGTTATTAGTTCTCTTCCGTTTATTTTAATGTATTGCTTAGGAACGGATGTACCGCTCCTAAGTCCTTTACCACCGGCAGGTATAATTGCAAAAGTTTTCATTTAATTAACATAGCATCGCCATAGCTCAAAAATCTATATCTTTCTTTCATCGCTTTTTTATAAGATTTCATAAAAAAATCATAACCGGCAAATGCACTTGCCAACATTACTAAAGTAGATTCCGGTGCATGAAAATTGGTGATTAATTTATCTACTATATTGAATTTATAGGGTGGGTAAATAAATTTATCAGTCCAGCCACTACTTGGTTTAACTAAACCTGCAGCGGTAATAGAAGATTCTAAAGCACGTGTTGCACTTGTTCCCACAACAATTACACTGTTTTTTGAGGTCTTTGCTTTATTAATTAATTCAGCTGATTTAGGAGAAATTTCATAAAACTCTGAATCCATTTTATGCTTTGTTAAATCTTCAACTTCTACAGGTCTGAAAGTACCCAAGCCAATGTGTAAAATTATAGGAACTATTTTCACACCTTTTTTCTCGATTTTATTTAATAATTTTTGTGTAAAATGAAGACCTGCTGTTGGAGCTGCTACAGCACCGTCAACTTTTGCATAAACAGTTTGATAATTTTCTTTGTCTTCGGGTTCAACATCTCTTTTAATATAAGGAGGTAAAGGAGTTTGACCAATTTTTTCTACAGCATTAAAAACATTTCCAGGTTGATTGAATCGGATAGTTCTACCTCTTGATGTAGTATTATCAATTACTTCACACCAAAGTTTATCGTTAAAATATATTTTGTTACCGATTCTGACTTTTCTGGCAGGGTCTACAATTACATCCCAAATACAGTCTTCCTCGTTCAATTCTCTTAAAAGAAAAACTTCAATCTTTGCATTAGTTTTTTCTTTTTTACCGTAAAGTCTTGCTTGAAAAACACGTGTTTCATTTATAACAAGTACATCACCTTTTGACATATAATTAATAACATCAAAAAAAACTTTATGTTCTATAGTTTCAGTCTCTTTGTCTAAAACAATAAGCCTTGCTTTATCACGAGGAGTAACAGGATATTTTGCAATATATGTTTTTGGTAAATTAAATTTAAAATCAGATAGCTTCATATTTTTAGCTTCCTTTATTTTAGTTTACAAATTGTAATAAGTCACTTTTTATTTTTTTTGTTAATTACTGCACGAGCAGCTGCAAGTCTTGCTATTGGAACTCTGAACGGTGAACAACTTACATAATTAAGTCCAGCGTTGTGACAAAATTCTACAGATGCAGGTTCGCCACCGTGTTCGCCACAGATACCCACTTTCAGATTCGGTCTTGTATTTCTTCCTCTTTCTGTTCCCATTTTAACTAATTGACCGACCCCTGTTTGATCTAAAACTTCAAATGGATCATTTGGGAGTAATTCATCTTTAACATATAGCGGAAGAAATTTTCCGGCATCATCTCGTGAAAGACCGAATGTAGTTTGAGTTAAATCGTTTGTACCAAAGCTGAAAAATTCCGCTTTTTCTGCTATTTGGTCAGCTGTTAATGCAGCTCTCGGTAATTCAATCATGGTACCGACAAGATAATCAATTTTAATTTTCTTTCTTTTCATTACTTTATCGGCAACGGTTCTAACAATATTTTCCTGTAATTTAAATTCATTTATATGGCTTACTAAAGGTATCATAATTTCAGGTTTTACTTTTATTCCTTTAGCTTTTGCCTGACAAGCTGCTTCAATTATTGCTTGAGCCTGCATTTCAGTAATTTCAGGGTAAAGAATTCCAAGCCTGCAACCACGAAATCCTAACATGGGGTTAAATTCTTTTAAACTTACAATTTTAGATTTTAAGACACTTACTTTAATTTTTAAAGCATCAGCAAGCTCCTTTATTTCTTTTTCTGAATGAGGTAAAAATTCATGTAGCGGAGGATCTAATGTTCTAATTGTAACAGGTTTACCTTTCATTACTTTAAAAATTGAATAGAAATCTTTTCTTTGTAATGGTAGTAATTCTTTCAATGCTTTTTTTCTTTCTTCCAAAGTATCGGCAACAATCATTTTTCTAACAGACATAATTCTGTCCCCGCCGAAAAACATGTGCTCTGTTCTACAAAGTCCAATACCTTCTGCACCAAAAGCAATAGCATTTGCTGCTTGGTCACCCTGGTCTGCATTTGTTCTTATATTCATTGTCCTAATTTTATCAGCCCAATTCATCAGACTTGCATAAGTTTTATATACTGATGATTTTTTAGCGTCCATTGTTTTTGAAATTAAAACTTGGATTACTTCAGATGGTTTAGTTTCCAATTTACCTAAAATTACCTCGCCGGTTGTTCCGTCTAAAGAAATATAATCACCTTCTTTTACAACTATATTTTTTCCTTTAGTGGTAAAGCTTCTTTTTTTGTAATCTATATTTAATTCACTGCAACCTGCAACACAAACTTTACCCATTTGTCTTGCAACCAAAGCAGCATGTGAGGTCATACCTCCTCTTGCCGTAAGAATTCCTTCGGATGCATTCATTCCTTTTATATCTTCAGGTGAAGTTTCAATTCTTACTAATATTACTTTTTCGCCTTTGGAGGCCATTTCATAGGCATCTTGTGCACTTAGTGCAACTCTTCCTGATGCAGCACCGGGACCTGCATTTAATCCCTTTGCAAGTAATTTATTTTGTGCAATAGCTTTCCTTTTTTCAGATAAATCAAAAATAGGACGAAGTAATTGATTTAATTGATTAGGTTCAATTCTTGAAATAGCTGTTTCTTTTGATATTAATTTTTCTTTTACCATATCAACAGCCATTTTAATTGCAGCAAAACCTGTTCTTTTTCCAACTCTGCACTGCAACATCCAAAGTTTACCTTGCTGAATTGTAAACTCAATGTCCATCATATCTTTATAATGTTGTTCTAATTTTTTGCGGATTGAAATAAGTTCTTTATAAATTTTTGCATTATCTTTTTTAAGATCGGAAATTGGATTTGGAGTTCTAATACCGGCAACAACATCTTCACCCTGTGCGTTAAACAAATATTCTCCGTAAAAATTGTTATCTCCGGTTGCAGGATCTCTTGTAAATGCAACGCCTGTACCGGAATCTTCACCCATATTACCAAAGACCATTGATTGAACATTTACAGCCGTACCCCACTCAGCGGGAATATTATTAATTTGTCTATAAATGATAGCTCTGTCGTTCATCCAAGAACTAAATACCGCACCAATTGCACCCCAAAGTTGTTCCATTGGATTTTCCGGAAAATTATGTCTGGTTCTTTTTTTAATAGCTGATTTGAATTCGGCAACAAGTTCTTTTAAATGTTCTGCTGTAAGTTCGGTATCTAATTTGAAGCCGTATTTTTTCTTTTTCCTCTCTAATATTACTTCAAAAGGATCTAGGTCAGTTTTTTTGACGGGTTTTAAGCCCAACACAACATCACCGTACATTTGTACGAATCTTCTGTAAGAGTCATAGGCAAAACGCGGATTATTGGTTTTTTTGATAAGCCCCTTAACTGTTGTATCGTTCAGTCCAAGATTTAAAATTGTGTCCATCATTCCCGGCATAGATGCTCTTGCACCGCTTCTTACTGAAACAAGCAATGGATTTTCAGGATCGCCAAATTTTGCGTTCATTGTTTTTTCAACTTTTTTAAGTGAATCTATGACATCTTTTTTTAATTTTTTGGGATAAGTATTTTTATTTGTGAAGTAGTAAGTACAAACTTCTGTTGTTATTGAAAATCCTGCTGGAACAGGGAAGCCAATGTTTACCATTTCTGCTAAATTTGCACCCTTACCCCCCAATAAATTTTTCATTTCAGATTTTCCTTCGGCTTTTTTATTACCGAAGAAGTATACATATTTATGTGTTTTTGTCATTTTTTTAATCTCCTAAAAATAAGTTTGGCAAATATACAATGAAAATTCCTTTTTTGTTAATTTATTTTACTAAAAATGAAATATTTAAATCCTTTTTCATCCTCCATTCGTAGTTCTATTTTCAAATAAAATATTTCAACATCATCAAAAGCATCTGAATATTTTATTAATTTTACACTGTCTTTTTGTGTCGTTACTACAGAATGTGAATTGGTTTTGTAAAATTCCGATCTGATTTTATGAATTTCTTTAAGTGTATAATTTTTGTGATCGGGAAAAATAATTTGATTTGAAGTATCGACTTTTGTTTGTTTTAGTGCATTTATAAAAGAATATGGGTTTGCAATACCTGAAACAATTAAACTTTTCTGTCCTTCAAAATCTTTTACAGCATACTCTGTTCCTTTAACAGCATCAACAAAACCAATTACTTTGTAATATGAATAAAAAATGTTTTTATCTTTACCGTATTTTATTATTTCCTCAGAAAGAGGAAGTGCAGATGAGAATTTTTTATTTATAATAATAGCATCTGCTCTGCTAACGGATTTATAATTTTCTCTCATATTGCCTGTGGGAAGCATTCTTTGAGAAAAGAAACTTGGATCATTTAAAAATTTCTGCTCGCAAATAAGTAAATCAATATCCCTGTTTATCCACCTGTGCTGAAATGCATCATCTAACACTAAAGTATTTATTCCTGTTTCAGCTATTATTTCTCTAGCTCCCTCAACCCTTTTCTCACAAACGGCTGCCGGAACTTTACATTCACTTGCTGTATGATATATTTCATCACCGCTAAGTTCAGCATCTGCAAGTATTTTTTTACCGTCTGAAATAAGTAAATATCCTTTTGATTTTCTTCCATAGCCACGACTTAACACACCAACTTTTTTCCCTTCTTTCTTTAGTAAATTTGTAAGATAAATTACAAGAGGGGTTTTTCCAGAACCTCCAACCGTAATATTACCCACAGAAATTACTTTTGCATTTACAGTAACAGATTTAAAAATTCCTTGTTCAAAAAACCAATTTCTAATTGAAATAATGAATGCATAAATAGGTACAAAAGGGTACAATATGGATCTCAACAATTTCATTTAGTTCATAGTCTCAGCTTCTTCTTGTATTTTATTTAAAATCTTATCACATTTTTCAATCATTTTTGATGTTTCTTCGTAACTTAAATTATTATCTATTCTTATTGGATCAGAATATACAATTTTTGCTTTTGTAAATAATTTTGGCACAGTAAATTTATCCCAGCTTTTTAAATATCGTTTATTTCTAAAACCTACTCCGACCATTACTAATGGAAGGCCACTTTTTTTTGCAGAAATTACAGCACCTGCTTTCATTTTTCTGTAAGGTCCTTTAGGACCATCGGGAGTAATTGAAATTGAACATCCATTTTTTGCAAAGTCTAATAAAATTCCTAAAGCAACTTCCCCCCCTTCGGTGCTTGAACCTCTGACAACATTGTATTTCCATAATTTTAAAACCTTAGCCAGTAAATCACCGTCTTTACTTTTGCTTGTTAATCCGGCAAAATTTTTATAGCGTTGAAGATACCAAGGCAGAAGCATTGAACCATGCCAAAAAGCAAATACAAAATGTTGATTTTCATTTTCTAACTTGTCAATTACTTTTTTGTTAACATAAGTAATACTTAAAGACTTACACAAAATATTTACAATTTGAAATAATGTGTAGTATCCAATTTTTCTTAAAAACGCCTGTTCAATTTTTCTAATTTTCATAAAAACGAGGAGTGAATTATTTCGGCAGCTTTTCTTGATGCGTCTCCGTTCCCCAAACTTTCCTTTATTTTATTTAATTCATTTTTTGTATTAGAATATAACGTTTCATTCGACAACAATTTATCGGCTTCTTCAATAATATAATTTGCTTTTACTTTAGATTGAATTAGTTCAGGTACAACTTTTTTGTCTGATAAAATATTTGCCATTCCTATATTTTTAATTCTAACCAAATTTTTACTTATTAAATATGTAATTGTACTTGTTTTATATACAATAATCATCGGAAGTTCCAAAAGTGCTGCTTCTAAAGTAGAAGTCCCTGATTTAATAATACCAAGTTTTGAATTTTTCAGCAGATCATAAGTGTTACCTTTTATAACTTTAAAATTTTTATAATCCGTAAGTGAGTAATATAGCTTTTCATCAATGTTATCTGCACAAGCGGCAACAATTTGCAAATCAAATTTTTTTGAAATACTTTCAGCAGCTTTAATACATTCAGGAAAAATTGATTTCACTTCGTGTTCTCTGCTGCCGGAAAGTAAAAGTATAATATCTTTATTTTCTTCCAATTTGAATTTGTTAAATAATTCTCTTTTAGTTAGAAATTGATAATTATCCAATAGTGTAATTAGTGGATGTCCGACAAATTCAGCATTTACAGAATATTTCCTATACATTTTTTCTTCAAACGGAAAAACAACGAGCATTTTGTTTACCATTCTTTTAATCTTTTTTATTCTACCAGAACCCCAAGCCCATATTTGTGGAGATATATAATAGGTTATATTCAAATTTAGTTTTTTGAATTTTTTAGCTATATTTAAATTAAATCCGGGATAATCAATTAAAACAATATTATTTATTTTCTTTTCTTTAACAAAGCTTATTAATTCTCTCTGAACTTTTTTTATAAAAGGTAGATGCTCAATCACTTCTAAAAATCCCAAAAAAGCCATTTTGTTTATGTTATAAAGTAATTGCATTCCTGCTTCATGCATTTTATCACCGCCGATTCCATATATTTTTAAATTAGGATCTATATACAAAAGGTTTTTAACGAGTGCGGCACCGTGGAGGTCACCGGATATTTCGCCTGCAATTATAAGTAATCCTTTTTCATCTTGTGCTGTCATCATTTAATAAATTTCTGATTGAAATTATTTTCTTGCCTAAGTAAAAATCATTAACACTATTAATATAATTGTAACTATTGTAAAAGCCTGTAAGCTTCTTTTTTCTGACCTTAGGCCTGCTTTAATATTTAGTTTAGGTTGTTTTATATTGTCAACTTTAAAAGCAGGAAATCTTGGGAAAAATCTTGGAACATTTTGTAAATAGTTTTTAAATTCTTCCCCAAATTTTTCAGTTAAAAAAGATTCTTCCTCTTTTACAATTAAATAATATTGAAGTAAAAAGAAAAGCAAGGCAGCTATTTGTAAATAAGGGAAAAGTGCAAGTGACATCACTCCGAATCCAGTATATAATAAAATGTTTCCTACATAAAGCGGGTTACGTACATAAGCAAAAGGTCCGTTTACAATTAAATAAGTACCTCCTACACCGCCTGTTGTTCTCGTTTCGCTTCCGGCCCAACTTACACCCCAAAGACGTATAAATTCACCGCATATAGCAATCAAAAATCCTATAATCATGCTTTGTATTGTAGCTTTTTGCAACACAAACATTAATATTAAAAAAGGAATGGGGGTATAACTGCGATAGTTAAAAAATTTTTTTGCGATGCTTACCATTTTTAACCTTGCATATAGACTTCTTTACGTTTTAATTCAGCCTGATGTCTTTTCTTTAAATTCCTTTTTACAAGAAGTTTCTCAATTCTTAGTTTAACGTCATTAAAATCTTTATAAGGAAAATAAGTTATTCTTTCTCTCTCACAGAATTTTAGCAGATCGTTTTTGGCAAAAATAAAATCGCAAAACTGTGCAGTTTCCTTGTCGGAATTTCCGTCACCAATATAAATAGTGAATTCATCATCCCCGCTATGATTGATAATGTGATTTCTTTTACAATTTGCAGAAGTTAAAAGCTCTTCGTCCTGGTAGGGAAAGGATGGAATAAGTTTATTCTCATTAGTAATAGTTAAATGATTTGAATAATATTTTATGTGTTCAATACCATCATTTGAAAGTATGCGTTCTATGTAATAATCAAATCCATCACTTAAAATGTAATACTCAAAGTTGTTCTGTTCGCAAAAATTATAAAACTGATGGAATGTAGGGTCGATTTCTAATGTATCAATAAATTTATTTAAAATATCAGGTGATATTTGTTTTACGGTATCACATAGTTGTATCCAGCTATCTTTAGCAGAAATCCTGTCTGACAGAAGATCATCAATTATTTTTTTAACAGAGTTGGGCTCGCCGAATTTTTCAAAAATTGCTTCTCCTACATCTTTAGTTGTTATAGTTCCGTCAAAATCTATAAATATCTTAAAAGTTCTTTTCATTAATTTTAATTGGGAGTTAATTCAAAATCTTCATTAAAACGGACGCTTACTAATTTTGAAACCCCTTTCTCCTGCATAGTTACACCATATAGTGTATTAGCAGCTTCCATAGTTCTCTTATTGTGTGTAACTACAATAAATTGTGTGTTCTTGCTGAAATCATCAATTATTTTATTAAAGCGATTTATATTTGCATCATCCAAAGGAGCATCAATTTCATCTAAAATACAAAACGGGCTTGGTTTTACAAGATAGATTGAAAATAATAATGCAATTGCTGTAAGTGTTTTTTCTCCACCTGAAAGTAGTTCGATTGACGTTGGTCTTTTACCTTTTGGTTTAGCAACAATTTCAATTTTTGCTTCCAGAGGATCTTCATCTTCTTCCATTTTTAAGTCTGCTTCATCTCCTGGATTAAATAAAGCACCGAAAACTTTTATAAAATTTTCTCTTATTTTTTCAAATGTACCTGTAAATAAATTTTGAGCAGTTGAATTTATCTCCTCAATCGTTTTTAGAACATCTTTTTCTGATTCAACTAAGTCGTTACGTTGGTTATTAAGAAAATCATATCTTTCTTTTTCTTCTTCGTATTCTGAATATGCTAATAGATTTATAGGTCCAAGATTTTTAATTTTTTGTTTTAAAGTAAGAATTTCATTTTCTCTGTCTTCAAAATTAAATGTGTCTAAGTCGTTAAACTCTTTTTTCTCCAACGTTAAAGAATAATTCTCTTTTATATGTTCTTTAAGATTGCCAATTTTCATTTCAATTTCATTCAACTTTAAATCTGATTTATGAATTTCTTCGGTTAAAATTTCTCTTTCTTTTCTTAAATCATTCTGCATATTTTCTTTTTCGGTTATAACAGATTGAATTGATTTATATTTAGAATTTATTTCAGCTTCTTCGTCTTGAAGCTTTGATTTAACACCTTCATTTTCATCGGCTTCTCTTTGACTCTTTTCAATCACATTATAAAGATTAGTTTTTTCATTTGTTGCTGAATTAATATCCGATTCTCTTTTTACAATATTATTATCTAATGTATCTAAAGCTGCTTGAGCTCGTCCGATTGCATTTTTAACATTTTTTCTTTCTGCTATTAATTTTTCAAGTTCAATTTTAATGTTATTTTGTTCACCGAGTGCTGAATTATATTTGTTTTCACATTCTTTAAATTCTTTCTCAAGATTTAGTTTTGCTTCTTCCTCAAGAGTCCTACTTTCTTTTTGAGAGTTAATTATTTCAAGTATTTCCATTTTCTGTTGATCAAGTCTGTTTGAATCCTGTGCTAAAATTTGAATTTCTTTTCTTCCTGTTTCAATTTCATCGTCTGCTTTATTTTTTTCAAATTCAAACTGTGAAATTTGTTTATCGACATTTGCCAGATCATTAACAAGAATTCTACCTTTATCGGAAAGTATTTTCAAATCAATTGAATTTAATTCATTCTCAGTCTCTTCAACTTTTTTACTGAATTCAATTAACTTTTTCTCTTCAACGGGGAAATCTTTTTTTAGATCTTTCAATAACTGCATTCTACCGAAAAGTGTGTCATCGGATTGTGGTGCATTGCCGCTTTCTACAAGACCGGAAACATCAATATAATCACCTTCCAAAGTTGCAAAGCTGAATCCCGAAAATTTAGAAAACATTTCTAACATATTATCTATGGAATCAACAATTGCAGTATTTCTTAGGATACGATTAAATAAGTTTTTCCACTTTTTATCAGCTTTTACATAATCTTTGGCCCATCCTATAAAGCCTGGGTAAGATTGAATTTTTTTGATTCTTCTTTTAACAGTAAAATTATTAAGTTTACCCCAAAAATCTTCTCTGCTGTTATTTCCAAAATCGTCGAGATAAAAAGCAGCGCGTCCGGCGGAATTATTTTTAAGATAATTTATCGCTTCTTTTAATTCGCTGACCGTATCAATTAAAATATTGTTAAGATTATTTCTTAATGCGGCTTCAATTGCAAATCTATATTTATCATCTGATGTGCCAACTTGTGCAAGAAGATTTTTTTCTTTCTTTGTCCAACTACCGTCATTTATTAATGCTTTGGCACCTTTTGAAACACCGTCAAGATTGTCAATTAAACTTTGGATAAATGTAATTTTATCCTTCATTGAATTTATAAGACTTTTTCTGTCTAGTTCTTCGTTTTTAAGTTTGTTAAGTTCGCCTTCTAAATTATCTTTTCTTTCCTGTTCTTTTAAGTATTCTGCTTCAGCCTCTTCAAGTTTTTTTTGTGCTTCATCTTTTTCGTTTTGAAGTTTTTCAATAAAGCCTACTGTTTTTGCAATCCTATTGGTTAGTTCTAATATTTTGTTGTTCCGGTCTTCAATTGTTTTATTTTTTTCAGATAACGATTTTTCTATGTTTGAAAAATCATTTTCTTTATTTGTAAGTTCCTTAAATTTGATGAGCAACTCTTCATTTTTTTTGTTTAACTCAGTTCTTTTGTTTTCAAGCTCTTCTTTTGCAAAACTAACCGCTTTGTCGGCTTCTTCATTTTCGTTTTGCTTTGATTCAATTAAACCGGTGAAGTCATCAATTTTCTTTTGGCTTTCTTCAATAAAGCTCTCAGTTTCCCTTACTTGGTTATTTAAATCTTCAAGTTCTTGTTGATACCTATCAATATTACTTTCTAAAGAATTGCGTCTTTCTTCTGCTACAGATAACTGTTTTTGACTAAAATAAATTTTCTCGGTAACTGAAGTAATTTCTGTTCTTTTCTTTTGGAGGTTTTCTTCAATTTCGTTCCTTGAAGATTTAATTCCTTTTAGTTCATCAGTTAGTTTTGAAATTTCTGATTCAAGAGAAAGCCTCCTTTTGAAATTAGAATCTTTCTTTTCGAGTAACTCTTCTTTTTGATTTAAGAAATGAGCAAGTTGTCTTTCTGAAAAATCAATTTCAAGCTCGCGTAGAGTTGCAGAAACATTTGTGTATCTCTCTGCTTTTTTTGCCTGTCTTCCAAGAGAGTTAACCTTTTTTTCCACTTCGGAAACAATATCGTTTACTCTCGCAAGGTCTACTTTTACTTCTTCTAATTTTCTTAAAGCAAGTCTTCTGCGAAGCTTATATTTATTAACTCCAGCTGCTTCTTCAAACATTGTTCTTCTTTCATCGGCTTTATTGCTCAAAATGTTTTCAATCATTTTTAATTCTATTACAGAATAAGCATTAGCCCCGATTCCTGTATCCATAAATAAGTTGGTAATATCTTTAAGCCTGCAGATATTTTTGTTCAAAAGGTATTCACTTTCTCCTGAGCGAAAAATTCTTCGTGTAATTGTTACTTCGGTATATTCAGTCGGTAATATACCTTTATCATTTTGGATAGTTAAAGAAACTTCTGCCATTCCCATTGGTTTTTTATTTGATGTACCGTTGAAAATAACGTTTTCCATTTTGTCGCTTCTCAAAGTTCCGCTGCGTTGTTCGCCAAGGCACCATCTAATTGCATCAACAATATTTGTCTTACCACAGCCGTTAGGTCCTACAATGGAAGTAATTCCATGATTAAAATTTATAACCGTCTTTTGTGCAAAAGACTTAAAACCAAATATTTCTAATTTTGATAAATACAATTGTTTTTAAATTAATTGAACAGCAATGCTAAAAAATAAAATAGTGAATATTTTAATTGAAAGTATAATAAAACTCCGCCAAATAACACTATAAATGTTAATATACTATAAAAATATACTTTGCCCGGTGTCAAATCAAAGATAACATAAATACCTTTTAAAGTTCTATGAACAGTCCATAAAAAAAACACGGAAATAAAAATATAAAGATACGAGTTTAATTTTGCTATTTCAGCATTTAATAATCTGAACAATATTATCCCCAAGGGAATCATTAAAACCAAAGGTAATAAAGACCAAATAACAGTAAAATAAATACTTGAAAAAAACACTCTTGTTTTAATAACGTAAGAAAATATTTTTATTAAACCCATTATTAAAACCATAACTAATGCAGTGCCAACTGTTAGCCAAATTATAGCAATTAAAGGATGCCAGGCAAGGTAATTAACATCTTTTATTAAAACAGGTGTTCCGAAAGAAATTAAAAGTTTTTCAAAATTAAAATCTGTTTTAAAGTAAAAAAGGATATTACTTAAAAGTAATGAACTTGTACCTGCGATAATAAGTGCAAGTAAACCAGTGTGAAAACCGGATATTATTCTTTGGTCTCTTACGTCGGCAAAGAAATTATAAGGTCTTAGTAAAGCTCTTGATGAATCCTCTCTGAATTTTTTTCCTGAATTAACAAGTACTCCCATTCCAAGCGCCAACAGAAGTCCGAAAACAATAAACAGCATAGGAGATCGATCTTTTTTATTACCGATAGGAATTGTTACTTTTTCTGTGTGGTGGAATTTAGAAAACACAACTTTGTAAGCCATAGTTTTAAATTTTCTATCGCTATCGATAAGCCCGATATTATAAATATTATGATCAGAATAGCCTGAACTTAAAGAAGAATAATTGCCTGTATAATCAAACATTGTATTTATAAAAAATCCGGAATTATTTGGCCTTTTATAAGAAGAAATTAAATCATTAAAATATTTTGCCTGGGCTTCAAACGTAAAAGGATTACTATATCCGTTGCTACGTCCTGAATTTACTGTATATGTTGCTTCACTTATGAATAATTTTCCTTTTCCTAATGTATTGTTTATTTGTTTAATTTGATTTTGTTTATCGTTAATTGATTCGTTAAAAAGTTCAATACCGTAAAGATCAAGATTATTAATTTGTTTTAAGTCCAAATTAGCAAACGATGCGTATGTTAAAAAATTAGACTCACTTTTTACAATGCCGGCAAGATTAGCGATCAAAGAGATATGACTTTTTTCATCTGTAAAATAACCTCCGCCTAATCCGAAAGCAGCTACAATATTATATCTAATATATTTTCTTAAATATCCTTTCAGATAAGCTTCAATTTTAGATGAGTAATTTATATCATTTGCAAAATGAGGGGGGATATAATTTATAGGAAGTTCAATAAATGCCAACAATCCATATTTTCTACAGAGTTCCAAATAAAAAGGATTAGGAACGGATTTAGAAAATCTTACTGAATTAAAGCCGGTTTGTTTAATGATTTTTATATCATTTTCCATTTCTTTATAACTTGCCATTTCTCCTCTGTCATTATAGGAAGGCACGTATGTTACCCCTCTGATTTGAAATAGTCTTCCGTTTAATTCAATACCATTTTTACCGGATTTTACAGATGCAATTGCAACTCTTTGTTTTATTTCGTCAATAATTTCTTTTTTGTCTAACAATTGAATTGTTGCAATATAGTAAATGGGTTTATTGGGGGACCAAAGAATAGGATTGGAAATTTTATAAATGTTAGTAATTACATTACTTATATTTTCTTTTTGCACAAAATTATAAATTGGCAAATCAATATTTTGTTTGCCGTTAGATGACTTCAAATTAATTTTTATAGTATATTTTTTATTATTTGATGAAGTATCAATATTTGATTGAGAATCGTTCAAAAGAAATTTTGAAGAATATTTTAATTGTACAGACTTACTTTTCAAATTAACATCTGAGGAAAAATTTATATCATTTAAATAAGCATTAGGCAGAACAGAAATATAAACATCTCTAAAAATACCGCCGAAGTTTTTAGGGAAATAAATCCTTTGTTTGAAAGGAATTGTATCATCAGAAAGATTATATGATAATTTTACTTTGAGTTTATTATCAGCACCGCTTTTTAGAATATCTTTCGGAAGTTCAAAACTAAAGGGGTAAGTACCACCTAAGTGCCTGAATATAATGTTGTTGTTAAGTGAAAATTCTGCAGAATAATTAACACCGAGAAAGTGCAGTATCAATATATGATTACTTATTTCTTCGTTATTTAGTGTAAATGATTTTTCAAATATTAAAGTTCCGTTACCGTCAAATTCCGAAGGTACAGAAACTATTACTGATTTGGAATCACTATCTACGGTTTTTACTTTCCAATCGCCGTTTAAGTTTATTATACTTCTTGTTTGTGAAATTCCAAATAAGTCGGTTGTATTTACAGGTAGCTTATATTGTGGAAGTTCCTTAAATATTATTTGTCCTTGAAGCAATGATGACAGTGATAGGGAGAAAATTATTGTGATGAAAATAATGAAATAAGAAATTCTTTTCTGCAATTTTTAAGCCTTAAGTGGTAGAAATTAATCGTATAAATATACCAAAGATGAAAGGGGAAATCAATATTAGGATTTCCCCGTTTGGTTTGAATTTATTATTATTTAAGCCGTTATTATAGAAATAAATGAATCGGCGTCTAAACAAGCACCACCGACTAATGCTCCGTCAATATCTTCTTTTGCAAGTAAGTCAACGGCATTGTTGGGTTTAACGCTTCCGCCATATAAAATCGGTATATTTTCAGAAGTTTCTTTGCTGAATTTTTCTTCTAAAATTGAACGTATAAATTTGTGAACTTCCTGTGCTTGTTCAGGGGAAGCGGTTTTACCTGTACCGATTGCCCAAATTGGTTCGTAAGCAATTATAATTTTATTTACTTCTTCTTCATTTAGCTCTTTAATTCCTTCCAGTACCTGCCTTTTTATTACATCATTTGTTGTGCCGTTTTCTCTCTGTTCTAGAGTTTCTCCAATACATAAAATTGGAATTATTTCAGAGCCTAATGCTTTTTTTATTTTCTTATTTATAAGTTCGTCCGTTTCACCGAAGATAGTTCTTCTTTCGGAATGACCGAGAATTACATATTTACACCCAACACTTTTCAGCATATTAACAGATATTTCACCGGTAAAAGCACCTTTGTCTTCAAAGTGCATGTTCTGTGCACCTAGTTCTACTATTGTTCCTTTTAATAAATTGCTTACTTCACTAAGTGAAGTAAAGGGCGGAAAGATTATAACTTCTCTGTTTATGTTTTTATTATTTAAACCATTAACTAATTTAGTAACAAGATTTTGTGAATCACTTAAATTATTATGCATTTTCCAATTACCGGCGATTATTCTTCTACGCATTTTTGTCCTCTTGTTTTATCAATTTTTAAGATTATAATGACTAATTTACAAACAAGTGTCGGTTCAATCAAAATAAATTAATAGATATATACATTTTTAACACATTTGTTTAAATGAATTATCTAAGTAAATTTAAATTATGTCAAACAAAAAAATACCCAAACCCGTAAAGATACTTTCATACGTAAGCCTGTTTACTGATATAGCCAGCGAAATGCTTTATCCCATCACACCTATTTTTTTAACTGCAATACTCGGTGCTTCAATGTCGGTGGTCGGAGCTATTGAAGGAGCCGCTTCAATTATTGCCGGTGTGTTAAAAGGATATGTAGGAAATTTATCCGATAAAATTAGTAAACGTGCTTTATTTGTTAGAATAGGCTACACACTTTCAGCGCTTGCAAAACCGCTTCCGGGGTTATTTCCAAACATATCCACTGTTGTAATATCCCGTACAAGCGACAGAGTGGGTAAGGGTATAAGAACTGCACCTCGTGACGCACTTTTAGGTAGTTATTCCGATAAGAATACCACTGGTAAAATTTTTGGATTTCACCGAGCAATGGATACTGTCGGTGCGGCATTGGGTCCGTTGCTTGCATTAGCACTTCTTTACTACTTTAACAACAATTACAAGCTGATATTTTTAATAGCATTTGTCCCGTCTTTAATTGCCGTCTCACTTACTTTACTTGTTAAAGATAATTTTATTAGCACAGACGTAAAATCAGATAAAAGATATTCAGCTTTTTGGAAAACAGCTTCACCCAAATATAAAATGCTTCTTTTACTTGTAACTATATTTTCATTGGTTAACAGCAGCGATGTTTTTTTAATTTTAAAAACAAAAGTAATTTCTGATTCGGCTATACTGGCTATTTTGGGTTATGTGTTTTACAATATTGTTTATGCAGGCTTTTCATACCCGTTTGGTAAATTATCCGACAAGTACGGAAAAAAGAAAATTTTTGTGATGGGACTTTTGGTTTTTTCTTTTGTTTATCTCGGTTTTGCAACTTTACGGAGTATTTATATTCTTTGGATATTATTTGCACTCTACGGAATTTATTCTGCT
>Ga0114931_10001962_pt1 | contig 26216 bp, 21 predicted proteins | sample 2SBtaG_FD_89579 | JGI IMG/M metagenome (GOLD analysis project Ga0114931, IMG submission 89579) | Deep subsurface microbial communities from Kolumbo volcano to uncover new lineages of life (NeLLi) - 2SBTROV14_V59a metaG | ecosystem: Environmental > Aquatic > Marine > Volcanic | place: Kolumbo... | reverse complement strand
GACAACGTGAAGATGAAGGTCAACCTCATTACGCCGGCTGCCATGGAAGAGAAACAACGATTCGCGATTCGCGAGGGCGGCCGGACCATCGGTGCCGGCGTCATCTCCAAGATCATCGAGTAGCGGGGTGGGCGTCACATGGACGGGAACCCCCTAAGATAGTGAGTGATAGGCGAGTCAAGATTGCGCTCGCGTGCGAAGAATGCGGGACGCGCAACTACCATACGACAAAGTTGAGAAAGGCCGGCCCGCGGGCGAGACTTGCACTGAAAAAGTTTTGTCCCAACTGCAACCGGCGAACGGAACACAAGGAAACGAAATAGCAAGAGGCAGAAAACCAAAAGGGGACGTTGGTCCAAGGAAGCAACTGGTGAAACTGGACCGGACGGGCCGTGGGCCCGGTTAGCCTGTCCCACCCCACCGCCCCCACACTAGCTCCTACCTAGGCCAGTAGCTCCAATTGGTAGAGCAGCGGATTCCAAATCCGCGGGTTGTGGGTTCGAATCCCTCCTGGCCTGCCGCGAGGAACGACGATGGCAATCACGAAAGAACAAGACAAAGCAAGGCCAACCGGAACGCTGGGCGTGGAGCGTTGGGTGCAGTTTAGCTATGCGGCTAGCGCCGTCGTTCTGGCTTGGTTCCTCATCAAGTCGAGCACCGCGGTCTGGACGATGCTGGCTGAGAATGTCGATGCGGTGCCCGAGCCCAACGCAACGGCCGTCGCGGTCGGGTCGGGCCTAGTAGCGCTCATCGCCGCGATCGTCACCTATCGGTCCAGGAAGATCCATACTTTCGTCGTAGAAGTGTGCGTCGAGCTTTCCAAAGTAACCTGGCCCACGCGCAAGGAGACATGGTCGCAGACGGTCATCGTCCTCATCGTTTCCGTCCTTGCCGCGATCATTCTCGGCGTATACGACGCTGTTTGGTCCAAAATCACGGACCTCATTTACAACGTGTGATTCTCATGAAGTGGTATGTCGTTCAGGCCTATTCCGGGTACGAAAACAAGGTAAAGCTCTCGCTGGAAGAGCGAATCAAACAGGCTGGCATGGAAAGCCGCTTCGGGAACATTCTCATTCCCAAAGAGAACGTACAGGAGAGCCGCGGGGGCAAGCGCCGGTTGAGCACCCGCACCTTCTACCCGGGCTACATTTTCGTTCAGATGGATCTCGACGATCGGACCTGGCACCTCATCAAAGACACGCCGAAAGTCAATGGTTTCGTAGGTGGCCGCCATCCTTCGCCTGTGCCCGAGCGGGAGATCGCGGCCATCGAGCAGCAAGTCGAGGAGGGCGCCGCCAAGCCCATGCCTCGCGTCCAGTTCGAGAAGGGCGACCATGTTCGGGTCACCGATGGCGCGTTTGCCAATTTCACCGGCGCCATCGAAGAGGTGAGCCAAGAGAAGCACAAGGTCCGGGTCTTGGTGTCGATTTTCGGCCGCGCCACGCCAGTTGAGCTCAACTACGCCCAGGTCGAGAAGACCAATTAGGGGACAGGATCCCCCTCCATAAAGGTCCGATATCACAGGGCTTCTGGCCAAAAGATCCCAAACCATCCTTGGGATCTTTTGGCCAGAAGCCCTGTAATTTCTAAGGCCATACGGAGGGGGATCCTGTCCCCCAAAAAATCGGGTTGCATTTTTCGTGCCCTGAGGCATGACTCGCCGCTCCGGAGAACCCCCGCGCATGAAAAAGGTCATCGGACAGATCAAACTTCAGCTCCCCGCAGGGAAGGCCAATCCTTCTCCGCCGGTCGGGCCTGCGCTCGGCCAGCACGGGGTCAACATCATGGCGTTCTGCAAGGAGTTCAACGCACGGACCCAAAAAGACGCGGGCCTGATCATTCCCGTGGTGATCTCGGTGTATCAGGACCGTTCCTTCAGCTTCATCATGAAGACGCCGCCGGCGGCCGTCTTGATCAAGAAGGCTCTAAATCTGGAGTCGGGTTCCGCGCGTCCGAACAAAGACAAGGTCGGAAAGATCACCGTCGAGCAGGTGAGAGAGATCGCACAGACCAAGCTTCAAGATACCAACGCCGGCTCGCTTGAGACATGCATGCAGAGCATCATCGGCACCGCGCGTTCCATGGGGGTCGAGCTAGTCGAGTAATCTTGGCATCACTTTCACGCAAGTGAGCAGAGTGTGGCAGCGATTGAGCTCGCTCCCCTGAACCACCCAGGGCCCCGCTTGGTGGTAGGCGGCTTCGAGTCGTCGCAAGGAGTCAGAATGAAACCCGGAAAAAAGCGCGCGGCAGCCTTGAAGAAGCCGGACAAGAGTCGTCGTTATACTTTACATGAGGCCGTTTCGCTCGTGAAAGAGTTGGCCTTTGCTAGCTTTGACGAATCCGTCGATCTTGCGGTGCGGCTCGGCGTGGATCCGAAGCACGCGGACCAGATGGTCCGGGGCGCCGTCGTCTTGCCGCATGGAACCGGTAAGACCAACCGCGTTCTCGTCTTCGCAAAGGGCGAGAAGGCAAGCGAGGCGGAAGCAGCCGGCGCTGATTTCGTCGGTACCGACGACTTCGTTGCCAAGATCAACGAAGGTTGGCTCGACTTCGACACCGTCATCGCGACGCCGGACATGATGGCACAGGTCGGTCGGCTCGGTCGCGTGCTCGGGCCTCGTGGCCTGATGCCCAATCCCAAGGTGGGTACTGTGACCTTCGACGTGAGTAAGGCGGTCCGCGAGGCCAAGGCAGGCAAGGTCGAGTTTCGCGTCGAAAAGGCTGGTATCGTGCATGCGCAGGTTGGCAAGCGCTCCTTCAGCGAGCCCGACCTTGCTGGCAATGTACAGTCATTGGTTGGGGCGCTCGTCAAGGCCAAGCCCGCTGCCGCAAAGGGAACGTACCTCCGCAGCATTACGCTGAGCTCCACGATGGGCCCCGGCATCAAAGTAGACCCCGGCACGATCGAGGTGGAGGCGTAATCATGAGCCTTACACGAGAAGAAAAAGCAGCTCAGGCCGTCTCCGTCCGTGAGAGCTTCCAAAACGCAAGTGCGACTGTGCTCGTCGACTTTAGAGGGGTCAACGTAGAGCTGATCACGAGCCTCCGCGCTCGTTTCCGAGACGCCGGAGTCGAGTACAAAGTCGTAAAAAACAACGTCGTCCGAAAGGCCCTCGAGGGTTCGGATCTCGCCGCCAACGAGGAGTTTGCGGCGAACCTGGTGGGCCCAACCGCAATCGCCTGGAGCTTCGAAGATCCCTCCGCCGCCGCGAAGGTCATCAAGAACTTCCGCAAGGAGTTCTCCGACCAGCTCGTGCCGAAGGAGGCGCCGGAAAAGCTCCTCGTCAAGTGCGGCCTGCTCGAGGGTCAAGTTCTGGACGCGAAGCGAGTCGAACGAGAGCTCGCGACGCTTCCGGGCAAGGACGAGATTCGCGCTTCGCTGCTCGCGCAGCTCATGGCGCCCATGCAGAACCTGGTCGCGCAGATCAACGCGCCGGCCCAAAACCTCGCTCTCGTGCTCGATGCGTACCGGCGCAAAGAGGCGGACGAGTAATCCACTACAATTTAGCCGTGTCGCACGCACGGTTAGCGGAGAGTCAAGAATGGCAAATATGAACGTAGAACAGATGGTTGAAGAGCTGAGCTCGTGGACCGTCATGGAAGTTGCGAACCTGGTCAAAGAGCTCGAAGAAAAGTGGGGCGTTTCGGCAGCACCGGCAGCGGTCGCCGTGGCGGGTCCCGCGGCGGGTGGCGCAGCGGAAGCCGCCGAAGAGCAGACCGATTCGACGTCGAGCTGAGCGAGGCAGGTGGCAAGAAGATCAACGTGATCAAGGCCATCCGCGAGATCACCCAGCTCGGTCTGGCGGACGCCAAGGCCCTGGTGGAGGCAGCGCCCAAAGTCGTCAAAGAGGCCGTTTCCAAGGAAGAGGCCGAGGACATCAAGAAGAAGCTCGAAGACGCGGGTGCCAAGGTCACGGTCAAGTAACCCTATGGGGCTATGCTTTGGAGGCCTGTGCCGCGACTTGGCACAAGGGCCCGACCGGGTTAACGTCCCGGTCGGGGCAGCACCGGTGCGCAGCACATCATTCACGACTTTCCGCAATGCGGCGGAAGGCCGAACGGCCTTCTTGTTGCGTATGTGTCTCTTAATTCTTGGCTTTAGGGTTCGAATAGCAGTGGTTCGGCAGGAGTCTCTCTAATGGCGGCGATGATTCAGACGAACTTTCGAATGCGACACTCCTTCGGGAAGATCGAGCACATCCTCGAGATCCCGAACCTGATCGACATTCAAAAGCGCTCGTACGACAAGTTCCTTCAAACAGACGTGCCTAGGGACGACCGGGCGAACACCGGTCTTCAAGGCGTTTTCAATAGCGTGTTTCCGATTCGCGACTTCAATGGGACCAGCGAATTGGTCTTTGGCGGGTACACGCTCGAAAGGCCGAAGTACGACGTCGATGAGTGTCGGCAGCGCGGGATGACGTACGCCGCGCCGATCAAAGTCACGATCCAGCTCATCATCTATGACACCGGCGGTGACAGCGCCGAACGGGCTGTTCGCGATATCAAGGAGCAGGAAGTCTACTTCGGAGAGATTCCATTGATGACCGTCAATGGGACGTTCATCATCAACGGCACCGAGCGGGTCGTCGTGAGCCAGCTTCACCGAAGCCCAGGCGTCTTCTTCGATCATGACCGCGGCAAGACTCACTCGTCCGGCAAGCTGCTCTATCAAGCGCGCATCATTCCTTATCGCGGTTCCTGGCTCGACTTCGAGTTCGACCCGAAAGATCTGCTCTATGTCCGCATCGATCGCCGTCGAAAAATGCCTGCAACGGTGCTGCTCAAGGCGCTTGGATACAACACTCAGGAGCTCCTAAACTACTACTACGACACCGAGACGATCTACATCCTCTCGAAGGAGCAGTACGCCAAGTCGATCGAGTACGAGCTCTTGCCGGGTCAGCGCGCGACGCACGATATTTCGGTAGGCGATGATGTGCTTGTTCGAAAGAACCGCAAGTTCACGCGAGCTGCGATTCGCAAGCTCAAGGCGGCGGGCCTCGACTATCTTCCAATCGACTTCACCGAGGTCATTGGCAAGGTTGCTGCGGAGGACGTGATCGACGAAGAGACCGGCGAGATTCTGCTTGCGGTCAACGAAGAGGTCACTGAGGCACGCATCGATGCGCTCCAAGAGGCAGGCATCAACGAGTTCAAAGTGCTCTTCATCGATGGGCTCAACGTGGGTTCGTATCTCCGCGACACCTTGCTCGTCGACAAGGTTCAGTCGAAGGACGAAGGTATCCTCGAGATATACCGTCGGCTGCGTCCGGGCGATCCGCCCACCCTCGATACCGCGCGGAATCTATTCAACAACCTGTTCTTCAACCCTGAGCGCTACGACCTCAGTCAAGTCGGCCGCCTCAAGTTGAACTACAAATTCTACAAAGACGTCGAAGACGAGGAACGGCCGGGCCTGGATCACACGGTGCTCACCAACACCGACATCTTGGAGACGGTCAAGAACCTGATCGAGCTCAAGAATGGCCGCGGTTCGGTCGACGACATCGACCATTTGGGCAACCGGCGCGTTAGGGCCGTGGGCGAACTGATGGAGAATAAGTACCACATCGGCCTCGTGCGCATGGAGCGCGCCATCAAGGAGCGCATGAACATGTCTCAGGAGATTGAGACTCTCATGCCGCACGACCTGATCAACGCAAAGCCCGTCAGCGCGGTCGTGAAGGAGTACTTCGGCTCGAGCCAGCTCTCGCAGTTCATGGACCAGACCAACCCGCTCAGCGAGGTCACGCACAAGCGGCGTCTTTCCGCGCTCGGGCCCGGTGGCCTGACGCGTGAGCGCGCTGGGTTCGAGGTGCGCGACGTCCACACGACTCACTACGGTCGTATCTGTCCGATCGAGACGCCGGAAGGGCCGAACATCGGTCTCATTGCCTCGCTTTCGACCTATGCCCGCGTCAACGAGTATGGCTTCGTCGAGACACCGTACCGGAAGGTCGAAGACGGCATCGTGCTCGACGATCACGTGCGCTGGTACTCCGCTCTCGAGGAGGAGGGGCACTACATCGCACAGGCGAACGCTAAGGTCGACCATATGAGCCGCAAGCTCGAAGGTCAGCTTATCAGCGCACGCTTCAACGGCGAGTTCGTCATGGTTCCGCCGAGCAGTGTTCAGTTGATGGATGTGTCACCGAATCAGCTAGTCTCGATTGCCGCTTCGTTGATTCCGTTTCTCGAGCACGACGATGCCAATCGGGCCTTGATGGGCTCGAACATGCAGCGCCAGGCTGTCCCTTGCGTGCGCACCAGCGCTCCGATTGCGGGTACCGGCATCGAAGGGCGGCTTGCGCGTGATTCGGGCGTTTGCGTGGTTGCACAACAGGACGGCGTGGTCGAGTTGGTCGATGCCACGCGCATCGTGGTCAAGGCGGAGGGTCTCGCGGGTGCATTCCCAGACATCTACCGTCTCAACAAGTTCCAGCGTTCCAATCAGAATACGGCGTACAACCACACGCCAATCGTTCGCCCTGGGGACCACGTGAAAGCGGGTGACGTCATCGCAGATGGTCCCAGCACGGACCGCGGTGAGCTCGCGCTCGGCCAGAATGTGATCGTCGCCTTCATGCTATGGGGTGGTTACAACTTCGAGGATTCGATTCTGCTTTCCGAGCGGATCGCCAAGGACGACGTCTATACCTCCGTGCACATCGAAGAGTTCGAGTGCGTTGCGCGCGACACCAAGCTCGGCAAGGAGGAGATCACGCGTGACATTCCGAACGTTGGCGAGGAGGCCCTCAAGGACCTCGACGAGTCGGGTATCGTGCGGATCGGTGCTGAGGTGAACTCCGGCGATATCCTGGTCGGCAAGATCACGCCCAAGGGCGAAACCCAGCTCTCACCCGAGGAAAAGCTTCTGCGCGCCATCTTTGGCGAGAAGGCGGGCGATGTTCGCGATACCTCGCTCAAGGTCTCGCCCGGCGTGACTGGCATTGTCATCGAGGCGCGAGTATTTGCGCGCAAGGGCACCGAGAAGGATGAGCGCTCACTCCAGATCGAAGAGACGGAGCGAGCCAAGCTCGAAAAGGACATGGCGGACGAGATCAAAATCGTTCTCGATTCCGCGCACGACCGCGTTCGGAAGTACTTCGTCGGTAATGCGACGACCGCCAAGCTCGTTGACGACAAGGGCAAAGAGCTCCTTGCCAAGGGAGCTAAGATCCGCGACGAGGATCTCGACGCAATTCCGCATAAGTACTGGGAGCACATCGAGGTCGAGAAGGACAAAGACAAGACCGATGCCATTCTCGACCAGGTCGATGACCAGGTCGACGCCGTCAAGATGCTGTTCCAGGAGAAGATCGACAAGCTCGGCAAGGGCGACGAGCTTCCCCCTGGCGTTATCAAGATGGTGAAGGTTTACGTTGCCATCAAGCGCAAGCTTCAAGTTGGTGACAAGATGGCCGGTCGCCACGGGAACAAGGGTGTCGTCAGTCGGATTCTTCCCGAGGAAGACATGCCGTACCTGCCGAACGGCAAGCCGGTCGACATCGTTCTGAACCCACTCGGTGTTCCGAGCCGCATGAACGTCGGCCAGATTCTCGAGACGCACCTGGGTTGGGCCGGCTATCTCCTCGGCACGCAGCTTCAGGAGATGGTCGACAGGAAGGCGGATGCTGCGCAGCTCCGCGAGCGGATTCGCGCGATCTTCAAGGGAGGCGATATCGTCAAAGTGCTCGATGCCCTTCCGGATGAAGAAGTCGCGGCAATGGCGAAGAGTTGGAAACACGGCTTACAATTGGCCACACCGGTCTTCGATGGCGCCAGCGAGGAAGAGATCAAGGAGCTCCTCAGGCTAGCGGGCGTACAGGACAACGGTCAGACGGTGCTTTTCGACGGAAGGAGCGGCGACGCTTTCCATGAAGACGTCACCGTCGGCATCATGTACATGCTCAAGCTGCATCACTTGGTCGACGACAAGATCCACGCTCGGAGCATCGGCCCGTACTCGCTAGTCACGCAGCAGCCACTGGGCGGTAAAGCGCAGTTTGGTGGGCAGCGGCTCGGTGAAATGGAGGTCTGGGCGATGGAGGCCTACGGCGCTGCGTACGCGCTGCAGGAGTTCCTCACCGTCAAGTCCGACGACGTTCAGGGCCGCACGCGCATGTACGAATCGATCGTGAAGGGCGACTACACGCTCGAAGCTGGCCTACCAGAGAGCTTCAACGTCCTCATGAAGGAGCTTCAGGCACTTTGCCTGAACATCGAGTTGGTTGAGACGAGTCAGTTGGGGCGCAGGTCGGATGACGTCCTTGCTGCGGAGGAAGAGTAGCTCATGAAGGATATCTTCAGCTTCTTCGAAAAGCCGAAAGACCCGCTGGCATTTTCAGCCATTCGCATTTCGCTGGCGTCGCCGGAAAAGATTCGCGAGTGGTCGCATGGCGAAGTTCGAAAGCCGGAAACGATCAACTATCGTACGTTCAAGCCCGAGCGCGATGGCCTGTTCTGCGCGAAAATCTTCGGACCGGTCAAGGACTACGAGTGCATCTGCGGCAAGTACAAGCGCATGAAGCATCGCGGCATCGTTTGCGAGAAGTGTGGCGTCGAGGTCATTCAGAGTAAGGTTCGCCGTGACCGCTTGGGTCACATCACGCTGGCCACGCCGGTGGCGCACATCTGGTTCCTTAAGAGTCTCCCGAGCCGCATCGGCGCTATCCTGGACATCACGCTCAAAGACCTCGAGCGCGTGCTTTACTGCGAGAGCTACGTGGTGCTCGACCCCAGGGAGACGCCGCTCGAGCGAGGGGAAATCCTCACGGAGGATCGATTCCACAACATGCTCGACGAGTATGGCGACGACGCGTTCGACGCGCGCATGGGTGGCGAAGCTGTCCTCGAAATGCTTCGTGGTCTCGACGTGCATGCGATGGCCGAGCAGCTTCGCTTGGACCTCAAGGAGGCCACCAGTGAGGCGAAGCGCAAAAAGTATTCCAAGCGGCTGAAGGTCATCGAAGCGTTCCGCGACTCGGGTAACCGCCCCGAATGGATGATGCTCTCGGTGATTCCCGTGTTGCCGCCGGACCTGAGGCCATTGGTTCCTCTCGACGGCGGCCGTTTCGCGACCTCCGACCTCAACGATCTCTACCGTCGCGTCATAAATCGGAACAACCGTCTCAAGCGGCTCATCGAGCTCAACGCTCCAGAGATCATCATTCGGAACGAGCGCCGCATGCTGCAAGAGGCCGTCGATGCCCTCTTCGACAATGGCCGTCGTGGCAAGACAATCACTGGTCCGAACAAGCGTCCACTCAAGTCGCTGTCCGACATGCTCAAGGGCAAGCAGGGCCGCTTCCGTCAGAACCTGCTTGGCAAGCGTGTCGATTACTCAGGCCGCTCCGTCATCGTCGTCGGGCCCGCGCTGCGTTTGCACCAATGCGGCCTCCCGAAGAAGATGGCGCTCGAGCTCTTCAAGCCGTTCATCTACAACAAGCTCGAGGAGCGTGGGTACGTCACCACGATCAAGAGCGCGAAGAAGCTGGTCGAGAAGGAGAAGCCCGAGGTCTGGGACATTCTCGAAGAAGTCATCACCGAACACCCCGTGATGCTGAACCGCGCACCGACGCTCCACCGATTGGGCATTCAGGCATTCGAGCCCGTGCTCATCGAGGGTAAGGCAATTCGGCTCCACCCATTGGTTTGCACCGCCTTCAATGCGGACTTCGATGGTGACCAGATGGCGGTCCACGTGCCGCTTTCGGTCGAGGCTCAGATGGAGACTCGCGTGCTCATGATGAGCACGAACAACATCCTGTCTCCAGCGAGCGGCCGTCCGATCATCAATCCGACCCAGGATATCGTGCTCGGACTCTACTACATGACGCGCGAGAGGCCGTTCGCCAAGGGCGCGTACCGCGAGGGCCAGGAGAAGGAAGGCCGGTTTACGGGGGTCTTCGCTTCGTCAGACGAGGTGCGGATGGCGTACGACCAGGGCATGGTCGGGCTGCACGCCAGTATTCGCTACCGTTACAAGGGCGAGATTCACGACACCACGGTCGGCCGCGTGCTGGTGAGCGACGTGTTGCCCCCGGGCATGGAGTTCCCGTCGGTCAACAAGGTACTGGACAAGAAATCGCTCAGCTCGCTCATCGATGAGTGTTACCGCGCGAGCCGTAACAAGAATACCGTCCTTCTGGCAGACCGTCTGCGCACCATGGGCTTCGAGATGTCGACTCGCGCGGGCATTTCGATTTGCATGGATGACATGATCATTCCTGAGTCGAAGAAGAAGGTGCTTGCCGAAGCGCAGCAAGACGTCACCACCGTAGTTGAGCAGTACCAAGAGGGCCTGATCACCGATGGGGAGCGGTACAACAAGGTCGTCGACATTTGGGCGGAGGCTTCCGATCAGGTTGCCCGCGACTTGATGGATGCAATCGGCACTGATGAGGTCGTCGATCCTGAGACCGGCCAGAAGACCACGCAGCCGAGCTTCAACTCGATCTTCATGATGGCCGATTCGGGCGCTCGTGGCTCGAATCAGCAGATTCGTCAGCTGGCTGGCATGCGTGGCCTGATGGCCAAGCCATCCGGTGAGATTATCGAGACGCCCATCACTGCGAACTTCCGTGAAGGCTTGACCGTGTTGCAGTACTTCATCTCGACACACGGTGCGCGTAAGGGGCTCGCCGACACCGCGCTGAAAACGGCGAACTCGGGCTACCTGACCCGCCGTCTCGTCGACGTGGCGCAGGACTGCGTGATCACCGACTTCGACTGCCAGACCCTCGATGGCATCTGGGTCAGCAAGCTCGAAGAGGGTGGGGAAGTCGTGACGCCGCTCGGCGAGCGTGTCCTCGGGCGCATCGCCCTCGAGGACATCACCGATCCAGTCACAGGCAAACCCCTCGTGGAGGCCAACCAGGAGATCGATGAAGCTCGCGTCGCTCGCATCGAAGCCGCTGGCATCGAGCGAGTCTTGATTCGTTCCGTGTTGACCTGTCAGAACCGCCGAGGTGTATGCGCGATGTGCTATGGCCGAGACCTCGGTCGCGGGTATGACGTGAATATCGGCGAGGCCGTTGGCATCATAGGCGCGCAATCGATCGGTGAGCCCGGCACACAGCTCACGATGCGTACGTTCCACATCGGTGGCGCCGCTGCACGCGGCAAGATCGAACAGAGCTCCATCGAGACCCGCTCGGGCGGCATCGTGAAATTCGACAATGCCAAGCTCATTACCAAGCACGACGGAACGGTCGTGGTGATGAACCGTCACGGCGCGGTGACCGTCGTTGACGAGTCTGGCCGCGAGCGCGAGCATTTCACGTTGACCTACGGCGCGTTCGCGAAGGTCCAGGATGGCGAACGCGTCGAGCGCGGCACCATGCTCGCGGAATGGGACCCGTATGCCATTCCGATTCTCACCGAGGTCGCCGGCGTCGTGAAGTATGGCGACATCGTCGAAGCGGTGACGATGGAAGAGAAGCTGGACGAGGTTACCGGGCTTTCCCGGCGCGTCGTCATCGAGTCCCGCGATCCAGGTGCGCGTCCCCGCGTCTCGATCAAGGATCCGCAGACCGGTGAAACACAGACAACGGGTGTAGGCGAGAACATGGCCCGCTACTTCCTGCCGGTGGGCGCCAACATCATCCCTGCGGATGGTCAGACCGTCGAAGCGGGCGAGATCATCGCGAAGATCCCGCGAGAGACCACCAAGACCAAGGACATCACCGGCGGTTTGCCGCGTGTCGCCGAGCTTTTCGAGGCGCGCAAGCCCAAGGACCACGCCATCATCAGCGAGATCGACGGCATCGTGACCTTCGGCAAGGACACCAAGGGTAAGCGTAAGGTCGTGATTACGCCTGAGGTCGGTGAACCAAAGGAGTACCTCATCGCGAAGGGTAAGCATCTCACCGTGAAGGACGGTGACCACGTGCGAGCTGGTGAGCCGCTGATGGATGGTCCTGCGAATCCGCACGACATTCTCAAGGTCAAGGGCGAGAAGGAACTTGCGGCTTGGTTGGTCGACGAGATTCAGCAAGTGTACCGACTGCAGGGCGTGGCCATCAACGACAAGCACATCGAGGTCATCGTTCGTCAGATGCTTCGGCGTGTTCGAATCAAGGAGACGGGTGACACACGATTCCTTCCGGACGAGCAGGTCGAGAAGACAGTGTTCGAGCGCGAAAATGAGCGTGTCATTGCCAAGGGTGGCCAGCCCGCAGTGGCGGAGCCGCTTTTGCTCGGCATCACGAAGGCGTCGCTGTCCACGGATTCGTTCATCAGCGCTTCGTCTTTCCAAGAGACGACGAAGGTGCTTACCGAGGCGGCGATTAGCGGCAAGGTCGATGCGCTCCGTGGTCTCAAGGAGAATGTCATCATGGGACGCTTGTTGCCAGCTGGTACGGGGCTCGGCGCGTACAACAAGATCGACATGATTGTCGAGGACGACGCCGTGAAGCCGCTCGCTCCGGCGCCTGCCATCCCCGAGCCGGAGCCTGTCGCTGCAGCGGCATCCGAAGAGTAGCTAGAGCCGGTTAGGGCCATGAAGGGCTATCTCTTCGAAACGGACGAGCATCGCGCGCTGCGTGAGCAGATGCGGCGCTTCGCGACGGTTGAGATCGCCCCGCACGCGCATGCCTGGGAAGAAGCTAACGAATTCCCACGTGAGCTCTATGCACAGGCTGCGGAGGCGGGCTTCCTTGCCACCGGTTACCCCGAAGAGGTCGGGGGCGATGGGGGCGATCTCAGCCACGTTTTAGTCGCCGCCGAGGAGATGGTGCTGGCTGGCAAGTCGGTGGGCACCTGCGTGGGCCTTGGGAGCCATGGGATCGCGCTGCCCCCGATTGTGAAGTTCGGCACTAAAGCTCAGAAGGAGCACTACGTTCGCCCGACACTCGATGGCGTGAAGGTCTCCGCGCTTGGGATCACGGAGCCTGGCGGGGGCAGTGACGTCGCGGCAGTCCAGACCAAGGCGGTTCGCGATGGCGACCATTACATCGTGAACGGCGCCAAGACCTTCATCACTTCGGGGACACGCGCGGACTTCGTGACGACTGCAGTGCGAACGGGCGGCGAGGGCCATGGCGGGATCTCGATGTTGATCATCGATAGCGACACCCCAGGCTTCGGTGTGGCCGGCAAGCTAAAGAAGACCGGTTGGTGGGCGAGCGACACCGCCGAGCTCGTCTTCGAGGATTGCCGGGTGTCCGCGGACAATCTCATTGGCCAGGAGGGCGCTGGATTTCTGATGATCATGACCAACTTCGTGACCGAGCGGCTGATGCTTGCCGGCCAATGCGTCGCAATCGCAGAGCTCGCCTATCGAGAGTCGGTCGAGTACGCGAAGCAACGCCAGGCATTCGGCAAGTCATTGTCGGGATTCCAGGTGATCCGCCACAAGCTCGCCGACATGGCGACTCAAATCGCCGCCGCCCGCGCTCTCACGGGAGAGTGTGTCACGCGCTTTCTCAACGGAGAGCACGCGCCGTCGTTGGCTGCGATGGCCAAGAACGCTGCCACCGACATGTGCTCGCGCGTCTGTGACCAAGCCGTCCAAATCCACGGCGGGTACGGGTACATGCGAGAATACGTCGTAGAACGGTTGTACCGGGACGCCCGTCTCTACCCTATAGGCGGTGGCACCCGGGAGATCATGAACGAGATCATCAGCAAAGTAGAAGGCTACTAAGCGGGACCTCCCCCTAGGATGACGCCGCGTTCGATGAAGTCGGCGATCATGGCGGAGAGTTTTTCGACGAAAGCTGGACCAATCTCGCTATCGTGGGCGGCTGCGACTCTTTGGACGGAGTCAGCCACGGTCTGATTAGCGCGCTGCCACGCATCGAGGAGGTCTGCCGCGATGGCGTTGAGCTTGCGCGGGATCGGCTTGTGGTGCTCGTCGCGATACAGGTAGAGGATCGTTGGTTCCCGTTCGTATCCCAGCTCGGGCGTGGGCGCCTCGTGCACCGGATACTCGAGCCGGAGAACCTTCATGCCCGTAGCGAGAACGGGTTTACGATCGAACGCGAACTCGGTCGCGGGCATCGGGTCGGGAGGCGCGTGCCGGACGTCCCAGGCGCTGATTTCGTAACGCGAGAGGTCGGCGACCCAAGGAGCTTCCGCGCTTTGCCAAATTGGGATCGCAAAGTCCGCGAGCTCGCGCGGCACATGACGCAAGTATCGGGTTTTGGGACCACCAGTACTCAGCCATTCATCCACGGCGCGTCCGAAGCTTTCCTCTCCGACCGCGCGTTTGGTGCGTGCCAGAGCGACGCCGATGACGTGGAAGAGCCGGTTGCGCACCAGCTCGCGGTAGATCAGCCAGCGCTCGCGCGAGCCCAAGAGCTGGAGATCGGTTTCGCTCGCTTCCGCACCGAAGCAGACACGGTGCATGGCCTTGACGTGATCAGCCAGCATCGTCACCTCCCGTTGCGCTGCGATAGATCGTCCAGAGCTCATCGACCTCCGAGAGGAGCTCATCTAGCGGAGGTATATTGGTGTCGCGTTCGAGAAGCACGGGGACGGCGCCGGTCTTGCGCAGCGTGTAGTCGAGCAGTTGGTACACGTCGCCGGGAATGGGCTCGCCGTGCGTGTCGATACGAAGACCATCGTCGCGGATGAAGTGTCCGGCGACATGGATCTGCACTACGCGTTCTGCGGGAATTTTATCGATATACGCTTTTGGATCGAAATCGAAGTTGCGGCTGTTCACGTAGATGTTGTTGACGTCCAAGAGTAGCTTTGCGTCTGCCTGTTCTAACACTTCGACGACGAAGTCGGCCTCAGCCAGTCCGTCGGGACCTTGCGGTGCGTAGTAGCTCACGTTTTCCAAGGCTAGAGGCACGCCGATCGCATCCCTTGCCTCGGTCAATCGTTGCGCTGCGGTCCGGGCCGCTTCATCGGTGAAAGGCAGCGGGAGCAAGTCGTGAAAGAAGCGATCATCCACTCCGCCAAAGCACAGGTGCTCGCTGTGCCACGGTACTTCGAGATCAGAGAAGAACTCCCTGAGGTTTCCTAGGTACTCGGCGTCGAATGGCTCGACGGCCCCCAGGCACGTGCTGAGCCCATGCGTGACGATGGGCCAGTCTCGTCGCGCCAACTCCAGCATTTCTTGATAACGGCCGCCTCGATTCACGTAGTTCTCGGGGTGGAGCTCGATCCACGAAACCGTGGCTGGCCGGCGCTCCAAGAGCTCAGAGGCCAGATCGTACCGCAATCCTAGGCCGATTCCGTTGACTTCTCGACTCATGTGGATTTCATGTCTTTCGACAAACGAAAAGCCGCGGCGACACAGGTCGCCGCGGCTTCCAATGCCTTGCCGCTCGATCTCGAGCAGCGTGACCTGGGCAGCTTACTTAGCGCCGCTGCAGCTACCTTCGCCACAGGAGGCCTCTGAAGAATCACCCTTTTTCATCTCCTCGTGCTTGGCGCCGCTGCAGCTACCTTCACCACAGGAGGCTTCCGTTGCGCCTTCAGCTGCCGGTGCCGGGGCCTCGGCGCCTGCCGTCGCTTCGCTCGCCTCCGGACCGTTGTCCGACTTGCATGCTGCGGTCAGGCTGAGCGCCGCGGTAGCCATCGCGATGATCGTGTGCTTGAGTGCTGAGTTCATATTTCTTTCCTCTTTTTTAGAGCATCAGGAGCGACAAGAAAGGGCCCCGATCGATGCAACACGGCGTCAGGGACCAATCCCATTCCCCCGCTTCCTCTTGTTGACGCACGCTAGCCAAAGGGATGCCTTGCTGCAATCTAAAAGCGAAGCACGCGTCATGACACCAGATACGTCCATGCAGTGCAGATGTTTCACTCGAATTCGACTGTCGTGCCACTGGCAAGTTAGGGCGAATACCTCATGGATTTTGATAGGTTAGGGGATGACAAACCTCTGCAAAGTCAGCGCTTTGATCTGGCTCCTCGGCTGCGTCCATGCTCCGCTGGCGCCTGCGTCAAGGCAGCATTCACACGGTACGGCCCATTACACCGTTACAATCTTTGACAACTTGGGTGGCGCCAGGGTTCGCGCGTGCATCGAAGGAGCCACCGTGCGCGAGCTGGTTCCCATCGATGATAGCGCAGCGCAGGGGCTACGCGGCGCATGGATCGACGGCGATTCGATTGTCACTGCGGGCGGGCGGCTTCATCTGAGCCAACGGCGGGGGACCTCCTGCGTCGAGTACGAAACGCGCTTCGGGGGCCTCATGTTTCGAGCTAACGACTCTTCTGTAGTGATGCTGTCGCAGACGGAATGGCTGTGGCGCCCTGACCCATTTCCGCCTGGGCTCGAGACGTCGCTGCGCTTCGTGCTCCCTGCGGGCGCAGGGGCATCGTTACCCTGGCCGCGGTCCGACGCCACCTACTTCCCGGATGAGAGTGCGTTCTTTGCGAACACATACAGTGTGTTTGGGTCCTTCGATCGTGAAGCGTTTTCGGTGGCAGGCACGAGCATAGACGTCACACGTCTTGGATCTCGGCCGTCCGACGAAAACATCCATCGCTGGCTCGGTCGCGCTGTGCAAGTCGCGGCGTCGGTTGGAGGTCGCTTCCCCCGCGATCGCATTCACTTCGTCATCGTTCCGGTGCACAGCACGCGGGAGCCCGTGGTGTTTGGCATGGTGTTTCGGGGGGGCGGCGCGGCAATCCTTCTCCTTCCGTCGCTGGACGCGACGGTTGGCCAGCTCGAAACGGATTGGGTCGCAATTCACGAGCTTTCGCACCTCTGGCTGCCTCGCCTGTACCCACAGGATCGCTGGCTCTCGGAGGGCATTGCGACCTATCTGCAGGAGGTGTTGCGAGCACGCTGTGGGCTTCAGACCGGCGAGCATGCGTGGACGCGCCTCGAAGATGGCTTAGAGCGTGGCCGGAGATCAGGCCATGGGCGCCCCCTTACGATCGAGAGCCGTGACATGCATCGAAGTGGCGCTTACCGTCGCGTCTATTGGGCCGGAGTCGCATTTGCACTGGAAGCGGACGTCCACCTCCGGACACGCAGCAACGGTGAGATGACACTGCTTCGCGCGATCAATGAGGCCCAGCATGTGTGGGGTGCTGAAGCCCGTCCAGTGGGCGCGCCGGTGCTCCTCCAGGCTCTGGACGCAGCAAGCGGTGCGGGATTCCTCGAAGCGCTCGCAGAGAAATACGCGGCAAGCCCGGAATTTCCGGACACCGCGTACCTCGATTCCCCGGCGTACCGCGAAGTACGTGCCGAGATCATGTCGCGCGACGACGAGGCCTGTCGGATCAACGCCGAATCATCTCGATGATACGGCTAGGTGCCGGTGGGCGCCGCTTGCCGATGCGAACAGCGGTGGTCACCCGTGCCGATCCCGAATTGAGCAACGCAGGCCGTGACGCATACAAAGTGGCGAGCTCGTCTCCTTCGCGGACCTCATCGCCAAGCTGAACGTGTAGGCGAATCCCTGCACCCGGGTCGACCGCGTCTTCTGCATGGCGGCGTCCTGCGCCCAATCCCATCGATGCATAGCCTAGCTCGAGCGGGTCGATGTCGGTGATGTATCCGTCGCTCGCTGCGGTGATCGCCAGGCGATGGCGCGCGACTGCGAGTTGGTCAGGCGCTGCGACGATGCTCGGATCTCCGCCTTGTGCTTCTACGATTTCTTCCATCTTTTGGACTGCGCTTCCATCGGACACTGCCAGGTTGACGCGCCTAAGTGCATTCGCCTTGTTCTTGGAGACGCCTGCGGCGCGCAGCATCTCAGCAGCCAGGTCGTAGGTGAGCTCTCGCAGATCGTCCGGCCCTCCTCCGTGAAGAATCTCGAATGCTTCTGCCGTTTCGAGCGCGTTCCCGATCGTGTATCCAATCGGCGTGTCCATGTCCGTGAGCAGCGCGGAAACACGTTTGCCAGCAAGCGTTCCGACTCGCACGAGGCAGTGGGCGAGCTCTCTAGCGTCCGATTCGATCTTCATGAAGGCGCCCCGGCCCACCTTTACATCGAGCACCAGCGCGTCGATTCCCTCCGCTAGCTTCTTCGAAAGGATGCTGGACGTGATGAGGGGAATCGCTTCGACCGTTCCCGTGACATCCCGGAGAGCGTACAAGCGCCTGTCCGCCGGCGCCAAGTCGTCCGTCTGCCCGATCAGCGCGCACCCGACTTTCCGAAGCTGCGCACGAAGCTCGCGCACCGACAGTGCGACGCGAAACCCCGGAATCGCCTCGAGCTTGTCGAGGGTGCCTCCCGTGTGTCCGAGACCTCGGCCACTCATCATCGGCACCACGACTCCACATGCGGCGACGATGGGCGCAAGGCAGATGCTGACCTTGTCTCCGACCCCTCCCGTAGAGTGTTTGTCCACCTTGGGAGCCTCGATGTCGTCTAGACTCACGACCTTGCCGCTGTCCCGCATCGCGAGGGTCATCGCGACCGTCTCGTCGAAGTCCATCCCCCGAAAGTACACCGCCATCGCCAGCGCGCTCATCTGATAGTCTGTCACCGCGCCGTCCATGAATCCGGCGACCAGATCTCGTATCTCCTGTGGATCGAGCTTCTGCCCGTCACGCTTGCGAACGATCAGCTCCGGTACGGCCAGCGGTTGTGGCTTCCTACCCGCCATCACGTGCGTCGCTTGCGTCGTGCCCTCTTGCGCGGCTCAGCGCGCCGTGCCTTAGCTGCACCAGCATGCTTCTTCGGTGGGCTCCGGCGCTTCGTTGGCGTGCGGTGGTGCTTCATCTTCACCTGCGTCGGAGCTGCGGCCGGCCGATGTTGAATGAGGGAGCCCACGACGTCTCGGCTTGGGACGTTGGCTTCCTCGACCCGCACGCGTACCGGGTCGTTCATCGTGAAAATCTTCGAGGTGCGCGCTCCGATCAAGTGAATGCCCAAATCGTCCGGCTCATACGTGTCTTCGAGCTGCTCGAAAGGCAGCAGGATACTCACGAATGGCTCTTCGATCTGAACGTAGATTCCATAAGGCGCGAAGCCCGCGATTCGCCCGTCGAGCTCGTCTCCGATGTGATTCTGCATGTAGATTGTTCGGTAGACGTCCATGACGTCGCGCTCGACGATCATCGCACGCCGTTCGGCCTCGCTCGCTTGCGCGGCAAATCGTTGCAGACGAGGCCGGAGCGAAGCGGCATCTAGTTTCTCGTTGCGAATCATGCTCCGGAGGATTCGATGCACCAGTAAGTCCGGATAGCGCCGAATCGGAGAAGTGAAATGCAAGTAATCTTTCGCCGCGAGCGCAAAGTGTCCGGCGGTTGGATCGGTGTCGTAGATCGCTTGTTGCATTGCCCGCAATAGCAGGTACCGCAGCAATGGTGCTTCATTCGTCCCCTCGATCCGGCGGAGAAATCTACTGAGTTGTTTGGGCGTCGCCGCAGAGTCCTCGTCGAGCTCGTAGCCGAAGGACTTCGCCACTTGGCAAAACATGGAGATGCGCTCCGGATCGGGCTTGGCGTGGACTCGGAACACGCCCGGTGCAGCGTGCCGTTTGATGTGTGCTGCGACAGTTTCGTTGGTAACCAGCATCATATCCTCGACGATGCGATAAGCTTGCCGAATGCCCGGATCCTTGCGGGACTGAACGATTTCCCGCGGCTCCCCCTGCGCGTCGAGGACGACTTTGCCTTCCGGTAAATCGAAATCTAGCGCGCCTCGCCTCAGACGCCGTGCTCGAAGCCTTTGCGACAGGTCCAGGAGGGTCTTCAGCGTTCGGATACGCTTTTCGGCTGCCGGCTGGTGAGGCCCGTGTTGGGTGATCCCGAGGGCACGAGCCACGCCCTCATAGGAGAGCTTCCCGTGCGACCGCATCACGCCTTCGAAGACGCGATGCGAAACGACGTGAGCCTTTTCGTCGATGTGCATTTCCACGGCGATACACAAACGATCGCGGTTCGGGACGAGCGATGCGAGGTTGGTCGAGAGCTCTGGTGGCAGCATCGGGATTGCGCGGTCCGGAAGATAGACGCTCGTACCGCGGCTGATTGCCTCGCGATCCATTGCGCTTCCTTCGGCGACGTAGTGGGACACGTCCGCAATCGCGACGATGAGACGGAATCCGTCGTGTTCCCGCTTGACCCAGATCGCGTCGTCGTGGTCTCGTGCCGTCTCTGGATCGATAGTGACTAAGTCGACGTTTCGGAGGTCCTCCCGGCGCATCGCGACGTCGCGGTCTACGCGCGCGGGGAGGGCCGCTGCCTCCTGCTCGACCTCATCGGGAAACGCTTCCCGGATGCCGTCGCGAATCTTGATCTTCTCGACCTCGATGCGCGCGACTCCCTGTGGGCCGAGCACGTCCAAGATGCGCACCTCAGGCCTGTCCTCGCGCCGCTGCGGAAAAGTTACGATCTCCGCAAGTGTCACGTCTCCCTTCTTGGCGGTTTTCGGGACTTTGCCCACAACACGCATCGGCGATCGCAGCCGGTCGTCGTCTGGCTCGAACACCATCCCGCGACCTCTGGGATGGAGCGTCCCGGTGACTTTATTCGGGCGTCGCTCGACGATGCCCACAATATGGCCATCGCGGCCTTTGACGGAAGCACGAGCTCGAAGTTGGACGATGTCACCATGAAGCGCCGGCCCAACGTTGTCGCTGGGGATGAACACGTCCGGGCCGCCATCGTACACGTTGACGAACCCGTATCCTTGGCGGGTCATCGTCAGGCGGCCTTCGATCACGGGGCTCACGGGAGGTGCGAGGTTCGGTTGCTCCGCTTCTCGCGCTTTCTTGCCGCGTCCGCGCGCAGCCTTGCCCTTCGCGCGTCCGCGCTTTTCGTTCTTGGAGCCAGCGAGAGCACGGAAGCGTAACCCGGGTAGCTCACCCACCTGGGTCTCGTCAGCGAGCAGCAGCAAGCGCCGAACGACCTCGTCCCTCGCATCGCGCGAAACGTTGAGTCGTCCGCAAAGCTCCCCCACATGCATCGCGCGAGGGGCGTGTGCCTGCAGTACCTGCAGGATCTCGTCTTTTTCTGGAATGTCTTCTTTCATGTTCCCTATCGCAGAGCATGAACCCCGCCATCGTCGGATCCGAAGTACAGTGTTCCGTCCGATCCAATCTCCACTGTTGAGTCGACGTCCTGCCCGACATTGTATCGCCAGAGTACAGAGCCGCTACGACTGATGCAGTAGAGAAAATTGTCTTGTGAGCCAACATAGATGCGACCATCCGCATCAATTCGGGCCGAGGCTCGTACTCGAGCCCCAGTGGCGACCTTCCAGCGAAGGGCGCCGGAGGGGCTTATCGCATAGACGTTTCCGTCGTACGAGCCGACGATGATAGTGCCGTCGCGCGCGATCGCCGGAGTTGCGCGCACCTCGTCACCTGTTTTGAATCTCCAAAGCACCGTACCTGCTTCGTCGAGCTGCACGATTTCGCCGAGGCCCGTCCCCGTGTAGATCCGACCGTCATCGTCGATGGAGGCCGCGCCCTCGATGGCCCCGCCGAGCAGCACCTGCCACGCAAGAGAGCCGTCGGGGCGCAGCGCTATGAGCGACCCCTCCGTCGTGCCGATGATCACCAGGCGTGCTGGGTGAATCGCCGGTGCGGTACGAACATGATCGGCGGTCGGCCGGTGCCACTGCAAACGGCCGAGAAGGTCGACGGCATAGGCGCCGTCGGCCACCACGTAAACCCGGCCATCGGGGCCCAAGGTAGCCGACGCGTCCACCATGTCCTGAAGGGGCAGCTTCCAACGGGGTTGGCCTTCGAGCGAGAGCGAGACGAGCTCTTGCTCGTTGGTTCCGAATATGACCGAGGTGCCCGCGACTAGAGCGCTCGGGTAGATCTTCTGACCGGCCGAGTACCGCCACTGCAACGACCCGTCAGGATTCAAAGCGACGAATTGTCCGTCTAACGAGCCCACATAAATGGTACCATCGCGTCCGGCGACAGGTGACGCGAATACCCGGGATCCGGTTTGATAGGTCCACGCCGGGGCAGGGCGCACCGATGGACCACGGTTTTCACTACGCCCGCTGTGTGCGGCATCGCCCATGAACCCGTTGGCGCTTCGCGGTACTGCGCCCGGTTTCGCAGCACCTGTGGTGGCTGGCGACATCGCAAGCTCGGCGAGCACCTCTTCGACGAAGCGGCACCTGCCCTCATGACAGATTCTGTCCGCCCGGCACTCTGTATCTGACATGCAGGGAGTCGATGGCCGCGGGCGCAGACCACCACAGGCGGCGGCCGTCGACAGCAGCGCGAGTGCCAACGGAAGTTGCGGGCTGCAGCGCAATGCGCCTGGACTATACCATCGCCGATCCATCGTCACAGCCAGTGCTTGCTACCAGGCGAGAAGCCTGATCTCATTACCTTTTTGTATGGCGACTCGCCGGCCGTTGGGGCTGATGGCGATGCTTCGAAGCTCTCCCGGGACGGCGTTCCAGTCGGCGGGCCGCAACCAGAGTGCAGCCCCGCCCTGGTGCCAGTCACGTACGACGATGCCCTCGTGGTGGGGAATCACGTAACGCGATCCGTCCGGCGTAATGCGTGCGCCGCGAACCGGTGCGGGCAAGGGGCTACTCGTGCTCAAGTCGATCGGTCGTCCGGCATTCTTCGCCAGGGCATTGAGCGGAACGACCTTAAGCAAATTACCGGATGCAACGAGCAGTCCCTGCGGCGCCCAGCCCAGCACAGCCCATTCGAATGCCGATGCCGGTCGATCGAGCGGAGTCTTACACGGAAGCTTGCTCGAGCGCCGCGCGATCAGAACCCGATGGGTCTGCTTGCCATGAATCGGACCCACCTCTGCTTCGAAGCCGACACAGGTCGCTCGAACTGCTCGTACCTCGTAGCGATCGTCCGGGTCTCGTATTGGTGGCACGCGATCCGCTTCTGAGATCCGCGTTTTGGAACCGCTGCTCAGTTGGATTAGACGTGGCACTCGACCGTCGATGACGAGCGTATCGTCGTCGCGGAAGTAGAGAGAAACCGGGCCGCCTTCGTTGTCGATCGCGCGCCAAGTTACCGTCGTCTTGGGCTTGGCCTTGCGCCAGGCCGTTTGCACGAGCGTGCGCTCCTCAGGAGTCGGCTGGGTTGCCACTTCGTCCCACCAACGCTGCAGCTCGAGCGCCCGCACGAAGCGTCCGCTCCGAATTGCAGCGGCCATGGCCACTGCAGCGACGCGCGCCGTTGCCGGGGACCGCTGGCATTGCAGGCCTTGCATGCCCGAGAGCCCAATTCGGGCCGCACCACTTTCGCGGCATAGGGCGACAAATGCAGCGAGAACCGCGCGTGCACTCCTCGCCGCGTCGGGCAGATCCGAGTCCAGCGATTCCCACGCGCCTTGCGCGAGCTCTTGGAATGTGGATTCGGGCTGCGACACATCCCGCGCGAATCCACCCGGCCTGTTCAGCCACACCAAAGGAACGTCCGTCTTGCCGATATGAACGTCTGCCACGACGTCGTCGTAGCCGTCGGCATCGCGATCTTCGACGTGAAGCCCGAGGTCGATCGCCGCGGTCGAGCGCTCATTCGGGGGCAATAGGGTGATCCGCTCGCGTACGCGGGGCTGCGCTTCGATCGTCACGAGCCAGACGTTCGTTCGTTTCCCAGTTTCGCAGTTGTGTTCGACGCGGACGCTGGCCAGCGATGTGGAAAGCTTCCGGATCTCCGCAGTCGGTTCGCTGCAGTCGCTTGGAACGAGGAACGAATCGATGTTGCGCGCGACCATGTTCAGGCCGCGCGAGTATGCAGCCTGGAGGCGAACCTCCTGAGGGTCCGCCGATACGACCAGGGCGTCGATTGGCTCGTTGCCGTCGAGATCGACCTGGAGCGCTGCCAGTGCATAGCCTGCCTGCAAGACCAAAGTAGACTCGCCGATCTGGACATCGACTTGGCCTGGCGTGAAGGTTTCCCCTACAGGCAACGCTGGCTCGCCCGTGCTGGTTTCTGCGGTTGGCTGCGCGGAGGGCACTCCGGCGTCCTCTAGGCCGAATGGGACCTGCTTGCGGCCCGAGCACCCCCCGAGCATTCCGCCCGCGGTACATACGAGCAGCGCAACAGCCCAGTGCTGCGGTCGACACATGTTCATGCGATTGGGTTAGCACGCGTCGGCGCAAGGAGCCCCACAAGCTTCATTAGGGGCCAGGCACGCAAATCGCGTCGTCTTGTCCGATGGAACAGGAGCTCGAGTCGGTCCCACACAGATCCTCCGCGCCTAGGCATCGGAAACCCGCCAAACAGTCCTCGTCGACGTCGCATGGCTCGAAGCAGATGAGGGTGTCGTCGATACCCCCGGCCACGCTCGAAGGGTAACAGCTACCGAAGCGTCCGACGAAGGCCCTGGGGCAGTCTGCTGATAGCGGTCCCTCGGCCTCGCAGGTGAGGGTGCAGATCGCATTGCTGTACGTGAAGCCGGCAAAATCTACGTTGAGCTCCTCGCAGAGCGTCGCCGTCTCGACACAATCATCGACCGTGTAGCAGGCATCGTAGACCTGCAACAGCAATGACTCGCTCCCGCTCGAGCAGCCAAGCGACATCGAGAGCGCCAGCGTGCCGAGGACCGGAGTGAATGCGCTACGGGGCACGGCCTCAGTTTAGCCAGCGTGGCTCATCGGCGCGACCTCCTCGAACCACGTCGAAGGAACTCTTCGTTTTACGCCGTTTTCGCCGCCGGTGCCGCCTGGGCGGCCGTCTCAACCACTCGATGAAGCCCATGCCACCGCCGATGGCGCCGATGTCGGCTGCCAGGGAGATGGCATTACCCGAGGTGATGAACATCAGCACGCTGAGGGCGAGCACGAGATAGATGATGTGCACGGGCTTCATATCGATTACGCCAAAGAGGCTCATCCGGCCTTGCCCACGATAAGACCATGCGAAGGCCGCGATCGACCCCAAGAGGATCGCCTGCGCGCCGTACAATGCGGATGGGCTCGGAACGAGCAGACCGACGATGAGCGCCAAGATGGCGGACGACAACGCCGCGATGACGCACAGCTGTATCGTGCGCTTTTCCCCGAATCGTTGCTCGAATGGCGCGAGCATCCACCACAGGAACACGAGCGTGATCAGCATCGAGAATACAGCTTGAGGGCCGGTCGGAAAGGCCAGGACGTATGTGCCGAGCTGCCAAAGTGTGTGCACCCAGAGCCTTGCGGTGTTGAGTGCAAGCACCTCGAAGATCGGCACGCCCGCCCAGTTCTGCAGAACAATCTGCGCGATCCACGCACCGAATAGGGCGATTAGGAGCTTTTTTACGAACGGGGTCAGTGGTGGAAATCGAAGCACAATCTTTGTCTAGTTATCGTGGAGCCGGCGCGCAAGAGATCAAGGTCCCGGACAAGTCACGCCACCATCGCCGGTTTGGAAATTCACCGTACCTACATCGAGGAGGAGTTGGGTCCCACCATCGACTGCCGTGATCTGCGTCGTTGCAATCGCTGAGCAATCGACGATGAATTTGAGGTCTGTAGTTGCGCGCCACCTCGACTTGTACTGGTTGTCGGGCGGTTCTTCGAGAATCTCCCCCGTTCCGCCACATCGATTCCGAGTGACCAGCATGGTGTCGAGGTATGCGCCCCCATCTATGACAGCCGCATTGGAATCCGTTTTGGCGTCGCACTTCAGGCTGAACTCCGGCGCCACCCAGAACTGGGTTTCCGGCTCGTTGATGATGGCGAGCTCGACCAATGCAATGTCGCCGCAGGTGGCCTCCGTCGGGTTCTGCCCATCCACCAGCCACCGGCCGCGCACGTGCACATCACAGCCTGACGGATCGAAGCGAACGTCCTGGACACACCCGGTCGCTAACGCAGCATCCAGCAGCGCCAGTACGAGCAGGATATTTGAAACCCTCATCTGCCGGTAGCGTATCGCGCGCGAAAAAGCAGTCAATACGAGAGTTGACAGCAACGCTGCCATGCTTAGTTTGTGTGAACCGCCGGAAGAAAGCAGAAGGGCGATAGTGGCCCTGATGCTTGTTTGGGGACTATCGAGCTTGCGAGCGCAAGCTCAGGGAGGATTGTATCATGTTGGTTCGTTGGGATCCGTTTGAAGAAATGAATCGCCTTCATGACCGCGTTCTCAGTGGCAGGGGATTTGCAAAGCAACCGTTGCAAGTCGCGGTCGACATTCGCGAAGAGGATGACGCCTTCGTCCTCGATGCTGAAGTGCCAGGCTTGTCCGCCGATGAGGTGGAGGTCGACATCGACAAGAACGTTCTCAGTATCCGTGGTGAACGTAAGGTCGATAAAGAAGAAAACGAAGGCGCCTATCGTCGTGTCGAGCGTCGATACGGGAGCTTTTCTCGCTCGTTCAGCCTCCCGGAAACGGTCGACTCCGAGAAGATAAGCGCCGAT
>Ga0114931_10001961_pt1 | contig 26223 bp, 28 predicted proteins | sample 2SBtaG_FD_89579 | JGI IMG/M metagenome (GOLD analysis project Ga0114931, IMG submission 89579) | Deep subsurface microbial communities from Kolumbo volcano to uncover new lineages of life (NeLLi) - 2SBTROV14_V59a metaG | ecosystem: Environmental > Aquatic > Marine > Volcanic | place: Kolumbo... | reverse complement strand
CATCATATTTAAAGAATCCATAGTCTTCTAAAAACATTCTGGTTGAAGGCATTAATCTTTTTGCGTCTTTTAAAGAGTTGAATTCATCTTTGTTTATACTAGGATCTATTAATAGAACTGCATCTTTTTGTGAGTTAACTATTGGTATTAATTGTAAAACAAATTCCCAATCAGGTCTCACTAAATAAACTTTTTTTATCTTTGTTATCTCTGTTGGCGAATAACTAATTCTTTGAGTCCTTTCTTCACAATTAGGTTGATTTAAATTAAATTCTGTCAAATATATATTATCTAGTGGATCTTGAGAAGTCGTTGATTCGCTTAATGATTTTTCTTTAATAGTTCTTTTTAATTCTTTTAGTGTTTCATCATCATAACAGTCTTCAATTTTTGTTATCTCTAATTTTTTTTTCTCTTCATTAGCAGGTTTATATTGAGGTGAGTAAAGAGATATAAGATTTAAATTTTCTATTTCTGATTTATATTCTTTTAGTTTAGTTTTTTCTTGCTCAGATAGTAGTTCATCTTGTATTTCTTTAGGTATTAAAAAAGACTGACCAAGTCTCATGTGACCACGACCAGGGTATTCTATGTTATCATTATTATTTGTTCTGATTACAATTGTTTGATCAGATAATTTTTTATTTAAATCCGATATTGTATACTCTCCTGTGTCAGTGTTTAGATTTATTTTTGGAGAATTAAATTTGTTTGAAGCTGGTTTATCAAGACCTATTCCAATACCGCCATGTATTGATTGTACAATTATTGGTAATTCTTTTTTTAAATTTACGTACTCAGCTGAATTATATATTCCTACTTCAGTTAGTTTTTTTTCATCATATTTAACTGAAATTTGTCTACCACAAACGTATTCATTAAATTCTTTATTTCTTTGTATACTTTGGACATAATCAACATAAGTTTTAACTAGAACGTCTTTGGAGTTTATTAAAGAATTTAGGTAATCCTTTTTTACAAAGCAACCATCTTTATTGCAAACACTTCTTGAAAGTTTTCCTATTGAAACAAAATCCTTATCTCCAAATAAGTCAAGCCTATTATTAGCCCTTTTGAAATCTATAAAACCATTACTTCCCATTCCAACAGCTATTTTATCTTGAAATACCCCCACTGAATTTGTATGTACACACGGATATAGTTTGTAGTCCATATAGCCAGAATCTCTTTGGCTTAGATTTATTTCTTTTTTAGTTAAATCTAGTTGTAAACTATTTGGATTTATTATATAATAATCATCGTATGAAAAATGTTGACATTTATCTAAAACAACTTTCTCGTTGTTTAATGAAATAAATCCTTGATATAAAATTAAACATTTAGCTTCTTTTTTTAGATGATCCCAAGTAACATACCCTGCAAAATGAAAAAATTTCATTGATTGACTAACATTTATTCTTAGTTCATCCACCCAGCTATGTGGCAAAACAACATCTTGTTCAAAAGTGTTTTTCTGAAGGAAATAGTTAAATCTTGAATCAAATTTTATTGGAGTGTTATTTGTTGATAAGGATACCACAGTATAATCATAAGTTTTCTTATCTACTGGTTGATTTTTGTATTCTTCTGATTCTTTCCCATTTTTATAGTAAACTTTTTTTTGTTCAACTACTACTTTACTTATTAATTTTAGTTCGTCATAAGTAGTTTCTAAATTTAATGAACCAGTAGTTAGACTATCATAAACTAAATTAAATTTTATTGCTGGTTTTGATGTTTTGTTTATTCGACTAAACTCTGTTAATTCTAACTTAAAGTTTTCATCCACATATCCTGAAAAAATTATTTTTGGAGGAAAAGTTTTGTTCGTCTCAGAATTTTTGTATCGATTAGTTTCTCTAAAACCTAATAAAGATATAGTTTTGTCAACTTTTAAAAGATTTAAGTCAGCTAGTGGTATCTGCATAGTATCTATTTCCAAATAATCTTTATTTGCTATTGTCTTGCAACTAACATTTATTTTATTTATATTAAAGAATTCATCTGTTGATTTGTCTCTATCCACATATGCATTTTCAAAACCTAATAATTTTAATTTGTCTACATTGTTTGTATTTGAGTTTTGTCCTGTTCCTTTAGGACATATTGAATTAACCATGATTGAGTTTAAGATTAATAGAATTGGTATTAATAATATTAACCTTGAAAGCTTAGTTTTTTTATGGTTAGTCTTTTTCAATTTAATTCACGCTAATTTTTATCATAATTTACACATTTTTTAGTTCTTGTAATAATTTTTTTCTGACATCAACTATACTAGTTATACCATGTAATATAGGTATTTCTATTATTTTACCGTTAATAGTATCATTTAAGAAGTATATTCCTATATGTTCTGCACCCCTTCCTGAATAAACAGTATGTATTTGTACTTTAATTAATTCCATCCCTTTTATTTCATCAGACTTTAGAAAATCTAAAAAACGGTTGTTTTCTTCTTCATACAAAGGTCTTGAGAAATTTTTGTATAATGGTACTTCTTTTGGAAACATGTTTACATATTCACTTATTAAGTAAGTCGCATCCGCCACTTCACCAACATTTATTTTGTATTGCACCACAAATTCACTAAGTTCTTTTTTAACATTATTCACAGTAATTATTATTGGAATTGTATATTTAACTATATAAGGATTCTTCTTTAGAATTGTACTTTTAAACTCCCCATTAATAATTAAAGAATCTTTATATCTTTGTTTTAATGAATCTATGCACATAAGTATATCTTCTCGCATATTTTTTCTAATAATTGATTCATAAATTTGATTTGGACCTAGTATTGGATTAAATACAGAATATTCTGGTTTTGGTACATTCACACAATACTCTACTGCCTGTTCTATATCACGTATTTGATTCATAGTTTGAATATCGTTTTGAACTTCCCTATTTAGTGTGCTTGAAACCACATCCCTCGTCATAAAAATATATAATCCAACAACAATCAATAATACTATGCCTATTATTATAAACAAGGTAATTTGACCTCTAGAATTTTGTTTAATCTACTCTCACCACCCTAATTAAAAATATTATGATATAAAATTAAATAAATATATCTAATTAAACACTAATAAAACAATATATATATTTTTCTATTTAAATCTAGATTAAAACTGTTCTAAAAGATAGAGTATAATCATATCTAAACTTCATAAATATTATTTTCTAAAGTAAAGAGTCAAACATAGATTTAAAAAAAAATTATTCACGCTTTTTTAATTCTGACAAGATTTTTTTAAGAACCCTGCTTGGCGGAATATCACTTGAGTCAACAACCAAGTCATATTGGTTTTCATTGTATGGGTCAACACCATAATATTCACCGTAACGCTTCCTTTCAGATTGCACACGCCTAATCATATTTTGTTTCGTCTTCTCAAGACTAGTATTTTCTTTTTCATCAAGACGCTTATCATTAAAAATTCTAACTGCTGCAATATTTAAATCACATTTAAGCCAAATTTTGAATGAGTCAGGAATAAAGTGCCAACCAAGACGAGAATCAAGGACGAAGTCAGAATGAGTCTTACCAAAAGCCACCTGCCTATTATCAAGAATTGTGTCAACATCAGAATCCTTTTCAGCAAGTTTGCTTAGTTCAAGAAGAGACATGCCTTTTTCTAATGCAAGCTCACCCATGAAATCACCAACAGAAAATCTCTTGACACCAAGTTTTTCTGCAAGCATCTTAGACATAGTTGATTTGCCAGAACCAAGAGTGCCAGTAATAGTAATTTTCATAATTTTACCTCAAAAAAAAATTATGAATTTACAAAAGAAAAAAACAATCTTTCGCAATTTTCATAATTCTAACCACAAAAAAAAATTATGAATTTACAAAAGAAAAAAACAATCTTTCGCAATTTTCATAATTCTAACCACAAAAAAAATTATGAATCCTCAAAAAACTTGTTTTTTGTAGTTTTCATACAACATAGAAATAAATAAAGAGTTTAAAAAATTTACTTATTCATAAACTGCCCTGCCTCATCCATTAAAAAAGACATCTCAGAATTTATAGTTTCAATTTCGTTACGTCTATCAACACCAATCTTTTTAACTTCAGAATCAAGTATTAATAAAGCATAAACTGAAGCACTTTCTTGATTACCACTATTAATTAAATTATGATAGTTTGGATCAAGGTATAAATCATGAAATGCATCTCCAAAAGCAGCTCTTAAATCATTAGTTCCAATAGTTAAGTCTTTATGACTCAAACTATGACTCAAACTATTTTTATAAATTTGAAATGCATCAAATAAAGGATTAAATTCACGCTCAATATTATTACCATTAATATGTTTCATTAAAACATTATATTCAGGCGAACCATAATTTGCTTTTTTAGACATAAGTTAGAAGTAGAATCAGTTTATTTAAAAAGGTTGTTTAAAAAAGATATTTAGAAATTGTAAAAAGAATTTTTGAATATCAAATCGACGCCAAACAATTCTCAATACTTTTATAAATTACCGATAGTTCACAAAATATAACAGATTAAAGGAGGAATCATATAATGACAAACAACAATAATGTACAACCAATATTCATACTACCAGAAGATTCAAACAGAACAAGTGGAAAAGACGCACAAAGACTAAACATTGCAGCAGCAAAACTAGTAGCTGAGACAGTCAGAACAACACTTGGCCCAAAAGGAATGGACAAAATGCTTGTCGATTCAATGGGAGAAGTCACAGTTACAAACGATGGAGTAACAATTCTAGAAGAAATGAACATAGAACACCCATCAGCAAAAATGATTGTTGAAATTGCCAGAACACAAGAAGAAGAAATAGGTGATGGAACAACAACCGCAGTAGTACTTGCAGGTCAGCTCCTAAAAAAAGCAGAAGAACTACTAGATAAAGAAATACACCCAACAGTCATAGCAAAAGGATACAGACTAGCTTCAGAAAAAGCACAATCAATACTAAAAGCAATGGCAGAAGATATTACAGATAAAGATACAGAAACACTTGAAAAAATTGCAATTACTGCAATGACAGGAAAAGGCACAGAACACTCAAAAGCACATCTAGCACAAATCACAGTCAAAGCAATACAAGGAGTAAACGACCATGGAGAAGATGGACTCGACACCGCAAATATCAAACTTGAAAAAAAAGTAGGTGGAAGCGTAGAAGATACAGAACTAATAACAGGAATTGCAATTGACAAAGAAAAGATTAGCTCATCAATGCCAAAGGAAGTCAAAAATGCAAAAATCGCACTATTAGACACAGCAATAGAAATCAAAAGCACAGAAACAGATGCAAAAATCCAAATCACAGACCCAGAGAAAATGCAAGCATTCCTAGACATGGAAGAAAACATGCTACGAAGAATGGTTGACAAAGTAGTAACAAGTGGTGCAAACGTAATATTCTGTCAAAAAGGAATAGACGATTTAGCACAACACTTCCTAGCAAAAAAAGACATATACGCTGCAAGAAGAGTCAAGAAAAGCGACATGAACCTAATAGCAAGAGCAACAGGTGCAAAAGTAGTCTCAAACATTGACGACTTATCAGAAGATGACCTTGGAAAATCAGGACTAGTACAAGAAAAAAAGATTGGTGATGAATCAATGACATTCATCAAAGAATGTGAAAACCCAAAAGCAGTCACAATCCTAATAAAAGGCAGCACAGAACACATAGTTGACGAAGTAAAAAGAGCAATGGAAGATGCAATAGGAGACGTTGGCGCAACCCTTAAGAACAAGAAAGCAGTAGCAGGCGCAGGTGCAACAGAAATAGAACTAGCACGTGAACTAAGAAAATACTCAGAGTCATTATCAGGCAGAGAACAACTTGCAGTACAAGCATTCGCAGAAGCAATGGAAATAATTCCAAGCACATTAGCAGAAAACGCAGGCCTAGACCCAATAGACGTTCTAACAGAACTAAAAAGTGAACATGATAAGAATAATAAATGGGCAGGAATAAATGTATTCACAGGAAAAATAATGGATGCTTGGAAAGAAGGAGTAATAGAACCACTCAAAATAAAAACTCAAGCATTAAGCAGTGCAGCAGAAGTTGCAGGCATGATACTAAGAATAGATGATGTCATATCATCAGGCCCTGGCGGAAGTGGCGGAATGCCACAAGGCGGAATGCCTCCTGGTGGCATGGGCGGAATGCCACAATATTAATAGTAATAAATGTAATAATTTTTTAATAATTTCTAATATTATTTAGCATCTTTTCTAATATTCAATTCTATCAAATATATTACTAAGCACTATAAGATAGCCCAACAAGACAAAAGATAAAAATACAAAAAACAACAAAAAGTTTAAATAAAATTGTTATTTCTCAATGAAAACAATCTCAGTTTTAGATAAAAATACTGAAATGAAGAAGTTTACAGGAGGATACAAATGCTAGGGAAAACAAACTTTGAAGAAATCTTAAAAGAGCAAGACACAAAACGTCTAGAATTAGAAGAGTTAGCAGAGATGAATAATTTCATCAAATTCGCAACAATAGAAATGCAAAAAGATTTTTTATGGACCGTACATGAAATGCAAACAATTCTTGACCATAGTGGAATGAGCCACCTACTCACACATCCAGAGGAAGCAGTTGCTGAGATGGCAAAGTTAAACTATGTAGAAAATCCATCAGGATATGAAAAAATAGACATAACCCGAGATATAAACTATGCATTTGTAACACAAGCGCAGGATAAGTTAAAAGCAGTTGACAGAAGAAACAATATGCATAAGGACAAAATTGCATACATCAAAGCAAAGCAACAAAGAGAAAAAAGAAATGCATATAACAACGAGACAAGAGACTTAAGGAAAACAAACAATAACAACAATAATAACAATGACAACAACGAACTTGTAAAAAAAGTCAATGAAGAATTTGTATTCAACGAACAAATAAGACATATGAAAAAAATTGTAGCAGTCAACTATAAAGGCCAAGAAACAAACGGTAACGGTACATACAAACAACAACCAATGACCGCAATAATAACTACACCAAATAAAATGATAACATTTGGAAACGTTGTTGGGTACAAAAGAAAGTAAGAAAATAATTTTTTAATAATTTTTCTAAGGTTTTAAACTGGATTAAAATAATGAAATTATTTATATATTAAATAATCTAACATAGAAGTAGTTAAAATAAAAAAGTCACAATAAAAAAGGTGAACAAATGAAAATACAATATTTAATAATCGGAATACTCGCAGTGGCAATCTTGATTGCAGGTTGCAGCCAAGAAACAACCAACACTAATCAAACAAATATGACTAATAAAACCAACGAAACAGTTAGAATAGCAAATCCAGCATCAGTGTTCTGCGAAGATAGCGGAGGAACACTTGACATCCGAGATGAGACAGGAGGACAAGTAGGATACTGCATGTTTGAAGATGGAAGCGAATGCGAAGAATGGGCATACTTCAGAGGAGAATGCAAACCTGCATCAGAAGAAAATAAAACTAATTTGCTTGAAGGATGCACAAGTTATTATGACGGATGCAACACTTGCTTTGTAGAAAATAGCAGTCTAACAGCATGCACAAAGATGTACTGTAAAAATCCATCAGAACCAAAATGCTTGAAATACACAGACCTACAAACAGCTTGTGAAAAAAACAGTGGCAAATGGCTTGATGAATTCAACGAATGCGAAGGTATAAGTCAACAGACATGTGAAGCGAACGACGGAATATTTAATGAATGTGCATCAGCATGCAGACACAACCCAAAAGCAGAAGCCTGTACGATGCAATGTGTTCCTGTTTGCAATGCAGCAACAGAAGTTTCGCAATAAAATACACTAATTTTTTAAACATTCTTTTTCTTTTTAATTTTCTATGAAACTAAATAATCTGAAGAAAGACATACCAACAAAAGTATACAAAGTACTCCAAAAAAGAGGCTTTGAAGAACTCAGACCAAGCCAAGAAAAAAGCATAAAAGCAGGACTATTCAAAGACAAAAACTTATTGGTATGTACGCCTACAGCTTCAGGTAAAACACTTGTTGCAGAACTTGCAATGCTAAACGCAGTCTTTCATGACAAAGGAAAAGCAGTATATGTCGTACCTCTCAGAGCGCTTGCAGCAGAGAAATTCAAGGAATTCAAAAAAAGATATGATTCACAAATGAAAATAGCTATTAGTTCAGGAGAAATAGACAGTGCTGATAGTTACCTTGAAAAGTATGATTGCATAATAACCACCAGCGAAAAACTAGATAGTTTAATTAGACATAAAGCTCCATGGTTAAGCCAAGTAAAAGTACTTATTCTTGACGAAATACATCTTCTTAATGATGCTGGTAGAGGTCCAACACTTGAAATCATAGCTACAATTCTAAGAAAACTACTTCCAAAGATGCAGTTAATAGGTCTTTCTGCAACTATAGGCAATCCAAAAGAACTTGCAGAATGGCTAAAAGCAGAATTAGTTGTTGATAAATGGCGTCCGGTCAGACTTGATAAAGGAGTATATCTTGATGGCAAAATAAAATTTGAATGATAAAAAAAAATAAAAAAACTAGAAGTGATACTTTGCTGTAGCCCTAAAGTTAGCATTAGGAATCAATGAATTAGGCCCTTTTTTTGGTTTTAAATTTGCTCCAAACCCAAGTCCAAACTTATTCTTATAAATTACTTCAGCACCGATTTCGCCATAAACAGCTTTTGCACCATTTCCTTTTGTGTCAAAGTTCATATCAAGAAATCCTCCAATCTTTAGATTTAATTCATCTGAAAGTTTTAATTTTGCCCCTGCAGAAACTACTGCAGTTGATTGAAATGGAACTTTTCCATTTGCATCATACCACAAAGGAAGTATTCTTACACCAGCAGATAGTTCTTCGAAAACAGTTCCACCAATGTTTACTTGTTTTCCTGTTGTGTTATAACCAAGACCAATTCCTATTCTTGATTTTTTATCACTAAAGATTTTAATATCTGTTCTCGCACTTACGCTATAACCTAAACTTTTTCCAAGTATGTTTCTGTTAAACACTTCACCATTTTCAAATTCTATAAATGAATAACCATTTATTTCACCAGGAAGAGTGTAAAAAACGTTCAATCTTGTTTTTCCTTGTTCAGCATTCTTTGGTTTCTCTGTATAGATATGTCTTTCAATATTTACAGAAACCGTTTTTTCTTGCAGTTTTTTAGTTTAAGTTTCTATTTTTGTTGAATCATTTAATTGATCTTGAACTACTGCACCTAAGTCTATATCTGGTTGTCCTGAAAGTGCTTTTGTAATTCTTATTGTGTTTGTTACAGTTTTTAAACTATCAAGTATTCCATTTATCATTTTATTTTCCCCCACCTCTTTTTGAGAGGATGTTTTTTGATTCTTTTTTGTTATTTTTTCAAAGGCTTCTGGAAAAGGTCTTTGTTTCTGATACTACTTAAGAGTGAGTAAAGTATATAAATGTTACCTACCCCTAATGGGGGAGTAATCGAAAGCTTTTTATTCTTCGACGACAAATAAGTATGTATGGAAATAGATCTCCTCGAGGAAATAGGACTAACAAAAAGCGAAATCAAAGTATACTACGCACTACTAGAACTAGGAAGCACAACAACAGGAAAAATAGTCGACAAAGCAGAAGTAGCAAGCTCCAAAATATATGAAATACTAGACAAACTAATAGACAAAGGACTTGCAAGTTATATAATAAAATCAGGAACCAAATATTTTGAAGCAGCAGCACCTAAGAGAATAATAGATTATGTAGAACAAAAACAAGAAAAAATCTCAAGACAAAAAAATGAACTAAAAAGACTTCTCCCAGGACTAGAACTAAAGCAAAAGCTATCAAAATACAAAAGCGAAGCAAAAATCTACAAAGGAGACAAAGGAATAGAAACAGCATTCTACGAAGCACTAGACCTATTGACAGAAAAAGATGAAATGCTAGTAATAGGAATACCATCAAGAAGTAAACAACTAAACAGATTTTTTGTCAGGTTTGGAAATGAAAGAGCAAAAAGAAATATTTGGATGAGAGCAATATTCAACGAACAAGCAAGAGGAGAAGAACAAACAAAAGACAAAAACATAGACTTAATGAAAATAAAATACATACCACAAATAACCCCTGCAGCAATAAACATATTCAAAAATAGAGTATTAATATTTCCAGAAACAAAAGATGAACCACTACTAATAGCAATAGATAACGAAGAAATAGCAGAATCATTTAGAGTGCAATTTGAAACTAGCTGGAATCAAAGAGTTAAGACTTACGAAGGAGAAGAACAAATAAGAAATTTAATTAGAGAAAGTCTAAAGTTTGGAGATTACAAAGTATTTGCAGAAGGAATGAAAATAGTAGATATTCTAGGAGAAGATTTTTTTATATGGTGGCAAAAAGAAAAGAAAAAACTAAACATAAAATCAAAAGGAATAATGGGAAGTGATTATAGAAATAGCATTACAACAACAAATTCCATAACACAATTTAAATTTATACCCGGATATGAAAACCCAGGAATACTATTCATTTTCGATGATAAAATAGCCTCAATTAATTTCTCTAAAAAACCAGTTGCATTTCTAATAGAAAATAAAGAAGTCGCAGAAGCAAATAATACTTATTTTGAACTACTATGGAATCAAGATACATCAGTTCTTAAGGGTTTTGAAGGATTAAAAGAATCTGTTGAACAATTTATGGAAGAATTAGAAACAAACAACGAACCATACAGAGCCATAGGAGCATCATTTGGAAGAGAAGGAAAACAAAAAGAGTACATCGAAGTATTTAATGAACTATCAAAAAGCAGACTAAAAAAAAAGCTTAAAAGTCAAATATTATATGAACAAGGAACAAATGAAGCAATAATAAAAAAAGAATTAGGACTTAAAGAAAATGCAGAAAAAAAGTTTTTACCTTATAAAACAAAATCACCTGTTGCAATTCTACCATCAAAAGAAAAAACATTAATGATAATACAAAAAGAAGAACCAACTATAATTTCAATAAATAATAAAGATGTCTCAGAATCATTCAAAGAACAATTTGAACAACTATGGAACCAAGATATGAGTACTACAACAGGATTTAAAGAAGTAACAAAAAAATTTGATTTAGAACTTTCAGAGTTAAAAGAAGGAGAAGAATACTACGTTTTAGGAGCAAGCCTAGAATTAGGATCAAAAAAATTACAAAATTGGACTAGTAAGTTTCATAAAAAAAGAATTGGAGGTAAAAAGAGAGTAAAGTTTCTTACAACTTATGAAGCATACGAACCAATAAAACAAGCAGTAAAAAAATCAGGAGATAAAAATTTAAAATTAACAGAAATAAAAAAATTATCACAAGAATTCTCAACACCATTTCAAATAAACTTATGGCAAGAAAATAAAGTTTGGTTTACATTCTGGGAAAAAGACATGAGGTGTTTTGAAATAATATCAAAAGATGCACATAATAATTTTAAAACTTATTTCGATGCGTTATGGAATCAAGAAACAACAATTTCAAAAGGATTCGATGCACTCAAAACAGAAATATACAACATATTTGATGAATTAGGATCCGATGAACCATACAGAGTTTTAAACGCTGCATTTGGAGAAAAAGAATATAATAAACAATACATAAAATTCTTTGAAGAAATTCATAAAGAAAGAATCAAGAAGAATATAAAAGGAGAAATAATTTTTCAACAAGGAATAAAAAAAATACTTAAACAATTCAAGAAAAAAGAATACAAAGATAATATAACTATTAAATATTCTAAACAAAAAACAGAATCTCCAGTTGCAATTTTTCCAATTAAAAAAAGCACACTATTAGTAATTCAAAAAAAAGAACCTATAATAATTAAAATTGAAAATAAAGAATTAACAGAATCATTCAAGAAACAATTTGAATTAGAGTGGAACCAAGAAGCAAGAATCGAAAGAGGACTCGATGCAATACAAAACTTATTTGAAGATATGCTTGAGGCAGGAAGTTGTGATTTTATCGGTGCAAGAGGATATTTTTTAGATCGAAGAAAAGATTATATTGAGAATAATTGGGTTCCAAGAGCAGAAAAATCTGGCTTTAAAATGAGGAACATTACAGATCTGAGAGTTAAAGGACATGAAATCACAAAATTCTCTTTTGCGAAAACAAAGTACACATTAGAAAAAGAATTTGCAGAGTTAAGTGTATTTTGGATATTTGGAGGAAAAGTAGCAATAAGCAACTGGGCAGGAAAAGAACCAATAGTTACTATAATTGAAAACAAACAAATGTTTGAATTATACAAAAAACAATTTGAAAGTTTATGGAATAAGAAATAAGAAATAAAAAACCAAAAAAAATTATGAAAACACTCAACAGCTAAGCCGTTGGTGTATCAAAAACATATTTTATTCTAAAATATTATTTCAAATCTATCTCTACACCACCAAAGTTTGCAGCGAAAATGTTATAGACCCATGCAATTAGCACACCCATAATAAATCCAATTATCGCGTAAATAACAGGTATTAATAGGATTTGCCAAGTTATCGCCACTCTTTGTGTAATTGGCATCAGTGCGTTTGTTATAACTGTAATTAAAATAAACAACAATCCTACAACAAACATTAAAGTTGTTTGAATTTTAGCAAGAGATAAAATACCAATTTTTTTAATTTCTTTCATTAAATCACCCTAAGATAAAAAAATCATAATTATATTTAAATATATTTCTGTTACTGACTAAACAAGACCAAATGTTTTCACTAAAGAATAGAAAACTTTATATAGTTTCCTTCTTAAACAAATCACATAAATAATTATGAGGCAAAATGGGTGGTATAATGAAAAAAATAATCTTATTAGTAGTTATTCTCGCAGTGGCACTAAGCTCATGTAATTACCTACAACCAACAGGTGATGTAATAACAGGAGAAATTGTCAATACAAATAACACTAACACAAATAATACAAACACAACCGCCATGGGAAATCAAAACAATGATAACTCAGGCATGGTAGACAAAAACACAGACAGCTCAACAAATCAAGCTCAAGAACCAACAGGAAGTATGATGACAGTTGAAAAAATTGAAGGAGATTTAATAAAATTAACTCCAGACGCATATGATCCAGATGGAGATACAGTCACATACGAATTCTCAGAACCATTCGATAAGAACGGAGAATGGCAAACAGCAGAAGGAGACGCAGGAAACTATGAAGTAACAGTTACTGCAACTGATGGAAAATTATCAACAACCGAAAAAGTTCTAGTTGTGGTAAAACCAACAAACAAAGCTCCAATCATAGATTGTCCTAATAAAATAACTGTTTTAGAAACAGAAACAGTCGACTTAAATTGTAACATATCAGATCCAGAAGGAAAAGATGTAACAGTTATGTATGATGGATGGATTGGTTCAACACCAAAGAAGACAGGATACGATGACGCAGAAGTATACTCAGTAACAATAACTGCAAACGATGGAGAAAAAATAGCAACAAAAACCGTCGAAATTGAAGTATTGAACAAAAACAGAGCTCCACAAGTTGACGCAATCTCCGCTGATGGAACAATAACTGTAGAAGAAGGCGAAACAGCTGCAGTAAATATTAACGCAGTAGACCCAGAAGGAGACAGACTAACTTACAAGTATTCTGAACCATTCAATAATAAAGGTGAGTGGCAAACTAAACTTGGAGATGCAGGCACATATGATGCAAGCGTAACAGTCTCAGATGGAGAAAGCACAACAAAAGTTGATTTCAAAGTTGTTGTAACACAAAAGAACACAGCTCCAACACTTGAATACATTGAACCAATCATTGTAGACGAAGGAGACACAGTAAAATTAAATGTCAACGCTTACGACAGAGAAGGAGACAAAGTAACCATTAAGATAAGTGGATGGATGAACTCAGAAGAGTACACAACAACATACGATGATGCAGGAGAACACACAGTAATTGTAGAAGCAACTGATGGAGAACTAACATCAAGACAAGAAGTCAAAGTTACTGTAAACAACAAAAACAGACCTCCTGTATTCAACATACCTGCATAAAGAAAATGAAGTGGATAATACCAATAATTGCTGTAATGCTGTTAATAACAGCTTGCAGCACAGGGACAACACAAGAGCAAAAAAATGACACCCCGCAAGTAGTTGAAGAACCACAAACACACGTGCAGGAAGTTGAGAAATATCCATTACCATCCGTTGAAATAAGAATGGATGAAAATGATTTTTTTGAACCTAACACAATAGTGGTTTTGAAAGGAGAAACCCTAAGACTTCATTTCATAAACGATGAACCATACGTATTCAGCATTCCAGCACTTGGAATCACAGAATTCGCCGGAAACGGAGGTTACATCGACATAAAAGGAGAAAAAATAGGGCAATACTCATTTGAATGCTCAGATTGCAAAGAGAAACACACAGGTGTTTTGAAAGTAATCTAATAATTTAATTTTTTTACTTATTTTAACTTTATTTTAAAAAATCCAAAAAGTATTTATATTTTCAAACCAAAAACAACATTAAAGCCAAAAATAAACTTAGGGGGTGAAATTTATGGCAAAAAACAAAGGATTTGGAGGATGGGCATTTCTAATAGGATTTTTAATAGCCCTAATATTTGGAATAATAGGAGTTACAAGCGTAATAGCATGGCTACTTGTCATACTAGGACTTGTTGTAGGATTCCTAAACGTAACTGACAAAGAGTCAAAAGACTTCTTAATGAGTGGCGCAGTGTTAGTCATTGTAAGTGCACTTGGAACAGGCGCAATGTCAGTTATACCAGTTCTTGGAAACATTCTAAACGCAATGCTATTGCTATTTATACCCGCAACAATAATTGTAGCAATTAGGAATGTATTCCACATGGCAAAGAACTAAATTTTTTAGAAATTATTTTTTTATTTTTTTATTCTGTTATTCTTTCTTAAAATTAATTATTGGATTTCTTCTTTTATTTCTTTGAATAAATCTTTATCATATTTCTTTTTATATTTTTGAGCAAGCTCTCTTAATTCTTTAGAATCAAGATCAAGATTCTTCTCCTTTAGTATTCTCTTAACACGACCCGAAGTAATAAATTGAACGAACTGAGTAACATTCTTTGGCTTTTTTGTTTCCTTACAACGTTCAAAATCAATCATAACTGGCTTTTCATAAGAAACAATAATATGCTTGTAAGGATTAGTTAATTCGTATTTATTAATACCAAGCTCATCAAGTTTTCTTGCCTGATTAAGAGAATCTTTAATGACTTTAACAATACCTGACTTTGGTGCTCGCTCAAAGAAATCAAGTATACGCTCACCCTGAACAAATTCCATAAAAACCTTGTCATTCTCTTCTGCTAAGAGCTTTGGCCCAATACCTGCTTTATTAGCTGTTTTTAAGAATTTAGCTTCATTATGAATAACATCTTTAACCTCAGAGTCAGGGTTAAGTTCTTTAACACAAACCTCTTTACCATCAATCTTAGATTTGTAAGTATAAACTTTACCACGTTTTCCTTTAGCTAAAAATTCCATGTGAGAAAACAGGAGCTGCAAGTTATTAAATCTTTTGATTACATTTTGATTGCAAAGGATTAGAAACATTTAAATAAAATATATTATAAATTTAGATTAGGAAAATAAACGAGGAAAAAACATGCTATTTCATAAAAATGGAATAAAATATTTCAAAGAAGAAAATGAAAAAATAGTTAAAAATCTTAAAGAAGGTTCTGTATTTGACTATGGCAAAGCACGCAAATTTGTAGAACTAATAAGAGAACACAATGACAAGGTTCTATTAGAGCTGGCCAAAGAAGACAACATCTTCGTTAAATACTATAATATGTTAAACAAAGAAGGCATAATTGATTCTAACAGAATCGGTTTGAACAAGAACTTTCACATTCATAATCTAGACACCGAAATATTTGAGATAAAGTCATTACACCACGCAATAAAAGGTACCATCGAAGAAATAATAAAAGAGTTAGCAAACGAAAATAACCAAGAGTTACTAAGACATTTTGAAACGATGAAAGCTCTTCTGATAAAATATTGGGATGCCTCAATGAAACTTGCAGGTTCAATCAATATGCTATCACGTGAAGTAAATGAGATTAGAGAACGTATTGAAAAAATAAGCCACACACATAACAACCTTGAAGCAAATCTTCTTGATTGGCTTAAGTACGAAGATGCACAAGGAGATATCTAGGCTTTAAGAACATAAACATACAAATCCTCAAAATGAATGTGAAGCTTATCAATCTCTTTGAAAGAATAATTCTCACTTTTTAATATACTATCAACTTTCTTCTTATTACTAAAAGACGAAAACAAGAGAAGAATTTTTCCTTTTGGATTGAGATGTTTCTTTGCATCCTTAAGAAATCTCCCAATTAATTCCCAACCTTGAGGTCCACCATCCAAAGCCAAATCAGGATCCTTTGAACAAGAAGGAAGATAAGGTGGATTAAATATTATTAAATCGAATTTTTCAGAAACATTTTCAAACAAATTAGAGTAACGAAACTCAACGCCCATATCTTCATATTTCTTTAAACAATAATCTATTACTTCTTCATCAGCATCAACTGCAATAACTTTTGCATAATGAGAAGCTTCTTGTGCTTGAATACCACTACCAGTGCCCATATCAAGAACTAAACTATTAGGTTTTGCATACTTTTTAATATGCTTTAATATTAAGAATGAATCATCCCCCGGTTCGTACATAAATAAAGAATAACTTTGGAATTAAAAAAGTTAACTAAAAAAAATAAAGAAAATAAATAAAAGTTAAACTAAACCTTATTCAAATTCTTTTTTGACTTCCATGTAGGCGTCACGAAATGGAATTCCTTTCTTTACAAGTGCGTAGGCTTTTTCTGTTGCGTAAAGTTCAGGAGTCATAGCGTCAGAAATTTTCTTCTTATTAACTATAAGATTTTCAAATACTTTCTTAAAGACACTTAAAGTTGAGATAGTCGTGTCAAATGAATCAAAAAGAGGCTTTTTTAAGAGTTGAAAATCACGATTGTAACCTGAAGGCAAGCTTGATGAAAGACTCTTAACTGTTACAAGGTTTCCAAATACCACTTTTGACTTTGCACGTGCAAGTTCAAAAACATCATAGTTTTTCTTTTGAGGCATAATACTACTGCCAGTAACAAAACTATCTGGAAGTGAAAAGTAATCAAACTCCGATGTTGTAAATAATAACAAATCAGTTGAAAGTTTTGCCACAACATCCATTATTTGCGAAAGAACAAAGATGCTCTCAGACTCGATTAATCCTCTACTAAGTTGAACATAAGTTGTAACTTGTTCTTTTGAAAAACCAAGAAGCTTTGAAGTATAATTTTTGTCCAAATCTAAGTTTGTTCCATAGCCAGCAGCACTGCCTAAAGGATTCTGGTCAGTCAAATCATAAGCTTTTGAAAGACTCCAAAGACAATCTGATAAAGCAGCAACATAACCAGCAATCCACATGCTAATACTTGAAGGCATGGCCTTTTGCATATGTGTATAACCAGGCAATAGATAATTATTCTTTTGAGCAAAGTTATTCATTTCATTTATCAAGTCTTTAACTTTAGATTGCGCTTCTAAAATATGCTCTTTTGTGTAAAGACGCATTGCAACTGTCACCTGATCATTACGTGATCGTCCAGTATGAATCTTTTTTCCAAGGTCACCAAGTTTTTTTACAAGAAAGTTTTCAATTGCAGTATGAACATCTTCATCGTCTTGATGAATTTCTAATTTGACAATGCTTTGAAGTGCATTAACTAATTTTTTTGTCTCATCAGAAGATAAAATTCCAATTTTACCAAGCATTTTTGCATGAGCAATACTTGCTTTGATATCAAATACTAAAAGATTTTCATCTAACAAATAATCATCGCCAACAGTGTAGCGTTCTATTTCCTTGTCAATATCTTTTTGGTAAAGTTTCATTTTAATTGCCTTCTTTCTTAATCTTTTTGTTGCTTTTCTAATCAAAGTATTTTTTGTTGTACTTGTCAAGTATTGCTTTGTTTGCTTTTAGACGTATGGCATTTATTTTGATAAAGCCTTTTGAGTCTATCTGATTAAATCCACCTTCAATATCCATACTTCCTAGTTCCTGATCATATAATGAACTTGGACTCTCACGACCAAGAATTGAAACATTTCCTTTGTATAGGCTTAGATGAACAACACCAGTTATCATTTCCTGACTTTTTTGTATTGCACCCATTAAAAAATCCATTTCAGGTGAAAACCAAAACCCATTATACACAAGTTCTGCAAATTTAGGTGTGAGCATATTACGTATAACCATTACTTCTCTATCCATTGCAATTCCTTCTAAGTCAATATGAGCTTGAAGTAAGATTGTTCCTCCGGGAGTTTCATATATTCCACGGCTTTTTATTCCAACAAAACGATTTTCAACCATATCAACAACGCCAATGCCGTTTTCGCCACCTAGTTTGTTTAGATATGTAAATAGTTCAAGTGGATTTGTCACGATTGTTCCTGTTTCTTTGTTTAATACTTTAACAGGCACACCATCATCAAAGAAAATATCTATTTTTGTTTCTTTGTCTGGAGCGTCTTTTAGACTTTTACAATATTTTAGTATGCTATCTCCTGGTGTATAGCTTGGATCTTCAATTATTCCTGCTTCGTGACTTATATGCATTAGATTTGCATCTTCACTAAATGGTTTTTCTTTAGATTGTGAGACATCAATTCCATTCGCCTCAGCATAGTTGAGCATGTCAGTTCGACCTTTAAATTGACTTAAGAATTCCTCATCCTTCCAAGGACTAAAAACCTCTATGTTTGGGTCAAGAGCATAATATGATAACTCAAAACGAACTTGATCATTTCCTTTACCAGTCGAACCATGTGAAACTAGTTTCGCGCCTTCTTTATGAGCAATCTCTATTTGTTTTTTTGCAATTAGTGGTCGCGCAAGACTCGTTCCTAGAAGATATTTTCCTTCGTATATAGCATTGACTTTTATTGCTTGAAAAATGTATCCTGTTACAAATTCTTCTTTTAAGTCTTCAACATAAACTTTTGATGCGCCAGTCTTTAGAGCTTTTTCTTTTATTGCTTCAAAGTCATCAGGCTGACCAACATCTGCAACATAAGCAATTACATCATAACCCTTGTTTACAAGCCATTTTAGTATTACTGATGTATCTAGTCCACCACTATATGCAAGAATTATTTTTTCTTTTAACTCTTTATTCTGATTGATTTTTTTTGTTTCTGGTTTTGCTTCTATGTTTTTTTTTAAATCTTTTAGTATATATTTATCATCCATTTTGTTTACCTCTTAAAATTAGGATAAACTATGTTTGTTTAATTCTCTTTTAAAGTTAGCGTCGAGAATAAAACAAAATAAACATATATGTCCGAAAAGAAACATTTTTATATTTGTATTGAGATATTAATAAAATGCAAAGCATCACAAAAGTAGCAGAGGAATACGTAAATTCAAGTCCAAGCATAAAAGAAGCACTCAAGAACGGACTAGTAAATTATTCAAAGCTCTCAAGAAAAATAATAAACGAGACAAAGATAAAACCGCGCGAATTTGACGCAATACTCGTTGCCCTTAGAAGATATGAACGAAAACTCGCTAAGAAAAAAGGATTTGAACGAGATCTAAAGAAATTACTAGCAGGAACAAGACTTGAAATACATAACAAAATAATGGTTTGCATACTTGAAAAAGGATTGTTTGGACAAAACATTATAGGATTCCAAAAAGAAGCAAGAGAAAAAACAAAACAAGGAAACGATCCAGTACAAATCATTGAAGGAGTAAGTGCAATAACACTAATAACATCACAAGAACTAGAAAAAGACCTCAACAAGTATTTCAAGAACAGAATAATAAAGAAGACCACAGGCCTGATATCAATAACCTTAAAGACAAGCGAAAATCTAGAAGAAGTACCGGGATTCATGGGACATATCTGTTCAATGTTTGCAGAAAAAGACATAAATATAGTGGAAATGATGAGTTGCTGGACAGACACAATATTTGTAATTGAAGCAAAAGACTTAGAAAAAACAGTTAAAATGCTGAGCCTATAAATAGAGGTAAAATATATAAAGGTACAAAGAGCACAAATAAGAATAAAAGGAGCTAAAATGGATAAATTACTAGAAAGCCTACATCCACTTGAGAGAAAAGTACTGCCAGTTCTAGCAAAAACAACAAACTTTGAAGAGATAAAGAAAGAGACTGGAATGCAGGATGTAGAAGTAGTGAGAGCACTTCAATGGCTTCAAAATAAAGAAATTCTAGAACTAAAAACCGATGCAAAAGAATATGTGCTTCTTGACGAGAATGGAGTAAAATACTCAGAAGATGGTCTTCCAGAGAGAAGATTTCTACAAGCTATTAAGAAAAAATCGCTCAAGATAGGCGAAATTGGAGATAGAGCTGGACTTGAAAAAGAAGAAGTACAAATATCACTAGGAACACTAAAAGGAAAAGCCGCAATAACCCTAGACAAAGGAGAAGTAAAAATTACAGAACAAGGACTCAAGTCACTTGACAAAAAAAGTCTTGAAGAAAAATTCTTACAAAAAACATTTCCAATACCAGAAGATGAACTATTAGATGAAGAAAGATTTGCATTTGACTCACTAAAAAAAAGAAAAAAGATAATTCGAGTTGACTTAATAGAAACAAAAGAAATTACACTAACAAAAAAAGGGGAAAAAATAGCAAATACAAAAATCTCAGATAAATATGAAGAAAAAGTAACAACCCAAATGTTAAAATCAGGCACATGGGAAGGAAAGAAATTCAGACGATACGATGTATCAGTCAAAGTTCCAAAAATACAAGGAGCAAGACCACACCCATTAAATCTAGTAATTGAAAAAATGAGACAAATCTGGATAGAAATGGGATTTGAAGAAATAAAAGGACCATGGGTCGAATCAGCATTCTGGTGCATGGACTCAATGTGGATACCACAAGACCACCCAGCAAGAGAAATGCAGGATACATTCTATTTACCATACAAAGGAACACTTCCAGCAGTATCAAAAAAAGTTGCAGCAGTACATGAAAACGGCGGAGATACAGGCAGCAAAGGATATGGATATAAGTGGAACCCTGAAGTTGCAAAACAACTATTACTTCGAACACACACAACAGCCACAACCTACAGATGGTTTGGAGAAGGAAAAGTAAAAATACCAGGAAAATACTTTGCAGTAGGAAGAATATTTAGAAACGAAACACTTGACGCAACCCACTTACCAGAATTCCACCAAATAGAAGGATTCGTAATAGATGACGGACTTACTCTACGTGATTTAATGGGATACATAAAAGAATTCTATAATAAGATGGGCATATACAAAATCAAATTCAAACCAGTCTATAATCCATATACAGAACCAAGCATGGAAGCAATGGGATGGAACGAAGAACTAGGACGATGGGTTGAACTAATAAACTCAGGAATATTTAGACCAGAATCACTTGCACCATACGGAATAGACAAACCAGTAATTGCTTGGGGACTTGGTGTAGAAAGACTTGCAATGATGCTTCACAAACAAGACAATATAAGAAATATACTCGGACCAAACTGTGACATAGATTGGTTAAAAAGCTACAAGGTGCCAAAGAAATGGTAACATTAGACATTAATTATCTGGAACTTGAAAAAGAAATCAAACTCAAACTAGAAGAATTAGAAAAAGTTTTGTTTGATATAGGAATGGAACTAGATGATATTGATGGAAATGATCTTAAAATAGATATAACCCCTGACAGACCAGACATGGTCTCACTTCACGGACTAGTAAGAGCACTAAAAGCATATACCAAAGGAAAACTTACAAACTATAAAGTAAAAGATTCAAAATACAAACTAATAATAGACAAATCTGTAAAAGAAGTCAGACCATACACTGTTGCAGCAGTAATAAAAAATCTGAAATTTGATGATCAAAAAATAAAAGAAATGATTTGGGTCCAAGAAAAACTTCATGATACATTTGCAAGAGGAAGAAAAAAAGCAGCAATTGGAATATATCCATTTGATGTTATAAAAACACCAATATACTATTTTGCAGAAGATCCAAAGAAAGTAAAGTTCCAACCTTTAGAGTTTCCAAGAGAGCTAACAGGACTTGAAATATTATCAAAACATCCAACAGGAAGAGATTATGGACATTTACTTAAAGGACACAAAAAATTCCCATTCTTCAAAGATGCTAACGGCGAGATTCTATCAATGCCACCAATCATTAACTCACATAAAACAGGAAAAGTAACTGAAGATACAAAAGAAATATTTATTGAATGCAGTGGATCAGATTTGACAGCAATAAAATATCTACTAAATATTTTAGTTACAATGTTTGCAGACATGGGTGGAGATATATATTCAATGACACTTGAATACCCTGATAAAAAAATAATAACTCCTGATTTAAAACCTGAAGAGAGAAAAATCAAAGTTTCATATGTAAACACCTTACTTGGAACAAATTTTTCTGCAAAGAAGATTGAAAGCCTACTTACAAAGATGATGTATGAAGCAAAAGCAACTAAGGATGAAATAAAAATAAAAGTTACAGCATTTAGAACAGACATCTGGCATGATGTAGACATAGCAGATGATGTTGCAAGAGCATACGGATTTAATAACCTGGAGCCAAGAGTAAAACCTGTTGCATCAATAGGGCAAGAAGATATAGAAGCAGAAATCAGAAGAGATGTAGAACAAGTAATGATTGGGCTTGGATATACTGGAACATTTACATTCGCATTAACATCAAAAGAAGAACAATATAAAAATATGGAATTAAAAGATAAGCCACACATCAAACTAGGACACACTTCAGAGAAAAGTCTTAACATGGTAAGAACTTGGCTAATTCCTGAAATGATAAAAGTATTAGTTTCTAATAGAAACAAATCATATCCACAAAAGCTATTTGAAACAGCAGAAGTAGTAATTCCTGACAAAAATACAGACGTTCTTTCTAAAAATATGTTAAAGACAGCAATCATAACTGCAAACACCAGCGCTAATTTTACAGAGATAAAACAAGTAGTAGAAAACCTACTCGATTCATTTGACTTAAAATATGAAATTCTTGAAGCAGAGCATGAAAGCTTTATTATAGATAGATGCGCACAAGTAAAAATAGATGGTAAAGTTGCAGGTATAATGGGTGAGATATCACCAAAAGTTCTTTCTAACTGGAAATTAGAAGTTCCAGTTGCAGCCTTTGAAATGGATTATTCTTGGCGAAAATAAAGCTATATCATTCTATGATTTAAGAAACTATTAAAGAAATAATTGAAATAATTGTTAAAAAAAGAAGATTATAAAAAAATAAAATTTAATTTAGATTTACTCTTTTTTCTCAGCTGGTGCATCTGCACCTTTAACAGGTGCTTCTTCAACAGGAACAAGAGGTCCTTTTCCAGCCTTAATAACTTTTAAGTTAATTTGAGCAGTTTTTGCAAAAACAGTGTTTCCAGCAACATTTCTTCTAAGCCTAGTACCCTTTCTCTTGTGTCTTGTACCAACACCACTTACAATTAGAATTCTTTTCCTTGTAGTTCCACTAACATCTTTTCTCATAGGAAAACCTGCAAAGTCTGAGCCACCAGTCATTTCAAATTCATAACCTAAAAATCCAATTTTGTCGCCTTTAACTTTATCGCCAATCTTAATGCCCATTAATTCCTTAGATTCATCTGCAGAAAGATCTTTTTTGTGTGTTTTCCCTGATTTAGGGTCACCAATATTTAATTTAAATTCCATCAAAAATCACCTCGTAATTTTTGGGTGATTCCAAAAATTCCATTTTTGTTATCCATCATTTTGTTTTCTCCCAGAGGATTGGTTAGGTCAAGAGCCTAATTCGCTTGTTTAGCGTCCTCAGCAAGACAAAAGAACAGGGATTCATTTAAAAAGATTATGTTGTTTTGTTCGCTCAAAGAAGGTTTGGCCTATTTTTTCGACTTCATCACACTCTTTTTTAACCAAATCTCTTGCTGACCGTGTGAAAAGAACATCATAAAGTTCTTTATTTTTTTTAAGAGCAGATTCAACAGCTTCAGTTAAGTTTTTTCCTTTATAATTTGATTTGTTATATATTACTCTTAAAAAACCATAGATTCCAAGTTGATCAAGTTTATCGGCGTCACACATTATATGACTTAATTTATCATCTGTTTGCTTTGCAAACTTTCTTCGATGATTAATTATAGCTGTGCAAACTTTTTCAATGAATTCATCATCATAACCAAGTGTTTTTAGAAAAGGTTTAGCGGCTTTTGCACTGTTTAGATTGTGAACATTGGCTGGGCCTAGTGAATAACCTATATCGTGAAGAAGTGCTGCAACTGTTAGAAGCTCAACACCCTCATCTTCTTTTTCTGCCAAGTAACGAGCCATAGCTGTTACCCCAAGAACATGCGCCCAGTCATGAGGAGATTTATCTTCATGATGTTTTCTTGCAAACTCTTTAACTTTCAATATTCTTTTATTTAGAATGTTATTATTCATAGCAAGTTCTCATCTTGTACATAGTCCTTGTCAAGCTTTATTGCTAAGTACACTTTTTGAAGCTCATTTCCAAGGTATGCTGCGTGTTGAAGTTTGGTAATATGCCCATCCTTAATTATTTTATAGTATATGTCTTCAGGGAACTTGCCCTTATAATCAGCAATAACTTTTCTGTCGTAACCCATTATTCTAACTTCAATTAGTTTCTCTTTCTTGTTTAACCTAATAAGAATATAAGATTTCATATCTTGTTCCCATTCTTCATGGGTTCTTGGTTTTACTTCAATAAAATTAGTTTCTTGTGATGACATATCAGTTACTTCATGAAGTCTTTTTTAAATATATTTCGTCTTAAAGACATTCTGTGTCTATTTCGATAGCTTTATAAAAAATCTTTCTGGATAAAATTAGCATGGTTAATGAAGAAAATAAAATCAAAGTATTATATGTAAGGGATAAATGCACTGCATGTTGCACATGTACAAATCTTGATTCTGAAAACTGGGTTATGAATACTGATGATGCAAAAGCAGACCTTCTTAATTCAGAGAAAGAAGGAAAACTTCACATAGCTTACAAAGAAAAAACAATGCAACTTCAAATGGCTGCAGACCAATGTCCTGAAAGAATAATTGTTCTAAAAAAAGATTTAAAAAAAATTTAAGCTATAAAAAAAGAAAAAAAAGAATATAATTAATATTTAAAATGCAACTTTTGGAGCGTTTTCTGATCCACTATCTGCTTCAAACATTGTTCTTTTATCAAAGCCAAACATACTTGCAATTATATTTGTAGGGAAGCGCCTTACATTCACATTGTAAGTTTTAACAGCTGCGTTATATATGTCACGTTCAACTTTAATTCTGTTCTCTGTTCCTGCAAGTTCATCTTGAAGACTTAAGAAGTTTTCACCAGATTTTAAATCAGGATATTTTTCAACTACAACAAGTAATCTTGATAAAACACTATCCATACTACCCATTGCTGACTGAAGTTGTGCTGGACTTGTTGCGCCATCAACATTAATTTTAGCCTGACCTGCTTCACTTCTAAGTTGAGTAATTTGAGTTAGAGTATCTTGTTCAAAATTCTTCATACCTTGTACTGTTGCAACTAAGTTTGGTATTAAATCAGCTCTTCTTTGATAAGCTGATTGAACATTAGCCCACTTAGCGTCAACTCCTTCCTGAGACGACACAAGACCATTATAAGAACCTGCAATCCAACCACCAATGATTAGGACTAGTACAACTATAACAATCAGTGCAATCCATCCACCGCTTAGTTTATTTTTTGCCATGTTAATTCACCTTTTTGACCTTTAGTATTTATTCACACTTTTTATTTTGATTTAACTTTTGATTTAGTTTTTGAAATTTTCTTTGACTTTGCCTTAACAGAAGTTCTTTTTGCTAAAGCATTTAGCTTGTCAATTTCATGGTCATCAAGCCATAAACCATTACATTTCTCACATACATCAATTATGACATCTTCTTTTTTAATCTTTTTCATATAAATCCTGCAACGAGGACATTTGAGTAATTTTTCTCCGTATTTTTTCTTTGTAAAAAACATATTTACCAACCTCTGAGAGTTTACTTTTGATTATGCCAAAACAGTAATCTCGTCGATTTAACAAATCACACTCCCACAATCGT
>Ga0114931_10001960_pt1 | contig 26228 bp, 34 predicted proteins | sample 2SBtaG_FD_89579 | JGI IMG/M metagenome (GOLD analysis project Ga0114931, IMG submission 89579) | Deep subsurface microbial communities from Kolumbo volcano to uncover new lineages of life (NeLLi) - 2SBTROV14_V59a metaG | ecosystem: Environmental > Aquatic > Marine > Volcanic | place: Kolumbo... | reverse complement strand
CGCCCTACGCCAAGGCGTAGGAGCTGGCAAACTGGTCGATCGACACGGGCTTGATCTTGCCAGCGTTGCCCGCCTGGCCGAAGGCGACCATGCGGTCGATGCAGACCTGCTTCATCGCCGCCCGAGCCGGCTTGAGATAGTCGCGTGGATCGAATTTTTCCGGCGATTCCGCCAACACTTTGCGAATGGCCCCGGTGATGGCCAACCGATTGTCGGTGTCAACGTTCACTTTTCGCACGCCGTTTTTGATGCCGCGTTGAATCTCTTCGACCGGCACGCCCCAGGTTTGCCTGAGTTTACCGCCATACTTGTTGATGATGTCCTGCAACTCCTGCGGCACGCTGCTGCTGCCGTGCATTACCAGATGGCAGTTTGGCAGTCGGCGATGGATCTCTTCGATGCGATCCATGGCGAGGACTTCGCCAGTGGGTTTGCTCGTGAATTTGTAGGCGCCATGGCTGGTGCCAATGGCGACGGCTAATGCGTCGACGCCGGTTTCGGCGACAAATCGCTCCGCTTCATCGGGATCGGTCAACAACTGATCACGCGAAAGCTTGCCCTCGGCGCCGTGCCCATCCTCTTTCTCCCCTTCGCCTGATTCCAACGAACCTAGGCAACCCAACTCGCTCTCGACCGACACGCCGCGGGCGTGGGCCAACTCGACCACCTCCTTGGTCACGCGCACGTTGTACTCATAGCTGGCCGGCGTTTTGCCGTCTTCCTCCAACGAACCGTCCATCATCACGCTGGTAAAACCGTTTTCGATGGCGCTTTGGCATGTCGCGGGACTGTTGCCGTGGTCCTGGTGCATGACGATCGGCAACTGGGGATAAAGCTCCGCGGCGGCCAGCATCAGATGCTTCAAATAATTGTCCTGCGAGTAAGCCCGGGCGCCGCGGCTCGCTTGCACAATGACCGGCGACTCGGTCTCTTGGGCGGCTTCCATGATCGCCTGGATTTGCTCCATGTTGTTCACATTAAAAGCCGCGAGGCCGTAATCGTTCTCGGCGGCGTGGTCCAACAACAAACGCATGGGTACTAACGGCATGACAAAGCTCCTTAATCTGTATGGACTAGCAGCAGGCAGATATTGGCGGAAGAAATCGTTCTAGTTTTTCTCTTCGGGAGGATGATGGATCCTCCGATCGCCCTGCATTCTAGCAATTTCTTGCCATCTCGCGCAGACCCCCTCAGACGGGATGTCGCAGAATGGCAGAATGGGGGCTATAGGAGCCGCTCGGGATTAGCGTTCTGGCTGATTGGCCGCAGCAAGAATTTCGCTCGGCGGCACCTGCAAGAGCCGTACGAGAATCAGCTTATGCTCGGTCTGTCCGGACTGCTTCACGGCATGAAAGGCGTGGCCCAAGCTACCGCTAGCGTCGGGCAAGCAGCTCACCACCAACAGCTCTCCCGCCGCCAATTCCACATGCAGATTGAGCTGGTCGTAAATCTCTCGCTCTCGCGACGGTTTGACGAGAAAAATACCCTGATCACTGCCCGCATAGCGGTTGCGCAACTCGCCGTGCTGCAGTTCAGGAGTCAGTCGGAGCGCGACGCGTTGACCGGCGCTGGGCTCCGCCCGCAGGGTATAAACGGACTGCACCTGCTCATAGCTATTGCCTTGCAAACCGTTGTCGCCGTTGACCAACACGTGTAAATGGTCTCGCAGTTCCATGGTTTGGATCGTCAAGGGCTCGTGACGGTTGAGTTGCACCACGCGACGGACCACGCTCGGATTAGCGCTACGATCGGTGATCAAACGCTCGACCTCGGTCTCAGGCATTTCGCTTTGGAGATGCAAACGCTTGGCCAGAACGTCGGGCAACGCGCCGCCCAGCACGCCGGCCCGGAAACCGTTGCTCACCAGATGGCGACGGGTTTCGACGTCCAATCGTTGTTCGTCCACCTCTTGCCAGAGTTGATCCACCAGTTCCCGATCGTCCGCCGGGACCCTCACTTGGAAGATTTCCAGCGTCACGCTATCCGGCGCGGTTTCGACGGGACGCAAAAGCCTATGGAGGTCTGTCGGCGGCGGCGATTGCAGGAGGGGATGGCAGCCGGCAAGCCACGCCAACACGCAACACGTCACGAGACGCGTCGCGATTGGCAAGAACCTTTTTGCTGTTGGTTGGCGGCCGTACATACCGGTTTCTTGCCACGGACAGAAAAGAAATTGCTGCGGTGCTAACAGCCCCAAAAAGAGCGGCAACATTACGCTCAGCCACCCAAGGTGTCAATGGAACTCAGCATTGCTAGCAGTTGCCTCTCAGCGCGATTAGCTTCGGCGTGGGCCAATGGGCGCCGACCACGGCTCCGTGCTCGGCTATCAGCTTTTCGAAGTTGTCCGCTAGAAATTCGTAGAGGTGCTCCGGGGGATTCAGCGCCAGCCAGCGCTGGGCCAGTCGGTCCATCTGGGCATCGTAGTCGCGCTGCGAGGGGCCGTGGGCGTAGCAGCGGCCGTCGTGCCGACGCAGATCGCCGTCGAACTTCGGGCTGATGTGCCAAAGCTCATGCAGCACGGTCGAGAGCTTTTCTTCCAGCGACGTATTGAGAAATCGGGGCAAATAGAAGCTGAGAATATAGAGATATTCCTGGCCCGATGCGTCACAAACACGCTGCACGGCGTAGCGGCGACCCTTCAGCACTTTCTGCCGGGCCCCGGCTTCGAATCGCAATGGCGTTAACGCCGCGTAGAGGCCATGCGACACCTGGCGGCGGGTTTGGCAGAGACTGATGGCTACGCGATCGAGATCCAGATGGCCCAGTTCTGGCAGCCGCGCCGCCATGTCCTCGCACAGACGGCGCATGGCACCCGTGAAATTGAATTCTCGCCTTCGGCTGTCCATTGCTTCTGATCGCGCTGCGGGCTATTTTTTCAACCAAGCGGAAAAACACCCGGCGGAGAACAGCGAACTATTCGGCATCCTGGTTATCGTCGGCTTCATCGCTGGCGGCAGCTTCGACCGCCTCGTCTTGTGCGTCCACCGTCTCTTCTTCGACGGCCTCGGGCTCTTCAGGCTGGTCAAACGCCGGTTTCTCACTGTGCTGGACGATACGATCGTGAACGCCAACGAATTCCAAAATCGCCTGGGTGCCCGCATCTCCCAGACGCGGTTGGGCCAATCGTACGATCCGCGTGTAACCGCCAGGTCGATCAGCAAACCGGGGGGCAATCTCGCCGAACAAGATGCCAACCGCTTGTTTATCGCCTAGCAGTCGTAGGCAGCGGCGTCGGCCCGCCACCGCGGGAGCGATGGCCTGGTTCCAGGCCTGCCAATGATCGCTGCTTCGCCAAACTTTCCACTCCTGCGTACCGCGATCGGCCGCCGTGTCATGCTCGGCCGCGGCATCCTCGGCAACCAGGGACCGGCGTGCGATCGTCACACACTTCTCGACCAGCGGACGCACTTCCTTGGCCTTGCTCAAGGTGGTGGTGATCCGCCCTTTGACGCGCGGCTTGTTGTCGTCGAGTTCCGCATCGCGTTCGGTGAGAATCAGCGCGCTGGCCAAATTGCGCAACAGCGCGCGTTGATGCTTGGGATTTCGACCGAGCTTGCGACCTTTTCTTCGGTGTCTCATGATATTTTTCGCCGCGTGGGAGTACCCCTATTGGCCTGTCCATGGAAATTGGATGCTCAGGAGCGTTTGACGCCAGAAGTGTTTAATCGTAACTGTTCAAAAAAGGAGCGCGGACCACTAAACGCTGGCCGCCGGGGTGGGAATCCTCATGCCTAGGTGCAACCCCAGCTCGCGTAGTTTTTGCTGTACCTCGGCTAAGGTGGTTTCTCCGAAATTTCGCACTTCCAGCAATTGGTCCTCGGTGCGCGTCACCAGATCGCGAACTGCCATGATGTTTTCCGCTTCCAAGCAATTGCCCGCCCGAACCGACAGGTTCAGCTCTTGAATGCTCATGTTCAGTTTGGCTTCCAGCGCGCTGTCGGCATTGCTCATGGAGGCGCCGCGCGCCGCGGCGTGAATCTGCGGTCCCAGTTCCGTGTACTGCACGAACGGCGTAAGGTGCTTCCGCAAGATCTTTGCCGACTCGACCAGCGCCATTTCCGGGCCCACCGATCCGTCGGTCCAAATCTCAACGGTCAGTTTGTCGTAGTTTGTTTTCTGACCCACGCGAGTCTCTTCCACATCGTAACGCACGCGCGTGACCGGGCTAAACACCGCATCGATCGGTATAATGCCAATTTCCTGGATGTTTTCGCCATGCTCGCTGGAAGGCACGTAGCCGCGACCGTTTTCGACGACCATTTCAATGACAAAAGGCACGTCGTCGGTCAACGTGGCAAGGACCAAATTCTTGTTGATCACTTCCACCGCTTCGTCCACCTCGATATCCGCGGCGGTGATCTCGCCTGCCGTGTTGCGCTCGACACGCAAGACCTTGGTGGACTCGCTGTAGTTTTTAACGATCAAGGACTTGATGTTCAGGACGATGTCGGTGACGTCTTCCAAGACGCCCGGCATGGTGGTGAATTCGTGCTGAGCGTTGTGTACCTTGATCTGCGTGACCGCGCTGCCTTCGAGACTCGAAAGCAAAATGCGCCGCAGGCCGTTGCCAATGGTCGTACCAAAGCCGCGCTCGAACGGTTCGGCCACGAATTTGCCGTAAGTCGGCGTTAGCGACGCAGTGTCGCAGGTCACTTGGCTGGGCAATTCCAGTCCACGCCATCGAATATGCATGTGAAACCTCTACCTAAGGTGGCTTGGGAAATTGCGAATTGAAACGGATCCATTAAAAATGCAAATTGCCCGCTGGGCGTGCAACTTGCCATGATTCGCTTATCGCGAACACAATTCGACGATCAATTGCGTCTGAATGGGGATCGATACGTCCTCGGCTTGCGGCAACCGACTGACAACGCCTTCGGGAATGTCCGTCGCCGTGACGGACAAGAAATCGGGTACATCCCGATTGCTTTCCGCCATTGCTCCGCGGACCAGATCCAGGCTCTTGGCCCGATTCTTGATTCGGACGACGTCGCCGACTTTTACCAAGTAACTGGGCACATCCACCCGGCGTCCATTAACGGTCACATGGCCGTGGTTGACCATTTGGCGCGCCTGGCTGCGACTCTGACCGAAGCTGAGTCGATGCACGACATTGTCCAGACGCCGTTCTAGCAGTCCCATCAACACATCGCCCGTATTGCCTTTGGTGCTTTCCGCTCGATGGAAATAGCAGCGGAACTGCCGCTCGAGCACGCCGTAATAATGCTTGACCTTTTGCTTCTCACGCAGATGAATGCCGTAGTCAGTTTGCTTGCCGCGACGATATTGCTGCTGTCCGGGAGGCGATTCGCGGCGCTCGATGCCGCATTTCGGCGTATCGCAGCGCAAGCCCTTGAGAAACAACTTCATGCCGTCGCGCCGGCAAAGACGGCAAACGGGTCCGGTGTATCGTGCCATGTTTATTTTTCTTTAGTGGTGAATTTCAGGAAAAGACGGCTGACGAAACACGTCCTGCCTAACGAATGACTACGCATGAATAACGAATGGCCGCATGAAATTGCTAATTTTCCCCAACCTCTTCATTCGGAATTCGTGATGGACTACACACGACGCTTTTTGCGCGGACGGCAGCCATTGTGGGGCAGCGGTGTGACGTCCTCGATCGATTTTACTTTCAGCCCGGCCGCCTCGAGCGCGGTGATCGCACTTTCACGACCGCTGCCGGGACCCTTGACCTTCACCTCAACGTCCTTCACACCAAATTTACGCGCCTTTTCCGCCGCTTGCTGTGCCGCACATTGCCCCGCAAACGGAGTGCTCTTGCGACTCCCCTTAAACCCGCTCGTGCCGGCACTCGCCCAACAGAGCGCGTCGCCTCGTGTGTCGGTGATGGTAACGGTCGTGTTGTTGAAGGTCGCTGTAATATGCGCAACGGCCACCGTCACGTTGCGACGCGTGCCTTTCCTTTTGGCTTTCGAACCTTTTGTAGCTTTGGCCACTTCGCCCTATACTCCCAACAAAATTCGATGAACGAAAAAACTAACAACAGCGTGCGCGACATGGGCCCTGTCTTGCTGACACCAGAACCACCCCAGGCACGTTTATCGCAAATCCTTCACACCTTTTTTGCCCGCCACGGTCTTCTTGGGACCTTTGCGCGTGCGTGCATTCGTCTTGGTCCGTTGACCTCGCACGGGCAACCCGCGGCGATGCCGCAAGCCCCGATAGCAGGTGATGTCGCGAAGTCGAGAAATATTCTGGCTCACCTGCCGCCGCAGTTGACCTTCGACCACGTAATCCTTATCCAGCAGCGCGGCCAGCCGCGCTACCTCGTCCTCGCCCAACTCACGCGCTCGCAGGCTCGGCTTGATGCCCCCTTTGTGACACAGCTCCCGAGCTGTCTTGGGACCTACTCCGTAGAGATACGTCAACGAGACCGCGATCGGACGATCGGGCGGGATGTCGACACCTAGTAAACGCGGCATCTTGCAACTACTCCATCACTTGTGTGATCAACTATTTTCAACCTGCCCGTGGGCGAACCTGCGGGCGAGTCAACCCTGGCGCTGCTTGTGACGAGGGTTGGTGCAGACAACTCGCACGACACCGCGTCGACGGACAATTTTGCATTTGTCACAGATGCGTTTGACACTGGCTCGAACTTTCATCTTGCACTCCGGCGGCAAGCAGTGACTAATTGCGAAACATATGAATATAGACCTTCCCTGCCCTAAGGTTCAAGGGCTTCTGAGGCGTGCGGACCGTGTTTTTTGCCGCAAGGAAGGGGTTTGTCTGGTCAAACGGTCAGCTCGGCCATTTCGGCTGGGGTGGGAGACGCCGTGAGGAGCACAGGCCCATCGTCGGTGATCGCCACGGTATGCTCAAAATGGGCACTGGGGCGGCCGTCGGCGGTCACTTGCGTCCAGTGGTCCGACAGCAGTTTGACGCGTTTGGTGCCCATGTTCACCATGGGCTCGACGGCGATCACCAGCCCTGGCTCGATGTGGAAGTCCCCGCTGCCACGCAAGGATCGACTCGGAAAATTGGGGACTTGTGGATCCTCGTGCATTTCTCGACCGATGCCGTGACCCACGAAGCACTCGACCGAGGAAAAACCGTGGTCCGATACATATTGGGCCATCTGCCGGGCAATTTGGCTCCATCGACTCATGTGATGCATCTGCTGGATGGCCAGATCGAGCACACCCATGGTCACGTCGAGCAATTTCTGGACGTTGGGTTCAATGTGGCCCACGGGGAGGGTCACCGCAGCGTCGCCGCACCAGCCATGGAGCCGACAACCCGTGTCGACACTGACGATATCGCCTTCCTGTAACGGTCGATCATCGGGAATGCCGTGGACGACCGCTTCGTTGACCGACATGCAGGTCACCGCAGGAAAGGGGCGTTTGTTGCGCGACGTGTTTGGATAGTTCTTGAACAGAGGCGCCGCGCCCAAACGCTCAAAATGCCGCTCGACCGCACGATCGACCTCGGCGGTCGTCGCGCCGGGGCGGATCATTTCCGCTGCAATCTGATGCGCCTTCCACACGGCCAACCCGGCTTGACGCATGAGGCCGATTTCGCGTGCTGACTTGAGTTCAATTCTAATCTGTCGTTTCATATTGCAAAATCGCGGCTCGTCGACCTGCCTTAACAACCTACTATTGGGACACTTGCTCTGGGGATATCCTGTCCACAACCTTCAGTATACGGGTAAACACGTCGTCGGGGTTGCCCAGGCCATCGATAACCTGCAGGATACCGCGGTTGCGATAGTAATCCAACAGCGGATGGGTCCATTCAGCGTATTGCTGTAGTCGCTGTTGGATGATTTTCCGATCGTCGTCCTGACGCCCCCGAGAAGCAAGTCTTTTCAGCAATTCGTCCTCGGGAACCCGGATTTCCAGGACAGCCGACAGCGGCCGACCACTCGCGTCAAGCCTTTGGTCGAGCAAAGTGGCTTGGCGCTGGGTTCGTGGAAAACCATCCAAAATGTAACCTTGTTTGCAATCGAGTTCGTTGAGACGACTGAACACGACCTCTTGCACGATCTCGTCAGGCACGAGACGGCCCGATTGCATGTACTCGACGGCCTGGCGACCGAGTTCCGTTTGCTGCTGGCAAACTTCACGCAGCATATCGCCGGATGCGAGATGTGGAACCTGTAGGTACTCCGAGTCGGACCGACTGCGTTCCCTTTCCAGCGCCTGGTGGCCCAATGAAAACGATCCGCATAGCAGTAACCTAACGCTCTGCCGCGACGATCCTCCTTGCCACCGCGAAACCCAGCTAGCCGACAGCGCTAGCCTTTCTCTAACAACCCCGAATAGTTGCGCATCACCAAGTGACTATCGATCTTCTGCACCAGATCAAACGCGACACTCACGGCAATCAGTAGCCCCGTACCGCCGTAGAAGCTAGCAACCATGAATGAAACGCCCAGAGAACTGGAAATGAGCGTCGGAATAATCGCCACCAAGGCCAAAAATCCAGCCCCCACGTAGGTGATGCGAAACATGACTTTTTCCAGGTAATCGGCTGTTCGCTTGCCCGGTCGATATCCGGGAATAAACGAGCCATAGTTCTTTAGATTATCGGAAACATCCTTGGGATTGAACGTGATGGCCGTCCAAAAATAGCAAAAGAAGTAAATCAAGGCGATGTAACCAAGAATGTAAAAATAAGAATTTCGCTCAAACGCGGCGCCGGTCCAACGGAAGAAGGTATCCCAGAAGCCCCCCTCGGCCCACTGAATGTTGCTCATCTGCGTGAATACCAGCGTGGGCAGCATCAATAGACTACTAGCGAAGATAATCGGCATGACACCCGCCTGGTTGACCTTCAGCGGCAGATATTGCCTGGTTCCGCCGTAAACACGACGCCCGCGCACATGCTTGGCGCTCTGCATGGGAATGCGTCGCTGGCCGAGGGTGATGTACACCACGCCTACCACCACCGCGATAAACATCGCCGCCAACAGCATCAATTGTTCGATCCCCAGCTTGCCTCCGGGGCCTCCGCCTAGTTCGAAGGAGGCCTGCTTCAACGGATCGACGCCCGCGGCCGGCATCGCCGCCAAAATACCCGCCATAATTAACAAGCTAATGCCGTTGCCGATGCCAAACTCGTCGATTTGCTCGCCAATCCACATCAAGAACACGGTTCCAGCGGTCATGGTCAGCACAGCCACCAGCTTCCATCCAAATCCCAACGCGCCAGTGGCAGGGTCCAAATAGGCCGAGTCAACCAGATTGTTGGGTAGAACAAACGTGTTGATGTAAATCAGGCTCTGGAACAAGCAAATAAAGACGGTCGCATAGCGCGTGTATTCGTTAATTTTCTTGCGTCCCGCCTCGTCTTCTTTTTGCAGTTGTTCCAACGGCGCATAAACGCTGCCCAACAACTGGAAAATGATCGAAGCGGAAATATAGGGCATGATGCCCAGGCCGAAAATCGTGACTTGCGTGAGTCGGCTGGCGCTGAACACCGCGACTGCTTGCAAGAGGTCGGTCATGCCGCCTGATTGGCCGCTGAGGGCATTCACTTTTTCCGGATCGACGATGGGCAGCGGTATTTGGAAACCCAAACGATAGACGGCCAATAAACCGAGGGTGAGCAGGATTTTTTGCCGCAACTCGGGTATCTGCCATATGACGCGTATTTTTTCCCACATGGCTGAATCCTACGTTGCTGTCGGTGGGCCTGCTTTGTGCGAAAATGGCTCGTGGAAAATGATCGTCTTGGCAACCAATGGCTGCGGCTCAAGAAGACTGCTGCCGCTGTTTGTTTTTCTTCACGGGCTTCTTGCCCGGCAGCACGACCCGTTCGCCTCCCGCCTTCTCGATCTTTTCGACCGCTGACTTGCTGAAACGATGGGCCGATACCTTCAGCTTCTTGGTGAGCTCGCCGTCGCCTAGTACCTTCAAAATGTCAAACCGTCCCTTGGCCAAGTTCTTGGCAGCCAAGGCTTCAAGCGTAACTTCTTCGCCAGCGGAAAAGGCCTGGTCAATTTGGCCCACATTGACGACAACGACCCGCAGCGCCCAACGATTGTTGAAACCCCGCTTGGGAACCCGTCGCACCAGGGGCATGGTACCGCCTTGAAACGTCGGATGGCTAGACGAACCTGCCCGCGAACCTTGGCCTTTGTGGCCCCGGCCAGCCGTTTTACCGTGCCCGGAACCAGAACCACGTCCGATCCGTTTGCGCTTTCTGTGCGGGTGAATGCCGCGATGGATTTCGTCGAGAATCATGATAGCGTTACTCCGCGCAGGCGTTCGATGTCGAATTTCGGCCGCAACTGCTGGAGAGCCGCGATCGTGGCCTTGACCAGAGGTACCGGATTGTTCGAACCAAAGCTCTTGGTCAAAATATTGTGAATCCCGGCCGCCTCGCACACGGCCCGTACCGCAGCACCGGCGATCACACCCGTACCAGGGGTGGCGGGAACTAGCACGACTCGAGCCGCCCCAAACTGTCCTTTGGCAATATGCGGGATCGTGGCGGTGGACTCATCGATCGGCACCTCGATCATGCTGCGCATCCCTTCCTTGACCGCCTTTTCCACACTGGGAGGCACCTCGTTGGCTTTGCCGTAGCCCCAACCGACCTTGCCCTTGCCGTCGCCCACGACCACCATCGCGGCAAAGCTGAAACGCCGGCCACCCTTGACGACCGCCGCACAACGCTTGATCTTGACGACCTTTTCCACAATTTCGCCGCGCTGCTTTTCCCTCGAATCGTCGCGCCGCTTGCCTCGAGATCCTTTGGCCACGCTGGAGGTACTCCCGTTAAATAATACGTTGAATGGTTTGCGTTATCTTCTTTCGAAAAAGCGATGTTCGCTCTTCGATATCACTCAAAAGGCTTTCAAAAGCCATTGCTTCGTTCGACCGCGGAGTTACTAAAATTCCAATCCAGCGGCCCGAGCGGCCGCAGCCAACGCCGCCACTCGGCCATGAAATTTGTACTGTCCACGATCAAAACACACCTGGCGAACACCCGCTTGGGTGGCACGCTCGGCAATCGTCTTGCCAATGGCTTCGGCCGCCTCGCTGTTGCCGCCATATTTCAGCTTCTTCGCCAATTGCTTGTCGACGGTCGAAGCGCTGGCCAAGGTCACCCCCGCCACATCGTCGATCACTTGCGCCGTAATGTTGCGATGACTTCTCGTGACGCACAGCCGAGGACGCTCGGGCGTGCCGCGAAGACGCTTGCGCACGCGATACCGGCGGCGCTGGCGCTGCTTTCCAATGGCTTTGAAATGATCCATGACTCGATCTCTGAAACGGTTTGGCCGCGGCGATGTCGGCTTTGTTACTTGGCGGTTTTCCCGGCCTTACGGCGAATTTGTTCGCCTTCGTAATGAATCCCCTTGCCTTTATAGGGTTCCGGCTTGCGCACGGCTCGCACTTCCGCGGCGAACTGGCCCACTTTTTGCTTATCGACGCCCTTGACGACGACATGCGTTTGGTCGGGACAGGTCACGTCCAATCCGGGCGGAATCTTCTTGTGGATTTCATTGGCAAAACCTACACGCAATTGCAAGATATCGCCCTGCACCGCCCCCAAGTAACCTACGCCCTGAATCTCCAGACGCTTCTCATATCCTTCTGAAACGCCAACTACCATGTTTTGGATCAATGCCCGCGTTAGCCCATGCAAGGCGCAGCTTACCCGATCCTCGGCATGTCGCGTGACGACGACCGTTTTGTCTGCTTCGTCGACCGCGACTTCCAGTTCGGGGCGATGGCTCCACACGAGTTTGCCGAGCTTACCCTCCACGGAGATCTCCCGTTCGGCGACGCTCACCTTGACGCCCGCGGGGATGGCTACCGGTTTTTTACCTATGCGTGACATGGTTTGTTCTCGTCTATTCGCCCGGCGATGCGTAGCATCGCGGCTATTTGCTGCCTACGGTTCACTGCCTTCTGCTGCTTTCTACCATAATTCGCACAACACCTCGCCGCCTAGGTTCTTCTGGCGTGCTTCTCGATCGCTGATTACTCCTCGACTGGTGCTGATAATGGAAATGCCCAAGCCGTTGAGAATCGGCCGCAACTTGTTCGCCCGGCTGTAGACCCGACGACCCGGCTTGCTCACGCGTTTGATGTGTCGAATCACGCGCTCGCCGTTGGGGCCGTATTTGAGATCGATGCAGAGCTGCTTGCCCGGTTTATCCTCGGCTTCTTGCTCGCGCCAATCCCAAATATAGCCTTCACGCTTGAGCACTTCAGCCAAGCCGCGCTTCACCTTCGAATGCGGCATTTCCACAACGGGCCGTTCGATACGCACGGCGTTGCGGATACGTGTTAGCATGTCAGCGATGGGATCGGTCATCATGTCGCTTTAGTCCTCTAATTACCAACTCGCCTTTTTGACGCCAGGAATCAAACCTTTGTCCGCCAAATTGCGGAAGCAAATACGGCAGATGCCGAACTTGCGATATACGGCCCGAGGTCGACCACAGAGGCGACACCGCGATTCTAGACGCGAAGAATACTTCGGTTTTTTTAACGCCTTCGCTATTTTCGATTTACTCGCCACGTGTATTGTCTTCCTTTCAATCGATGGTACGACACCCGTTTTAGGCTTCTGTCTCGGCCGTTTGGAACGGCAGGCCGAAGCCGCGTAACAGCTCGCGAGACTCCTCGTTGGAATCCGTCGAACAGCAAATCGCAATGTTCATGCCCTGCACGCGGGAATACTTGTCTGGATTCAACTCAGGGAACACCAACTGCTCGTTGAGTCCCAGGCTGAAGTTGCCGTGGCCGTCAAAGGCACTAGGCTTCAACCCCCGGAAGTCGCGAACCCGCGGCAACGCCAACGAAACCAACCGATCCAAAAATTCATACATCCGTGCGCAACGCAAGGTAACCTTGCAGCCAATCGCCGTGCCTTCGCGCAGTTTGAAGCCGGCCACCGATTTTCGGGCCTTGCAAACCATCGGCTTTTGGCCGGTGATTTCAGCGAGCGCGGACATCGAATCCTCGATATGCTTCTTGTCCGTGATCGCGCTGCCAACTCCCATGCTGACAACGATCTTCTCCAGCCGAGGCAGCGACAGCCGGTTCTTGCGACCCAGCTTTTCGGCCAACTGCGGCAGGATCTCTTTTTCGTATCGTTCTTGCAATCGTGGTGTCATTTTTTAGACTCTTGGCTCTGGATCGGCAGGCCCTTGGACTTCCGTGACACAGCACTTAAGCCCCTGGCCTCCAGCCTTATTTCTTGGCATGCGCCGCTTTAGGCGGCGAAATCTCACCGGCTCCTGCGCCGCACTTCTTACAAAATCGTTCTTTAACGCCTTCGTCCGTAAAGCGGGCGCCTAGACGTGTCCGCTGATCGCACGACTGGCACACATACAGCAAGTTGGAAAGCTGTACCGGCATTTCCTTGCTCAGCCGACCGCCCTGCGGATGTTTTTGGCTACGCCGCACGTGTTTGTAAACACGGTTGACGTTTTCCACCAAAGCCTTGTGCTTCACGCGATCCACTTGGATCACGCGGCTTTTCGTGCCGCGATCAGCGCCGGCAATGACTTCAACAGTATCTCCTGTGCGAATTAGCATCTGCCTTATACCACCTCGCTCGCCAAGCTGACGATTTTCATGAACCGCCGCTCTCGTAACTCGCGGGCCACCGCACCAAAAATGCGAGTACCGCGTGGATTGTTATCTTTGTCAACCAGTACCACGGCGTTGGAATCGAATCGCACATAGCTGCCGTCCTGGCGGCGCGTGGGCGCTTTGACGCGAACGATCACGCCCCGAACCACCGACTTTTTCTTGACTTCGCTGCCGGGAATGACGCTCTTAACACTACAAACAATCACATCACCCAACTGCGCGAAGCGCCGCCGGCTTCCTCCCAACACCTTGATGCACATCACTTCCTTGGCGCCGGTGTTGTCCGCGACGGCAAGGCGGCTTTGCATCTGAATCATCGTACGGCCTCTAAACGACTAGGGTACTGCTATCCGCGATTTTTCTTCGTCTCCGCCAATTCGGCAACACTTATCTAGAGCGGCGCGCCGGCAGTTGTTATGAACCTTCTGATTGCTTCGCTACCTCGGACTGCTTCGCCGCCGCACGCATGGCCGCTATATCCACCTGTCGACTTTTTGCGACAACGCGCACCAAATCCCAACGCTTGGTTTTCGACTTGGGCGGACATTCGATGATCTCGACCGTGTCGCCGGCGCTTGACTCGTTGTTCTCGTCGTGGACATGACATACCGTGCGACGGCGAAGGAACTTACCGTACTTGGGGTGCTTGACCAGCCGGTCAATTTCCACCCGACGGCTCTTGTCCATCTTGTCGCTGGTGACGACGCCTATGAGTTGTTTTTTAGACATTGTTTTCGCTTTCAGCTTTCAACACTCAGCCAGAAAAAATGAAGTCTCTTCCAGCCAAAGGCTAAGCACTCTATGGTTTCTTTTCCCCCGCGGCGGCCTTCTGCCGCTCGGTTTGAATGGTCTTGACGCGTGCCACCAACCGGCGCTGCTTCCGCAATTCACTGGGCGCGTCCAGCCGATCGGTCTGCGACTGAATGTGAAACCGAAACAGGTTCTCAGCCGCTTCCTTGAGCGTGAGCTGAAGCTGCTCGTCACTCATGTCGCGTAGGTCACTCGCCTTTGCCATCGGGCTGCTTTTCCTATTTAATCAAACCGAGGAAATCGCCCCGGTTGTTGGTTGCTGATTTATTCTATTGCCGCTTGATCATCCGTGCGCGCACCGGCATTTTATGGGCCAGCCGGGCGAAACAGATCTTTGCCGCCTCTTCGGTCATGCCCGAAATCTCGTACAAGACCGTACCGGGCCTGACCGTTGCGGCCCAATAGTCCGGTTCGCCCTTGCCCTTGCCCATACGAGTTTCCAAAGGAATCGAAGTGATTGACTTGTGCGGGAAGATACGGATGTAGAGCTTCCCCTCGCCGCGAATATATTGCTGCGCGGCAATACGCCCAGCCTCGATCGTCGCGGCACTAATCCACCCGCCCTCCATGGACTGCAAACCAAACTCGCCAAAAACGACTCGGTTACCGCGGGTAGCGTCACCTCTTATACGACCTCTTTGGCTTTTTCTGTGCTTGACCCTCTTGGGCATCAGCGCCATCGGCTTCGTCCTCGTACATACCTTGGTTGATCCACACCTGGACACCTATGTGCCCTTGGGCCGTTTTGGCCTCCACGATGCCGTAGTCGATCTTCGCTCGCAACGTGCTCAGCGGGATCGACCCGGATATTTGCTTTTCTCGACGCGCCATTTCAGCGCCGCCCAATCGGCCGGCAAGCTGAATTTTAATACCTTTGGCGCCCGCCTCCATGGTTTGCTCCATCGCCCGCTTCATTGTCCGACGGAAGCCCGCCCGTTTGCTCAATTGTTCGGCAATGTCCTCGGCCACCAACTGCGCCTGTAGTTCCGGGCGTGCAACCTCTTCGATTTTGATGTTAATCCGCCGGCCAACCAAGCTCTGCAATTCATCCTGCAATTGCTCGACTTCTTGTCCCTTGCGGCCGATAATCACCCCCGGCCGAGCTGCGTGAAGAATCACCTTCACCTCGTCGCGGGTGCGTTCGATTTCCACTTTGGGAATGCCCGCAAACTTGTACTTCTCATGCACATACCGACGAATCTTTTGGTCTTCGACCAAAAGTTCGGCAAACTCTTTCTTCGAGGCATACCAACGGCTTTTCCAGCCGAGCATGATGCCAGTGCGAAAACCGATGGGATTGACTTTTTGACCCATAATCTTGTTGGCTTTTAGCCTTTCGCTTTTAGCTTTTATCCCAAGGCGATAAATCCTTTTGGCTAACTGCTAATCGCTAATTGCTAACGGCTTTCCCCTATTCGATGGATATCTTGATATGCGCAAACCGCTTTTTAATGACATGAGCCATGCCGCGAGCACGCGGGCGAACCCGCTTGAACATCGGCCCACCGTCCACCCGTGCGTCGATCACCCGCAAACCAGCCAGATTGGGCGCCCGCAGGTCCTCAGCATTGCCCAGAGCACTCTTCAGCACCTTTTCCAGCATCCGCGCCCCGCGCTGCGGTTGGTATCGCAGGATCGCCAAGGCGTCGTCGACCTTCTTGCCTCGAATCAAATCGGCAATCGGCCGCACCTTGGTGGCGCTGATGCGTGCATGTCGGTGAACTGCGGTGTATGCCATGACTCTAAAGCTCTCAGCCTTCAGCCAGAAGACCCGCCATCAGCAACTCTCGCTGACCGCTGACCGCTGACTGCTTGGTCCTTTATCTTTTCCCTTTGCCGCCGTGACCGCGGAAATTCCGCGTTGGCGAAAACTCACCCAACTTGTGCCCCACCATATCCTCGGTCACAAACACCTTCAGGTGCGCCTTACCGTTGTGTACCAGGAAAGTGTGGCCGACAAACTCCGGAACGATCGTGCAAGCACGGGCCCATGTTGTAATGGGCTCTTTGATACCCACGTCATTCAGCTTTTCGACCTTGAGGTACAACTTCGGCTCGACGTACGGGCCTTTTTTTAGTGATCGTCCCATAAATACTTAGCTTTCAGCTTTCAGCTTTCAGCTTTCAGCCAAACCACCCAGCTGTTAACCAATCCTTCTGGCTGACCGCTGATTGCTGACCGCTGACAGCTCCTGTTCACTTCTTTACTAACTTCAATTGACCATAACGCTTGCTGCGCCGACGACGAACGATGGCTTTATTGGATGCCTTGCGTCGCTTACGCGTTGCGCCGCCCTTGGCTGGCTTGCCCTCGGGGCTGACCGGATGGCGACCACCCTTGGTGCGGCCTTCACCGCCGCCGTGGGGATGATCGACCGGATTCATCGCCGTGCCGCGTACGTGCGGACGCCGGCCTAGCCATCGCTTGCGACCTGCCTTGCCATACACAATGCCCATGTGGTCGCTATTGCCGGTCGTGCCCACCGTGGCACGGCAAGCCGACGGGATACGACGGATTTCACCGCTGGGCAGCGAAATCTGGGCCCACTCCGCCTCGCGCGCCATGAGCGTTGCGCTCGTACCGGCACTACGACAAAGCACGCCGCCGCGGCCAGGGCGCAACTCGATGTTATGCACGGTCGTTCCCAAAGGCATCTTCGCCAACGGCAGACAATTGCCCACCTTGGCCGGCGCCTCCGGGCCGCTCATCACCTCGTCGCCGGCCTGCAGCCCGTCCGGGGCCACGATATATCGCTTCTCTCCATCGGCATAGTGCAGCAACGCAATGCGCGCCGACCGATTGGGGTCGTATTGAATCGAGTCCACCTTGGCTGGGACACCGTCCTTATTACGACGGAAATCGATCAGCCGATACCGCCGCTTGTGACCGCCGCCCCGATGGCGTGCGGTAATCCTGCCCTGATTGTTGCGGCCGCCGGTTTTGACAACGGGACGCAACAAGCTCTTCTCCGGCTTGGCGCCCGGCGTCAGCTCGGCAAAGTCGCTGACCGTGGCACCACGTCGGCCCGGAGTCGTCGGTTTGTATTTGCGTAGTCCCATGACAATAGCCCTTAGCTCTTGGCTGTTAGCTATTAGCCAGCCACTCGTCCGGCTAACCGCTAATGGCTAATAGCTTTTCCTAGAAGAAGTCGATCCGATGCTCGGGGTCGAGCGTTACGATGGCCTTCTTCCAGTCCTTGGTATATCCGTAGCGAAACCGCGTCCGTCGCGGCTTGCCTTTGCGATGTTGCGTGCGAACTTTTAACACTTTGACTTCAAACAACTCTTCGACTGCACGCCGCACGTCATCCTTGGTCGCTAGTCGATTAACCTCGAACGCATAGGCGTTGCAACGCGTCGAACGATGCATGCCTTTCTCGGTCACCAGCGGCTTAATCACCACCTGGTGCGGCTCCAGCGTGACGCCCGTTTTCTGTGGTATGTGTCTTGGCATGACTGCACTACTCCGCGGCGATTACGCTTGAGCCCCCTGGGAAGTGGGGGCCCGCTCTTTGAGCACGTCCAGTGCCTCGGTCGTGATCAGTAGCCTCCGCGCCGACAATACACTCAACGCATTCAGCTCAGCGATCGGCGCGACCGACACCCGCTCAATGTTGCGAGCGCTCTTATACACATTCGGCGCGTGACCGGCGGTCGCAATCAGCAACGACTCGCTCGTGCAGCCCAAATGCTGCAGGATGCCTGCCATGTCTCGCGTTTTTGGCTCGGCAAACTCGAGCTTGTCGATGACCGTCAACTCGTCGTCGCGAATCTTCGAAGCCACCGCCATCCGCGCGGCCAGCCGCAACGCCTTGCGGGGCAAGGAATACGAATAGTCGCGATTGCGTATGTTGTGGATATGCCCGCCGCCGCGCCGGATGCCGCTGCGTCTCGATCCGGCTCGGGCGTTGCCAGTACCTTTCTGACGGTAAAGCTTCTTGGTTGAACCGGAAACATTGCCGCGCGACCTGGTTTTATGGGAACCCTGCCGCCGATTGGCCTGGTACATCACGACCGCGTCGTGCAACAACTGCTTGTTGATGCGCGGAGCGAGATCGGCTGGCTCGATGGTATAGGTGCCAACCTTCTTCCCCTTGGCGTCGTGGACAGTGAGCTTTGGCATTTTTTAGGCGCTAGGTATGAGGCGCTGGGCGCTAGTTGCTACAGAGCCTTACAGCTTGTTGGTTTGCTTGACGATGACATAGCCGCCGTTGGGTCCCGGTACGGCCCCACGGATAATCAATAGGTTTTGCTCGGAATCGATACGGACCACCTTCTGGTTTCGTACGGTGCATCGCTGGGCTCCATATTGGCCTGGCATCCGCACGCCCTTGAACAGTCGACTGGGACTTGCACAGGCGCCTGTGCCACCCATATGGCGGTGACACTTCTTCACACCGTGCGAGGCCCGTTGTCCAGAAAAATTGTGCCGCTTCATGGCCCCAGAGAAACCGCGACCCTTGCTGGTCGCCACGACGTCGACGGCTTCAATCCCCTCAAAGGCGTCGACCTTTACCAGCGAGCCAACCTCCAGCTCGCCGGATGCATCACGAATTTCGCGGACAAAACGCTTGGGCTCGCAACTGGCCTTGGCCGACGATTCGATCCCTGCGGCGGCACGCCTTTTGGACCGCTTGCTGTCGAGCCTGGCAACCTGGCCCCGCTGCGAGCGACTGGCCAAACGTCGCGGCTTATCCAAAAACCCCAGCTGAACGGCTTCGTAACCATCACCCTCCTGGGTGCGGATCCCCAGCACATCGCAAGGCCCCGCCTCGACGACGGTCACCGGAACAACCTGCCCCGACTCGTCGTAGATCTGCGTCATCCCGACCTTTCGGCCCAGTATTCCGACAACGCTAGTTGCAGCAGCCATTGCTATTAACCCCAGGATCAGTTCATTGACGCAGGAGACACGGGACCCAGCCCCGGCTTACCCACGCAACTTCCATGGCATAGAAAAATTAAAACAGTGTTTGTGATCGATTTTGTTGGTTTGGGCCCGATCCGGCTGTCCACACGAACCTTAACCGGCGGTAGCTTTGATCTTGATATCCACGCCCGCAGGCAAGCTGAGCTTGTTCAGGGCTTCAATCGTCTTGGCCGTGGCCTGGACGATGTCGATCAGCCGCTTATGGGTACGAATCTCAAATTGCTGGCGCGCTTTTTTGTCGACGTGCGGCCCTGACAACACCGTGTACCGCTCGATCCGCGTGGGCAGCGGAATCGGGCCGTGGACCACCGAATTGGTCCGTTTGGCCGTATCCACAATCTCCGCGGCACTCTGATCCAAGACCGAGTGGTCGTACGCCTCCATTCGAATTCGTATTACTTCCTTCGAGGCAGCCACGCTACTCTCCGCTCCGGGAAACCAGGGCTAATCGGGTACTGGGGACCAAAGTTTCAAAGACCTACGTCAGTCGCCAAAACATAATGGCGAATCGCAGATTCTAAAGCCCCACGAGCGGGGTGTCAACGGCCTCTGGCAACTGTCGAGATAATTCTGGGAAGTTGTCGAGACCTGGGGTGGAAGGGCGAGTGGATCGGCAGCCGATTGCGAGAAAGCCAGTTGCATTTACTGGCCAATTTACGGCTGTTAGGGACAGAAAATCTAATTCAAGCGACCTATTCGCAGTTTTTTGCGGCAGGGAGCGGCAAAATTATATTCTCCGGGCCGCACGCCTTTTGTAGCGTTGCCGTGGTGCTCGAAGATCGCTGGGCCAACCGAGCCTAGCAGCGGGTATGGAAGTCCGGTGGAAGGTTTGGTCCTCTGCGGACCAGAACGCCGCGGCTCGCTGTTCGGTACCGTTAGGTAGGCAACTCGCGTTGCCGTTCTGGAGCGATCCCTTTTAACACACTTTCTTGTCACAAATACCCACTCGACTGACCGCCAGCTGGCACAGACGTTGTAATCGTCTCATGCGGCCCCGCAGCCAATTGCACTGCCTGGTCTCCTATGCTCCATATCCTTAGAGACGTCCTATATTTCTCTAGTGCCGTCCTAGACGTCAGAAAGATCGTCGCGTATTGCCAAATACCCTCACACGTCGGAAGAAATACGATGCTTGCCACAGAAAAAAATCGCTGGCTACCAACCTCAAACGAGTCAAACAAGAGGCTGCTGGAGTGTTGGTCGGTTTTGACGAAGAGGCCCTTCGCAATACGCTCATCCAGGCGGCCGGCAATAAGCTTTCGATGATTGCCCAATCTTCGGCAAACACGATCGATCATCAAATCCAAGCCATCCGGCAAAGTGCCGCCGACTTCGACAGCATTCTGCAACGGATGAAAGCGGTACAAGGCAATGTCCAACTGATCGACGCCAATGTGGAGAAAGTCGTTGACGAGGCGAAAGAGAGTTCGGAAGAACTCCACCACGTCGCTGAAAAAATGAATGTCTTGCAGACACACTTCACGGCGATCGACGGCTTGGTGAACACGATCAACGATATTTCCGACCAAACCAATCTGCTGGCGCTCAACGCCACGATCGAGGCGGCTCGGGCCGGCGAAGCGGGCAAAGGGTTTGCCGTCGTCGCCAACGAAGTGAAAGAACTTTCCGGAACGACGAAAAACGCCAATCGAGAAATCCACGATACGCTCATTCAAATCGGCCAGGCGATTGAAGATTTGTCGCAAAGCGTAGATGAGTCGACGCAAAAAATGCGCAAATCGATCGAATCGGTGAATGTCACCCGAGAAAATGCGTCTCAAATCAGCGAGGAAACCTCCCAATTCAGCTCGCTGCTCCAGGATTCTCTCCAAAATTTCCACCAGCTCGACGCCTCCTCGATGGAAGTCGAAAACGAGGCGCAAGAGATCCATACGATCGGCACAACCTTTTCTTATCTGCTGGAAATGATGGCCATGCAGGGGCTTTCTTTCCAGTCGATCGACCCCTTGGATCGGTTGCTGCCCTTGGTCGAGCAAAGTACGTTCAACGCCCCAGAACGGTTTACCGGCTATGAGCAAGAGTACGTGCTCCAGGAAAACGATATCTTGATCTCGGCGACCGACACACGAGGGATGATCACCTTTGCCAACAACTGCTTTTACGAAATCGCGCAGTACGAGCCGGGCGAGTTGGTGGGCCAACCACATAATGTCATCCGGCATCCCGACATGCCCAAGACGGCGTTTGCCGACCTATGGTCGGTGATCCAAGCTGGAAAACTATGGCAGGGGTACGTCGCCAACCGATCGCAACATGGGCGACTCTACTGGGTGAAAGCCAACGTTTTCCCCTGTTACGAAAATGGAAAAATTGTTGGCTACCTCTCGATTCGCACCAAACCCCAGCGGGAGAAGATCGAACAAGCGATCAAGGCTTATCGGTTGGTTCCGTAGGCAGGTCGGTACAGGCTCCTTATTTTTCGGCGACCAAGAGCCTTGCCAGCGTTTCCGCCAGCTGGTCTAGGGACTGGCGATTGGGCAACGTGACCGTCAGCCGCTGGCGACCGGCGTCGTCTTGCTCCACGCATTGCGTCAAACGATCACGCAGATTGGCGACCACCGCTTGGGGAGGCTCCCGGTCGGCGGTGTCTTGCGACACCAGTTCCCCCAAAAATTGGAATACCGCGCCGAGCATCTCCCCGCCGGCGGCGGCCACTCGCTCGCGGTGGGTGTATTGGTCCCGCTGTGCTTCGACCTGTTCTCGCTGGGTTTCGTCGATCGGCGCCTCGGGTTTGGCGCCGAGCAAAATCTCCAACCGCTGTTTGAGCTGGTCCATGCCGCTGACCAGATCGACCTGGTCAACATCCGATTCGACGTCCAAGGCGGCCATGGCCAGGTCTTTTTTGCTGGCGAGCGTGACGAGCAAATTTTCTTCCAGCGTTTCTTCGGTCACCAACACATAAACTTGCACCGGTTGTTTTTGGCCCATACGATGGGCACGAGCGATGCGCTGTTCGAGCACCGCCGGGTTCCAGGGCAAATCGACGTTGATCACGGTGTTGGCCGCCTGCAGGTTGAGCCCCGTGGAGCCGGCGTTGGTGGTGATGAACAATTGACAATCGGGGTTGGTCTGGAACTCGTGAACCAATGGTTGCCGCTTTTTTTGTGGCACCGAGCCGTCGAGCCGTACGTAGCGGAACTTCCGGCGCTGGAGGATCTTTTCGATCAAGTCGAGCATGGTCGTCCATTCGGAAAACAGCACGACTTTGCGGTTTTGTTCCGCGAACAACCGTTCGAGCAGTTCTTCGAGCCGCTCGAGTTTACTGGAATAGGACGGCTCTTCTTTGTTCACCAGAAAGGTGCTGTCGGCCGCCATCCGGCAGGTGAGCAGCGCCTGTCGCAGCCGGAGCAAGTCCATTTCCGTAAGATAGGGCTTGCGCACCACCGATGCGACGACGCGCATGTTCGTGGCGTGAATACTGAGTTGTTCCTCGGTGGGCGCGATGCGGACGATTTCCGTTGTCCGCGGCGGCAACTCCCCAAGAACTTGGTCCCGCGTACGCCGCAACAGAACGGGCTTGAGATTCTCGCGCAGTTGATCCAAGTTCTTGTAGCCCAGCACCTTGCCCTTCTCATCGACCACGCGATGCCGATTGAAGAACCGAAACGCCGGCGCCAGACGGCGATCGTCAACGAATTGCACGATGCTGAACAGATCGCTCAGGCGATTTTCCAGCGGCGTGCCGGTGAGCACCAGCGCGAAAAGCGATTTCAGGCTCTTCACGACATTGCTGGTTTTCGCTTCCCAATTTTTGATCCGCTGGCCTTCGTCTAAAATGATGAGATCCCACGGTACGCGCTCGATCGACATGAGATCGCGCAAGACTTGTTCGTAGTTGCAAATCGTGAAAAACGCCTCGTTGTCATACTGTTCGGCCCGTTGGGCGGCGCCGCCGAGGACAAGCTGACAATCGCGGTCGGAAAAGCGGTGGATCTCGCTGCGCCATTGCGATTTGAGCGACGTCGGGCAGATCACCAACACCTTGCCCACGCCCGCCTCCCGAGCCATCAACTCGGCGACGCCGATGCCTTGGATCGTCTTGCCCAGCCCCATGTCGTCGGCCAAGATGGCCCGACCCGCGCCCACAGCAAATGCGATTCCATCCATCTGGTAGGGCAAAAGCTCGGTTTTGAGCAGCGTTTGTCGCAGCGGATGCTTCGCCGGATCGTGGCGGATTTCTTCGACCCTCGCCTGGATTCGGTCTTGAAACAGTCGCTGCTGAAGATACTGCTCGGCGTCGGGATAGATCGCGACTTGTTGGCCGAGTTTTTCTAGCTTTGCGATGCAGCGGATCAAGCCATGGGTATCCTCGATGTTCCGATCGGCGAAGGGGCGCACCAGCCGATGAACCGGCTCGTCCAATTTCTTTGGCAGACCCATGCGCAAGGCGGTCTGTGCGCCGTATTGCAAGTGGACCGAAATCCCCTTGCGGCGATAGGGTCGCCGACGGACCGAAGCGGGAAATTTGCTACGAACGCGAGACAGCGCATACATCACGTGTTTGCAAGTGCCGAGCGTGTTGGTGCGAAAGTCGGGACACGAGCAGTACGACACGCCCCGCTCCTGCCCCCGCAGGGCGACGCGATAGGTTTTGCCGGAGGCGGTGCTGGTGATGGTGTAATCGGTCCACGGGCGCCGGGGATCGCTCGATTTGAGCTTGAATTTTTCGGTCTTCGCGCGTTCGGCCCGTTCGGCAAGCGCCTGCTGGACTAGCTGCTGCTCGCCCAAGCTTTCCACGGGCACCCGCTCCCGCGGCGGGGCGGCTAGGCCGAGCGCCATTTTTTCTTCCAACAGCAGCGAAAACGCCGCGCCCACATGTTCGCACGCGGTTGGGCAGGCCGTGCAGTTCCAGTGCAACCGGTTCCGCGCCTCGGCCATGAGCGTCATGGTGACGACGGTCTCTTCGTCCAAGCGGAGCCGAAACAAATCGCCCTGCAAATAGACTTGTTCCTCGATGTCAAATTCGTACTGTCCGCCTCGTCGAATGAGCGTTTTGCCGTCTGCTCCCAGCAGCTTGCACGCCTGGGCAAAAGTCAGTCGAGAAAGACGATCCCTGAGCGTGAGTCGCTTGCTAGGCTTGGTCGTCATGATCGAACCACTCCTTGGAACCAGAAGACAGGGACGGCGGCTTGCGCGGGCGGGCGGCGTCCGTCCATTGTTCATCCCGTAAAGCTATCAATGTAAGGAATTCCCGCGCAGCGCCAATCGCGGTTAGCAGCCTGTTGAGCAAGTCGGGGTCTGGTCCAATTTTCGGCGAGAAATGACCGCCACTTCGCCAACCGTCGGCCGAAAACTTGGACCTGCCCCCTTCCGGGTGCTCCCCCTTGACACCCTGCGGATTAGTGTATTACTATACAGATACACCTAACAGGCCCTGGCCATGACCGCTTCTGCGAATCTGTTCGAGATCAATCCCAGCTCCGGCGTGCCGATCTATCGGCAGCTGATCGAGCAGGTCTACGCCCTGGTGGCGGGCGAGCGGCTGCGGCCGGGCGACATGCTGCCCAGCGTGCGGCAAGTCGCGCGCTCGGCGGCGGTCAATCCGATGACCGTCAGCAAGGCCTACTCGCGTCTGGAAGCGGAGGGCGTGGTCCAGCGGGTCCGCGGCCAGGGAATGCGGGTCGTCAAACCGCCGAAAACCGCCCCGCTGCGCAAGCGCCGCGAACAATTCCGCATGCTCGCCCACGCGGCGATTGTCCGCGCCCGGCAATTGGGCCTCAACGAATCCCAAATTCGCGAAGTTCTCAACGAAGTGACCGACGCGATCCTCCAGGAGCACACCTGATGACGACACTCCCGCTCGACATCCGCCAATTGGAAAAAACCTTCGGCAGCAAACGCGTCCTGCGGGGCGTCGACTTGCAACTACCGGCCGGCACGGTGCTGGGCCTGCTGGGGCGAAATGGTTGCGGCAAGACGACGCTCATCAAATGCGCCCTCGGCCTGCTCCGTCCCACCGCCGGCCAGGCAACCGTGCTGGGCGACGATGCTTGGCACCTGTCGGCCGAGTCGAAGGCCCGGCTCGGCTATGTGCCGCAAGAGGTGGTCAGCTACCCCTGGATGCGTGTGCGACAGGTAATCGCCTACACGGCCGCGTTCTATCCCACGTGGAACCAGCCGTTGGTCGACGCGTTGTGTCGCCGCTGGCAATTACCGCTGGAAGACCGTGTCGGCCCCCTGTCGGTCGGCCAACTGCAGACGCTCGGCATTGTGCTCGCCCTGGGGCACGAGCCGGAATTGCTGGTGCTAGACGAACCGGTGGCGAGCCTCGACCCGTCGGCCCGTCGGCAATTTCTGCGGGTGCTGCTGGACATTCTCGACGAGGCAGACGCCGCCGGCAACCGTCGCCGGTCCATCCTGTTCAGCACCCATATCACCAGCGACGTGGAGCGCGTCGCCAGCCAGGTCGCGATCCTGCAAGACGGCAAAATCCGCTTCCATGGCGAGCTGGGCGAGCTGAAGGATCGTGTCAAACGCCTGCGAATCACCGCCCCCGCCGACCTGCCCGCCAGCTTTTCCGTGCCGGACGCCCTAGACGTCGAAATCGACGGCTCGGTAGCCACCGTTTCGGTCAACAACTTCAGCGACCGGCTGGTCGGCGAATTGCGCGAAACGTGGAACGTCGAGATCACGGTCCACGATCTCAACCTGGAAGAGATTTTTGTGGAAATGCACGGGGGGTGAGGCGGAGGGGACCATCGGCAGAGAACGACGCTGGAGCGAAACAGATCGAATAGCCGCGATTCAACGAATCGCACGGCACACAACGACACAAGGCAACATCCCATGTGGCAACAACTAAAACAGGTCGGCACCACCTACTACACCCGCCCCGCATTCTGGCTACTGGGCGGATTGTCTGCTCTGTTCGGGTTTAT
>Ga0114931_10001959_pt1 | contig 26235 bp, 14 predicted proteins | sample 2SBtaG_FD_89579 | JGI IMG/M metagenome (GOLD analysis project Ga0114931, IMG submission 89579) | Deep subsurface microbial communities from Kolumbo volcano to uncover new lineages of life (NeLLi) - 2SBTROV14_V59a metaG | ecosystem: Environmental > Aquatic > Marine > Volcanic | place: Kolumbo... | reverse complement strand
GGAAGCCCGATCCGGGTTTTGGCCCGGCCCGGCCTCGGTGAGGCCGGGCAAGACCCGCGTCGGCCATCCGTCTGTCCTCGGCCCCCTTCGATCGTTGCTTTTCGTACTCGAAACCCGGAACGGAGTTCCGGCTCCGAGTACTAGGCTGCGCCGATTGCCAGCCGCCGGCGGACGGTCAGGTAGGCCGGTTTGAGGGCGGTCTGGACCAGGTGGCGGCTGAGCCGGCGACCCTCGGCGGTCATCTCGCCGGCGCACTTGACGGCGGTGCCGATGTCGCCGCAGACGATTAGTCCGGCGCGGTCGGCCGCCCGCTGGCAGGCCGACAGGAAGCGGTTGCCGTCGAGGTCGCCAGGGCCCATCGAGGCCAGCACTTCGGTCACCCGCTGGCGCAGCTTGACCGGTAGGGTCGTGCGCAGCATCTCGTCGCGATAGCCGGCGGCGGCGTCGTCCGACTCCGGCGCCAACCCGGCGGGGCCGAAGACCCGGGCCAGGGAGCCGAGCAAGCCGTCAAAGTCGGCGCGGGGCAGCCCGGCGGCGATGATCCGCTCGGGCCGGCACAACTCGGCGGCGCGGCCCAGGGCGAAGCGCAGCTCCAGCTCGCTGAACTCGGTGTCGTCCAGACCCTGGAAGCGCGGGCCGAGGACGACGATCGGCGGCGACACGCAGACCACCTGCACGTCGTCGGCGTCGGGCGCGTCGGTGGCGTAGAGCACGGTCGCCTGGATGTCGAGCGCCGACGCCACCCGCGGGAAGATCGCCGCCGCGCGCAGCGCCGACTTGGCGCCCACCCGCTTGGCGCCGATGACCATGCAGCGCTCCAGCGCGTCGTCCGGCTCGCTCCACAACAGCGCCGCCGCCTCCCACACGACCGACAGGACGCCGGACATCGGCTCGTCGGCCGGGTCCGCGATCAGCTGCGCGTGGTCCTCGGGCGACACCTTGCCGCGGTAGGCTTCGTCGGCAGCCATGCGCCGGGGCGGGTGCTCGTCGAGGAACGCCCGGTCCTTGTCGGTGAGGATGTAGCCGAGCACCTCGGCCAGCTCGAGCATCGCGACCGCCTCGTCGGTCCGGTCGGCCTCGCGCAGCGCGCGGGCGTAGCTGGCGACGTCCTCGACCTCGCCGGTATCGGCAGCCAGGGTCCGCTGGTAGTCCAGCACGAGGTCGCGCTTGTCCGCGTCCGGCGACCAGATCTCGATCAGCCGCCGCCGCGAGGCCATGGCGCCGTCGGAGTCCGAGGCCATCGAGATCGACTTTTCCAACGCCGACACCGCGCCCTTTTGATCGCCGCGGGCGCGGCGCGCCTCGGCCAGCCGGTACCACAGGAGCGACTTGCGCGCGGCGGTCAGCTCGTCGTCGTCGTCGTCGCGACCGCTGAGCGCCCGGCCCAGCACGGTGGCGACCCGCTCGTGCTCACCTGCCGCCGACAACAGATCGGAGAAGACCGTCACCGCATCGAGGTCGTACGGGTCGGACTCGACCGCGCGCTCGATGGCCGCGCGGGCGTGCTCGTCGTCGCCGGCGGCGCGATAGCTCTCGGCTGCCGAGGTGTAGCGCTGGGCGCGCGCGCCGGCGTCGGCGCCGAACGAGGCCATCAGCTCGGCGGTGCGGGCGGCACCCTGGTGGTCGGCGGCCAGGTCCTGGCGCTCGAGCAGCTTGACCAGCAGCGGCAGGTGCTTGGCCTCCAGCGGCGAGGCGGCGTCGACCGCCTTCTCGTAGCAGGCCCGCGCCCGCGCCTCGTCGCCCAGCGTCATCAGTGCCATGTCGCCGAGCGCCTCGAACAGGCACATCCGCTCGTCCGGCTCGGTGGTCGCCTCGGCCTGGCGGGTGAGCAGGTCAGCCGCGCGCTCGCCCTGTCCCTGTTCCATCGCCTGCTCGGCCAGCGCATGCAGCGCCGGGGCGAAGTTGGGCTTGAGCTGCACCGCGCGCTCGTACAGCGCCGGCGCCTTCTCCGGCCGTAGCGATCGAATCTCGGCCAGCGCGGCGTGGTACAGGCCTTCGGCGACCTCGGTCGGGTGGGTCTCGGCGTCGGCGTGCTCGGCGCAGGCCGACAGGTGCAGCGCCGCCTCGCGCCAGCGGCGCGCGCGGTAGCGGTTCTCGCCCAGCGCCAGCTTGATCAGCAGGTTGTTGCGGTGCAGCCGGTCGGCGGCGAGCAGCGTCTGGTACGCTTCGTCCTCGCGGTCCATCTTCTCGAACGCCAGCGCCAGCCGTCGCTGCAGCTCGGCGCGCGCCGCCGCCGGCGCCGCCTCGAGATTCGGCGCGACCTTCTCGATGAAATCCTCGACCGCGGCGAAGCGGTCGCCTTCCATCAGCAGGTCGGCCATCGCCAGCACCGCCGGCAGGTGGTCGGGCACCGCCGCCAGCGCCTCTTCGAGCCGCCGCTCGGCGACCGCGTCGACGCCGGCCGTGCGCGCCAGGGCGGCGAGTTGGGTGAGGATGCGCGTCTGCTCCTGCGGGTCGAGCTCCTCGTCCTCGAGCCGTTTCTCCAGCAGCGCGATGGCCGAGTCGAGATCGCCGCCCTGCTCGATCAAACCGGCCAGCGCCCAGGTGGCGCCGGCGTGGTACGGGCGCAGCGCCAGCACCTTCTCGAACGCCTCGCGCGCCCGGTCGACGTCGCCGACCCGATCGGCCAGCGCGTGCCCGGCGGCCATCAGCGCGTCGACCTTGTGGTCGACGTCGTCGTGGGCGTCGGCCTCGCGCAGGCGGGTCTCGGCGTAAATCTTGGGATCCTCTTCACCCTCGGCGATGCGCGCCAGGGTCGACAGCGCCGTCGGGTGGTTGGGCACCAGCGCCAGCGCCCGCTCGAGCATGCGGTGGGCGCCGTTCTTGTCAGCCAGCGTGTCGACGCGCAGCGCGGCCAGACGAATCATCAGCGCGGCGATGTCACCGGCGCCGCCGCCCTTCTCCTCGAGCGCGCCGATGCGGCCCTCGAGCACTGCGGCCGCTTCGCGCTCGCGGTGGGCGCGGACCAGCGCCTCGACCAGGTCGTCGGCCAGGCGGTCGTCTTCGGGGGCGATGGTGCGCGCGTGGCGCAGCGCCGCCGCCGCCTCTTCCGGTGCGTCCAGCCATTCGAGCAGGACCCGTGCCCGGCGGCGGAGCAGGTCAGCGCGCTCGGCCGGATCGCGCGCCAGTCCGGCGCGGCGGCGGAGGATGTCCGACAGATCGTCCCAGCGACCGTGGGCCTCGTACAGCCGGTCGAGGGCGGCGTACGCCTCGGTGTCGTCCGACCAGCTGGCGACGATCTGCGAGTAGCTGTCGATTGCGCGGTCGGGCAGCTCCAGCTCGCGCTCGTAGATGTGGGCGATGCGGCGCAGCGCATCGCGCGCCTCGCTGGTGCCGGCGGTGATCTCGGCGATCCGGCTCATCGTGTCGATCACCTTGCTCCAGCGGCCGGTGACCGCGTGGAGGTCGGCCAGCTGGCGCAGGGTGTCGAGGTCGTCGGGGTGCAGGTCGCGCAGGCGCTCGAGCGCTTCGATGGCGTCGTGCGGGCGCTGCAGCTTTTCGCTGTAGATGTTGGCCAGCTCGTGGAGCAGCGGTGCGCGCTCGGCCTCGGGCGCGGCCGAGCCCAGGCGCGGATCGGTTCGCTCCTCGAGCGACGCCGCCAGATCGACCCAGCGGGCCTCGGATCGGTACAGCTCGTCGAGCTTTTCCCGCACCGCGGAGTCGTCCGGGCGCATGCCCAGGATGCGGCGGTAGATCGCTTCGGTCTCGTGCGGGCGCTTCTGCCGGGCGCGGATGTCGGCGACCTCGAGCAGCAGACTGACGGCGACGTCGGCGGTGTCGGCCTCCTCGGCCGCCGATTCGTACAGGTCGGCCAACCGGTCCCAGGCGTCGTGGTCGGCGGCCAGGCGGTACAGGCGGGCGCGCGGCTCGGCGTCGTCCTCGGCCTGCTCCAGGGCGAGGGAGAGCACGTCGAACGCGCGACCGACATCCTCGGCGCCGGTCTCCCACACCTCGGCGGCCTTGAACAGCCAGCGCAGGTGGCTCTCGGCGTCGGGCGCGCGCAGCACCTCGTAGGCGGTGGCGAACTCTTCCCACGGCGAGTCGAAGGCGCGGTCGGGCATGCGCACGACCGGCTGCGCCTTGGGCATGCCCGGCGCGCGGGCGCGGCGCGGCGCGGAGCCGTTGGAGCCGGCCGGGCGGCGTTTGATCTCGGGCGGGCGCGGCGGCGGCGGCGGCGGACCCTTGCCCCGCTGCTTGGGCGGCGGCGGCTGCGGTGGCGGCGGCACCGGCGCCGTGCGCTTGCCGCCCAGCGCCATGATCAGATCCTCGGTGCGCAGCTCCATGGTCGGATCGGCGCGGTGGACTTTGGCGGCGGCCGGCGGCTGCTCGAGCAGCGGCTCGTCGTCGTCCTCTTCTTAGCCCAGCTCGTCAGGACCGGGCATCAGATCCGAGATGTCGATCTCTTGCGTGCGGTCGGCGCGCGGCAGCTCGAGTCCCGGGTTGGTCTGCGGGTCGATGACGTCGTCGAACGACAGCTCTTCGGTGTTGTCGGCGCGCGGTCGCTTGGTTGCGGCGATGGTCGCCGCGGCGCGCACGATGCTGCGTACCGGCGTCTGGCCTGCCGGTTCGACGTAGGCTGCCGCGGGTTCGGGCTTGGGCCTCTTCTCCGCCTCGCGGTATTTCTGGATCGCCCGCGCCAGGCGCCACAGGTGGGCGACCGTGTCAGCGTCTTCGGGCGCGAGGAGGAACGCCTGCAGGTGGACGCGGAACGCCCGCGCCCGCTCCTTGAGCTTGTCTTCGATCACCTGCGCTTTGCGGCGGAGGATCGACACGCGTGCAACCGGGTTGCGCGTGCGCTCGAACAGCGCCTGCTCGACGGCGACGACGTCGTTCCAGGTGCCGACTCGCTCGGCCAGGTCGTAGAGGGCGCTGCGCGTCTCCTCGCGCTCGGGCAGCTTGGAGAACGCCTTGAGCAGCTCTTCCACCGCGCCGCGCTCGTCCTCCAGGCGCTCTTCCAGCACCTGGCCGCGGCGGGCGTGCAGGGCGACCGCGTCTTCGCGGCCGGCAGTGGCCAGCGGCGCCTCGAGACAGTCGAGGAGCAGCTTCCACAGCGGCTTCTGATTGGCCTCCAGCGCGATTCGCTCAGCTTCGGAGATCAGCGCCTCGTCGTGGGGGCTGACGCGGATGGCGCCGAGCAGCACGCTCATCGCCTTTTGCCGGTTGTTGAGCCGGCGCTCGGCGATCGCCGCCAGCTCGCGCGAGGCGTTGACGAACCCCTCGCCGTCGACCGGCGCGCCGCCGCCCGGTGCCAGCGTCTCCAGCTCGGCCTCGTAGACCTCGGCCAGCTCGCGCCACAGCCCGTAGGCCTCGGCGGCCCGGCGCAGCTCGGCGATGGTGGTGGCGTCGCCGGCGGTCTCGTGGGCGCGGCGGAACCAGCGGAAGGCGCCCTTGTGGTCTTCCAGCTTCTCGGCGGTGGCGTGACCGGCGCGGGTCATCAGCGCCCGCCGTTCGCGCGGGTCCTGGGTCAGGGCGATGCGCCGCTCGAGCGCGCCGAGGTGGTGCTTCCAGTCGCCGACCCGGGCGTACAGATCGGCGGCCGCGCCCAGCGCCTCTTCGTGATCCCCCTGCAGCGCCAGCACCCGCTCGAACGCCTGCAGCGCGCGGGTCGGATCGCTCAGCCGGTCGCGGCAGAGCAGGCCGATCTCCAGGCCGCGGGCGATCTTCTGGGTCTCGTCCTCGGTGAGGTACATCTCGCGCTCGGCGATGCGCACCGCGGCCTCGAAGTCGCCGCGCGCCTCGTACAGCCGGCGCAGCGCCTGGTGGGCGTCGAGGTTGGACGGATCGAGATCGCTGATGATCGCTTCCAGCGCCTTGACCGCCTCGGCCGGCGCTCCCAGCCGCTCTTCCAGCAGGTGCGCGCGCTTGAGCGCGATGTTGGCCGCGGTCTCGGGATCATCTTCGATGTACAGCGGCGCCTGCCGGGCCAGGATCTCGGCAAGGTCGCGCCAGCGCCCGCCGCCCTCGTGCAGTCGCGCCAGCGCTTCGAGCGCTTCGCGATCGTTGGGCAGGGCGTCGAGCACATGCTTCCACGCACGCACCGCGCGGGCGGTGTCGCCCAGCTCGCGGTCGACGACGCGGGCGTAGCGCTGCAGCTCGGCGGCGCGGGCCGAGGTGTCGGCGACGTCGGTGTCGTCCGACTGCCGCGTGCGCAGGAGTCCTCGCTCCAGCACCTGGGCCAGCTCGCCCCAGCGCTCGTGGCGCTCGTACAGGCTGCCCAGTGCGCCCAGCGCGTCGGTGTCGTTGGGCGCGGCCTTGAGCACGTTCTCCCACCGCTCCATGGCGGCGACTTCGTCGTCGCGCTCTTCGGCCAGACGCGCCAGGCGTCGCAACACCTTGGCCCGCTCGGCCGGGCCGGTCGACGACGCCGCGTGGTACTCGAGGGTCTGCTCGAGCCGTTGCACGTCGCCGGCCTTCTCCAGCACCCGCTCCATGCGGTCGAGGGCGTCGCGGTCGCCGGGCAGGATCTCGAGGATGCCGGTGCAGGCGTAGACCACGCCTTCGACGTCGGCCAGCCGCTGCTCGTACATCGTCGCCAGACGGCGCAGGGACGTCAGCCGCTCGACGCGCTTGGCCACCGGCCACTCGCGCGCGGTCGGCGCCCGCTTGCCACTGGCCTCGAGGTCGGCGTTCATCTGCCGGACGTCGAGGTCGAGCTGCCGGCGCAAGGTGGCGGCCAGACCGGCGTCGTCGCCCTCGCGGTCGTACAGCTCGCCGAGGGCTTTGAGCGCGCCGGGGTCGTCGGGGTAGGTGGTCAGCACCTCCTCGTACAGCGCGATGGCGCGGCGCGGGTTGACCTGGCGCTCGCGGTAGACCTGGGCGATGCGGCGCAGCGCCTCGACCCGCTCCAGCGGGCTGCGCGCCTGCTGCGCCTCCTGCTCGAGCACGCCGACCAGCGATTGCCACATCTTTGCGCGCGAGGCCAGTCGGCGGATCGCTTCACGGGCCTTGGGGCTGTCGGGCTCGAGCTCGAGCACGCGATTCCAGGTGTGGATGGCTCGGTCGACGTCGCCCAGGCGCAGCTCGGCCAGCTGGGCGATCTCTTCCAGCTGGCGCATTACCGCGTCGCCCTCGCCGCGCTCGCGCAGCTGGTCGAGGGTGAACTCGAGCAGGTCGGTCAGCCCGCGCCAGTCGCGACGCTCGCGGAAGTGATCGCCGTAGCGGGCGATTGCCTCGGGGTTGGCCGGGTCGAACGACAGGACGCGGTGGAGGAACTCGGCCGCGCGGTCGCGATCGTCCATGTGCTCGCGGTAAATGGTCGCGAGCTCGAGCATCTCGCCGATGATCCAGTCGGCCTGGTCCGGGTGATCTTCCAGGCGCGGGGTCTCGCGCTCGATCAGCTGGGCCAGCTCCTCCCACTCCTCGCGATCGGCGTACAGCTGGCGCAGGCGCCGCGAGTAGTCGTTGCCCGGCGGCTGCATGGTCGCCAGCTGAGCCAGGATGCGCACCAGCTGGTCGCTGTCGTCGACGTGCTCCGTGTACAGGCGACCGCGCTTGTTGAGCAGGCGGAAGCGCTCCTGCTCGTCGTCGGTCTGCTCGCCCAGGTGGCGGTAGAGGCGATCGAGCTCGTCCCAGCGGGCGGCCTGCGACAGCGCTTCTTCCAGCGCGGTGGCGCTGCGCGGCGAGTACGGGTCGACGCCCAGGGCCCGGCGCAGGTACGAGATCGCCTCGTCCTCGTTCTTGGTCTCCAGGCGCCTCTTGCCCAGCTCGACGAACAGCTCCGAGGCGCGGCGCTGGCGATCTTGTTTGGCCTCGAAGGCGGGCGAGGCGTAGATCTCGGCCAATGCCTCGCGAGCGTCGGCCGAGTTGGGATCCAGGCGCAGCGCCACCTCCAGGTGGTTGGCCGCGGCCATGTCGTCGCCACGCCGGCTGTGAATGCGGCCCAGCTCGAGCTCGATGGTCGCGCGGCGGCCCTTGTTCTTGGACCGGTCGCCGAGGATCTCCAGCTCGGCCTCGTACAGCCGGGCGACCATCCCCTCGTCGCCCAGCGACGCGTAGATGGCGCGGGCGGCTTCCAGCGCGTCGGTGCGATCCGGCTCGAGCTGAAACGCGCGCTGCCAGTGGTGCAGGGCGCGGTCGACGCGGCCCAGGCGCTCGTCCCACAGCTGCGCGAGCATGCGGTGGCGCTGGCCGCGCCGGGCGGCGAACGATTCGCCCTTGCGCCGCTCCTTGGGCGGTGCCGCTTCGGCGCGGGCGGCCAGCTCCTCCAGCTCCCGCTCCATGATGGTCGCCGCCTCGGCGAACCGGTCGGCGACCATCAATAGCTCGGTCAGCCGGGCGGCGGCGCGCTCGTTGGCCGGATCCAGATCCAGCGCCCGGCGCAGATCACCCTCGCCCTCGGCGTCGTGGCCCAGCAGGAGCCGGGCCTCACCGGCTTCGCTCCAGATGTCGGCGGCGCGCCGCCGATCCTTCTGATGGGGCGCGTGCAGCTCGCCCAGCTCGGCCAGCGGCTGGGCCTGGCCGCTCTTGCGCAGCGCCGTACGCAGCTCGAAGTAGAGATCCGCGTCACTCGGATCCTTTCGGAAGGCCTCGATTTGCGCAGCGAGGACCTCGATCGGCTCCGGGTTCGTCGGCGTAATGTCGTCGCGCATCGACATTCGCAGTAACCCCGGCAGGTTAGCACGGGGCGATGGTCGCCGTCCCAGCCCCGGGTGCGCACAGGTAGCTTCTGTAAGTGCTTATTGGCGGCCGGACCACCCGGTCCTACACCGCCGGTCCACCCGTCAGATCCACAAGTGAGATCAATGGATCAGCGGCGCATGCCGCGCGGAATCTGCTTTTCCGTGACGTCGTCGTCCAGGGCGTGGCCGTGGATGACGCTGCGGTAGCGGTGGGTGCCCGGGGCGGTGATCGGCGCCTCGGCCCAGTACAGCTCGTCGCCGCCGGTCTCGACGCACGGCCGCCGGCGCAGGTGCGGCTCCAGCGGCACCACGATCCCCTCGGCGAAGCGGGTCAGGTAGACGAACGGACCCATGCGCAGATCCTTGATCAGGGTGACCTGTCGCAGGGTGCCCTGCTGATAGGTGCCGGTGTAGTCGACGTAGTGGACGGTCTCGCAGTCGCCGAAGACGTCGACCCGGTCGACCCGCACCACGCTGGCCAGGGTCCAGCCGCGCAGCGGCCGCAGCATGACCAGTAGATCGCCGATGGCGTCGGCCAGGTGCGGCAGCTCCTTGCCCAGGACGCTGGCGCTGGCAGGTCCCTGCAGCTGGCCGTGCATGGCCCGGGCGGCGGCGTCGGCGACCTCGAGTACCCGGCGCGGCCGGCCGGCGTCGAACAGCGCCGCGACCAGATCGCCGACGCGTCCGGGCGCCTCGTGCAGCGCCGCCGCGGCGGCCACGGCGCGCGCGCGCCACGGCTCGGTGAAGCCGGTCGGATCGCCGACGTCCTCGGGGGCGCGGCGCGCGGCCACCGCCATGGCGCCGAAGGCGATGGCGAGGAAGCGCCAGGTCTGCTCGGCGACGGCGACCAGGAGCTGCGCCTTCTCGATCGGCGCCGAGGCGTTGAGCGCGGCGCGGGCGGCGACGGCGATCGGCAGCGGCAGCCCCTCGACGCCGGCGCCCAGCCCCTGGCCGGTCGACAGGTGGGTGGCGTGGTGGGCCAGCTCGGCCAGCTCGTCGAGGTGGACCACGTCGGTGGCGACGCTGCGCTCGACCTCGAGCACTTCGCCGCGCACCGGTCCGCGCGAGTGCCACTCGCTGGCGATCTGTCTGACGATCGGCTCGGCGGCGTCGGGGCCGGCAAAGGCGACGGCGCCCGCCGCCGGCCGGCAGAAGAAGGCGCGCGAGCCGGCCGCGCGCCCGGCGATCTGCAGGAGCTCCAGCTCGAGGGCGCCGAACACCGCGGGGCCGAGCTGGCGCAGCTGCCCGGGCTCTTCCAGCGCGACCAGCCCGATCTCGCCGCCGGCCTCGACCACTGCGCGGGCTTCCCGCTGGAACCGCGGCAGGTCGTACAGCGCCAACTGGTGCTGCGACAGGTCGACCACGCCGGGGGCGCCGCCGCCGGCGGCGATCCGCTCGAGCGCGCCGATCGCCTCGTCGATGCGCGCGCCGGCCTCGTCGGACGACTCGCCCACGGTGTGGCGGCCGATCGCCAGCGGCGCGTCGGCGGCGTCGGTCGCCGCGCGGGCCAGGGCGTCGACGTCGACCTCCGGCTCGACCAGCGCGGCGGCAAACGAGCGGAAGCGCGCCACCGGCAGCGCCGGATCGAACGCGTGCATCGCCAGCGCGGCGCGCGAGGCGATGCTCTGATCGCCGGCGTCGTCGCCGGCCGGCATCGCCAGCACCAGCCGCCGGCCGTCGGCGATGCGCGCGGCCAGCGCCACCTCCCACGCCAGCCCCTCGCGGCCGAGCAGCCCGGTCTGCTCGTCGACCGCCTGCGCCGGCACCTGGGTGGGCACGAAGCGCCCGTCGTGAAAGACGCCGGCGACCACGCCGATGGCCACCGCCTGGCCGTGGTGTAGCGGCCGCTCCTCGCCCTTCTCCAGGATCGACAGGCCGACGCGCACTGGCACGCTGCAGCGCGGCTCGCGGCGCAGGTAGGCGCGGCCGCCGCGGACGATCACCCGCACCGCGTTGCGCGACACCTTGCGGTGGGGCAGCACCAGGTCGTTGTGGATCGATTCGATCTGCGGCACCGAGCCGATAGAGAAGTCGCTCTTGCCGGCGCCGAGCTTGAGCACCCGGTTGCGGTTGTCGCCGCCGAAGAAGCCGTCGTCGGGGGCGACGAAGCGCAGCTCGTCGTCGCGCCCGGTGCGCCCGCGCCACAGCGGCGTGGCCACCATGCCGGTGGCGTACATCGTTTCCAGCGCGTGGGTGCCCATGATCGCCGCCGCCGGCGTGGCCGCCTCGTCTTCCAGCGACGGGCGGATGGCGTTGGCCAGCTCGTTGTAGAAGGCGGTCATGCTCTTGGGCCGATCGGCCGGGCGCTTGGCCATGGCCCGCAGCACGACCGCGTCGACCGCTTCGGGAATCGCCGGGTCGAGCGCCGACAGCGGCGGCGGCAGGGTGGGGCCGTTGATCTTTTCGACCAGCTTGAAGATGGTGTCGCCCTCGTAGGCGGGGCGGCCGGCCATCGCCTCGTACAGCACGGCGGCCAGGGCGTAGACGTCGGAACGCTCGTCGATCGACTCCTGCTGGCCGCGCACCTGCTCGGGGCTCATGTACAGCGGCGTGCCGATGAACTGACCGGCGGCGGTGGTCCCGGCCTGGCTCAGCACCTTGGAGATGCCGAAGTCGATCACCTTGACCACTTCGCCCTCGTCCTCGGTCTTGCACAGGAAGATGTTCTGCGGCTTGAGATCGCGGTGGACGATCTGGTGGCGGTGCGCCACCGACAGCGCCATCGACGCCTGCTCGCAGATCCTGAGCACCGCCGCCAGCGGCAGGCGCCTGTGCGCGCGCAGACGGGCGCCGAGATCCTCGCCGGCGAGCAGCTCCATCACCAGGTAGGGAGCGCCGCCGGGCATGGTGTTGAAGTCGAACACCTGGGCGATGAAGCGGCTGCCCAGGCTGCTGGTGATCTCGGCCTCGCGGCGAAAGCGGGCGAAGGCGTCGGCCTCGGCCAGGCGCAGCACCTTGACCGCCACCGGCTTGTGCAGTCGGACGTGGACCGCGGCGTAGACGGTGCCGTACGCCCCCTCGCCGACCACCCGCTCGAGCTCGTAGGTGTCGCCGAGAACAGTGCCGATCAAGTCTTCTGGAGATCCGTACACGGACGCCACCCGACGCGAGCGACTGACTGTAGCACGGGGCCGTGCTACCGTCGCCCGGTGGAGACGGGAGGGCTCGGGCCAGCCGCGCTGCCCTCGCTGCTGGCCATCCCGCTGGCGGAGCACGCCGGGGAAGGTGACCCGCTGCTCCGCCTGTGGCACATGTCCGACGTCGCCGAGCTGACGCTGCGCGTGTGTGTGGCGCTGGCGCTGGCCGACTGGGCCGCGGCCGGCGGATTGCCGCGGGCGCTGCGCGGCGAAGTCGCCTCGCGGCTGGAGCAGCCGACCCTGGGCAAGTGGCGCGGGCTGGTGCTGGCGCTGGCCGCGCGCCCGCCCGACGACAGCCGCGTGCCCGGCCTGGCCGCGTTCGCCACCGGTCCCCTCGACCAGCTCTTGTCGCCGGCCGACGCGCGGAACGATCTGACCCGCTCGCTCCTGGCGCTGCGCAACCGCATCGCTCACGGCGGCGGCATGTCGCGCGCGCTGGCCGCCGAGCTCGAGCAGGCCCACGCGCCGCGCTTCGCACATATGATCGGTGGGCTCGACTGGCTGGCGGCGCTGCGTTTCGTCGTTCCGGCGCGCGGCGGGTTGATGCGCGGCCCCTCGGTCGAGCTCGTGCCGGCCGAGGCCGTCGACGTCGATCGCGCGCGCGCGGTCGACGGCGACCGCGATGAGGCGGTCGTCGCGGTGTCGGACGGCGCCGCGTTGCCTTTGTGGCCGCTGCTGCAGTACGACCTGCCGCGGGTCGTCGCCGGCGCGCGCGCGCCGACCCGGCCGGTGCCGCTGATCTACGCCCGCCGCGGTGAGGTCCGGTTGCAGCTGACCCCGGTCGGGTCGACCGAGGTGGCGATGGCCGACTCCAGCGAAGAGGCGGTCGCACCGATCGCCGCGCTGTGCGCGCCGTCGGAGCCGGCGACGGCGCGCGGGCGCGAGGTCGGCTTCGCCCGCGAGCTTCGCCGCGACGCCGGGCAGCTGGTCGGGCGCGCGCGCGAGCTGGAGGCGCTGGTCGCCGCGGCGGCGCCGGCCACGGGCGTCGCGCGGGTCACCGGTCCCGCCGGCATAGGCAAGTCGTTCCTGGTCGCGCGCCTGGCCATGGAGCAGGGCGGCGATCGTCCGGTGCTGGCCTGGCGCTTTCGCGCCGGCGATCCGCGGTGCGGGCGCGAGCCGTTCCTCCGCTTCGCCTGCGAGCGCCTGGCCGCGCTGCGCGGCGTCGCCGCGCCCAGCCCGCGGCGGTCGCTCGTCGATCAGCTGTGCGAGTAGTTGGCCGAGCTCCCGGCCCTGATCGTCCTCGATGGCGTCGACGAGATCGCCGCGGTCGACGGCGCCTTCGCCGGCGACGTGGCTGCGCGCCTGGCGGAGCGCGCCCGGGTGATCTGCGCGCTTCGCCCCGATCCGGCGCTGGAGTCCGCGCTCGGCGGCGAGCCGGTCTTTCCCGGCGGTCTGCCCGGCCTCGGCAGCGGCGACGTGCGCGCGATGATCCTGGCCAAGATCGGTCCGCTGTCGCGCAAGCTGGTCGCCGCGGATCGCGACCGCGACGAGGATCAGGTCAATCCATTCGTCGACCGCGTGGTCGCCGCGGCCGCCGGCCTGCCGATCTACGTCGCCTACGTCATCGGCGACATCCTGTCCGGTCGCCGGACCGACTTCGGCGAACCAGTCGCGCTGCCGCCGTCCCTCGACGCCTACCACGCCGAGCTCCTGCGCGGCTGCGCGGTGGGCAGCGTGCACCAGGCGCTGACGCCGCTGATGTGTGCGCTGGCGCTGGCCGAGGCACCGCTCACCGCCGGCGCGCTGGCCGCGTTGCTCGCCCATCGCCGCGCGGTCACTGCCGGGCCCGCCGGGCGCGCCGCGGTCGCGGGTGCGCTGGCGGCGGCCGGGGCGATGCTGCGCCGGGTCGCGCCCGAGGAGGACGCCGGCGACGAGACCGCTTACGCGCTGTTCCATCGCTCGCTGCGCGCGCACCTGCGCGCCTCTTCCGAGCTCGCGGTGGCGATCGACACCGCGCGCGAGGCGCTGGCCGACGCCGCCGAGGCGCCGGACGCGGTGGACGCCGCCGCGCGCGCGTACCTCTATCGCCACGGCCTCGTTCATCTAGTCGACGCCGGGCGCGCCCGCGACGCCGCCCGGCTGGTCACTGACCTCGGCTACCTGGTCGCGCGCCTCGATGCGCTTGGTCCCGCCGGCATCGGCGGCCTGGTCGCCGACGCCGAGCGCGTCGCCAGTGCCCGCGATGGCGACGCCGACGTCGATACGTTCGCCGCCTTTCTCCGCCGTACCGCTCACCTCGTCGGGCGCGGTGGCGCCGTCGCGCTGCTCCAGGCGGCGGTGGCCGAGGCGGTGCGTTCGCCGGTGACCGAGGCGGCCGAGCGCTGGCTGGTCGAGGGCACCTTCGCCCGGCCGTGGCTGCGCCGGCTGGACCGTCCGGATCGTCCGGCGCCGAGCGCCTGTATCGCCACCCTCGAAGGACACGAGGCCGCCGTCACCGGTGTCGTCGTTCTGGGTGACGGCCGCGCGGTGAGTGCCGGCGGCGACGCCACGTTGCGAGTGTGGGACGTGGACGCCGGCGAAGAGCTGGCGCGGCTGAGCGAGCCGCAGGAGACGCTGTCGATCGGCTTTTCCAGCGCGGCGCCGGCGGCCGACTGCATCCGTTCGCTGTCCGGACACGCCTGGACCGTTTGGGCGGTCACCGCCGTGCCGGGTGGCCTGGTCGCCGCTGCCCATGGCGCCCGGGGCGTCGTGCTGTGGGACCCGTCGGTGCGCGCCATCGCCGGCGACTTGGAGCGCAGCGCCGGCTACGTCTGGTCGCTGGCCACCTCGCCCGATGGCGCGTTGATCGCCGGTGCGTACGACGACGGCGCCGTTCGCGTGTGGCGCACCTCCGATCGCTCGCTGGCGCGCGAGCTGCGGGGTCACGACGGCTGGGTCGGCGCGGTCGCCTTCTCTCCCGACGGCAGCGTGCTCGCCTCGGGCGGAGGCGACGGAACCGTCAGGCTGTGGAACCCGGAGGGCGAGGGCGCCGTGGTGCTGGCCGGCCACCGCGACTACGTGGCCGCGCTCCGGTTCGCGTTCGGATCCCTGTTCTCGGGTGGCGGCGACGGCGCCGTGGTCTGCTGGGATCCGTCGTCGGCGCGCGAGCGCTCGCGTTGGCTGGCGCACCGCCGCGGCGTCTGGTGTCTGGCCGCCTCCGGCGAGCGGTTGCTCAGCGGCGGCCGCGATGGGCTGATTCACGTCTGGGATCCACGGGACGGCAGCCGCCAGCACACCCTGCGTGGACACGCCCGCTGGATCTGGGAGCTGGCGCCGATCGGCGGCGGTCGCGTGCTGTCGGCCAGCGCCGACGAGACGCTGCGACTGTGGGACCTCGACCGGGCGCGCAGCACGCGCGGCCGTCCCGGACACGATGGCCCGGCGCTGGCGCTGGCGCTGCTGCCCGGCGGTGCGGCCACCGCCGGCGCCGACGGCGCGATCAAACTGTGGGATCCGCCCACTGGCCGCAGCTTGCGCACCATCGACGCCCACGACGGCGAGGCGCGCGGCCTGGCCGTCGTCGGCGACGAGCTGCTCTCGGTGGGCGCCGATCGCCGCCTGCGTCGCTTCGCCTTCGACGGCGCGCCGCGCGGCGACGGCACGCTGGAGCGCGAGCCGACCTGCATCGCCGCCGCTGGCCAGCATCTTCTGATCGGCAGCGCCGACGGCACCGTGGCGCTGCACGCGCCCGACGGCGAGTCGATTGCCGTGCTCGGCCAACACGAGGGCGCCGTGCGTGCGCTCGAGGTCGACGCCGCCGGCGCGCTCGCCGCCAGCGGTGGCGACGATGCCGTCATCCGCGTGTGGGATCTGCGGGGACGGTGCGGCACCGCCGAGCTTCGCGGTCACTCCAGCGCCGTGCGCGCGCTCGCTTTCACCCGCGGCGGCGCACTGGTCAGCGCCGGCTACACCGGCGACGTGCGCAGCTGGGATCCGGCGCGCGCCCGCGGTCGCGCGGTCCACGACGACGGCCGCCGCATGGTCGCGCTGGCCGTCTGGCCCGGCGGCGAGCTCATCCTGTCGTCGCCCGACGGCAAGACCCTCGATCTGTGGCCCGCCGCCGGCGGCGATCCGATCGCCACCTGGCCGGGCGAGGCGGCGATCGCGGCCGTGGCGGTCGACGCCGACCACCGCATTCTCGTCGCCGACGTCGCCGGCGGGTTGACCTGTCTGGCCGCCGAAGGCGTCGCCTGACGGGCAAAATCGCGGTTATTGAAGCGACTATTTCGCCGCGCTCGCGCGTCTCTAGGAGAGAGGCCACGGGGCGCCCGCGAGGGCGCCTTGCACGGCTCCAGAACGGCGGGATATGCTGCACAACTACGTCGATTTTGTCGGGGGGAATGGATTGACGAGTACCAATGGCCACGGGGCGTGGCGTCGGCGCTTGTGTGCCGCGGGTGCGCTGGCCGCGATCTTGGGGGCCGCTGCGGTTGCCCGGGCACAGCCGGATGGGACCGACGGCGCCGCCTCCGCCGATGACGGCGACGGCGATGGCGACACCGGACCGGATGGCGGCGCACCGGTCGCCGGCGGCGGCCCGGCCTCGGCGCCGACGGACAACGACGTCCTGGTGTGCAACGGCGGCTGGCGCTACCCGCTGACCGAGACCCGCGAGGAGATCGGGCCGGCCCGCTTCGCCCGCCAGCTCGGCCTGCAGAAGGACCTGCAGTTCACCAGCAAGGCGTTCGCGTTTTGCGCCGGCGCCGCCGCGCAGAAGTATGCCGGACCGCTGGCGGCTGCGCGCGGTCCGTGCAACGGCCTGGTGTTCCTGGCCGACCGGGTCGACATCGCCGCCTCGAACCTGTTCCGTCTCGACGACAAGACCTCGTGCGAGTGCCTCACCCGCCCGGTCGACTCCAGCGGCACCTGCGAAGGGCTGCGCGAGCAGCTCACCACCTTGCGCCGCTACGATGACATCCTGGTCGACCGCGCCGAGCTGGTGTTGGCCACCGAGGTCTGCTCGAGCCCCGAGCGCAACACCAACGGCGAGCTGCGGGGCGCGTGCGGGGCGCTGGGCAAGGCCATCCAGGCCAACTGGACCAAGGGTGGTGGCGCCCCCGGCCAGTTCACGCTGTCGGCGCCGCTGCCGGCGTCGGTCGCGCGCGGGGTGCGGCGCGTGCGCAAGGTGACCGACGGCCGCTACCTGTCGGTCATGCCCGAGAACTTCATCGGCGTGCGCGAGTCGCTGTGCAAGCTGCCGATCCAACCGGTGGTGCAGAACCAGTGCACCACCCGGGTCATCGAGCCGCCGCCGGACGCGCCCAAGGGAATCGACCCGGCCGGCGCCCGCGCCATCTCGCACAAGATGGCCGAGGCGACCTGGAGCATGTGCAACGAGCTGGCGCTGTCGGACGTCAACGCCACCACCTGCCGCGACGCCGACGTCTACATCGACGAGCGCGGCCAGCTGCACCTCAACCGTCCACTCACGACGCGCAAGCAGCGCAAGAACGCCACGCTGTGCATCGACATCTCCGACTTCGACGAGAGCCATCCGCTGATGGTCACCCTCGGGCTCGACCCGACCGGCAGCGTGCCCAAGCGGGTGTGGCCGGGCGAGACCATGCGCATCGGCGATCTGATCGACGCCCCGGTGACGTCGCAGGACGTCCTGCACATCAACGTGCTGGGCAAGGCCCGCGGCGTGTCGCTGACCGAGGTGCTGCGGGTCAACGGCATCCCCCGCGACCAGGTGCAAACAGCCACAGAAGACTCGTGCCGCATTGCCCGATCGTGGGTGCCGGTGGTCGACCACGAGGTCCCGATCGGTGATCCGCGCCACCAGGCGGTGATTCCCCTCGAGTTCAACCGCGGCCGCGACGGCGAGACCCGGCCGATCAAGGAGGGCGACTACGTCGTCATGTGGGTGCGCGACATCGAGCCCGCCGGTGGCGTGCTGGTCGAGTACGCCGACGGCCAGCGGGTCGGCTACGAGCCGCCGCCGCTGCTCGGCCTGTCGCCGCGCCCGGGGCAGCCGGGCGGCATCCTCGGCCAGCTCGACGTCGGCGCGCGCCTGCGCGGCGGTCACCTCGGCGTCGACGCGCCGCTGCTTCCGCGGCGCGCGCGCTACCCCGGTTCGCGAGTGTTGCGTCTGGGCAGCCCGGCCGGCTCGTCGTCATACAAGCTGCGCGTCTGCCGCCCGGCGCAGGCGACCGCCACCGGCGACAACGAGAGCGCGGCCAGCATCGGTTGTTCCGGAGCCGGTTCGGATCTGCTCCTCGACGAGAAGATGTTCGTCCACGGCAAGAGCCACTTCGGCGTCAAGTTCTACTTCGGCTACAGCTGGTTCCCGATCTCGCAGTACGAGGCGCGGCGGACGCCGGCGGCGATCGAGCAGGGCGGCAACACCCACGAGATCGTGCGCACCACCGGCGGTCTGGCCGACTACGACGTCGCCACCACCCTGGCCATCTATCCGTTCGGCCGCGACCCGCGGCAGTTCTCCGGGCGGCCGTGGACCGCGCGCTACTGGTCGCAGGCGTCGCTGCTGGTCGGCTTCTCGATCCGCTCGCTCACCCCGTGGGACGATTTCTACGGCGGCATCACGCTGCCGCTGGCCAACGGCGTCGACGCCACGCTGATGGGTCACTTCAGCCGCCGGCGCATGGTCACCGGCGTCGAGGAGGGCCAGCTGATCGAGGGCAGCGACCTGTCGGTCTTCCCCAAGGACACCGTCGTCGCGGTCGGCGCCAGCGTCGGCATCTCGCTCGACTTCGACCTGTTCGAGCGCGCCTTCGTCGACGTCTGGGATCGCATCAGCGGCCGCCAGCACACCCAGTTCTTCGCCACCAGCAACACGGTGGTTCCCAGCGAACCGTCCTATTCGGAGGGGTACTGATGGTCCGCATCGACGTCGCCGCCACCGTGGCGCTGGCCGCGCTGACCGGCGCCTGCACCCTGGGCGAGCGCAGCGGCGATCCGAGCCCGTACACCCAATCCGCGATCATGGTGGCCAACCCGACCGGCGTCGCCGACGGCGTCACCGGGGTGGACGTGATGGTGACTGGACCGATCGGCTCGCGGCTGACCCTGGTGGCCGGCGGCGGCGCCCGCTTCGTCGCTCCTGACGGCACGAGCGGCACCGAGAAGACCGTCTTCCTCACCGACGCCGGCGGTGTGGGCCAGGCGACCGCGCAGGTAACGTCGACTACCGTCGGGGCGACGTCGGTGTCGTTCAAGCCGGACCCGCTGCGCACGCCGCGCGCGATCGAGTTCGTGTCGGTGCGCTCGGCGGCGGGCACGGCGGTCGAATCGGCGTTCCGGCCCGGACTGATCGAGCACCGCGTCTGCGTGGCCGTCAACAGTGCCCACGGCACCTTGCGCGCCGACAACCTGACCGGCACCCAGGCAGGATCGGGACAGATCCAGTCGCTCGCAGACGTCGACGACACCGCGCCGGCCGGGCTCGATTGCCCGACCGCCACGGTCGACGAGATCGGCTGGCATGGCTGGGCGACCTTCGTCTGGCGGACCCGCGAGGAGAGCGCCGACGTCGACCTGGTCTACCTGGGGCCCGGCGACGCAGAGCTGTCGTCCGAGACGGTGACACTGCACGGCTCGGCCTTCCCCGGCTACACCATCACCGCGGCGGCGCCCGCGGCCGGCACCGACTTCGTGTCGGTGACCCTGTCGGTCAGCTACCCGGCGACCGGCGCCCTGGCGTCGATGCCCGCCGACGGCGTGACCGTGCAGGAGCGCTTCATCCCCGAGCCGGGGCCGGCGCTGCTGGGCAGCTCGTCGGGCGGACCGGAGGACGCGATCGTCACCGGCACCGGCGGCGAGGTGACTCTGTTCTTCGACCCGGCCGCCACCGGCACCTACGCCTGGTTCGTCACCCTGACCGGCAACTACTCCTATCAGCTCGACGACCTGACCATCCCGTGACCCGTTCCGCGTACACGAGACTGCCCGCCGACTTCGTCGATCGGCTGCGCGATCTCCTGTGTACGGTGCAGAGCGTGCAGCTGATGATGCGACCCGAGGGCGACGACGATCGCCTGGCCCGCATCGTCCGCATGGCCGCCCGGCAGACTGGCGCCGAGGTCGGGCTGCTCTACCTGGTCGACGCCGACCGCGGCGACCTGGCGGTGGCGGCGACCGAGGGTGACGCCGTCCGCGCCCTGGTCGGCGGGCACGTGGCCCGCACCTGTCTGGCCGGCTTCGCCGTCGACGACGGCGGGCCGCTGGCGGTCGCCGATGTCGCCGGCAAGGTCGGCGGCGCCGGCGACGAGGTCGATCAGCGCACCGGGCTGGTCACGCGCAATCTTCTGGCCGTGCCGCTGACAATCCACGGCAGCTCGGCGGGCGCCCTCGAGCTGCGCAACACCGCCGCGGCCCGCGGCTTCGGTCCGGCCGACATCGAGCTGGCGACCGAGCTGGCCTACCTGGCCGCCGCCGCCGTCGAAGAGCACCGCGGCGATCGCTTCCTCCTCGAGTTGTTCGCCCGCGCGCTGCCGCGAGCGCTGGACGCCGCGCGCGGCGCCGAGGCCGACGGCCTGCGCGACGAGCTGTCCCGCTGGCTGGCCGAGCTGCGGCAGAGCCCGGCGTGGCGGCAACAGATCGAGCTGGTCGCTGACGTCCGCGAGCTGTGTGCCGACGACGACGACGACGACGGCGTGCGGCTGGCGGCCGAGATCCTGTCGGCGCTGGTGCGGGCCGAGCGCCGCCGCCGCGGCCTGACCGGCGACATCGAGGTGTGATGGAGCGGGGCGCGCTGGTCGAGTTCCTGTCGTCGGTTCCCGAAGCGCTGCTCGAGCGCGCCAGCCTGGGGGCGGGGCAGGGCGTCCGCGTCGCCATCATCGACTCGGGCGTCGACGCGGCGCACCCGGATCTGGCCGCGCGCGTTGGCCGCTCGGTCGAGGTGCGCCTCGGTACCGGCGGCCCGTCGGTGGTCGGCTCCGATCCGGTCGACCCGGCCGGCCACGGCACCGCCTGCGCCGACATCGTCGGTCGCCTGGCGCCCGAGTGCGAGATCTGGAACGTCCGCGCCCTCGGCCCCGACTGCCGCGGCTCCAGTCGGGCGCTGCTGGCAGCGCTGGAGTGGGCGGTGCGCGAGGGCGCCGAGGTGATAAACCTCAGCCTGGGCACCCGCGACGCGCGCATGTCCGATCCGTTGCGCGCGTTGATCGATGCCGCCTATCGCAAGTCGCTGCTGGTGGTCGCCGCCGCTTCCAACGTGCCCGGCGTGGCCAGCTACCCGTCCATGTTCAGCTCGCTGGTCTGCGTCGACGCCGCCTACTTCGAGGACCCCGAGCAGTTCTACTTCCGCTTCGGCGACACCAGCGAGGTCGCCGAGATCCAGGCGCCCGGCGTCTACGTCGACGCCGCCTGGCCGGGCGGCGGGCGCAAGATGGTCACCGGCACCAGCTTCGCCACGCCCCACGTGTCGGGACACATCGCCCGGATCGTATCGGCCAACCCGGGCATCCGCCCGTTCCAGGTCAAGACGCTGCTGTTCACCATGGGCGAGCGCCACGCGGCGCGCGCCGCCGCCGCGGAGGCCGAGGCGTGAGCGCGGGCAGGCCCGACGACACCGGCCGCGCGCAGCTCCTCGAGCGCCAGGGCAAGCTGGCCGAGGCCCGCGACCTGCTGCTGTCGCTGGCCGACCGGGTGACCGGCGCCGACCGCGCGCGCCTCCTGGCCCGCGCCAGCGAGCTGGTGCTGCTGGTCGACGGACCCGCGCGCGCCGCCGACGTCGCCGCCGAGGCGCGGGCGCTGGCCGAGGCCGACGTCGACGTCGCCGCGCGCGCCCACGCGCTGACCGCGGTCGCGCGGATCGAGCTGCGCCGGCACACCGACGGCGCCCTGGCCAGTGCCGACGCGGCGCTCGCCGGTGTCGACGCCCTGGACGCCCTGCCCGAGCTGCTGGCCGCTACCGCGCTCAAGCTGCGCGGGCTGGCGGCCGCGCGCCGGGGCCGCGTTCGCGAGGCGCTGGAGCTGTTCGCCGCCGCCTACGATGGCGCCGCCGGCGACCCCGAGCTGCGCGGGCGGGTGCTGATCTCGTGGGCGCTGCAGCTGCGCAACTGGGGGCTGTTCGCCGAGGCCCAGCGGCGCGCCGAGCGTGCCCTGGAGGTCCGCCTGGAGCTGGGCGATCACTACGGCGCGGCGCTCTGCTACGGCGTCCTCGCCTTCATCTATCAGCGTCAGGGCGACAGCGCCCGCGAGCGCGACGCGCTGGTCGCCGACCTGCGCGAGTGCGAGCGGATCGGCGGCACCGCCGATGCGCCGGCGCTGCATGGGCGGTTGGCCGGCGCGCTGATCGGCCTGGGCAAATACGCCGGCGCCTGGGCCGAGGCCGAGCGCGCCATCGCCCTGGAAGATGCCCGCGCCCCGGGCGAGTCGACCCGCGTCCACGGCTACGCCTGGCGCGAGCAGGCGCGGGTCTGTCTGGCGCAGGCGCGCCTCGCCGACGGCCTGGCGCTGGCCGAGCGGGCGACCGCGCTGTTCGACCGCGCCGGCGACGGATACGGCGGCGCGCTGTGCCGACTGACCTGGGCCGAGCTGGCCGCCGCCGACGGCGATGCCGACCGCGCGCGCCGCGCCCTGGCCGCGGCCGCGCCGGTCTTCACCCGCGTCGGTGCGCTGCCCGAGGCCGCCGAGTGCGTGCTGCTCGAGGTCGGGCTGGGCGGCGCCCCCGACGTCGCGCGCATCGTCGATCAGGTGGTTCCCGCCCTGCGCCGCGCCGGCCTGGGCGACTCGCCGCTGTGCGCGCGGGCCCTGGCGCTGGCCGAGCGCCTCGATCCGGCCGCGGCCCTCGAGCGGGTGGTCACCCGCGCCGCCATGCTGCGCGGTCTGGCGACCGTGGCGCTGGAGACCGATCCGCAGCCGGCGACGGTGGTCGCCGCGCGCCTGCCCACGGCCACCGGCGCGCGCGCGTTTGCCCGCGCCGCCACCGACGGCGGCGCCGTGGTGTCGTGGCCGACCTCCGACATCGGCCTGGCGATCTTCTTCGGCCATGGCAACGCCGCCCGCGCCGCGGCGCTGGTCGCGACGACGCCGGGCGCCGCCAGCGCCGCCGGCGTCGTCGACCTCGAGCACCCGTGGCCGGCGCCCCCGCGCGCCCGCGGCCTGGCCGTCGACGCGGCGCTGGGCGCGGTGACGGGAGACGAATGAGCGCACCCGGCCCGGTCAGGTGGGTGTGGAAGCAGCACCCAGGGCTGCTGGCGACCAGCCTCGTCATCATGATCGCCGCGCCGTACCTCGGCTCGCTGCCGGTGCGGACCATTCCGTCGGTGGTCGCGCTGGCCGCCGGGCGGCAGGCGCCGGGCGGCGAGCTGGGGTGGTTCCTCGGCGATCGCGCCGGTGACCTGGGCGCGGTGCTGATCTTTCTCGTCATCGCCGGCGGGCTGGCGTTCGCGCTGACCGTGGCCAGCACGCGCGTCGCCGCGCGCCTCATCTCGCACGCCAACCGCGACCTGCGCCTGGCGCTGCACCAGCGGTTGCTGGCGCGCCCGCCCGCGTTCCTGCGCGAGCCCGGCGTCGGCAACCTGCTGCGCACCGCGCTGGTCGAGCAGACCCGCGTGGTCTCCACCTACGCCGCCAGCACCGTGCCCGCGGCGCTGGGCGTCGGTTTCGCCGTCTTCATCTGGGCCGAGACCCTGCGCGGCGCCGTCGCCGGCTCCGGTCGCGGCTCCACCGCGGCGCTGGTGGTCGCCGGGGTCGTCGCCGCGCTGCTGGTGATCAACCTGGTCGCGGTATGGATCGCCGGCTCCAAGAGCCAGGCCGGCCAGCGTAAGGTGATGTCCGAGCAGGCCGGCTACATGGGCCTGGCCGGCGAGTCGATCGGGTCGCTGCGCTCGCTGCAGCTCGAGGTCGGCCAGGCGGCGCAGCAGCGCCGCGTCGCCGAGGTGCTCGACCGGATGAGCCGGGCCGAGATCCGCGTCGCCGCCTGGGGCGGGTTGTCGGCCGCGGCCGGCAGCGGCGTGGTCATGCTGGGCATTCCGCTGCTGGTGCTGTTGTGGAAAGGCCTGGGGCTGCGCGGCGAAGATCTGGCGGTGATGATTCCCGCGCTGCTGATGCTGCAGCGGTCGATCTCCAGCGTCGGCAGCCTGTGGACGGCGCGCAAGGTGTCGATGCCGGCCATCGAGCTGGTGGGGCGGATGCTCGATCCCGATCCGTCGGTCGCTGCCGGCGGCGCCGCGCTCGAAAGAGCCACCGGCTCGCTCGTCTTTCGAGATGTGTGCTGGAACGCGGGCGGTCGCGAGGTGCTCCGCGGTGTGACCCTGGAGGTCGCGCCGGGCGAGACCGTGGCGCTGGTCGGCGCTGGCGGTTCGGGCAAGAGCTCGCTCTTGGCGCTGGCGCTGCGCCTGGAGATGCTGTCGTCCGGACAGATCACCCTCGACGGCAGCGACGTCGGCGCCGTGGCCCTGGACGACCTGCGCCGCCGGATCGGCTTCCTCGAGCAGCACCCGGCGTTCTTCGCCCGCACCGTGCGCGAGAACCTGCTGCTGGACGATCGCGAGGCGTCCGAAAACGACCTCTGGGCCGCGGTGCGCGCCGCTCGCATCGACGCGCTGGTCGAGCGGATCGGTCTGGACCAGCCGCTGCCCGACGCCGGCCGCACGCTGTCGGGATCGGAGAAGCGGCGGATGGCGCTGGCCCGCCTGCTGCTCCGCGATCCCGACGTGATCTTCGTCGACGAGCTCGAAGCCGGTCTGCCCCAGGCGCTGGCGCAAGAGCTGCTGGCGGCCCTGCGCGAGGCGACCGCCGGCAAGACCTGCTTGATGGTGACCCACCGGCCCGACCTGCTCGCCGCCGACCGTGTTGCCTTGCTCCACGAGGGGCGTATCTTGGAAGTCGGCACGCACGACGAGCTGGCGGCGCGGAACGACAGTTACCGCAGCTTGCTCGCGCGCGAGGCCGAGGGGGACAGCGCATGAAGACCACCATCCTCGAGGGCCCGGACGGGCGGCTGTACGAGATTCCCGACGACCAGCTGGCGCGCTTCGCCGTGCCCGGCCCGCGCGTGGCCGAGCTGCGCAAGCGCCTGGGACAGGCCGCCGCGCCGACGAGCGGCAACGGCAGCGGCGACGGCGCCGCGCCCGCCGAGCACATGCGCCTGGGCGAGCTGCCTCCGGACCATCCCGGCTATCCCCAGCAGCAGGCGCTCCTGGCCGCCATGGGCGGCACCGCACCCGCCGCCGGCGGCGGTCTGACCCTCAACATCTACGTCACCGGCGGCCCGGCGCCGCAGGTCAACGTGCAGCAGGCCGGCGCGCCCGCGCCCGTCGATGACGGCGGCGTCGACGGCTATCACATGACCTTCGACGAGAGCGGCATCCCGGTCAGCCACACCGAGATGCTGTGGGGCGACTACATCGACAAGCAGGGCAACCCGGCGGTCGGCTTCCACTCGCACGACCCCGTCCACGGCAACGCGCAGTAGCGGGCCGCGGGTAAACTCGTAGGCCATTGCGTATCGCGCGCCGCTCCCCGGCCGCGCGAAACATCTCCCGCATCGGTCGACTCACCGTCGCGCGGAACGGTCTTTGCTACTTCCGCCGAGCAATGACGGTCCCCGCCACCGTGCCGGCGTTCGCCGACATGCTCACGCCCCAACAGCTGTCTCGGATCCTCGCGTTCCTCCGAGCAATGACGGTCCCCGCCACCGTGCCGGCGTTCGCCGACATGCTCACGCCCCAACAGCTGTCTCGGATCCTCGCGTTCCTCGACACGCGGGGGACGGTCAGTGGCACCAGACGGACGTCGTCGTCGGCACGTAGATCCCCGCCGTGATGATGCCCAGCAGCAGACCGGCGGGGCCCACGTAGACCGACACCCGCTCCGGCGGCCCGTGGCAGATCGCGTTGGCGTCGATGTTGGTGTCGACCCCGATGATGCCCCAGAGGATCTGGTGGTTCCACTTGGTGAACTCGGGCGGATGCGGCGGCGGAACCGGCGCGCCGATGCTCTGGCGATAGCAGCCGGCACTCGCCACCGCGAAGAAGGCGACCAGGATCAGAGGGGCGACGATTGTTCGCATGATGGCTCGCATGTGACGAGCCTGGCGCTGGCCCGAATCGATTGCAAGTTCCCGAAGTTGTGACCGGTTTCCCTGCGCGCTTGCCCGCTGGGGCCACGTGACACACAATCACCGTGCCGTCCAACCCGAGGGGAGATCCATGACCACTTCGCGAAGCAGCCAGGCCCTGGCAGTACCGGGCATCCTCCTGGTCGTCGCCTTCTTCTTGCCCTGGCTCGACATCGCTGGTCTCGTCGGCGCGTCGGGTTACGACATCGCCACCAGCAGTGGCCCGACCACCCATTATCTCTACTGGGCGGTGCCCATCCTCGGGGCGCTCCTGGCGGCGACCGCGCTGGCCGACTCCAAGACCGCGCGCAGCGTCGCGCTGCTGGCCGGCGGCCTGGTCGTCGGCACCGTCCTCTATTACATGGGCAAGCTCGCCATCTTCGGCATGAGCTGGGGCCTGTGGATGGTCATCGCCGGCTGCATCTCGCTCGTCGGCCTGGCCATCGCCAACAAGGTGGAGGGCATGACCTTC
>Ga0114931_10001958_pt1 | contig 26235 bp, 39 predicted proteins | sample 2SBtaG_FD_89579 | JGI IMG/M metagenome (GOLD analysis project Ga0114931, IMG submission 89579) | Deep subsurface microbial communities from Kolumbo volcano to uncover new lineages of life (NeLLi) - 2SBTROV14_V59a metaG | ecosystem: Environmental > Aquatic > Marine > Volcanic | place: Kolumbo... | reverse complement strand
CGAGGGAGGAAGGCACACGCCGTTTTTCAGTGGATACAGGCCGCAGTTTTACATGAGGACTACTGACGTTACGGGGTCGATAAAGCTGCCTGAAGGGGTTGAGATGGTGATGCCCGGGGACAATATACAGATGGAAGTGGAGTTGATAGGGCCCGTGGCGATGGAGGATGGGTTGAGGTTTGCGATAAGAGAGGGAGGAAGGACGGTCGGCGCTGGTGTAGTTACTAAAATTATTGAGTGATTTGAAGGATGAATAACAGATTATGAATCGTGCTGCTAAGATAAGGATAAAGCTCAAGTCGTTTGACAGCAGATTGCTCGACCGCTCTGCAGGTGAGATAGTGGAGACGGCAAGGAGGACGGGCGCCAGGGTTGCGGGACCATTGCCGCTGCCCACGCACATAAGACGGTACTGTGTGCTGCGCTCCCCGCATATCGACGAGGATTCCAGAGAGCACTTTGAGGTGAGAACCCACAAGAGGCTCGTCGACATACTTGAGCCGACTCAGCAGACGATAGACGCACTCATGAAGCTCGACCTCGCTTCCGGCGTAGAGGTTGAGATTAAACTATCCGGATCGTGATCTTGTGATTTAGATATGGTCGAAGGACTGATTGGAAAAAAAATAGGTATGACCGAGACCTTTCTCGAAGACGGCTCCATGGCCGTAGTGACCGTTCTGCGCGCGGGGCCGTGTTACGTGGTGCAGAAGCGGGATGTCGAGAGGGACGGCTACGAGGCTCTTCAGCTTGGGTTTGAAGAGGCGAAGCCCCAGAGGCTCACTAAGCCTGTGCTCGGCCACCTCAATAGCGCCAAACTACCGCCGTTGAAGGTGTTAAGGGAGTTTTTCGTAATTAACGGCGAATTAAACGAATACGCCGTCGGCGACGTCGTAGGTGTCGATATTTTCAATGAGGGCGACACGGTGGACGTGACCGGCAAGAGCAAGGGCAAGGGGTTTGCGGGTGTAATGAAAAAGCACGGCTTCAGTGGTCAGCCGGATTCTCACGGGGGTATGTCCCATCGCAGGCCCGGCTCTATCGGCCAGCACTCCTACCCGGGGAAGGTGTGGAAGGGGATTAAGATGGCGGGGCACCAAGGTGCGGTGAACGTCACGACTCAGGGGCTTACGGTAGTAAGGCTCGATAGCGAAAAGAACCTCATTCTGGTTAGGGGAGCGGTTCCCGGCCCCAACGGCGGGCTCGTTTTCATAAAACACACTACAAAGGGGAGATCGAAAGGTGGCTGAGCTGAGCGTGTTCGATCTAGAAAGGAATGAGGTGGGTACTATAAGCCTGAGCCCCGAGGTATTTGAGGCTCCTGTGAAGGAGCATTTGCTATACTACGTCGTAAACTGGCAGCTTGCCAAAAGGCGTTCGGGAACGGCGTCTACCAAGACCCGCGGAGAGGTCAAGGGTGGGTCGAAGAAGCCTTGGAGGCAGAAGGGTACGGGCAGGGCGCGTGCGGGGACGGCGACTTCTCCCATTTGGAGAACGGGGGGGGTGGTGTTCGGACCGAAGCCGAAGGACTGGTCCTTTAAGCTCCCCAAGAAGGTTAGGAGGGCGGCGCTCATAAGCGCTCTCTCGTTTAAGAGCGGCGAGGAGAGGGTAATCGTTGTGAAGGAGTTTGCTCTGCCTGAGATAAAGACAAAGCAATTATCACTTTTCCTAAACAAATTCGAGTTAAAAAAGGCGCTTATAGTAATCTCCGACGACAACGTAAATCTCTCAAAGTCGGCAAAGAATTTAAAGGCCGTCAAGGTTCTCAAAATTGATGGACTAAACGTTTATGACATCCTAAGGTTCGATAACATCGTATTCACCGAGAGCTCTATAAAGAGGCTCGAAGAGGGGTTTGTGAATTGAAGCATCCCCAAGAAATAATAAAGCGTCCGATGGTGACGGAAAAAGCCACATCGCTCATGGAGCGGAGCTGGTACGTGTTCGCCGTGGATCGCAAGGCTAACAAGCGGGAGATTAGAAAGGCCGTGGAGGCTCTTTTCGACGTAAAGGTGGAGAAGGTCAGGACGCTGATAACCGTTGGGCGACCGGTGAAAAAAGCCGGCCGCACAATCGCCAGAACCTCTGCGGTGAAGAAGGCGTACGTAAAGCTCAAAGAGGGCGCAATCGACTTGTTTGAGGGAGTATAGCTGAATGGGAATAAAAAAATTCAATCCCTATACGCCGGGAAGGCGGCAGATGAGCGGTCTAGATTTCTCCGAGGTGACCGAAACCACCCCGCATAGTCCGCTTACGTACTCTCGCAAGAGGCACACGGGCAGAAATTCAAAAGGCAGAATTACATCGAGGCACCGGGGTGGGGGTCATAAGCGTCTTTTTAGGATTATTGATTTCAAGAGGGACAAGCGCGGTGTGCCGGCCAAGGTCGCTACGATTGAGTACGACCCGAACCGTTCTTCGAGGATTGCTCTCCTCCACTACGCCGACGGCGAGAAGCGCTACATATTAGCCGTCGATGGGATGAAGGTGGGGGATACCGTTATCTCCGGTGAAAAGGTCGATATCGCCCCCGGCAACGCCATGCCTATAAGGAACATCCCTCTGGGTACTGTTGTTCACAACGTTGAGCTCAAGCCGGGTGCCGGCGGAAAGCTCGTTCGCTCTGCGGGCGCCTCCACGCAGATTGTGGCTAAGGACGGCGACTACGCGCAGATAAAGCTCCGCTCGGGGGAGATTCGCCTCGTGCACCAAGGCTGCATGGCGACAATAGGGAGAGTCGGCAATACTGAGCACGAGCTTGTGGTTGTTGGAAAGGCTGGAAGGAGTAGATACAAGGGTAAACGCCCGCACGTTAGAGGGGTTGCGATGAATCCCGTAGATCACCCCCACGGCGGCGGAGAGGGCAAGGCCACCAAAGGTAACCCGCACCCGGTATCTCCATGGGGATGGATAACTATCGGTAAAAAGACCAGGAATAACAAGAGAACTAATAAGTACATTGTGAAAAGAAGAAGAATCGGGTACGGGATGGATTAAGGAGCAGATATGGCTGGTCGACAAAAAAAAGCCCTTATGTAGACGAAAAGCTTGAAGTAAAGGTAAAAAGAGCGAAGGAGTCCGGAGACCAGAAGGTGATTAGAACCTGGTCGAGGTCCTCGATGTTAACCCCTGAGATGATAGGGCTCACGTTCGCCGTCTATAACGGACGAAAGTTTATACCCGTATACGTTACGGAGCACATGGTGGGACACAAGCTCGGCGAGTTTTCTCCCACTCGCACCTATCACGGACATACTTCGGGGGATAAGAAGTCCAGGGTTGGAAGGAGATAGAGGTGGTAGAGATGGTTTCGCGAGCAACGCACAAATACGCAAGGACATCTGCCAAAAAGGCGTCTCTCGTGCTCGGTCCCATACGGGGCCACGGCGTCGAGAAGGCCTTCTCCATGCTTGTTTTGATGCGCAAGAGGAATGCGCCAATTGTGGCGAAGGTATTGAAGTCCGCAGTCGCCAACGCCTATGAGAAGGGGCACACGGATACCGAGTCGCTATACATAAAAGAGGCTTACGCCTCCGTGGGCCCAAGCTTTAAGCGCTTCCGCCCGCGCGCGATGGGAAGGGCGTTTTCGCGAAAGAGGTATACGAGCCATATTACAATTATTCTTGACGAGAAGGAGGTGTAGAGGTTGGGACAGAAGGTCTGCCCGATAGGGTTGAGAATAGGAATCACTAGGACCTGGGATTCGCATTGGTTTGCGGAGAAGGGCAGGTATACCGAACTTCTTCACGAGGACCTCTCTATAAAGAGGGTGATTAAGAAGGGCTTCTACCAGGCTGGAATATCGAGGGTGGAGATTGAGAGAGCCGCCTCGGAAAGGGTTCGAGTGGTTATTCACGTAGCGAGACCGGGAATGATAATAGGTAGAAAGGGCCAGGAAATCGAGGCGCTTAGGAAACGGCTTAATAAAATGACCGGTAAGGACGTATACCTCGATATAAGAGAGGTCAAGAGGCCCGAGATCGACGCCCAGCTCGTCGCAGAGAACGTAGCCCTCCAGCTCTCGCGTAGAATCGCTTATCGAAGGGCGATGAAAAGGGCTATCTCCTCCGCTTTGCGTCTTGGCGCTCTCGGTATCAAGATTATGGTATCAGGGCGTTTGGGAGGCTCGGAGATTGCCAGGAAGGAGTGGTACCGCGAGGGTAGGGTGCCCCTTACGACCCTTAGAGCCGACCTCGACTACGGACTTGCCGAATCGAAGACGACTTATGGAATAATCGGGGTTAAGGTGTGGATATTCAAGGGCGAGGTCATCGAGAAAAAGGACCGCCAACAACAGGTAGCGGGGGCATAAGCATCCGCCGGGGCCGCCATGGTTATAGGTTTGAAATAAAATAAGACGCATTGATTGTTAACACTTAATTAAAGGATAATTTAATGCTTCAACCTGCGAGATTAAAACATAGAAAATGGCACAAGGGGAGAATAAAGGGGAAGGCTACCAGTGGGAACTCTCTCGCGTTCGGCGAGTATGGGCTCAAGACGCTTGATACCGCGAGGATTACCGCCCGCCAGATTGAAGCGGCCCGTATCGCCATAACCAGGCACGTCAGAAGGGGGGCTAAGGTTTGGATTCGCGTCTTCCCCTACAAGCCCTACACTCAGAAACCCGCCGAGACGAGGATGGGAAAGGGTAAAGGAGACGTTGCCGGCTACATCGCGCCGGTGAGAAAGGGCGCAATACTGTACGAGATGAGTGGAGTCACGGAAGAGATTGCCAGAGAGGCTTTCAGGCTTGCCTCGCATAAACTCCCGGTGAAAACGCGCGTGATAACCAGACATGAGGGGGTGTTCTAAGGTGAAGCCCGAAGAGATAAGAAACCTGAGCGACGAAGAGCTTGGGAAAAAGGTTGAAGAGTTGAGACAGGAGATTTTCAATCTTAGAGTACAGCTGGCGACTCAGCGCACGACCAACGTTGCGCGGGTAAGCGCGGTCAAAAAGGATTTGTCGAGGGCGCTTACGATAATCAGAGAGAAGGAACTACAGAAATCAGGAGAAACCTCTCATGGCTAGAGGAAAGCCCAAAACTAGAGTGGGTATCGTCAGTAGCACTAAGATGGATAAGACCGTTACTGTTCATGTGGTTAGAATTGTGGAGCATAAGGCCTATAAGAAGCGGATTAAGAGGACGTCCCGCATTAAGGCTCACGACGAGAGGAACGAGTGCGTCGAGGGGGACAAGGTGCTCATTATCGAATCCAGTCCAATCAGCAAGACTAAGAGCTGGAGGGTGAGCAAGATAATCGAGAGGGCGAGAGGCGCTGGGCTTCAAAGCCCGGACGAGCTCTTTGCCGAAGGGAGTACAGAGGCGTGATACAGTCGACATCCTATCTTCAATCGGCTGACAACTCTGGAGCCAAGAGGCTCTTCTGCATAAAGGTGTCTGGGAACTCCTCTAAACAGTATGCCCGCTTGGGGGACGTTGTGGTGGTCTCGATAAAGGACGCGCTGCCGAATTCCAAGGTCGAGAAGGGCGCTATTCATAAGGCCGTGATAGTGCGCACGAGAAAGGAGCAGAGAAGACCCGATGGCTCTTACGTGCGTTTTGATGATAACGCCGCTGTTCTCATTGATAAGGATTCCGGCCCGATTGGTACCAGGGTGTTCGGCCCCGTTGCCAGAGAGCTTCGAGCCAAGGGCTTTATGAAGATAATCTCCCTAGCCCCGGAGGTCGTTTAAGGTGGCTAAGCGCAGGAACCAGAAGTTGAGCAAGAGAAAGTTTCGAATCAAAAAGGGCGATACGGTCTACGTCACTGTGGGTAAGGATAAGGGCAGAACGGGGAAGGTCTTGAGGGTGTTGACCGATAGAGATAAGGCGATAGTCGAGAAGGTAAACATGGTGAAGCGCCACACTAAGCCTACTCAGCAGAATCCCGCGGGAGGGATTGTGGAGAAGGAGGCGCCTATGCACATCTCGAACCTCATGATGTACGATGCGAAGAATGCCCGCCCCACTAGGGTTGGTATAAAGACGTTGGCTAGCCGCGAGAGGATAAGATTTTCCAAAGCCAGCGGAGAGGAGATTTGACGGCCATGGCTCCGACGCTGAAGAGTAGGTACAGGGATGAGATAGTGCCCGAGTTGATGAGCGCGCTCGGATATAAGAACGCGATGCAGGCCCCGAAGCTTGAGAAAGTGGTGGTGAACATGGGTCTTGGAAGGCTCTCTGATGCTGGAAAGGACGATAAGGTGTTTGCCAGCGCAGTGGAAGAGCTTGCCGCTATCACCGGACAGAGGGCGGTGGTAACGAGAGCGCGGAAGTCAATTGCGGGGTTTAAGCTCAGAGAAGGGGTAAAGATAGGGTGCAAAGTTACTTTACGGGGCGAGAGGATGCTTGAGTTCGTCTACAGGCTCGTTAATTTGACGCTCCCTCAGGTCAGAGACTTCAGGGGTCTCCCCCTTAATTCCTTTGATGGGAACGGCAACTATACGATTGGACTTAAGGAGCAGACGATATTCCCCGAGATCGACTCAACCAAGGTCGATAAGGTGAAGGGAATGAATATCACGTTCGTGACGACGGCAAAATCTAAAGCAGAGGCTGTTGAGCTGCTTAGGAGGCTCGGAGTGCCTTTTAAATCGCAGTAAACAGGCGGTTGTTGGAGATATATATATGGCAAGAAAAGCGTTGTTAGAAAAATCCAAAAAGCCGCCCAAGTTTGCAGTTAGAGCCGTTAACAGGTGCAGGATATGCGGCAGACCCAGGGGTTACATCCGCAAGTTTGCAATTTGCAGGATTTGCTTCCGGAAAGAGGTCAGCTTTGGAAACATTCCGGGAGTGATAAAGGCCAGCTGGTAGCAGAACGTTTAAAGGTGAAATAATGACCGATCCTATTGCAGATATGCTCACTAGAATAAGGAATGCGCTGATAGCCGGCATCGGTTCAGTGGAGATGCCCGCTTCCAAGATGAAGGTTGAGCTAGCTAAGATACTGAAGGACGAGGGATACATAAGCGATTATAAATCTTTCGAGCGCAGGAAGTTCAAGTTCATAAAGATCGATATAGGCAAGACAGAGGACGGGGCTTTCATTATCAGCGAGATTAAGAGAGCGAGCAAGCCCGGAAGAAGAATCTACGTGAAAAGGCATGATATCCCCAGGGTCAAGGGGGGACTGGGCGTTACCATACTCTCTACCTCTAAGGGTGTTATGACCGGGCTGAATGCGCGCAAGATTGGAATTGGAGGAGAGCTCTTAGCCACCGTGTGGTGAGGTGAACTGATTAATGTCTAGAATTGGCAGACTACCTATTCCTTTACCCTCTGGGGTAAAGATTGATGTGAAGGGCGCGACTGTTAAGGTCATCGGCCCGAAAGGGGAGCTCTCTATAGCTGTCCCCGACGGCATTACGGTAAAACACGAAGACTCAGAGCTTTTGGTGTAGCGCCGTACCGATGAGAAAAAACACAAGTCGCTTCACGGGCTGATTCGGGCGCTTCTGGCCAACATGGTCGAGGGCACCTCGAATGGATTTACCAAGGTGCTGGAGATTGTGGGCACCGGCTATAGGGCTGAGGAGCTGGGAGGGGAGGGGATAAGGTTTAACCTCGGCTACTCGAACCCGGTTGATTTCACCCTGCTAAAGGGGGTTACGGCCGTTATCGAGGAGAGGGGAACGAGGCTCACGCTCTCAGGAATCGATAAACAGGCGGTCGGTGAGACGGCTGCAAGGATAAGAAGGCTAAGGCCGCCCGATTCGTACAAAGGGAAGGGGATAAGGTACTCGGGTGAGCAGCTTAGGTTAAAGGCCGGCAAGTCCGGTGTTAAGGGTTAACTTCCAATGATAAAGAAGGACAGCAGAGCCGCAAGGCGCAAGATGAGGCATAGGAGAGTCAGGAAAAAGGTCTATGGGACGCCGGATATTCCTCGGCTCTCGGTGTTTAAGTCCCTAAAGCACTTTTACGCGCAGATAATTGACGACGACAAACGCGAGACGCTCTATAGCGCCTCATTGCTTACTCCTGAGGTGCGTGCGATGCTCTCTCAGGATAATCAGAATAAGTCTGAGAACGCTAAGAAGCTCGGTAAATATGTGGGTGAAAAGGCCCTGTCGAAAGGGATTAAAAAGGTATGTTTCGACCGCGCGGGATACCGTTATCACGGAAGGGTGAAGGCCTTCGCCGACGGGGCGCGTGAGGCCGGACTCGAGTTTTAAACAGATTCGGAGGTAACTCTTTTTGATCGATAGAAGCGAGCGAATAGATCCGGCGGGGCTCAACCTGCAGGAGAAGATCGTACAAATTAGAAGGGTCGCCAAGGTTACAAAGGGTGGAAAACGATTTCACTTTACCACCCTTGTAGTGGTCGGCAATGGAGAGGGAATCGTCGGCTACGGCACCGGCAAATCGAATGAGGTCCCCGATTCTATAAGGAAGGCGGTTCAGCGGGCGAAGAAGAGCCTTATAAGGGTCCCTCGAAACGGTGTTACCATCACCCACGATATCATTGGAGTCTACGTTTCCAGCAGGGTTATGCTGCGTCCCGCCTCGCCCGGAACGGGCGTTATAGCGGGTGGGGCCGTCAGGAGCGTGTTGGAGCTCGCGGGCATACACGACGTACTGACGAAGGTAATCGGCTCTACTAATCCAATTAATGTCGTAGCCGCCGCTATGAACGGTCTCTTGTTGCTGAAGACGCCCGAGCAAGTGGCGAAAATGCGGGGCAAGGAAGTTCGGGATTTGGACTTGCCGCCTTACGTTACGGCGGGTTAATTTCGTCTTAGGAGGACATCGAGAATGTTGGATAGATTGGCTCCTCCCACCGGCAGTGTGAGGAAAAGGAAACGGGTGGGAAGAGGCCACGGCTCTCAAGGCAAGACTAGCGGAAGGGGGCACAAGGGTCAGAACTCCCGCTCGGGCGGGGGTGTATCTCCGTGGTTCGAAGGCGGCCAGACTCCGCTCAAAATGCGTCTACCCAAAAGGGGATTTAAGAACCCTTTTAGAAAGACATTTGATATAGTAAACGTCGGTGATTTGGGGGAATTCAAAGAAGGCGACCTTCTCACCCCGCTCGAATTGAAGGAGGCCGGCCTCGTTAGTGGGAAAAATCCTGTTAAGGTGCTCGGAGACGGAGAGATTCAGTTGACCCTTACCGTAAAGGCGCACAAGTTCAGCAAGAGTGCAGTGGCTAAGCTTACCGAGCGTGGAGGCAAGGCAGAGACTATATGAGTACTAACGTCGGGTCTATCCCCAAGATTCCCGAACTCAATAGAAGATTGTTGTTTGTGGCTGTGATGCTAGTCGTCTACCGTCTTGGGGTTTTTGTGCCCACCCCGGGGATTAACCCCGAGGCCCTCGCCTCAATCTTCAATCAAACTTCAGGGACTATATTTGATATACTGAACCTCTTCTCTGGCGGAGCGCTTTCGAGGGCGTCCGTTTTTGCCCTGGGCATTATGCCCTACATTACCTCGTCCATCATAATGTCCCTCCTTGTAAAGGCTGTTCCCACGCTTGAGGCGATGCAGAAAGAGGGAGAGTCGGGCAGGAGGAAGATCAATCAGTACTCCAGGTACGGCACCGTGGTGATATGCTTGCTCCAGGGTTTCATGCTGGCGCTTACTCTCGAAGGCGGGTTTGGAAGAGGGGCATCCATCGTAATAAACCCCGGATGGACGTTTCGCATCATTACTATTTTAACACTCTCGGCGGGCACCATGTTCGTCATGTGGATAGGAGAGCAGATAACTGAGCGCGGCATAGGAAACGGCATCTCGCTTATTATCGCGGCTTCCATACTCGTAAGGCTTCCCGGAGGGATCTGGGACCTGTCTCGCCTGATAAAGACGGGCGATATGACTGTCTTCGGCGCTCTGCTCCTCGTTGCGTTTATGGTGCTCGTAGTATGGGGCATTGTCTATGTTGAGCGCTCGTATAGGAAGATTCCCGTTCAATACCCAAGGAGGGTCGTAGGGAGGAAGGTGTTTGGAGGGCAGTCCTCTTTTCTTCCCCTTAAGGTCAACACCGCAGGTGTGATTCCTCCCATTTTTGCCTCCTCCCTCATGATATTTCCCGCGACCATCATAAGCTTCGTAAACGTCCCCTTCCTACGCCATTTGACGGACTTCGTTGTGAGCGGGGGCTTTTGGTACAACTCCGTCTACGCTGCATTGATTATATTCTTTGCTTACTTCTACACCGCAGTAATTTATAACCCCGATGACCTTGCGGACAACCTTAGAAAGAACGGCGGTTTCGTGCCGGGTATCAGACCGGGTAAGAAGACCTCCCTGTACATCGAGAAGATACTGGCCAAAGTAACGCTGATAGGTGCAGTCTATGTGGCTTCAGTCTGTGTGCTGCCGCAGCTACTGAGGCATGAGCCCTTCAGTCTGCCTTTCTTTTTCGGAGGCACGTCGCTCCTCATCGTAGTGGGCGTGACGCTCGATACAGTGCAGCAGATAGAATCTTTTTTGATTACTCATAGCTACGAGGGGTTTGTTAAGAAGAAGGGGATGAAAGGGCCCAAGCGTTTTGGAAGTTAAGCAATTGATTGGAGAGATTCGGGTATGATTGTTGTTTTGTTCGGCCCCCCGGGGGCAGGAAAAGGGACTCAGGCCCTAAAGATTGTGGATAGCTATTCTCTAGTTCATATATCCACGGGGGATATATTGCGGGAGGCCGTTGCCTCGGGCTCTCGACTGGGTGCTTTGGCGAAGCAGTATATGGAGAAGGGAGAACTTGTGCCTGACGATGTAATGGTAGGAATAATAAGGGAGAAGGTGATGGAGTCCAACTCATCCAAAGGGTTCATTCTGGACGGCTTCCCACGCACCATCCCCCAGGCGGAAGCCCTTGAGAAGGTGCTCGAAAAAGAGGGGCTTAAGATTGACGCCGTCCTCTCCCTTGAGGTCAGCGACGAGGAGATACTTGCGAGGATTAGAAAGCGCCAGGAGATAGAGGGAAGGAAGGACGACAGCGTTGAGGTGGCTCAAAATAGGCTCAAGGTCTATAGGACTCAGACCGAGCCGCTCAAGGACTACTACTGCTCTAAGGGGATGCTCGTGGAGGTAGATGCCGTGGGTTCCATAGATGAGGTGTTCCATAGGGTAGATAGTGCTATGAATTATAGGGCAAATAGTGCTACGAATTAATGGAGTGATTAGAGTGTTTTTATGATTTTTATTAAGACTAAAGAAGAAATTATCAAGATGCGCGGGGCCTCCGCCATAGTATTGGAAGTGCTCTCGCTTTTGACGCGCGAGGTCGCCCCCGGGGTTTCTACGTGGGAGATGGACAAGGTGGCTGAGAATTACACCCTGGAGCATGGGGCAACGCCCGCATTCAAGGGTTATAAGGATTTTCCCGCCTCCGTGTGCTTTGCTATAAATAACGAGATAGTACATGGGATTCCGAGCAAGGACAGGGTGCTTAGGGAAGGTGACATAGTCAGCATGGACTTTGGCGCTGTGGTTGACGGTTACTATGGGGACTCGGCCGTCACCGTTCCCGTAGGTGAGGTTTCTCCGGATGCTCTGAGGTTGTTGGAGGTTACGAGGGAATCTCTCTACAAGGGGATTGAGAACGCAACCACATCAAACCGTCTTCTCGACGTATCCAAGGCAATTCAGGAGCACGTGGAAAGGGCCGGGTTTTCGGTTGTTACCGCTTTCGTCGGACACGGCATAGGGAGGAACCTTCACGAGGAGCCTCAGGTACCCAACTTTGTGCCTAGCAACAGCAACTGGGGCAGGGGTATGAGGCTTAAAAGCGGCATGGTCATTGCCATAGAACCGATGGTGAACATGGGAGGACCCGATGTAGAGATTCTCGATGACGGTTGGACTGCGATTACGAAAGACGGCTCCCTATCTGCCCATTTTGAGCATACCGTTGCGATAACCGATAACGGGCCGATGGTGTTGACTGCGGGGGCCTCTCAGGGGAATTGATGGCAAAACGAGATAGAATGGAGTTCGAAGGTACGGTGATTGAGGCTTTGCCCAATACGATGTTCAGGGTGGAGATAGAGGGAAAGCATGAAATCCTCGCATATGTGTCGGGGAAGATGAGGACTCATTTCATTAGGATACTTCCGGGGGATAGAGTTACGGTGGAGGTGTCGCCGTATGACCTTGGCAAGGGTAGAATTACCTACAGGTTAAGGAAATAAGTGCGGAGGAATATCTAGGATGAAAATAAGAGCGTCGGTCAAAAAGATTTGCGATAAATGCAAGATTATCAAGCGCCACGGTGTCGTGCGCGTTATCTGTCATGTTAAGAAGCATAATCAGAAACAGGGATAGGGGGGAGGATTATACATGCCGAGAATCGTCGGAGTAGACATACCCGGTAACAAGAGGGTCGAGATAGGGCTTACGGCTATTTTCGGAATCGGCCGTACCAGCGCTAGGGCCATCTTGAGTGAGGCTAAAATTGATCCCGGGAAGAAGGCGGAACTTCTCTCGGAGCAAGAGATAGTGAAGATCAGGGACCTCATTGAGAATAAGTACGTGGTTGAGGGCGACCTGAGACAGGAAGTACAAGAGAATATTAAGAGGCTTATCGAGATAGGCTCATACCGTGGGATACGCCATAGGCTGAAACTTCCGGCAAGGGGACAAAGGACGAAATCAAACGCAAGAACTCGGAAGGGCCCACGAGGGACGGCGGTCGCTAAGAGGAAAAAGGTATAATTCACAGAACCCGGAGGCATAGAGTTAGTTGGTAAAGAAAACCTCGAGAAAAAAGGCTAAGAAGTTTTTTGAGTCCGGGATAGTGCACATACGGGCTACGTTTAATAACACTATCATTACGGCGAGCGATGAAGAGGGGAACGCCGTTGCATGGTCGAGCGGGGGAAGCAGGGGGTTTAGGGGTACGAGGAAAGGAACACCATTTGCCGCCCAGGTTGCCGCGGGTTAGGTTGCGAAGAGGGCCATGTCTCACGGGATGAAGAGCGTGAAGGTATATGTGAAGGGCCCGGGCCCGGGAAGGGAGCCTGCGATTAGGGCAATTCAAGCTGCGGGGCTCAGGGTTTCGTTAATAAAGGACATCACCCCATTACCCCATAACGGGTGTAGACCGCCCGGACGGAGAAGGGTATAGGGTGGGGCAATCTTTATAATCTAATTTGGAGGACGAAAAATAGTTGGCTAGATACACTGGACCAGTTTGCAGACTCTGTAGAAGGGAGGGGATAAAACTCTTCCTTAAGGGGAACAGGTGTTATTCAGAGAAGTGCGCGGTTGAAACGCGCCCCGACAAGGTGCCGGGTGAGCATGGGGTGGGGAGGAGACGTCCCAAGATTACGGACTTTGGGGTGAGACTCAGGGAGAAGCAGAAGGTCAAGAGGATGTATGGGTTGACCGAGAAGCAGTTCAGGTCTTTTTTCAACAGTGCGGCCGGTTCAAAGGGGGTTACGGGCGAGCTCCTTATATCGCTCCTCGAAAGCCGCCTTGATAACGTGGTCTATCGGCTGGGATTTGCCAGCTCTAGGAACGAGGCGCGTCAGGTGGTTCAGTTCGGGCATATCACCGTCAACGACCGGAAGGTCGATATCCCTTCCTATGTCGTAAGGCCGGGGGATATGGTTCAAGTGCGGACTAAGAGCCAAAAAATGACCAGAATCAAGCTGTCGTTGGAGATGCTTGAGAGGAAGGGTTTTCCTGGGTGGCTTGAGCTGGACGCCGAGCACTTTAAGGGCGTTGTAAAGAGGCTGCCCGAGAGAACAGACGTCACTATGCCTATTGAGGAGCAGCTTATAGTTGAGTTTTACTCTATGGTTTAATACCGTTTTCCCGCTTTGTTTTTTAATGACAATAAAAAGTGAGGGGAGCTAAACTGTGAAGGATTTTCAAAAAAACTGGCAGGATCTCATTAGACCGAGTAGGATGGTGAGGGATGAGAAAGACTCCACGCCCACCTACGGCAAGTTTGTTTGCGAGCCCCTTGAGCGTGGCTATGGGGTTACTCTCGGCAACGCGCTGAGAAGGGCACTGCTCTCTTCCATTCAAGGCCCTACTCTAACGTCGGTCAAAATCGACGGCGTGCTCCACGAGTTTTCAACTATAGCCGGCGTCAAAGAGGACGTCACCGAGATAGTCCTGAACCTGAAGGGCGTTGAGTTGACGATGCATACCTATGAGCCTCAGACCGTAACGGTGAGCGCTATGGGGGAGACGGATGTCACGGCGGGCGATATTATCACCACCCATCAAATTGAGGTGCTGAATAAGGATCATCATATCGCCACTCTTTCCGAGGGCGCTAAGCTGGAGATGGAGCTCACAGTGGAGATGGGGAGGGGGTACGTACCGGTCGAGAGAAGAACGGAAGAGATTAGAAATATCGGAGTGATACCGATCGATGCGATGTATTCCCCGGTGCGCAGGGTTAACTACGCTGTTACAAATGCCAGGGTGGGTAGACGCACCGACTACGAACGCTTGACACTCGAGGTATGGACGAACGGTACTATTAAGCCCGAAGACGCCATCGCTTACGCCGCGAAGATAATAAAGGACCAGTTGGCCATATTTATCAACTTCGATGAGGAAGAGGTCGACCAGGTTCCGGTGATCGAGGATAGCTCTGAGATTAGTGCAACGGAGGATGTCCTCTTCCTGAGCATTGATGATTTAGACCTGTCTGCCCGATCTCTGAACTGCCTTAGAAAGGCTGGGGTTGAGTACATGGGGGACCTCATTCAGAAGACCGAAGAGGAGCTTTTGAACCTGGAGAACTTTGGAAAGCGCTCTCTCTTGGAGATAAAAGAGAGGCTTACCGAGATGGAGCTGGGTCTGGGCATTAAGATTAACAAAGAGGTGTTCGAGAGTGAAAGGGCTAAGAAGGAGGAAGAGAATAGGTTGTCCATGCAGTAGTTCTCGGAGGAGCCCAAATGCGCCATAGGAAACAAGGAAGAAAACTAGGAAAGACTACGAAGCATCGCATGGCCATGCTTAGGAACATGGTTACGGATTTTCTGCGCCTGGGTAGGATAAGGACCACGGATTCCAAGGCGAAAGAGCTCAGGAGCTTTGCAGAACGGTTGATTACCAACGCCAAGGCTGGAACCCTCCATGCGAGAAGAAGGGCCGCCATGGTGTTAAGGGATAAGGAAGTGGTGAGAAAGCTGTTCGCGGAGATAGCCCCGCATTTCAAAGACCGCCCGGGCGGCTACACCAGGATAACGAAGCTCGGCTATAGAGTGGGGGATAATGCTCCAATCTCTCTAATAGAGCTCGTCGAAGAGGACTATAAGCCGAAGTCCCAGAAGAAGAAGAGGACAAAGAAAGCAAAGGTGAAATCCACCGATGCCGAGGCCGCGGCGAAGGGGGAGAGGGGAGAGGTCGAGGCAAAGAGCCCCAAAAAGGAGGCGGCCAAGGATCTTGGGCTGATGAATGCGGAAGAGGGCGTTACCCCCGAAGCGACCCAGGGGGAGGGTGTCGTTGTGGAGTACGAGGCGAGCGCTAAGGCCCCCAATGAACCTGCACCACCTGCGGCCGCGGAAGACGACGCAACGACTAAGGATATAGAGCCTGCGAAAGCGGACAAAAGCGAGGCAAAGGCGCCCAAGAGTGCAGAGCCTGAGGCTGCCGCTGAGGCACAGAAGGCCGATTCCGAGGCCGGTGGTGAGCATGAGCCCGGTGCCGACGCTCCTCCATCCGAGGACGAATCTAACAAGAGCGAATAACCGCTCTTTATCGGTCTCGTTAGCTTCCTTACGGTTCCTATATAGATAACACAGCGGTGCGGAGATTGCTCTGGGCCGGCTTCCAATGCAGCACATTCCCGCAGTCTATAATAATGCCGCCTTATCGTGTTATGGCTCTCCTTAACCCATCTTGGGGTCATAGCGGGGGTAGTAGCAAATGGAGAAAATCGGACTCATTCTCGACGCTCAGAAGCTAGGCGATATAAAGGAAATCGCCATTTCGGCCGAGGATGCCGGCTTTCATTCCGTTTGGGCTACGGAGCTGTACAGAACCTCGTTTCAGCAGCTAGCCGCGGTGGTGGATAGTACGTCTGCAATCAAACTCGGCACGGCCGTAGCGCTCGCCTTCGTAAGAACACCCCTTAATACCGCGCTCACCACGCTCGACCTCGACGAGGCGTCGGAGGGGAGGCTGATACTGGGCCTCGGAAGCGGGGCGAAGAGGACAAACGAGCTGTGGCACGGGATACCCCACGGCAAGCCCGTTAAGCGCATCACCGAGTGTATTGAGCTCATACGGCTCATCATCGAGCGCTCCCACATGAACGACACACTCTCCTATGAGGGGGAGTACTATGACGTTACCCTCAAGGGGTATCGAAGGGCATTCCCGCCGCTGCGCCCGTCCGTTCCCATCTATCTTGCAGGCGTTGGGAGCGGTATGACGAGGGCCGCCGGAAGGGTTGCAGACGGCTATATCGGCCACGTCGTATGCACCCTCGGATACCTTCGCGAAGTGGTTGTTCCCAGCCTTAAGGCGGGCCTCGGCGATTCGGGGAAGGATCGCAGCGCTTTTACGGCCGCCTCCATAATAACGTGCGCTCCCTCACACGACACCAAGAGGGCGCGTGAGGCGGCGAGGAAAACCATAGCCTTCTACGCCACCGTCCGAACCTATGAGCCCCCTTTCAAGATGCACGGCTTCGAGAGGGAGTGCGCCCTGATAAGAGAGGCGTTCTTCGGCGGCGATGTGGAGGGGATGGCCTCTCTGGTGAGCGACGATATGGTAAGAGCTTTTGCGGTCGTGGGAACCCCCGACGAGTGCCGTAAGAGGATAGGGGACTATAGGGAGTTTCTCGACCTGCCCATACTGAGCGCCCCGCACTATTTCCTTGATTTTGAGGAGGTAAGGGACTATCAGAGGGCTATCTTGGAGACCTTCGGGGGCTGATGTGGGGGGGAGGGGTATATGGGCGTTTATTAGCACAACCCGGCCGCTTCTGGTTCTATCTATTACACCTTACACCACAAAAAACTGATAACCCTCTTAATCTCACTCTTTTTTGTCGGGGGCCTTTACGGCTAGGTAGAGTATTACGGCTCCAAAGGACATCTCCACCGACCTTGCCGGCGTAAGCCCGGCGTCCCTCAGCATTGCCTCAAATTCCCCTCTCTGGGGGAACCTCGGTATAGATTCTGCTAGGTAGCGGTACTCACGCCCCCTGTTGAAGATACGCCCGATGAGGGGGATTATGAAATTGAGATAGACCTTGTAGACCGGGGCTATTACCGGGGCCTTGGGCATGGCGAACTCAAGCACTCCGAGCCTTCCGCCGCTCTTTAGCACTCTCGACATCTCCTTTAGCGAGCCGGAGGGGTCTTCCGTGTTCCTTATGCCGAAGGCGATTGTGACAGCGTCGAATGTGCAGTCCTCGAAGGGCAGGCTTTCCGCCCGCCCCTCCACTAGCTCTACTCGGCCGGAATCGAGGTTCCGGCGGCGGAGCTTCGCCTTGGCGATAGTTAACATTTGCGCGCTTGGGTCGAGACCGACTACCCTCGCCTCGGGCAGGGCGTTCGCGACCTCAATGACGACGTCTGCGGTGCCGGTTGCTACGTCGAGCACTAGCCCTGCGTTACCAATCACCTTAGCGAGACGCCTTCGCCAGAGCCTGTCCGCTCCGAAGCTCAGCGTCTTGTTAAGCAGGTCGTAGTTATTTGCAACGTCGTCGAAGAGGTGTTTTGTCTTTGGCATTTATGGGTGGGTAGTCCTGAATGCTTCTATAAGCGATTTGGCGTAGGTTAAGTCCCCTGCGGTCATGATGTGAAAGCCCCCGAACTCTCCTGCGACCTCGTCCATGATACCGAGGCTGTGGTCAAACGAGAACTTCTTTATATCCTCATCGGCTAGGTTCTCTATCTTTTCGAGAAGGGATTTCGGCACGCTGACACCGGGCAGTCCTGTGGCGACTTTCATTGCCATTGCCCTACTCTTAAGGGGAAGGATTCCCAGAATTACCGGCTTGTTAATCCCGTCGATGAGACTTCTGAATTTGCGAATCATATCTATCGAGTATACCGGCTGAGTCAAGAGAAACCCGGCGCTCTCATCTATCTTCTCCTTTATACTCTTTAGTATCACGTCCGCAGGCCTCTGGGCGTTGGGGTTTATTACTGCGCCTGCAAGGAAGTCCGTCTCACCTTGTATTTCCCTTCCTGCGGCATCGAGGCCGATGTTTAGATTCTTTATCAATCTCAACAGCCCCAGCGTATCGACGTCGTAGACCTCCTTGCCGTCCGGGTAGTCCCCGATGCGGATTCTGTCGCCCTTTAGAAGAACGAGGTTTCTTATGCCGAGCGCGTGGGCGCCGAGCAGTTCGCTCTCTATCCCTAAGATATTTTTGTCCCTCGCGGTGACGTTGGCAATCACGTCTATCTCCAGCCTCTCCCTGAGGATATAGGCGAATATGATGGACGACATGTGGAGTCTTGCCATAGGGGTCGCCGTGACGTCTACGGCGTCCGCCACCCCCTTTAGCTTTTCCACCCTCCTTAGAACTGCCTCAATATCCGGCCCGCGGGGAGGGGTGACCTCCACTGTTATGACCGTTTTACCTGAACCCAAAAGCTCCTTGAAGTAATGCATGGTTATACATTGTCTCCGCCTTAAATCTCTTTGTCAAATAGCGCAACCGGGCGGAATCCTTGCTTTTAATAGAGTACGCAATTACTATATGTGCTGATGAAACTCTATGCGCTTATCATGGCGGGCGGTGAGGGCAAGAGGTTCTGGCCCGCGAGCCGGAAGGGGCGGCCAAAGCAGTTTCTTACCCTCTCCGGCGAAAAATCGATGATCAGGGAAACGGTCGAAAGGATTCTCCCTCTCATCCCAATAGAGCGGGTTTTTGTTGTAACCTTGGGTGCCTACGCCGATGAGACCCGCCGACACCTGCCCGAGCTGCCGGAGGCTAATCTCCTCTTGGAGCCTAGGGGGAGGAACACCGGCCCCTGCATAGTCTATGGGGCGCTTCGCATAAGCTCGCTCGACCCGGACGCCGTGTTGCTGGTGCTCCCCGCTGACCACGGCATCGGAGATGCGTCTGCGTTTGCCGACTCGTTGGCCGCTGGGGCAGAAGCGGCCCTCGGCTCGTATCTCTTGGATGAGGAACCGTTGATTACGTTCGGGATAACGCCGGCGAGGGCGGATACGGGGTATGGATACATCCGCGCGGGCGCGCTTCTCACAACCCTCGCGGGTCATGAGATTAGAAGGGTGGACGTGTTCGCTGAGAAACCCGACTATGAGACCGCTTGCCGCTTTGTGGATAGCGGTGGATATTACTGGAATAGTGGCATCTTCATGTGGAAGGCGGGCGCTATTCTCCGGGAATTCAAGCGCTTAAACGCGAAATGGGGGGAGCGCATAGAGGCGCTTCGGGCTGGGATTGAAGGCGCGGACACGGAGGGCGCAATAAGATTATTCTACTCCACGGTGGAGTCCGGCTCGGTCGATAAACTCGTGCTGGAAGGGTCACGGAACTCCGTGGTCATGCCCGTTGCCTATCCCTGGAGCGATTTGGGGAGCTGGGAGGCGCTCGATAGGTTTCTGCGCGCGGATAGCGGCGGGGGGGGCGAGGGGGATGAGAACATCTTTGTGGGTGGGGAGGGCGCAGCGGTGGATTCCGCCCGCTGTTTTGCTGCCTCTGATGGGAAATATATATCCCTCGTGGGTGTAAGTGACCTCGCGGTGGTTTGCTATGGGGACTCCGTATTGGTGGTTGATAAGAAGAGGTCTCAGGATGTTAAAAAGCTCATAGCGGAGGTCGAGGGGAAAAAGCCCGAGCTCCTCTAGCTCGGCGTTCGGTATGACCGCCCTTTGTTTTCCCGCCGTTTTCGCATTAAACTATTTTGTGCTCCATATTGCGGCGTCATACGGTGCGCCGCCGCTGGCGCGGCAGAGACTTGATAAAGTAGTTTAATATTCAAGTATAACTGCCTATAATATAGAGAGATTTTATTCGTTACAGGTTGCAGTTAACAGTGAATATAAAGAAGGGCACTCTCTTTGTGATTTCAGGGCCGTCGGGAAGCGGGAAAACCACCTTGATAAAGGGGTTGTTGGAGAGGGTTTGCGGCATCAGCTTTGGCGTATCTCTAACTACGCGCGAGCCGCGCCGGGGGGAGCGGGACGGCGTGGACTACAAATTTGTCTCCGAGAGCGAATTTAAGGAGATGATACGCAGGGGCTGTTTCGCCGAATGGGCGTGCGTCCACGGGTATTTCTACGGTACGCCCGCGAGCGAGATAGACCGGTGCTTGGACTCGGGACAAGATGTCTTGTTGGACATAGACGTTCAGGGCGCCGAGCTTATTCGTGAGAGATACGATAGGGGGGTGTATATATTCATCGTTCCTCCATCGGAAGAGGTTTTGGAGGGCAGGCTCAAGACGAGGCACGCCGACAGCGATAAGGACATTCAGACCAGGATGAGCGATTTCAAGCGGGAGATGGAAAAAAAGGGGCTCTATGATTATATTATTGTTAATGACTCCTTGGATACGGCTCTAGAGCGGTTGACGTCTGTTGTGCTTGCGGAAAGATCTAAATCTCCAATAGTTACCGGCGATGTCTAGGCTTCCTCAACTAAAGATAATATGCTCAGATTAAACGATATCATTGACAAGGTAAACGGGTATTTGCCTCTCAGTGAGGATGATGTAGAGACGCTGAATCGGGCCTATATCTACTCGGCGAAGGTACATTCCGGGCAAAAGCGAAGCTCAGGAGAGCCGTACCTCAGCCACCCCCTCGAGGTCGCCGGCATACTGTCCGATATGAAGCTCGGCGTTCCCACCATAGTAACCGGGCTTCTCCACGATACCGTTGAGGATACGCTTGCTACGCTCGATGATATCGAGTCACTTTTCGGTCCTGAGATAGCCACTCTCGTTGACGGGGTCACGAAGATAAGCAAGCTCCCTATGACATCGAAGGTCGCGGAGCAGGCCGATAACTTCAGGAAGCTCATTCTAGCCACTGCACGCGACATCAGGGTGGTGCTTGTAAAGCTCGCCGACAGGCTCCACAATATGCGCACGCTCGAGCATCTCTCGGAAGACCGAAGGAAGCGGATCGCCAGGGAGACCCTGGACATATATGCCCCGCTCGCCCATAGGCTCGGCATTTACTGGATGCGCACGGAGCTCGAGGACATCGCTTTTAAGTACACCAATCCCGATATTTACGACGAGCTCGTTGCCAAAATAGCCTCTAAGAAGAAAGAGTGGGATAAATACGTCAAGGAGACTACTCAGCTTATATCTTCAAAGTTGGCCGAGTTTGGTATCAAAGCGGAGATTACTGGACGTATCAAGCACATCTACAGCATTCATAACAAGATGATAAGCCAGGGCCTCGAATTCGACCAGGTGCACGACCTGATAGCCTTTAGGATTATCACCGCCTCGAGGAAGGAGTGCTACGAGGCGCTCGGTGCGGTTCACTCGTCTTGGGTGCCCGTACCGGGGAGGTTTAAGGACTACATAGCCCTGCCTAAGGGGAACGGGTATCAGTCGCTGCACACCTGCATGCTGGGCCCGTTGGGGGAGCGCATGGAGATTCAGATTAGGTCGAGGGGTATGCACGAGGTGGCGGAGTATGGGATTGCCGCGCACTGGAAATATAAGGAGGGTAAGGACGACCCTGGGGAAAGCGATCAGATCTACTCTGATCTCAGAAAGCTCCTCGAATGGAAGGACATTAAGGACCCGCGAGAGTTTCTCGACGCCATAAAGGGAGAGCTTCTCCCTGATAACAGGGTATACGTATTCACCCCTAAAGGGGATTTAAAGGAGCTTCCCAAGGGAGCCACGCCGCTTGATTTTGCCTACTCCGTCCACAGCGAGGTCGGCAATCATTGCACAAGGGCCGATGTGAACGGCAGGATAGTAACTCTCGATCACAGGTTGAGAAGCGGTGATATCGTGAAGATAACCACCTCGTCCGACAAGCATCCGGTCAGGGACTGGCTCAATTTCGTTGCGTCTTCAAGGGCTAAGACGCGGATACGCTCCTGGCTTAGGCAGGAGGAGAGGGAGCAATCCCTTGCAATCGGCAAAAGCATAGCGGATAAAAAGTTTAAACACCATGGCATCAATCTAGTCAAGATGTATAAGTCGGGCAAGCTCGCAAAGCAGTTTAAGAAGTGGAAATTGACCGACCTCGATGATCTGTACGCAGCAATCGGATTCGGAAAGGTTTCCGTAAACGAGATTGTAAATCAGCTGCTTCCAAAAGATGAGAGCGATAAAGCCCCCGCCCAGCCGTTAAAGGACAAGGCCGTGCGTGATACGGAGAGCCCAATCAAGTCCGGGGTTATGGTCAAGGGGTACGATAATATTCTGATAAGGCTCGCCAATTGTTGCTCGCCGCTTCCGGGCGAGGCGATTCACGGCTTTATAACCAGGGGCAAGGGCATAACGGTGCATAGGGAGAACTGTCCCGAGCTCCTTCGTGTTGACCCTGAGAGGAAAATTGAGATTGAATGGGACGAGAGCGTGCGCGCCGTGCGTACGGCGAGGATAACGGTCAGGTGTGCGGATACGCCGGGCATCTTGTCGGATATTTCCAACTCAATTGCCTCTTCGGACGTCAACATCTCCAAGGCCGAAATAAACTCTACAAATGACTCAAAGGCGCTGGGCACGTTTGATATTGCCGTCTCCGGCCTGAGTCAGCTGGAGGGCGTGATGAAGTCGATACGAAAGGTTAAGGGCGTAATATCGGTGGAAAGGGTAACAAGCGGTTAGACGTATTCGCACCGCTTATTTGCCCTTGGGTTAGGCTGTTCCGATGTCATTATTGCGATAACCTATTTACCCATATATACTCAGTTGAAATTATGGAAACTCCCCAGACCCAGAGTGCGGAGCTAGAGTCCCAAGCGCGCTCGCTGGTATCAAAAGTAAAAAAACAGCTCGGCGCCAACGGCAATAGGCTTAATCCTCGCGTGGCCGAGAGCATAAATTACAGCCTCAAGCGCACCGAGTCCGCTTTGAAGGACAAGGACTACCCCAAGCTCATAAGCGTGATGGACGACCTGGGCAGGGCGTATGAAAAGCACTTAAAAGGGTTTAAAAGCTCCCGCCTTTGGAGCAATGTCCAATCCTTTCTCATCGCCATCATACTCGCCCTGTTCATAAGAACGTTCGTCGTACAGCCCTTTAAAATTCCCACGGGCTCGATGATACCAACCCTCCTGGTGGGTGATAATCTGCTGGTAAATAAGTTTATCTATGGGACCAAACTCCCGTTTACGGACATAAAAATACTCCCTGGAATTAGGAAGATAGAGCGCGGGGACGTTATAGTGTTCGTATATCCAAACTACGAGAAGGACCCGTCTAAGAATGGCATCTACTACATTAAGAGGGTCGTGGGGTTGCCGGGGGACAGCATTGACATAGACGGCAGGAACCTCGTCATCAATGACCACACCATGCGCCTGGACTATCTCGGTGAGGAGCCACCTGATTCTATAGGGTCGATAATAGAGGCAGACGACCTGTATGTGGAGAATCTCTTTGGCAAAAAACATCTCGTCATGTTTAATAAGGGGCGTGAGTCAACGCAGAGGGGCAATAAGATTCCTGTGGACAAGGTGCCCAAGGGCTTTCTATTCGTGGAAGGGGATAATAGGGACAACAGCTTTGATAGCAGATTCTGGGGATTCGTACCGATTAAGAACGTCGTGGGCAAGGCCTTTATCATTCATTGGTCCTGGAACTCGGAGCGAAAGGGCATACTCGATATGGTGAGATGGAAGAGGATTGGGAGGCTTATCAAATAGCTTTTGGGCTTATTGGCGCGGTGCGCGGAACGCACACGGGTTTTTAGGAAGATAAGGTTGAACTTAAAATCGGCTTTTATGTTTATTGTGTTTGTAGCGATATTTTGGATCGGGTACAAGTCCGTACCGGTGCTGTACAAGGGTTTTGTCACTGTGCCGGGGGTGTGTCAGGAGGGCGTGGATATGTACAAAACGTACGGCCGGGAGTTCGTACTGAGAGACGTAGGCGAGAGGCTGGATACGCTGGGCATTCCTAAGGATAAACGGTCTGTGCGATTGGAGAGGGAAGAGTCGAGAGTGTACCTGACGATTTACTACAGCGATGTGATAGACCTATACGGCAAGTATCGCAGAGTGTTTTATTTTGATAAGACCTGTGAATCTGCCGTGTCCAGTCTTTTTTAGCGATGGCGGTTATGACAGGCAAGGTAGTCTCTGATTCCGAATCTATAAGGGAAGCGATTACGAGGATTACGCGCCAAATCCTCGACCGCAACTCCACGTGCCGGGACCTCAAGGTGATAGGTGTAAGGACCAGGGGGGTTCACTTAGCCGAGCGGATATCCGAGAGGATTGAGGAGATTGCGGGTTCGAGACCCGAACTTGGGGTGGTGGATATCACTCTCTACCGGGACGATGTGAGAAGAAAAAGCGAGTGGCCGAAGGTAAAGCGCACGGATATAAGTTTTAGCGTTGAGAACAAAAACGTGGTGCTGGTGGACGACGTCATTTATACCGGCAGATCCTCTCGCGCCGCCATGGAGACGGTGATGGATTATGGGAGGCCGAACTCCATTCAGCTTGCGGTTCTCGTGGACAGGGGTCATAGGGAGCTCCCTATACAGCCCGACTACGTGGGTTTTACACTTGATACGTATCCCGGACAAAGGGTAATGGTCCACCTCAAAGAGCTTGACGGCAAAGACGAGGTTTTGGTTGTTGAAGAGTAGGGCAGCTGGTGTTGCAAAGAAACCATATACTCGGACTTGAAGAGTTAACTCCTGAGGAGATCTCATTCATTCTTGACACCGCTGTCTCGATGAAGGAGGTTTCGACACGGGAGGTTAAGAAGGTACCTGCGCTTAAGGGCACCACCGTGGTAAACCTGTTTCTTGAGCCGAGCACCAGAACCCGCTCATCCTTCGAGCTGGCGGAGAAGAGATTAAGCGCCGACGTGCTCAACTTTTCCCAAAGTCAGAGCAGCATCGTAAAGGGGGAGAGCCTGCTTGACACGGCTAGGAACCTGGAGGCGATGGGTGCTACCATCATAGTGCTCCGCCATTCCATGTCAGGGGCGCCTTGGCTGCTCGCCAGGGAGCTTCATTCATCCATCATAAACGCGGGCGACGGCTCGCACGAACATCCCAGCCAAGGGCTACTCGATATTTTCACCGTAAGAGAGCTCAAGGGAGAGGTTCGGGGGCTCAATGTGCTGATTGTAGGGGATATTACCCACAGCAGGGTGGCGCGCTCCAATATCTGGGGCTTTCTTAAGCTTGGCGCGGAGGTTCGGGTCGCGGGCCCGCCCACCATGATACCGGCCGAGATAGAGGGGGCGGGCGTCAAGGTTTTTTACGATCTCGATGAGGCGATTAGGGGTGTGGACGTGGTGATGATGCTGAGGATACAGAGTGAGAGGCAGAAAAGCGGGCTCATACCGTCGATAAGGGAGTACTCCAGGTTCTACGGCCTTAACAAGGATAGGCTGAGGCTCGCCGGTGATGACGTCCTCGTGATGCACCCGGGCCCGATTAACAGAGGGGTCGAGCTCTCCTCGGAGGTCGCAGATGACGTGCACTCCGTGATACTCGACCAGGTGGCAAACGGGATAGCCGTGCGAATGGCGATGCTGTACGCGGTTGCCACGGGGGGGCTTCACTCGTGAGGATTCTCATTAAGGGTGGGATGATTATAGACCCATCCTCCGGGGTGGAGGGTGTGGGGGATTTGCTCATCGAGGATAGGAAAATAAGGGAATGTCCCGTCGACACCGGGCCGCTGGAGAATGATCCCGCAACGACGGTAATAAATGCCGAGGGGAGGGTTGTGGCCCCCGGCTTTATTGATCTGCACGCCAATCTGGGCGAGCCTGGTTTTGAGCATAAAGAGACCATTAGGACGGGGAGCCTGGCGGCGGCCGCGGGGGGCTTCACCACCGTGGTCTGCACGCCCGAGACCAATCCCGTAAACGATAACGCCTCTGTGACGGAGTACATACTGTTTAAGGCCAGGACAGAGGGCGTGGTCGATATACTGCCCCTGGGGGCGATAACGAAGGGTAACGATAGCGGCGTGCTGGCCGAGATAGGCGAGATGAGGGAGGCGGGCTGTGTGGGTATCACCGACAGCGCGAAGCCCATAATGGATTCGCGGGTGATGCGCCTTGCAATGGAGTACGCAAAGGCATTTGCGGTCACCGTGGTGGTTAACTGTGAGGACATCGCTCTTTCCGCGGGCGGTGTAATAAACGAGGGATATATATCCACCAAGCTCG
>Ga0114931_10001957_pt1 | contig 26239 bp, 21 predicted proteins | sample 2SBtaG_FD_89579 | JGI IMG/M metagenome (GOLD analysis project Ga0114931, IMG submission 89579) | Deep subsurface microbial communities from Kolumbo volcano to uncover new lineages of life (NeLLi) - 2SBTROV14_V59a metaG | ecosystem: Environmental > Aquatic > Marine > Volcanic | place: Kolumbo... | reverse complement strand
TGCTTGCGCACGATGGGATGACCGAATGAATTTTGTGGCGCTGTTGCTGGGCCTCGGTATCGAACGCCTGCTGACGAATCTTTTTCATCTGCGTGAGTTTCGCTGGCTCGATCCATGGATCGATCGACTGCAGAGCCGGCTTGCGCAGGCATCGTTGTCCACTTCGCTGATCGGCGTCGGGCTCTATGCCCTGATTGCAGTACTGCCGGTCGCAATCGTTACCGGGTTGTTCTCGGGTGAATTTTTTCAGATTCCGTATTTCCTGATTGCCGTGGCAGTGCTGTTATTCTCGCTCGGTCCGCGAGATCTGCTGACGGAAATACATGACTACTGCGCCGCCGTACGGAACGGAAACGAAGAGGAAATACTGCATATTATCCGAGAGTTGCGCGAAGGCGATGCGCCCCGGGACGAAGAGGCGCAGATTGCCACGGTTCGGCGCGCTGTTTTCATCCAGGCGAACAACCGGATCTTTGCCGTTGTATTCTGGTTTATCATATTCGGCCCTACGGGCGCCTGGCTATTTCGTGTCGTCGATCTGTTACGCCGCCGGCTGGCATTCGAATATTCGCGCGACGACCGGGCCGAACCCTCATCTGCATTTATCCATGCCGTGCGAATATTGCACGGGGCTCTCGCCTGGCCTTCGGCGCATCTGCTGATTCTCGGATATGCCCTCGCCGGCAGTTACGACGGCGGTCTGGCGGCCTGGCGTTCCTATGCGCATCAGCGCGCGCAGGCCTTTTTTGTTTGCACGAACGATCTGCTCGACCTGGTCGGCAACGGTGCTTCGTCGCAGGAACCGGTCCCGGAAGGCACGCCGACGGCCGTCGTGCGTGTCGGTGAGGCCATGAGCCTGGTCATGCGCACCCTGTGGCTGATCTGGGCGCCGGTCATTGCGTTGCTAACCTTGTCCGGCTGGCTCAGTTAGCAACGCAATGACCGGGATCCGGAAAGCGCCTGAAATATATTGGGTTATAGGAAGCCTGGTCTGCGGGTATATGGCTCGCTGAGATTCCGATGACTGTGTTCCGGCGACCATTATGGTTCCTGTTATCTGTGCTGCTGGTCGTGGCTTGCGAAGGTGACCGGTCACGGGTTGCGGCAGATACCAGTCATCCTCCGGCTGCCCGAATCATTACGCTGGCGCCCAACCTGACGGAGCTTGTTTTTTCTGCCGGCGCGGGCAGTCGACTGGTCGGTGTCGTCGAATACAGCGATTTCCCGCCCGCAGCGTTAAAACTGCCGCGCATAGGGGATGCCTTTCGTCTGGACCAGGAAGCCATAGCCGAACTCGATCCCGACCTGATTCTGGCCTGGAATTCAGGGACGCCTCGCGAGGTGATCGCCCGGCTCGACCGGCTCGGTTACCGGGTTGTGGCGCTCGACACGGGCACTTTCGACGGCGTGGCCGACAGCCTGCGATTGATCGGGCGGCTAGCCGGCACCGAAAAATCGGCTGTGGCCGCTGCAGACGCATTTGAAAATTCTCTTGACAGCATACGCGGGCAAATGGCCGGTCGTGCGCCGATCAGGGTGTTCTACCAGGTTTCAGCGCATCCGCTGTTCACGATTTCACGCCGGCATATTATTGGCGAAGCGATCGAGTTGTGCGGCGGGGTTAATGTATTTGACGAGCTGCCCGGGTTGAGTTCGCCGGTCTCGGTCGAAGCGGTCATAGATGCAGTACCCGAGGTCATCATAGCCGGGCGCTCTGCAGGTGAAGGTACGGCCGGGGCCGACTCGCTGGCCCTGTGGCGGGAGTGGACCAGTATTCCCGCCGTCCGGGAAGGTAATCTGTTCTTCGTCGATGCGGATGTTTTGCACCGGTCGAGTGTCAGGATACTGGATGGCGTGCGGGAGTTGTGCGGGAGGATCTCTGCGGCGCGGGAAAAGAGATCGGGATCATGATTTGCGGTTGCTGCAGTATCGTAAAGTTTACCCGCGTATTCAGGACGAACGATGCGAAAAAATAACCCTATGCCCCGCGTTTCGAATGATGCCACAACGGTTCGTCCCGCCCTGCCCGTCGATTCAGTACGCGCGCCACGACGAACAGCAGGTCCGACAGCCGGTTCAGGTATTTGAGCGAATTTTCATTGACGGACTCGCTCCCGGCCAGTTGCCATGCACGACGTTCGGCGCGCCGACAGATCGTGCGCGCCAGGTGACATGCAGCTGCCTCGGGTGTGCCGCCCGGAAGAATAAAGTCCTTGAGCGGCGGAAGGTCGGCATTTAACTCGTCGAGCATGGTCTCGAGTGCCCGGACCTGCTCGTCCGTCATGACCTCGGTGCCGGGCAGGCACAGCTCGCCGCCCAGGTCGAAGAGCCGGCTCTGGATGCCGGTCAGGCAATTGACGATATCAGTCTGCAAATGTTCGCCTGCCAGTATCAGGCCGATTGCGCTGTTCAGTTCGTCGACTACCCCGTATGTATCGACGCGCAGGCAGTCCTTGGGAACCCGTCGTCCGTCACCCAGCCCGGTGGTGCCCTCATCACCCGTGCGCGTATAGATTTTCGAAAGCCGGTTGCCCATTCGCCAATAGTACCCCAGCAGCAGCCGGTAACGGGACCCGGCCCGCTATTTCGGGAAGCTGACCCGTGCACCGATAAATCCACCAATTCCGGGCGTTGCGAAACCGTATACGTTCTCATAGGTTTTATCGAAAAGGTTCTCCACGCGGGCAATAATTTTGACGCGGTCGGTGATTGCGAGGCTGCCGCCCAGATTGACCAGTGTGTAGGCGTCGAGAGAAACAGTCTGTGAGGGCGCAGGAAACGGCGGAAAAAAAATGTCGGTCTGTTCTCCGCTATAGGACAGGTTTGCATTGATTTGCGCCCGGTCGAGGAAGTCATAGTTTACGTTCAGCGCCGCCATGTGCCGGGGCCGGCGTATTTCGCGCTGTTGTTGCCCGGTGGCCGAGTCGGGCTGAGTGGCATCCGTATAGGTATAGCTTGCCGTGGCGCTCAAACCGGTAATTATCTGTGCCCTTATCCCGGTTTCCAGGCCCTTGCTGTGACTCGTGTGGTCCCGGTTGATTGCCGTGAACATGCCGAACGTGCCCAGCGACGGGTCAAAAAAGAAACCGTCGATTTCATCCTCGAGCCGACTATGAAAGTATGTCACATCGGCGACAACCCGGTTGTTTATGAAGCGTTGTTCGTAGCCGATATCGAATCCTGTGGATTTTTCCGGTTTCAGCTCCGGATTGCCCCGGAACTGGTCCGCAAAGAAGCCGAAACGTTCCGTGAATGTAGGGGCCTTCTGTCCGGTACCAAAACTGGCATGTAACCGGGAATTGAATGTGTCGAAGCGATAAGCTGCCGTCGTTCGCCATGTCGTTATGTTGTCGAATGCGCTGTTGATGTCATGGCGAAGGCCAAGGCTGAAAGACAGGGCGCCGAAGCCGGTTGCGCGGTACTCGCCGACCAGGCCCGTGTTGTTCATGTCCTGGTTCTGGTTCGGATCGCCGAACAGGGAAGCGAGACCGCGCTGTTTGAATTTGTCCCGCTCATAATCGACCGCGAATGTGATTTCCTGGCTGGATTGGTCGGTTGGTCCGGCTGTGAAACTCAATGTGCTTTGATAGTAAGCGCCATATTTGTCGGCGCCGGTTTTGGTGCCCCGGATACCGTCGCTGAAGTTTATATTGCTGGTCGTCATGCCGGTCAGACGCAGCGATTGATGCCAGAAATCCTTGAACATCACCAGCTTGCCGCCGATCCCGAACACTGACTGGGTGGTATTGGATTTGCGGTCGGTATCGGCGGGCAGCCCCGTCGAAAAGTCGATGGCGTCGAATTGTTTCGTGGCCCCGACATGCCGGATTGAGGCATCCATTCGGAAGTTCTGCGTGACGTCTATATCTCCGCGCAGGTTTGCCGTCAGGTTCTCGTAACCGTCATTCTCCGTGCCGGTGCGGGAAATATTCGTGCCGTCGGAGTCCAGGTAGGAGGCGGTCAGGTCGATACCGGAATTTGTGCCGCGCGTGCCGACGTGCAGGCCGCTGTTAAATGTGCTGAAGGCGCCGCTCTCGATGAATGCGTCGCTGCTCAGGCGCTCTGTCGAACGACGGGTCGTAATATCGATGACGCCGGCCAGCGCATCGCTGCCCCAGAGCGCGCTCTGCGGTCCGCGAACGACTTCGATCCGTTCGATGTCGTTCGCGGTCAGGTGAGCGAAGGCAAAGGCGTCATCGGCGGCCGGATCATTGACTTCTATGCCGTCGATGCGGACCAGGACATGATTGGCTTCGGCACCGCGAATTCTGATTGCCGTTTTCGCGCCCACGTTGCCGGATCGGCTGACGGCCAGACCGGGTACGTCCTGCAGCAAGTCGGCAACAAAAATAGTTTGACGTTCTTCGATAATCTGCCGGTTGACGGTCGACACGGCGCTGCCGGCTTCGAGTCGCGGGATCGGGGTGCGACTGGCCGATACGATGATATTGTCTTTCGGCGCGGGTTCGCCCGAAACGCTGTGCATGACGATGAGGCCTGCTGCCAGGATGGTCAATCGGGTCAAATGATTCATTGTGCTCCTCCGCTGCGCTACCCCGCGCAGTCCGGTGACGTTGATGTTCGGAGCGGAAAGGAGTCTCGATGCCGAATGATCAGTTCGAAAGATCAGCCGTACACCAGCGCCCACCGCACCGTCGTTGGTGTCACCAGGCCGGTCTCCGGACTTGCGAGTGGACTTGCGTCCGGACTGAATCACCTTCCCGCGTCATGCGCAGTGGCTCCGGGTTCCTGACGGCCCGTAGATTCAGTCTTTTCTCGATCACCGTTGCGGGGGCAGTGCCGGAATGGCCGGACCCTCGGACAATTCTGAAGGTCGCGGATCACCGGCTTCCCGTTATTCCGACCTGACGGTCGAAAGCACCTGGCAAGCCGCGACTTTATAAAGTCGCCCGCTATCGTGTCAAGCCGGACGGCTACAGTGTCGGCAGCAGAACTTGCTGGCCCGTGCGCGAAAACACGGCGAACGGTGTGCCGTATAAACGCTCAAGGCGGTCGGTTGTCAGCATGTCGGCGGTCGGTCCGATTTCCCATTCACCGTCGCCGAACAGCAGCAGGATCTGGCGGGCAAAGCGTGCCGCCATCGCCGGGTCGTGCAGGCTGGCGAGGACGGTCTTGCCATCGCCGGCGAGCGTCGAGAGCCTGTCCAGCACCTGCAGTTTATGCAGTGGATCGAGGTGATTCATCGGTTCGTCGAGCAACAGCATGTCTGGTTCCTGGACGAGCAGCGCGGCGATGGACAGACGTCGCCGCTCGCCGCCCGACAAAGTCGATGTCAGGCGTTCGGCCAGGTCGGCCAGATCCATGGCGGCCAGTGCGGCGATTGCAATGTCGCGATCACCGGTTGATTCCCATTGCCAGAAATCCAGATGCGGATGACGTCCCATCATTGCGGCTTCGAGTACGGTCATGGGAAAGGCGTCGCTGTGAGTCTGCAGCAGCAGGCCGAGGCGCCGGGCAATGAGGCGGCGATCCAGTGTCTTGATATCATCGCCATGCAGCAGGACGCGGCCTGTATCGAAGTTGCGGATACCGGCCAGCGTATGCAGTGTGAGCGTTTTGCCGACGCCGTTCGGGCCGAGGATACAGAGGAACGCGCCCGGCCCGGCCGTCAGGTTGAGATTCCGGACCAGGATACGTCCGTTGACGCTGACCGTCAGATCTTCGCAGGCAAGGGTCATGAGTGTAGCGAGGCTTGCATGACGACGTATTGTACGGACAAAAAAAACCCCGCGTGGGAGGCGGGGTATGGGTTATTGTTGTTGTCGCGTGTTCGGTTCTTACTTCATCGGCAAGGCTGTGCTGGTTTTCTTATTGTATTTATTCCGCTCTTTCTACTTCTAATTATGGTTATTTTTCTTCTTGTACCGCATCTTCTGGCTTCGATGTCTGGTTACAGATGTCGAATACGCATCGCCTGTAAAAACCTTTTTTTGTGCGCGTCGAATATATTGCAAGAGACGTGCCAGAACTGATAAACGACTTTATAAACAGAAAGTTATTTTTCCTTGCTGCTGTTATTTCCGTGGTGGGCACTACAAAGTGTAAGAATTTCCGACAGTTGTTTGGGCTCGTTTTCTGGTGTCTGGCCTGAATAAATCAGGTTAACTGCACGAACTGACAGGAAATTTTTAATCGATATCCTGCTACCGCTGGGTCACGGCACGCTACCGGGGGGCAATCTCCCGTTCTCCTTTCGGGAGCGAACGTGCGTTAATGCGCTTTAGTTCGATGCAGACTTGTAAAGTTTTCCAACGCTCTGGCCCCTGAGTCCGGATGTGGTCAGATCCTTGCGGGAATAATACCGGCCGTTGACGATGGCGCCCGCAACGTTCAGTGCTGCTTCGATGTTCGCCAGAGGGTCACCGTCGACGATCACCAGATCTGCCAGTCGGCCGACGCGAATCAGGCCCAGTGACTCACCCTTGCCGAGTGCCCGGGCTGCATCGAGGCCGGCCATTTTCAGGACCTGGAACGGCTGTATGCTGTTCGCCGCCAGCCGGCGCATCTCGGCGTGCAGCCCGAGACCCTGGGGTGTCAATGGCGCTTCGCTGCCGAGAAGAATGCTGCCGCCCGCGCCAAGTATCCGGTTGGGATCGAGTCCGGGTACATCTGCTTGCCTGGTCCGGTTCTCGCGCCAGACGGACCGGAAATGCCGGCGCTCGGTTGCAGTAAATAACGCACGAAACTGCCAGGCGGAGCCGAGGCGCTCGATGCGCCGGGCTTTCGAACCGGAACCGGAGGCCGCCGTAAAACGTGACGGTATCGAGACCCCGGCACTTGCCGCTGCGAACAAAAAGTCGCTCCACAGGGCCGGGTTCGATTCCACTTTGTTAGTGGGCAACAGTTCGTCCGCGCCAAACATCGTCCCGGGTGTCGGCGTCGTCGCTATGATGGCCAGCCCTTGCGCGTGGGCCCGCTCGATCACATCGGTCAGCCGCTGACCGCCAGGATCGGGACACAGTTCGATCGCAACGATGTTCAGTGCCGCGGCCTGCTCCATGACTCGATCGAGCAACGCTTTGTCAGGCCGGCCCGATACGCCGTGGCAGGGGCGAACCGTCATCATGAGCCGGGGCCCGATACGACGCCCGCTGTTCCAGCTTTCGAGCCGTTCCGTGGCGCGGTCGAGGTCGGTGACGGTCTGGCGAATCGTCGTAACGCCGGCTGCCAGCCATTTGCGACCGGTGCGTTCCTCATTGACAGCCTCCTGCCTCGTCGCCAGGTCGATCAGGCCGGGAATGACGGTCAGTGCGCCTGCATCGACGATCGGCGTATCCGGCTCGGCATCAGACCACGGGCGTATTGCGACGATCAGGTTGCCTTCGATGACGATTTCCTGGCGTGCCAGATAGCCCGGCCCGATGCCGTCAAAAATTCTGCCTGCGCGCACGATGTAACGTTCTCCCGCGCTGGCCGGCCGCCAGCTGAGCGGCAACGATGACTGGCGGTCGTTGACCCGCAGGTTGCGACCAGATTCCGGCCCGGCCGCAATGGTCCATGCGCCTTCTGCGAACCGGGGTTTGCCGGGGACGAGGGAAGTGGCGGGCAGGGCCTGCGTGCGAAGGCTCCGGGTGTCAGTCAGCTGCAGCCGGTAGCCGTGTCCGGGATCGGCGATCGCATAGGCGATTGATTTGCCATCCGGGCTCCAGGCAAGGGGGCCGACGGCCTGTGTGCCGTGGGTCAGGCGCCGAATGTCCAAAGAGGCGTGGTCCATGATCCATACCTGCCGATTACCGCTGCGGTCCGAGATGAAGGCCAGTCGCTGTCCGTCCGGCGAGAAAGCCGGTTGCGAATCGACGTATGCATCGTTGGTCAACTGGCGAACCAGTTTGAGCTTGCCTTCGTCCGTCTGCCCGAACTCCCACAGGTCGCCGAGTGCGGCAGCGATATGGCGGTCTGCCCGTTCCGATTGTCCGTCAGACCCGCGCACGGGCCGGTTATCGAGGTTCCGGATCGATGCATCGCGCGTCGAACGGATATCCCGGTGGATTTCGATCATGACGCTGAAAGGGATATCGTCGAATACCGGCAGGCCCAGTGTGCGACGGCGGATTTTGCCGTCGGCCGCATACAGGAAGTTTTTGTGATCGAGCCAGTGAACAGGGCGCGGCGACACTTCTTCGTGATGCGAAATGGGCTTGGTAATCGGCGGCGACGACAGAATCAGCATGCGCAGCTGGCTCGATTGACTGCCCAGGCGCGTGTAGGTCAGCAGTCCGCCGTCCGGCCGCCATGCCGGGGCAACGATGCGTTCTTTTTCCTGCAGTACGCGTTGCGGCATCTCACCCGGCAGCAGGATATACAGTGTGGACCCGCTCGCCGATTCCATGACATAGGCCAGGCGCGTGCCGTCATCATTCCAGGCCGGGTCACGGGCATTGCCGGCTGTGAAAGTGAGCTGGCGCAGGATCAGGCTGTCTATATCGACTTCCCAGATTTCGAAATCGCCGCCGCGATTCGATGACATGGCAAGACGGGAATGGGGTGGCCCGCCCGGCCGCCAGGCCGGCGCGAGATGATCGTACGGCCCGAACGTAATCTGGCGGGTCTGCCCGCTGTCGACATCGGTGACGAAGATCTGGCGATGGCCCGACTGCAAAGCCTCGTAGGCAACGAGGCGTCCGTCGCGGGAAAAAGCCGGACGCTGATGCCACAGGCCTGATTTTGTCAGTAAGGCTGCCGGTTTGTTCCGGTCCTTTTGCAGCCAGATCTGGCCGGCCAGATCGAATGCGATGCGCGTGGAGTCCGCCGGTGCCGTCACCGTCATATTCGCGCCCTGTGTCAGCGTGATCGACGTTTCGGCTTGTGCGCGACCCGCCGTGATCAGCAGGCTGCCGGCAATGACGGTGGCGAAAAAAGCCGCCATATACGTGCGCAATCCATGCCGCGCTTTGGCGGTCATCACACGCTGGACCAAGTTCCGCCCGACCGTCGGGGATCGGCGGCGACGGCAAAACCGGATTCCGGGGACCAGGAAGCGGCGCCGACGCCGCCGAAATACATCGACAATCTGTCGAAAACCCGGACCGGCATCGTTGCCGCGTCGACGGGCATGCCCGGTTCGCAGGCGGCGGCCGGCCGATTGTCGTTGAACTCGACATGCGTTCGCGGGTGGGCGATCGCTTCGTCCAGTGGCATGCCCAGATGGATGTGATTGATCAGTACCTGCAGTATGGCGGTCGTAATGCGGCTCGCACCGGGAGAACCGATCGACAGCACCGTGCCGCTTTCGCTGTGGGCGACAGTCGGCGCCATGTTGGACGGCAGGCGTGTGCCCGGCGGTCCGATGTCGAGCCCGCGTTTGTTTAACTCGAGTTCGCCGAGGCAATTGTTGAGCCAGATGCCGGTGTCCGGCGGCATGTCACCGGCGCCATAACCCGACGACACAGTCAGTGAACAGGCCAGGCCGGTGGCATCGACCGCCGATGCGTGGCATGTCGATCCCGATTCGAGCACCGTGGCCGGTGCATGCCGTGCTGCCAGATCGAGCAGATGCCGGGCATCGTCTTCGATGCTGTCACTGAGGTCCAGGCGTGCCGTGCGGTAGCTGAGCGCCGCGTGCTGTATGTCGAGCAGATATTGAAATGACGCATCGTCCCAGCGTTTCATGTGGCGCCGGCTCATCATCTTCAGCATGGCGGCCAGTACGACGCCACCGACAGCCGGCAGAGGGTTGGTGGCGATCGTCCAGTGTTCTTTGCCGGACGATGTGCCGTCGATTTGCAGGCTCGGCCGGCTGATAATCTCGTAGTCATGCATATCGGCCTGATTCAGTCGCCCGCCGGCTTTGCGAATGTAGCGCGTAATGGCCTGACCCAGTTCGCCGGTATAAAACTCTTCGGCTCCGTGCGCGGCAATCCGTTCAAGCGAGTCGGCCAGGTGCGGCACATGGATTGTTTCGCCGGGCCGGCGGAGTGTATCGCTGTCGTCATGGAGCGCCCGGTAGCCGTCGGCAGAACGCCCGAATATCGGTTTTCCGGAATAGACGAGGTAATCGTAACTTGCCTGCGGCAGCGGGAAACCGTGCCGCACGGTCTCTATTGCCGGTACAAACAGCTCTTTCCACGGCAAAACGCCGAACTGCCGCGATCCCGTGCCGAATAGCGCCACCCCGCCGGGTATGCCGACCGAATCGGGACCGATCGTGGTCGTGATGCCGCCGCCGTATTCGAGGCGCACGTCGGTCGAATTGCGCTGCGCCTTGTCCAGGGGCGGACCGCTGCCCGGTGCGGCCACATAGCCGTCCAGCGTGACGGGTGTGTGGCCGGGCTGCCAGATTGTCATGTAACCGCCGCAGGCCAGTGAACAGACACCGGGTTCGGTGTTGATCGAGACCAGCATGGCGGCTATGGCTGCATCGACTGCGTTGCCGCCAATCCGGGCCATGGATTCGCCGGCCGCCGCCGCCGGGCCGGAGGTCGCTGCTATTGCCAGTGGCGTGGTCATTGTGGCGGGTGATGGACCGCGCCGGTCAGAAGGTGATGACCGAGCGAATGCCGGCGCCCTTATGCATCAGGTCAAAGGCCCTGTTGATGTCTTCCAGCGGCATTGTATGTGTCACCATCTGATCGATCCTGATTTTGCCGGCCAGGTACCGGTCGACGTAACTGGGCAGTTCAGTGCGACCCTTGACGCCACCGAAAGCAGTGCCGCGCCAGACCCGCCCCGTAACGAGTTGAAACGGTCGCGTGCTGATTTCCTGACCCGCGCCGGCGACACCGACGATGGTCGACTCTCCCCATCCTTTGTGGCAGCACTCGAGCGCTGCGCGCATCAGGTCGACGTTACCGATGCATTCAAATGAATAGTCTACGCCTCCGTCGGTCAGCTCGACGATAACCTCCTGAATCGGCACATCGTAATCGTCCGGATTCACACACTGTGTTGCACCGAGTTGTCGTGCCATCTCGAACTTGTCCGGATTGATGTCGATCGCAATGATACGTCCGGCCTCGGCCATGACGGCGCCCTGTACCACGCTGAGTCCGATGCCGCCGAGTCCGAAGACGGCAACGCTGGAGCCGGCTTCGACCCGTGCCGTGTTCAGGACCGCGCCGATGCCGGTCGTGATGCCGCAGCCGAGCAGGCAGACTTTTTCCAGCGGCGCCTCGGCGCTGATTTTTGCCACGGCGATCTCCGGCAGGACCGTATACTCGGAAAAGGTCGACGTACCCATATAGTGAAGGATCTGTTGACCGTTCATCGAGAAGCGGCTGGTGCCATCGGGCATCAGGCCCTGCCCCTGCGTGATACGGATCGCCTGGCACAGGTTCGTCTTGCCGGAAGTACAGAAACTGCACGTGCCGCATTCGGGTGTGTACAGCGGAATGACATGGTCTCCGGGTTTCAGTCCGGTCACGCCGTCACCGGTTTCCTCGACGATGCCGCCGCCTTCGTGGCCGAGAATTGACGGGAACAGGCCTTCCGGATCCGCCCCTGACAGCGTGAACGCATCGGTGTGACAAACGCCGGTCGCCACGAGTCGCACCAGCACCTCACCGGCCTTCGGTCCTTCGACATCGATTTCCTCGACGGTTAGAGGCTGACCGGCAGTCCATGCAACGGCAGCACGAGATTTCATTGGCAGGTTACTCCTGAAATAATCCAGGGTAGGGATTGTAGGCGTTGCCGCCGCTTGCGGAAACCGGCGCGACTCTGTGCAAGAATGGCGATATCGCACAGGAATCCGATTGACCGATCACCATGGATCTCGAAGAACTCAGAAATAATCTTTCAGCACTGGACAGGCAGATCCTTGAACTCGTGGCGCAGCGCCAGGCCATGGTCACACGCATCGGCGAGGTCAAACGTCAAAGCGGTCAGGCGACGCGCAATTTCAATCGCGAAAAACAAGTGCTCGACATGGCCCGGGCACAGGCTGTCGAGCTGGGGATTCCACCCGGTCTGGCCGAAGAACTGATGGAGTTGCTGATTCGCTCGTCGTTGACGAAACAGGAACGCGCCCGGGTTCGCGCCGACGGATACGGACAAGGTCGCCGGGCGCTGGTGATCGGCGGTGGCGGACAAATGGGTCTGTGGTTTGTCGACTTTCTGGATTCGCAAGGCTTCGACGTGACAGTTGCCGATCCCGTCAATCAGGCGGACGGTTTCAAGCAGGTCGACGACTGGAGCAAGACGGATGATCATTTCAACGTGACGGTCATTGCCGCACCGATCGGTGTATCCGCCGGCATCATCGAGGAGATGGCGGCAACCGGGCGTTCGGGCCTGATTTTCGATATTGGTTCGTTGAAGTCGCCGCTCGAGGCGGGATTGCGCAAAATGGCCGAACAGGGTCTGAACGTGACATCGATACACCCGATGTTCGGTCCGGATACGGAATTGCTGTCCGGGCGTCACGTCCTGTTTCTCGAGGTTGGCGCCCCCCGGGCCACGCAGCAGGCGCGACAGTTATTTGCGGCGACGATGGCGCGGCAGATAGAAATGGACATCGGCGAGCATGACCGGCTCATCGCATATGTGCTGGGCCTGTCGCATGCGCTGAATATCGCTTTTTTCACCTCCCTGGCCGAAAGTGGCGAAAATCTGCCGCGACTTGCCGACCTGTCCAGTACGACGTTTGATGCCCAGCTCAAGGTGGCGGAGAAGGTCGGCGCGGAGAGTCCGCAGCTGTACTTCGAGATTCAGCGCCTGAATCCTCACGGGCTCGCACCGCTACATGAACTGGCCGGTGCCGTGCAGAGGATTATTGATCTGGTCGAGGCCGGGGATGAGACGGCGTTTGTCGAATTGATGGAGCGTGGCCGGGATTATATTGCGCGACGGGGGTAATTTGGGTGGGAAAGCCCCAATAATCACCCACCCCGGACACCAATACCAGGAACGCGGCTCAACACTGGATCGTCGCCAACAGCATCCTGTTTCAATCCTCAGCCGTCGCCGTGCGCGTCAGCAGGAACAGGAACAGCGGTACGCCGATCACGGCCGTGATGGCGCCGACCGGCAGCTGGCGTGGTGCGATGATGCTTCGGGCGGCGAGATCGGCGATGACGAGCAGGATGCCGCCGGCCAGTGCCGCGCCTGGAATCAGGGTGCGGTGATCCGAACCACTGACGAGGCGGATCAGATGCGGCACGACCAGCCCGATAAACCCGACCGTACCGGCGGTCGTCACCGCGATCGCGGTCAGCAGGGCGCTGAGCAGATACACCGTGGCACGGACAGGTTGAACCCGCAGGCCGAACAGCGCGGCCTGTGCATCACCGACCGACAGGACGTTCAGTGAACGCGCCAGCGCAAGTCCCGCGGCCGTGGCCAGCGTCGCGATGATCAATACCGGCCAGGGATGGCCGGCGAAGGAGAAATCGCCCATCAGCCAGAACAAAATACCGCGCAGGTTCGTTTCCGGGGCCGTGGAGAGTATCAGGCTGATTACAGCGCCCCAGCCCGCTGCGATGACCACGCCGGTCAACAGCAGGCGCCCGGGCGACCCGTTTGCATGATACCGGGCGATGACGAAAACCAGCAGCGTACTGGCGAGAGCCCCGCCAAAGGCAGCGATGTCTGCAACAAAGCTCACCGCACCGGCGAGCATCGCAGTCAGGGCCGCTACGGCTGCGCCGCCGGAGGTGCCAAGGATATACGGATCGGCAAGCGGGTTGCGCAGCAATACCTGCATCAGCACGCCGGCCAGCGCCAGTGAAGCGCCGGTGCCGAATGCGGCCAGCGCCCGCGGTAATCGCAATCCGAGCAGAATATCGCGGGCACCGGGTTCGCCTTGCCCGAGTATCAAATCGATGACATCCATGGGCCCGACGCTGCCGCTGCCGATGGCGACGGCCAGTGCCAGGGCAGCAATGGCGCCTGCCACGAGGAGCGTCAACAGGCGGCTTGCAGCGATTCGTCGATGGTTCCGGATCATGTTAATTGGCAATACGGCAGATCATCAGGCGCCGATTCTACTTGTCCGTGACAGCACAAACACGAATGTGGAAAAATACCCGGGGTTAAAGGGGACAGCCGGATGGATGATATCGACGCAGACGGTTACCGGGCGAATGTCGGGATCGTGCTTTCCAACAAGGACGGATCGGTATTGCTGGGAGGTCGCAAGGGGCAGAAGGGCTGGCAGTTTCCGCAGGGCGGCATTCATGTACGCGAAGACGTAAAAGTGGCGATGTATCGTGAGTTGCATGAGGAAATCGGGCTCGAAGCGAACGATGTCGAGATTCTCGGCCAGACGAGCACGTGGATAAGCTACGATCTGCCAAAGAAATATATTCGTCGTAACGCACACCCGCTGTGTATCGGGCAGAAGCAGCGCTGGTTCTTGTTGCGCCTGATCAGCGGGGAGCAGCACGTGCGTCTGGATGCAAGCGGATTGCCTGAATTTGACCGCTGGCGCTGGGTTGATTTCTGGCAACCGGTCAAGGAAGTGATTTACTTCAAGCGCAAGGTTTACGTGCAGGCATTGCACGAACTGGGTCCCGTGCTGTTCCCTGACGGCCTGCCGCCACGACCGGACTGGTGGTCAGAGGAATGGGACTGAAGGATATCGAGTGGATAAAATACGCAAGACCAGGTTGCCGCCACCACACGGTATTCGCAATAACCGAATATTCGTCATCGGCGGGATCGTATGCGGACTGATCGTCGTCTGGGTTGCATACGAATTCGGCCTGATTCGGGCCGGTTACAACGGCTTCGAAGCCCGCAAACGCTATGCCGGGCTTGAAGCCCGGCTCGACGAGATACGCGGACAGAATGAAGAACTGCACCGCAAACTCGCACTGCTGGAAACCGGTAAAAAAATCGACCGGGAGGCGTACCGCCAGGTCGAGCAGCAACTGGTCGCCTTGCAGGACAAGATACTCGCGCAACGCGAAGATCTCGCATTTTACCGGGGGATCGTGGCGGATCAGGAGACCGGATTGCGGGTTCAGGATCTTGAATTGCAGGCCGGCGACGATGCATCGTCATTCAGCCTGCGGCTGGTCGTGGCTCAGGCAATGCGGGCTACGCAGCGTATTTCCGGATCCGTTGACTTGCAGGTGGAGGGAACCCGGGACGGCAAACCGCTGGCGCTCGGGCTGGCGGATCTCGGCGTTGCTGCCGAACAGAGAAAGGCAATGGCGGGCTTTTCGTTCAGGTATTTTCAAAACCTCGAGGCAGACATCGTGCTGCCCGATGGATTCGTACCGACCCGGGTTATCGTAAAACTCACGCCCAAAGATCACCGGACCAAATCGCTCAAAAAGGCCTTCGATTGGGTGGTCAGGGACGGATAGCGGCCTTTTTTGTCAGTTGGCCCGGTATCACTGTGACATATTGGGGTTTTTTACGCACTGTAGCCGGTTACACTGCCGGCTGGGTCCGGGTGTGCATGCGGAGTGGTTCAGAGGAGAACGCTCATGTTTGGAAAGAAAAAACGCGTTAGCGGAACGATCAATACGCTGATCGGTGAAGGGACGAGAGTCAAGGGCGATGTCCGGTTCGAAGGCGGTTGTCACATAGACGGCGTTGTCGACGGCAGCGTGATCGCCGAACGCGATGCCGACGCTTTTCTGAGCCTGAGTGAACAGGGGCTCGTGGACGGTAACGTTCGGGTTCCGCGGGTCGAACTGAACGGCAAGGTGCAGGGCGATGTATTTGCCAGCGAACTTCTGCAACTTGGTGCCACGGCCAAGATTAACGGCAACCTGCATTATGAGTTGCTGGAAATGGCCGCCGGCGCGGAAATCAACGGCAAACTGATTCACGAGAGTGCGGAGGTTCCGGGGCCAGGCGTGCCGCGGCCATCGGCTGCCAAAACCCCCGATGCGGAAGCGGAGCCGGTGAAGTAGTCGTGGCTGATGGCGGGGTGCCACGATGAGCCGGTATTACCCCAATTCACAATATCTGGCCGAAACCGATTGGCTGTTCGCGCATATCGATGATGAGGATCTGCGCATCATTGATGCGCGTTTCCACATGCGTGCCCGTGAGGACGGGACGCTGGAGCGGGTTTCGGGTCATGCCGATTATCTGGCGGGGCACATTCCAGGGGCACAGTTCGTGGATCTCCACGCCGGTCTGACTCATCCCGTTGACCCCACCAGCATTACCGGCCCGGAGGCTTTTGCGGCTCTGATGAGCAGCCTGGGCATCGGACCGCACAAGACGGTGGTGGTTTACGATGATCGTGGCGGCATCTGGGCGGCAAGGCTGTGGTGGGCTTTACGTTATTACGGCCATGACCGTGTCAAAATACTCAATGGCGGGCTGGGTAGCTGGAAGACCGCAGGTTACGGGCTGCAGAAAAAAGTCGTCGCCTGTCCACCGGCCCGGTTTGTTGCCTCAGTTCGTCCGGATTTGCGTGTCACCAGGCAGGAGGTGCTGGCGGCTATTGATGCGCCTGATACCTGCATCATCGACGCTTTGCCGGAACCCTTTTACCTCGGTCAGGCGGGTATCTCCCCTCGGCATCGCAAGGGTCACGTGCCCGGGGCGTATAATTTGCCCGCCGAGAGCCATCTTGACCCGCAGAGCTTGCGGATGAAATCACCGGAAGCCTTGCGCAAATTGTGGCAACACCTGGATATCGTCCCGGACCGGTCCGTCATCACTTATTGTGGCGGCGGTATTTTTGCTTCATTTGTGCTCTTTGTATCAGCATTGATGGGGCATGAAAAAGTGGCTCTGTACGATGCGTCATGGATGGAATGGGGCGCCGATGAGAACTTGCCGGTAGAAACAGGCCGCCGCGTACCGCAGCAATCGATACCGGCAGGAGATAAAAATGGCGCGCGTGAAGCTGATTGATCCGGAACAGGCCACAGGCCGTACCAGGGAAGTCTTTGAGCGGGTAAAAAGCTACTATCAAATGGTCCCGGGCCTGCAAAAGGGTTTGGCCTATCTGCCTGAAACCACGGATGCCCTGTGGACGCTCAGCCTGGCGACGGCGGGCGAAGGGTCTATCGGCGAAGAGCTGAAACGGGTTTTCTTTGCTGTCACCGCCCATGAAGTGGAGTGTGAATACTGCACGGCAGCGCACATGCTGGCTTTACTTGGCAAGGAATAGTCGCAGGAAGAATGTGTTGCGGTGATTTCTGGCCAGCCTTCATCGCGCTTGACGGACGAGGAAAATACCGCCGTCGATTTTGCTCGCCGCGTGGCGCGCAACCCTGCGAGTGTCACCGGCGAAATGACAGATAAAGTGCGTGCCGCCGGCTGGACGGATGCACAAATCGTCGAGATCGTCGCAGCCGTTGCCCTGATACGTTATACGAGTACAGTTGCCAGTGCCCTTGATGTGCCGCTGGAGCCAGCGATGGAAGGTGTTGGTGTGAGCTGTGGCGTACCGGTGTCGAAGTAGTGAGAAAGAACGGGGTGTCTTTAAGGTTTGTTTTTACCCGGTACAGGTTCCGAATCGTTTCACAGAACGTTTTCCCCGGCATATTGCCCTGATTTTTCTTCTGATCGGGATGATGGCGTTTCTTCGTGCCGACGTGTACGGTGACGGCTGATCCGAATTGATGTAACGCTGCCTTGCGATTTTTTCGAACCCAGTCCAAAGAACCCGAGATCCTGGCAGCCGTAGATCTGGGTTCGAACAGTTTTCATATGGTGGTTGCCCGGCTCTCGCACGGTCAGCCCAAGGTGATTGATCGCCTGCGTGAGATGGTTCGTCTTGCCGGCGGGCTGGATGGCGATGGCAAGCTTGATCCTGACAGACAGGAAATCGCCCTTGCGTGCCTGGCACGATTTGGCGAGCGGCTGCGAGACATCAAGGCCGATTCGGTTCGCGTTGTCGGCACGAATACTTTACGCCTCGTTGGGCAGGATTCGGAGTTCGTGCGCCGGGCCGGTATTGCGATAGGCCATCCGGTCGAGATCATTTCCGGCATCGAAGAAGCCCGCCTGATTTATCAGGGCGTATTTTACAGCTCCCCGCTGGTGCAGGGCCGGCAAATCGTCATCGATATCGGCGGCGGCAGCACCGAAATCATTCTCGGCAAGGGCGCCGATGCCGATGCGATGGAAAGCCTGAGTCTGGGTTGTGTAAGCCTGAGTCAGCGCGCGTTTCCTGCCGGCAAGCTGTCCAAACGCCGTTTCAAAAAAGCGAGATTGTATGCGAGCCTGGAACTTGAATCGGTGCGCGAGTTTTTCCGTCGCAGCGAACCGGAGCGCGTCAGCGGCGCCTCGGGTACGATCCGCGCGGCGCATGCCGTACTCAATGAACTGGCCGGCGAGCCGACCCTGATCACCGTAGCCGGTCTGCAGGCACTGATCGATCGAATGATTGATGCCGGTACGATCGACAAGATTCGCCTGCCCGGTTTATCGTCGCAGCGTGCACCGGTATTTGCCGGCGGCGTGGCAATTTTGATCGAGATCATGTCGAGCCTGGGCCTTGAGCAGATGAATATTGCAGACGGCGCATTGCGAGAAGGGCTGATCTACGACATGGTGGGGCGCTTGACCAATGAAGACGCGCGCGATCGGACCGTGCGGTCCATGGAAGGTCGTTTTAATATCGATGTGCGCCAGGCCGATCGTGTGGAAAAAACGGCACTGCTGCTGTTTCAGCAGGTATTTTCCGATTGGTCCCTGGATGCAAGGATTGACGCACAGATGCTCATGTGGGCGGCGCGTCTGCACGAGGTCGGGCTGCACATTGCGCACTCGTCTTACCATCGTCATGGCGCTTACCTGCTGGAGAATGCCGATATGCCGGGGTTCTCGACCGTTGAGCAGCGAATTCTGGCGCGGCTGGTCGGCGAGCATCGCGGGCGTCTGGATCGCCAGGCTTTCGCGGCAATCCCCGATAACCGCGTGAAACCTACGCGCCAGTTAACGCTGTTGTTGCGTCTGGCGGTGCTGCTGAATCGCAGCCGCACGCATGCACCGTTACTGACAATCCGTTGCGGCAGCAGCTTTCGCAGGTTTTCGGTGGCTTTGTCGGGTGAGGGGCGTGCCGGTAACCCGCTGACCCGGGCCGATCTCGAGAGAGAACAGGGGTATCTGGATGCTGCCGGAATAAAAATGAAGCTCGTTGAAGCTTCGGCGATAGAGTGAATCCGGCGACCGGGCCTGGTTGAGTAATCAGATACCCAGAGAGGGAGATTTGAGGCTGTCGGTGAGCGCAGCGAGCAGTTGCATTTGTGCCGCAACGGGATCTTCATCGACATCGGGATGCGCCCTGACATATTTGCCGTCGCTCTGTAGTTCCCAGGCCTGGATGTTATCGCTGAGGTAACCGTCAAGCTCGGCGATCAGCCTGCGTTTGATGTCGTTGTTCTCGATCGGAAACGCGATCTCGATTCGCCGGAAGAAATTACGGTCCATCCAGTCTGCGCTGGCGCAAAATACCTGTTCTGCGCCGTTGGCATAGAAATAATAGACTCTCGAATGTTCGAGAAACCGGCCGACGATCGAACGTACCCGGATGTTATCCGAGACGCCGGGAATACCCGGTCGCAGACAGCATATCCCGCGCACAATCAGGTCGACGAATACACCCGCGCACGATGCGCGGTACAGGGCCTTGATGACCTCCGGTTCCACGAGTGCATTGAGCTTGGCAATAATATGCCCGGCCCCGCCTGTTTTGACATTTTCGATCTCGGTCTCGATGTGTTCGAGAACTTTTTCATGCAGGCCGAACGGTGCTTCATAGATTTTCTTCAATGGCGGTGTCTGCATCATGCTGGTTAGCTGCATGAACACTTCGTGCACGTCGATGCCGAGCTCCTCGTCGGCACTGAACAGGCCGTAGTCCGTATAGACTCTGGCTGTGCCGGGATGATAATTGCCGGTGCCCAGGTGTACATATCGGCGCAGGCGGCCCTGTTCGCGACGCACGATCAGCGTCATCTTGCAGTGGGTTTTGAAACCGACCACTCCGTATACGACATGTGCGCCTGCCGCCTGCAGGCGATTTGCAAGCTGGATATTGGCTGCTTCGTCGAAACGTGCGCGCAATTCGATGCTGACAGTCACTTCCTTGCCCGCTTCGGCGGCCGTAACCAGTGAATTGATGACGGGAGAGTTTGCGCCGGCACGATAAAGGGTCATCTTGATTGCCAGTACGTCCGGGTCGACGGCTGCCTGGTTGATCAGTTCGAGAACCGGCATGAATGACTCGTACGGATGATGCAGCAAAATCTCGCCGCCTGCGATGGTGTCGAAAATATGTTCGGTACTGCTGAATACGGGCGGCAGGCTGGGTGTAAACGGCGTGTCTTTCAGATCGTCTCTCTGGACCAGATCGTAGACAGCCAGCAGACGATTGAGATTTACCGGGCCGTTGACCCGGTAAAGGTCCTGCTCGCCCAGCCCGAACATGCGCAGCAGGTAACTCATCAGTTCGTCCGGGCAATCATGCGCCACCTCCAGGCGCACGGCCGCGCCGTAACGCGTTGCCATCAGCTCTCCTTCGATGGCACGTTTCAGGTCGTCAATTTCTTCCGGATCAACATACAGATCACTGTTGCGTGTGACGCGAAACTGATAGCAGCCGGTAATTTCCATGCCGCGAAACAGCTCGTCGACGAAGGAATGTATGATCGCCGAGAGGAAAACGAAATCATGTTCACCGGTATCCTCCAGTTCTGCGGGCAGCCGGATCAGTCGCGGCAGTGAGCGTGGCGCCTGGACGATAGCTTTTGTGCAGGGTCGGCCGAAGGCGTGCATACCCTTGAGACCAATGATGAAATTCAGGCTCTTGTTCAGAATTTTCGGAAACGGCCGGCCTGGATCGAGGGAAATAGGGCTCAGTACCGGTGCGATTTGCGTAAAAAAATGTTTTCTGAGCCATTCACGCTGTCGATTCGTCCAGCGGTGCCGGCGGATAAATCGCAGGCCCTGAATCTCCAGTTCCGGAAGAATCTCGTCGTTGAGTAACCCGTATTGTTCGGTAACGATTTCGTGTACCCGAAGACTGATCTGCTGTAGTACAAGATGCGGGCTCAGCAGGTCCGGCCCGGTTGGCGATGCGCCTGATTCGAGACGCTGTTGCAGTCCGCTGACGCGAATCTCGAAGAATTCATCCAGATTTGTCGATACGATACACAGGAATTTCAGGCGCTCGAGAATCGGTATCGATTCATCGCGGGCCTGGGCCAGTACACGGTTGCTGAACTCAAGCGCGCTCAGTTCGCGATTGATGAAATAGTCGGGTAGTGTCAGGTTCGGTGTGTCCACTGCCGTGGCCTTCTTGATGGGACCATTCAATATAGCAGTGTAGTGATTGCAAACGTTGCCGGAGTGCGCATTTTGCATAATGTGTGGATGTGATGCGAATGGGGTCGGACCAGCGCATACCCGTGAAATGTCTGAAAAAGTTTGCCCCATGGCTACCCTGAGCGAAACTAATCCGCCCTTTTGATGGCAAAAAATGACACCTTTTGAAAGTGTGTGGGATGGATTCGTTACTGAGATCGAGCCACGTTAATTCAGCGTTTTTTAGCCTCAAAGAGCTGAATTAGGGGCTGAATAAATGAATATTATCAGTGTTAACCTATGAAAAACAATTAGTTACGCTGGTCCGACCCCGGGAGGGAGATAAATGCCGCCGAGGCTGATGCTGGCTGCAGCGCCGGTGACTGACGGCAGATTGGAGGCAAGACCATGCAAACGCTGGCGGGCCAGCCAGGCGAATGCTGCAGACTCGACCCACTGCGGGCCGATGCCCCAGTCTGCCGTCGTTCGGATTCTGCAGTTCGGTAGCATCCGGCGTAGCCGTGACATCAAATCGCGGTTTGCCGCGCCGCCTCCACAGACAGCAACCTGGCGCAGCGCCGGCAGCGCAGACACGGCGTTGGCAATTTGCAGCGCGGTTAATTCGCTTAACGTCGATTGCACGTCCTGCGGCGTGGGCGGTTCAGGCAGATTGTCGAGTGATCGCTGCAGCCACGGCAAGTTGAAGTATTCCGGCCCGGTGCTCTTCGGCGGCGGTCTGGAAAAATAGTCATCATCGACCAGCGCGCCGAGTAATTTGCCGTTTACGCATCCGCCTGCTGCCCAAGTGCCCGCTCGGTCATATGGCTGGTCGCGATGCGTCGCGATCCATCGGTTCAGAAGCGTGTTCCCCGGCCCGGTATCGAATCCGGTTGTGCGTCCGCTGGCATGCAGAATCGTGATGTTCGCGATTCCGCCGATGTTAACGACGGCCCGGTCTTCATTTTCACAGCCGAAGACCCACCGATGGAAGGCCGGCACCAGCGGCGCGCCCTGGCCACCGAGCGCGAGGTCGGCATTGCGAAAATCCGCAACGACCGGGATGCCTGTTTCAACGGCAATCGTACCGGGGTCGCCAAGTTGCATCGAAAATGGCGCTCGATCATCCGGGGCGTGCCGGATCGTTTGACCATGACTGCCGATAGCTGTAATGGACAGTGGAGGGAGGTCGGCGGCGCCAAGCAGGGCGAGTGCCGTGTTTGCAAATTCGCGCCCGACTTCATGGTGCAGGCTGCCAATCGCATTGAGGGTGACTTGGTCCGGGCGCATGGCGATCTGCTGCAGCCGTTGCAGCAAATTGTCCGGCCACGGCCCGGAATGTGTCTGCGCAATGGAGCAGGTGGTGCCGTTAAATTCCACCAGTGCGGCGTCGATGCCGTCCATGCTCGTGCCGGACATGAGTCCGATGTACCGTTCTTTTGTCATGTGCCGAATGGTTGCCCCGGGGTTGCCGGCTTTCGGCACTGGATTTACGGCGTACCGGCCGCGACGAGGGTACGTTCGTTATCGAGTTGTTGCAGTAGCGGGCCGGCCACTTTTTTGAACGCGGCCATGTACGCAGCGTCGATCGGCCGGGCATCCGGCAATTTGACCGTGCGTGGATTCATGTGCACGCCGTTGATCCTGTATTCATAGTGCAGGTGCGGACCGGTGGCCAACCCGGTCATGCCGACATACCCGATGACATCGCCCTGTCGCACCTGGCTGCCGACGCGGGCTTTGGCAAACCGGGACATGTGTCCGTACAGCGTCGTGATGTTGCCGCCGTGCTGGATAATGATGGCGTTGCCATAACCGCCTTTACGGCCGCGAAAAATGATTTTGCCATCACCGGCCGCCTTGATTGGCGTGCCGGCCGGCGCCGCGTAATCGACGCCTTGATGAGCGCGAATCGTATTGAGCTTCGGGTGACGGCGCCGCGGGTTGAAATTCGAGCTGATACGCGAGAATGACAGCGGCGCCCGGACAAAGGCCTTGCGAACGCTGCGGCCTTCCGGCGTGTAGTAGTCGACGTGGCCCGATGCATCCTTGAAGCGAATCGCGCGATAGTGCTTGCCGCGGTTGACAAACTCGGCCGCCAGGATGTCGCCTTCGGCCACGCGTTTGCCGTCCTGCCAGTACTCTTCGTAGACCAGCGAGAATTCATCGCCCTGGCGGATGTCGAGTACAAAATCGACGTCCCAGGCGAAGATACCGGCCAGATTCATGATCATCCGGTCCGAAATCCCGGCATCGGCAGCGGCCAGGAACAGAGAACTCTTGATCGTGCCGCTGGCATGCGCCGGCTGGGCCTCGAGTTCGTGTTCGATCATTCGGGCCGAGAACTTGTCTCCCTCGCGCTCGATGCTCAGGACTTCGCTGAGGCTGACCTGCCGGTCCAGTTGCAGGATTTTGCCGTCGGCGGATTCGCGGACCTGTATTTCATCGCCGGGTTTGACAAGGCGCAGGTGTTTGCGCGCCAGATCGAGCGCCATGATCTTGGCCAGATCCGAGCGGCTCAGGCCATGACGCTTGAACAGGCGATCGAGGCTGTCCGAATGGTGGACTGTCAGGGTCAGAATCTTTCCGGGTGGTTCGGGTACGGGTTCCGGCCCGGTGTCGGGCAGGTTGCCCGGCGTTATCCGGGCATTGGCCGAAGTCGTGGCCGGCTCGATGGCTGGTATATCGATCGTTGCAGACCCGGCCTGTGTTGCGGGGGGATCGAGGCTGGCGGGGTCGGTCGGGGCCTTCGGCAAAATAAATGCAACACAGATCAGCGGCACACCCGCACCGGCGATAAACCAGGGCGTGCGGCGAATCGGTCGCCGCCCATTCAGATTCAAAGATTTATAGTCTTGCGTGAAACGGTGTGGTGTTCCCACAGCAGTCTCCGTGAATTCCGCCGACCGGCCCACCCCCATGGTCGCCGGACTGGTTGGAATTATGAGCAATCTCAGGTGTCTAGGTCAACATAAGTATCCGTATTCTGAATATTTTTCACAATTCGGTTCGCCGGGTTGAGACACAGGTCGCATTTCCTGGCCGTCTGGATTGCCCACGGGTTTGCCGGTGCTGACGAAGGCCGTGTTTTGATGCCAAAAACAGTCCGTTTTGCCCCCGGATGGTTTATCCTTCGCGCCCACACGCGGCAGAACCGACAGGTACGATGGACATGGACCGGGTTGCGGACCAAATGACGGAAATCAGGCGCGGCGCTGAAGAGATTCTCGTCGAGGCCGAACTTATCGAGCGCCTGGAGCAGGGGCGCCCGTTGCGGATCAAGGCCGGGTTCGACCCGACCGCGCCGGATCTGCACCTCGGTCATACTGTGCTGATCAACAAGCTGCGCCAGTTTCAGGAGCTCGGTCACGAAGTCATTTTCCTGATCGGCGACTTCACCGGCCTGATCGGCGATCCGTCTGGTCGCAATGTGACCCGGCCGGCGCTGACCGAAGCGCAGGTGGCCGAGAACGCAGCCACCTACAAGGCACAGATTTTCAAGATCCTCGATCCGGACAGGACGCGAATTGCATTCAATTCCGAATGGATGGGCCCGTTTTCTGCTGCAGACCTGATCAAACTCGCGGCCTGCCATACCGTTGCCCGCATGCTGGAGCGCGATGATTTTCGCAAGCGCATCGAAGCGGGCAAATCTATCGGGATACACGAGTTTATTTACCCGCTTGTCCAGGGCTACGATTCGGTGGCACTTGAGGCGGATGTCGAGCTGGGCGGCACGGACCAGAAATTTAACCTACTGGTCGGGCGTCAGCTGCAGCAGGCTTATGGTCAGCCTCCGCAGGTGGTTCTGACGATGCCGTTGCTCGAGGGACTCGATGGCATCAACAAGATGTCGAAATCCCTGAATAATTATATCGGCATCACGGATGCGCCCGACGATATGTTCGGCAAGCTGATGTCGGTGTCCGACGAGCTGATGTGGCGTTATTTCGACCTGCTCAGTTTCAGCTCTACCAGCCAGATTGATGCGTTGCGGCAGCAGGTTACCGACGGTGCAAACCCGCGGGACATCAAGTTCGAGCTTGCGCTCGAACTGGTCGGGCGGTTCCATGGCCAGGCGGCCGCTGCCGCGGCGCAGGATTCGTTTATCAAGCGGTTCAAGAAAAACGAGATACCGGATAATATACAAGAGCTCACGATGCAGGCGCCGGAAGGCCGGATCGGCATCGCAAACCTGTTGCGTCAGGCCGGGTTGGTCGCCAGCAATGGCGAGGCTTTCCGGATGATCCGGCAGGGTGCCGTGCGCATCGATGGCGAGCGTGTCGAGGATCGGGCACTTGAAATTCCGGCCGGTACGACCCATGTCTATCAGGTGGGTAAGCGTAAATTTGCGAGAGTCGGGCTGGTGGAGTGAAATTAAATTTCAAATAAAGAGATTTTTTTTCATCTACCCCTTGCTCGAATCAAAACTCTCCGTATAATCGATCGTCTGCCCGCCATATGGTGGGCGCTTTAGTCTCGCTCTTTAACAATTCGGAAAATAAGTAATTTGTGTGGGCGCTCGCGTCACCGCGATGAGGCTTTTTCTGCGGATTTTCCTGTAGACAGTTTCATTTGTGGGGCCTTTGTAAGGATGACGCGAGTGACCAAGAATACTTGTTAATTTTCTTTAGCAGTAATTTTGGGATCTCGCTTTTTAGCTCAATAGCATTGAACTGAAGAGTTTGATCCTGGCTCAGATTGAACGCTGGCGGCATGCCTAACACATGCAAGTCGAACGGAAACGATGGAAGCTTGCTTCCAGGCGTCGAGTGGCGGACGGGTGAGTAATGCTTGGGAATCTACCCAGTAGTGGGGGACAACTTCCGGAAACGGGAGCTAATACCGCATACGTCCTACGGGAGAAAGTGGGGGATCTTCGGACCTCACGCTATTGGATGAGCCCAAGTCGGATTAGCTTGTTGGTGGGGTAAAGGCCTACCAAGGCGACGATCCGTAGCTGGTCTGAGAGGACGATCAGCCACACTGGGACTGAGACACGGCCCAGACTCCTACGGGAGGCAGCAGTGGGGAATATTGGACAATGGGCGCAAGCCTG
>Ga0114931_10001956_pt1 | contig 26242 bp, 23 predicted proteins | sample 2SBtaG_FD_89579 | JGI IMG/M metagenome (GOLD analysis project Ga0114931, IMG submission 89579) | Deep subsurface microbial communities from Kolumbo volcano to uncover new lineages of life (NeLLi) - 2SBTROV14_V59a metaG | ecosystem: Environmental > Aquatic > Marine > Volcanic | place: Kolumbo... | reverse complement strand
TTTTTTGAAGTCGGAATTCCAAAACAATTTATGCCCGATCAAGCGGACAGACTAAGTTATTATACGGCGTTGTTTTCGGTAGTTAGAGTAGATGAAATTTTGGAAATAAAAGAAGAACTTACGGATAAATTCGGGAATCTTCCTCAAGAAGTGGAACGATTGATTAAAATAGCTGTGCTTAGATTTTATGCTTCATTTGCAATGTTTGAAAAAATTATAATTCAAAAAGAGCGTATCGTTTTGGTCTTTCCGAAACCGGAGAAAGAAGATTTTTATGAAAATAAATTTACCAAAATTTTACAGTGGGTTTTAAGTGATTATTCAAAAGAATTACATTTTGTGCAGAAGAATGATGTTATGAAGTTGGAACGAAAACACAAAATTAATTCAATTGATGAAATCTTAAATTATTTAACAGGCTTTTGTAAAAAAACGGCAAAGTTGATTGAGCCGGAAAATAAAAATGTATAATTTGGCAAAATTGTGATTTAGATCGGCGACATTTAGTATTTTTATTATTATATTTTACTACTAACATACATTAATATAAAGAGGGTGGAATTGAAAAAATTCATGGTGTTATTTTTGATTGTTTTAATCGGCATTCAATTTATTGATGCAAAAAAAACAAATCCGCCTGTTACTGATGAGGTTCACGCTCCGCCTGTTGTACTGAAAATACTTAAAAAATCGTGTTATGACTGTCATTCCAATAGAACCAATTGGCCTTTATATGCTTATATTGCTCCGATATCTTGGTATGTTGTCGGTCATGTAAATGAGGGAAGGGGAAAGTTAAATTTCACCGAATGGGATAAAATTTCGCATGCAAACCGGATAAAAATAAAAAGAAAAATACTAAAGGAAATTTCCGAAGGCGATATGCCCGTACAGAGTTATATGTATATGCACCCGCAAGCCGAAGTAACTTTGGACGAACAAAAAATAATACAAAAATGGGCTACCGGAAAGTAACCCATTTTTATTTGTTCAAATCTAATTCATACCGTGTTCGTGGAAAAATTCCGTATAATGCTGATCTGTTCCTTTTATATGCCCTTGTAACCACTTTTTTAAAAAGCTCATTATTTCCATGGATAAAAGTGCATTTCCGCTTGCATATTCACTTTGAAATTTTGAGACCGTATCCACAAAATCCTTATGCTCTTTTTTATGAGCATCTGTATCAGAATAGCCGAATTGATCAAAATATTTTTCCTCATAACCAAAGTGATAAACCGTGTAATTTGCAAGTTCTTTAATAACATCTTCAATTACATATTTTGCTTTACCAACTTTCATTGCATCAAAAAGATCGTTAATTAAATCAAAAAGTCTTTTGTGCTGCTTGTCAATTTCTGCTACACCAACACTATAACTGTCATCCCATGTTAATAATGCCATATTAATCTCCTTAAGTTTAATAAAAATTTTAGCTGTGAAGTAATAATCGGTAGTTGCTTAAAAATGTTTAGTAAATTAATCTATTTTAACTCCATTAAGCTCAGGAATAATATCTAAATCGGCATATCCTCTTCCGGTCCGGTCTCAATTTGCTGTGGTTGAGAATCGGAGTAAATCAAATCCAAATTTTCAAAGCGTGCATATTCTTTTATAAAGTTTAATTTAGCAGAACCTATGGGACCATTACGAGCTTTCCCGACAATTATTTCCGCTATTCCTTCTGTTGCATTCCCATCTTGATCTTGCATTATGCCATACGCTTCAGGTCTATAAAGAAAAATAACAACGTCTGCATCCTGCTCAATTGAACCTGACTCTCGAAGATGTGAAAGCATCGGTCGTTTCGTATTTGATTGTTCAACAGCTCTGTTTAACTGCGATAATGCAATAACAGGAATGTTCAGTTCTTTTGCCAATGCTTTTAATGAACGGGAAATGTTTGATATTTCACGTTCCCTGCTCTCAACTCTTCCGGATGAAACCATCAATTGTAAATAATCGATAATAACCAGTTTAATTCCATGTTCAGCCTTTAATCTTCGACACTTCGCTCGAATTTGCAGAACGGTTTGCGTGGCAGTGTCATCAATATATATTTTTGCATTACTAAGTTTGTGAGCAGTTTTACTAATCCTGGAACCTTCCGAAGCTTTGAATTTTCCGGTTCTGATACTGTGTGCATTTATTCTCGCTTCAGCGGAAATAAGTCTTGTAACCAACTGAATAGTTGACATTTCCAAACTGAAGACTGCCACAGGCATATCATATTGAACAGCAACATTCCTTGCCGCCGAAAGTGCAAAAGCGGTTTTTCCCATTGAAGGACGTGCAGCAATGATAATTAAATCGGATGGCTGAAATCCGCCGAGCAATTCATCTAAATCCGTAAAACCTGATGGTACTGCAAACTGGGAAATATTCTGAGAGTGGATCGCTTCAATATGTTCAATGGCTTCCTTAACTGCTTTGCCCATTGTTTTATACGATTCTTTTAGTCCTTGTTCCGTAATTTCAAAAACTTTTTTTTCGGCGTCATCCAAGATATCAAAAACATCATTCTGCCCGAGATATGCGGAATTGGCAATCTGTATTGATGTTCGTATCAGTTCACGCAAAATCCATTTTTCCATTACAATACGTGAATGGTAGTCAACATTTGCAGCGGAAGAAATTTGCTGTGAAAGCTCACTTAAATAAGCAGCACCGCCTGCAATTTCGGCTTTCGATGTTTTTCGTAGTTCTTCATAAACAGTAACAACATCAATCGGTTCGTTGCTGTTGAACAAAGAAATCATAGCTTCAAAAATAGCTTGATGTTTTGAGCTGTAAAAATAATTCGGGCGTAATACCTCCATTGCTTTTGGAACAGAGGTCGGTTCAATTAGCATTGCACCGATTACTTCCCTTTCTATTTCTACAGCTTCGGGTGGTTTTGTTGCCGCTTTACGTAAGTCATCAATTGTAATTTCTTTGTTAGTCTTTTTCTTTGTCATATTTAAATAATATATTTATTAATTTTTAAATTTTAAGCTATCGTATAATTTTTTAAACTGCTGTACATCTTCCCAAGTTCCGCGTTTCCAATGCGGATTCCGCAATAATGCAGCCGGATGATAAGTTACCATAGTTTTAACACCTTTTAATTCGTAAACATTACCCCGCATTTTTGTTAAACTTGTTTTTAGTTTTAACAAACCGTTTGCTGCAACCAAGCCAAGCAATAAAATTACTTTAGGCTGAATTAGTTCTATCTGCTTGTAGAGATACGGCATACATAATTCCATCTCCGAAGGCAAAGGATTTCGGTTTGAAGGCGGACGGCATTTTAAAATATTTGCAATATAAATTTCTTCTCTTGTAAGTTGAATAGCTTTCAAGATATCGTTTAGCAATTTACCTGCGCGGCCAACAAACGGAACTCCTTGTTTGTCCTCTTCAGCTCCCGGAGCTTCTCCGATTATCATTATATCTGCATTCGGATTTCCATCCCCAAATACGAATTTATTTCGTGAAGCACCAAGTGAACATTTTTCACAATTATGAATTAGTGTTTCTAATTCAACAATACTTTTGGATTTTTGAAACGGGTCTTCCGACAAACTTACCTCAATTTTATTCGGTTTTTCGGTTTTAATTTTATCAACTAGAACCGGTGTTGATATCTCCGTTTTGGCGGCATTTTTTTTTACCGAAATATTTTCTTTGGTAAAAAGTTCGTCACCGAAAATTTCTTTTTGTGTCTCTAATATTTTAATAATTTCTTTCTTAATGTCGGTTTTCTATATTTATAAAAAATAAATTTCTCATTGTAATTTAATGCAACTTTTTAAAAATAAAAATATTCTTCTATTAAATTTAAATAAGAATTTTAGTTTTAGTTCTGAAATTAATTGTGTAACAAAATAATTGGGAAGTAATTAAAACAAAAAAGCTGCTTTTTCAAGCAGCTCAAAAATTGTAATTTCTATATTTCGCCCTCTTCTTTATATCGATAGGTCAACTCACCATCCAATAACTGCTTAAGTGCAATTAAATGCGGTTTCGGTCTGTTCTCCATTTCAATTGATATTTTTGCTAATTCGGAATTATCTCTCCCTTCAATTTCATCTTCCAAGCCGGGTGCTAACGAACCAACTAATGTATTATATTCAAGACGATTTTCATCATTTATTCTTCTTGCTTTACGGCCAATAACAACAACGGCTTCATAAAGATTAGCTGCAACTTTGTCAAATTCCCTTAAATCAATTGGACTAATATTATTCATAATTACATTCCTTATATTTCTTTTTGTATAATTTCTTTAACTTTTTCAATAGCGTTTTCCAAACGATCATTTACAACAGCATAATCGAATTTATCTGCAAAACTCAATTCCATCTTTGCCCTTTCAACACGCTTCTTCAAATCTTCATCTGTTTCCGTATTTCTTTTTACCAAACGCTTTTTAAGTTCTTCGATGCTCGGAGGTACAATAAAAATCAAAACCGAATTCGGATAATTTTGCTTAATCTGAATTGCTCCCTTAACATCAACTTCAAGAACAACAGAATTTCCTTTTTCTATATTTTGTTCAACAACCTTTTTTAAAGTGCCGTAATAATAATCATAAAATCTTTGCCATTCAATAAAATTATCTACTTCTATTTCTTTTAAAAATTCTTTTTCCGAAATAAAGTGATAATGCACTCCATTAATTTTGTCCTTACGTTTTTTTCGCGTTGTTGCCGAAACGGAAAATATCAGATTAGGATATTCTTTTAAAATCATTTTTACAATCGTTGATTTTCCCGAACCGCTCGGTGCCGAAAATACGAATAATTTCCCCTTTTTTTTTGCCAACGTTTACTCGATATTTTGAATTTGTTCTCTGATTTTTTCCAATTCCTCTTTTATAAAAATTCCATAATGTGATATTTCAGTAGAAATTGTTTTGCTATTGATTGTATTAGCTTCGCGATTCATTTCTTGAGAAATAAAATTCAATTTTCTTCCGGCTTCTTCCGATTGCTCAAGTGTGTTCAAAAACATTTTAATATGGCTCTCCAATCGTACACACTCTTCGGTAATATCATATTTTTCAGCAAGCATTGCCAGTTCAAAATGCAATCGCTCGGCATTATCGGATAAATTTTCAAATAGTTGTTTAGCACGATTTTCTATTTTTTCGAAATAAATATTTACAGAAGGGCGACTTGCAGAACTGATTTTAACAACAGTATCCTGAATATTTTTTATACGCATTCGCAAATCTTTGGTTAACTCAGCGCCTTCTTTCATTCGCATGTTTTTGAAATTTTCAAGTGCAATCCGAATTGATTTTTCTACCAAGTTAAATTCATTTTCAATATCCAAAATAGAATCTGTCAAAAACATATTTTGAAATAATAAAATATTATCCAAAGAAATATTATCGCTGCTTTTTGTTGATTCTTTAACTTCCGTCAAAATCTCCATTACGGCATTAAGTCCGTTTTTATCAACAAACATGGGGTTGCCGTTTAAGCGCTCTCTTCTAAAAAAGACGGAAACCGAAACTTTTCCACGGCTAATATTTTTTTTTATTACATCCCGTATTAAAAATTCTTTTTCGGATAAACTTCGTGGAATTTTAAGACTCAATTCTAAAAAGCGACTGTTAAAACTTTTAATTTCGGTTTCAATAATCAGATTTCCCGAAGAAACAACACCTTTTCCAAAACCGGTCATACTTGAAATCATAATACACCTATATAAAAAAATATTAATTATAAAGTTACGGATTTTATGGGTATGAATCGACCAAAAATTTTTCAAACAAAGCGTAAAACTAAAATGCTTCACCAATTCCAATATGAATTTGAAGCGTTCCGTCCTTAAATAATTTTTTTTTCGTTATTGGCCTTCTGTCATTCGGATCATAAATTCTAAAACCGAAATCTAATCTTATCGGAGCAAATGAGCTGTAATATCTTAAACCAAAACCAGCAGCGACTGCAATATTACTCCATTGAATATCATTAAAATCATCCCAAACATTTCCATAATCGATAAAAAATGCAGTGCCGAATTTACCGGTAATTCTATTTCTTGTTTCAAAGGAACCTTCCAAAATTAAAAATCCACCCGGCGTAGCTCTTTGAAGGAATAACTGTTCCAACTCGGAAATAGTTAAATTTTCAGGGATTGCACCGGAAGAAATTCCTAACTCGCGAGAACCCCAACCGCGTATTGAGTTACTACCGCCGGCATTAAAACGTTGTGTAATTGATATGTTATTCTTATTTCCGACATAGGCGTGCATATATCCAAATTTTAATTTGATACCGAATGCCGAAACGTTTGACTTGTAAATATGTGGGAAAACCACCCCGGTAAACAGCAGATTATAATAAAGCGGTGATGCTGCCGAATCTTTTGAAATTCCGGTAAACAATCTGGAAAGCAAATTTCCGTTAGCAACTAAGAATGATAATTTATATCCTTTAGTAGGGAAAAACAAATTGTTTGTTTTATCAGCTTCTATATTTACACCAATTAAGGAAGTATTTACAATTTGGTTTTTATTTTCGGAAGATATGTTATTTACAAAGACAGTTGCAGCAGAATCTACATTAAAATTATCCGGCAAACCTGGCGTATTGCTGAGTTGTGTTTTTGCTAAGCGGAATAAATAAGTATTACGCAAAATTGTATTAGAATGTTCAAAAGTTATGAACGGAGCAAATCCTGTTAAATATGTTTTGCGGGCTAATTCAAAGTTTAAACTTATTTTTCCCCCGTAAATTGTTGTACTGTAATCCGAGCGTCTTTTCTGGAGTGTTAAATAAGTTTCAAACTTTGTTTGAATTAATTTCCCGAACAAAAACGGCTGCTCAATAATCAGTCTCGCATCAGCATAACCGAATATGTTTGAATCCGCCAAAGAAGGATGACTTATAAAATCCAATATATTCTGTGCAGCTACTGAAGTCTGCAATGTTAATTTTCGTGCATCACCAAGAAAATTTTTACGGGAATAGCCAAGACTTAACCCAAGGTTAAAAGCATTGTCTTCATTGTTGACTATTACTTCCGGTACTAGTTCGTTCATTTTGCCTATTGTTGTGCTAACCTGAATTGGAACGGTAGAATTTGCAGTATCAGCAAAAATCGGTGTAACAAATGCAGACGAAAATAAATTTGTTCTGTATAATCGTATTTGTGATAAATTCAAGTCCGCATTACTAAACAAATCACCTTTTTTAATATCAACAATATCTCTGATTAAATTAGTGGCAATTTCAGATTTCCCAATTCCTTTTTTATCAACAAACACGTTACTAATTTTAAATGATTTACCTGTATTAAATTTTTCTTTTACACTAACCTTTTTCAATAATGTATCCACGTATATATCTGGGCGCTCACTTTTAAAAAACATATAGCCCCTATCTTGAAAATACTTAGTTGTAAAAGATAAATCGTTTAAAATTTTCTTTTCAGTAAAAATTTGAGTTGAATCAATATTAGAAGCATTACTAATCGCTGTTAAAAAATCTTTTGAAATATGTTCAAGTCCGATTTTTGTTACTTTTTTAAAATAATAAGGGCGTCCTTCCTTGATAAAATAATTTAATTCTACATCATTATCCGAAGAATCCACAGTATAACTTGCTTTAACTTTTACATCAAAATATCCGTTAACTTTATAATAATTCTCCAGGGAACTAATGTCGGTTTTAATTAATGTTGAATCGAACGATACCGCACTTGCACCGATAGGAGTAAAAGAATGTAAAAACTGTGAGAGCCATGATGGAGATTCTTTTGACCTGATTACGTAACTCAATTCAGTGTCTGAAAACACCGAATTTCCAATAAAATTAATTGAATTTAAGATAAGGTCGGTCTTTTTTTGAGAATAAATATTGCCGGCAATAAAGTAAAATAAAACAATTAAAAAGAAGCAATTATTTAATTCTTTTAATAAACTATTAATATATTTTATTTGCTTCCCCTTCATTTTACTTTCTAATAATTACGGGTGTACCAATATGCACTACGGAATACAATTCATCAATGTCTTCATTCTTCAATGCAATTGAACCATTAGTCCAATTAAAAATAAAAGGAAGATTTTTAAATATATAATTAAATTTACCTATTCCTTCAATTCCTATCAGTATATCCTTATTAAAAATCACTGAATCACATATATCCGAATTATTTGCTTGTATAAATTTTTGATATTCTTTTTCATTGATTGTACCGTTCATGCGGGCATTTGCAACATCTTTTTTGTTGGGATAATTCAGTTTCATAAAAATATGATATTTCGATGCAGTATCAATGGAGCAAATTTTATACTCACCTGTTGGCGTTATATTGTCATAAAAATTTGTTTTTGTCCGAGCATTATTTTTTCCGAATACAGCTTTGTACTTTTTGATTAATAAGTCCCCCGAATATAATGCTAACTTATAGTGCTGTCTATCAACAATTATTTTGGGATTGGTAATTTCAGAAATTCCTTTTTCCTTTAATATTTCTTTCAACGGGATTTGCCTGCTGTGTATAATAAATCCATATAAAATCACTCCCGCAAAAAATATTATTATACTAATTATAAAATAAATTATATGTCTTAACAAATGCTATCTCAATATCATATTGAAAATAAAATATAAGTTTAAATATACGAAACCACTATATTGTAAAAAATACATATCGCAACAAAGTTGCAAAATAAAAGAATAAAGTTGTAGATCTGCATTTGACAGACCGTAGATCAGGCTTTTTGACTGATAAAAAGACAAAAGATTTTTACATCCTCACAGAGTTCTGTCCACTGGACTCTGTGAGCGAATATCACGTAATTTTAAAATAATAATTCGATTAAGTTAATATTTAATTGACTGTAAAAATTTATTTTTCAGAGCCAAATCTTCGATTAGTTGAAGCTTAATCTTTGATTTTTTCTACAAAGTTTACATATTTCTTGCACAACGATTCGCTATGGCGAATTGTTAATCCTTGCCTGTCCGGTAGGCTGGACTGTCTCGGCGCAGACGGATTCTTAAATCATTTTTTTATTGCAGCTTGCTGCGCTAGGAAGTTATTATTTGTTTGTGCTTTTAAAATGGATTTACATTGCTAGTATTTTTATATATAAAAGAAGAGAGTTCTTTTCTTTTTGTTAGAAACTAAAATATTATAAAAAAGGCTGCTCTTATTAAATAGAACAGCCTGATAAATTGTAAGAATCCAATAAATACATTAATTAATTCTTTTTTAACCTTTTGGATTCTACAACAGCTATTGCACTCATGTTAATTATATCGTCAACAGTTGCCGTTCTTTGCAATACATGAATAGGTTTTGCCATACCCATTAAGATTGGTCCAATTACTGTTGCTCCCGTCAAATTTTCCAGAAGTTTGTATCCCGTATTACCTGAACTTAGTGTTGGGAAAATCAATGTGTTTGCATCGCCTTGTATTTGTGAAAATGGGAATTCGCTCTGTGCCAATTGTGCATCAAAAGCAACATCAACCTGCATATCTCCATCAATTTTCAAGTCGGGACGTTTTTCTTTAACAATATCAACAGCCTTTTTAACTTTGGAAACAAGTTCACATCTTACACTGCCAAAGTTACTGAACGAAAGCATAGCTACTTTTGGTTCAATATCAAAACTTTTAACAAGGTCGGCTGAGCTTATGGCAATTTCAGCAAGGGTTTCAGCATCCGGACGAATATTTACGGAAGTATCAGCAAAGAAAAGAACTTTTCTATTTAAGATAATTACGTGAAGAGCGGCTACAACTTTTTTGCCATCCATCATTCCTACACATTCTAAAGCCGGTTTTATTGTGCGAGAATATCTGTAGCTCAAACCACCAATTAGTGTATCGGCATCCCCCATTTTAACCATCATAGTACCATAGTAATTCCCACTCAGCATTTTTTCTTTAGCTTCTGAACGAGCTACACCTTTTCTCTGGCGTAATTTATAATATTCCTCAGCATAACTTCCACATTTGTCCGAATCAGCAGGATTAATTATTTCAAAATTATTTTCGTCATAACCGAATTCTTTAATTTTTTCTTTAATAATTTTTTCTCGGCCAAGAAGAATAGGATGCCCGATATTTGAGTGAACAACAGAATGAGCAGCTCTAATAATTTTTTCTTCTTCGCCTTCAGGGTAAACTATTTTTTTTGGATTTTCTTGTGCTTTATTAACAACAACTTTAACAATCTGATTTGAAAATCCTAGTCGCTCTTGTAATGATTGAATATACATATCCCAATCGTGAATGGGTTTTCTGGCCACTCCCGATTCCATAGCAGCTTTTGCAACGGCAGGTGCAACCTTCCACAAAACTCGCGGGTCAAAAGGTTTTGGAATTATGTATTCTTTCCCAAATGAAAATTCTTGATCGCCATAAGCATTTATTACCACTTCCGGAACCTGTTCTTTTGCAAGATTAGCCAAAGCTTTTACAGCGGCAAATTTCATATCCTCATTTATGCTTGTTGCATGAACATCGAGAGCACCTCTGAAAATAAACGGGAAACCCAGTACATTATTTACCTGATTCGGATAATCGCTTCTACCGGTTGCTATAATCACATCGTCTCTAACGCTTATGGCCTCTTCGTATGATATTTCAGGATCAGGATTTGCCATTGCAAAAACAATAGGATGTGAAGCCATTGATTTTACCATATCTTTGGAAACCAAGCCTCCTTTTGAAAATCCTAGAAAAGCATCTGCTCCTTCCATAGCCTCATCAAGGGAGGCATATTTAATTTCTTGAGCAAACTCTTTTTTATACTTATTAATATCTGTTCTGCTAGTATTAATGTGCCCTTTTGAATCGAACATCGCAATGTTTTCTATTTTTACTCCGGCTTTAACATAAAGTTTACTGCAAGCAATTCCTGCCGCTCCGGCACCTACAACAACAATTTTCATATCCTCCAACTTCTTGTCAATTATTTCTGCTGCATTTATTAAAGCAGCACAAGAAATTATTGCCGTTCCGTGTTGATCATCGTGGAAAACAGGAATGTTCATAGTTTTTTTCAATTCTTCTTCAATTTCAAAACATTGTGGTGCTTTTATATCCTCGAGGTTTACTCCACCGAATGTAGGTTCTAATAATTGAACCGTTCTAATCACTTCTTTTGGATCATGAGTGTTAAGTTCAATATCGAATACATCAATATCAGCAAATCTTTTGAATAAAACCCCTTTGCCTTCCATAACAGGCTTGCCTGCTTCAGCTCCAATATCGCCAAGGCCTAAAACCGCAGTACAATTTGATACAACTCCAACTAAATTTCCTTTGGCGGTGTATTTATATACATCGTCAGTGTTTTTTTCAATTTCTCTGCATGGTTCGGCAACGCCCGGTGTGTAAGCCATACCGAGTTCACGTGCTGTAAAACAAGGTTTGGTGGCAACTACTTCTATTTTGCCAGGTCTGCCTTCACTGTGATAGTTTAGAGAATCTTCTCTTGCAACAGCCATTTTTTTGCTTCCTTAAAATATTTTTAAGATTATTATTTTTACTAATCCGTTTAATCGGATATTTAGATACACAAAACTTATAAAGAATAGTTTTAATAAAAAAATATTTTTTAAGTAATTTTTTTTCTGTTTTTTTAAAGAGTAATCATAGGAGAATAAAGCTCTTTTAAAACAAAAAAAACATCATGTTGATGTTTTTTTTGTAATTAAAATTCAGCAGTAATAAGAATATATTTTTATTTTCTAAAAAAATAAAAATTAACTACATTTGTTAAACGGCAAGAATTTCTGCTTCTTTCATTTTTAACATTTCATCTATTTTATCAATATGTTTATCTGTTAGTTTCTGAACTTCCGCTTCAGCATCATGACGCAAATCTTCAGTTAATTCCTTTGCTTTTTCCTGGCGTTTTAAGTGGTCGTTTGCATCTCGTCTTATATTGCGGATAGCAATTTTTGCATCCTCGCCGAATTTTTTAACCAATTTCACTAAATCTTTTCTGCGTTCTTCGGTAAGCATTGGAATTGGGACTTTAATGTTTGTACCGTCGTTTACCGGGTTTAATCCCAAATCTGCTTTTAAAATTGCTTTATCAATTATTGGCACCATTGATTTCTCCCACGGTGTTATAGATAATGTATGGGCATCTAAAACAGAAATATTTGCGACTTGGTTTAATGGACTTAAGTTACCGTAATAATCTACCTTTACGCTATCTAATAATCCTGTAGTTGCTTTTCCCGTTCTTACTTTTGCAATTTCGTGCGAAAATGCTACAATGGATTTGTCCATTCTTTCTTTAGCGTCTGAAATATATTGATTGACCATAGTAAACCTAAAATTAATTCAACAAAATAATATTTTGAAATATAATATCTTTCAATTTAAATTATTATGCTATTAATAATCTCCAACAGAAGTTCCCACATTACCTTCAGTAACTAATTTCATCAAATTTTCTTCAATATTCATATTAAATACGATTATGGGTAAGTTATTTTCTCTGCATAAACTTATTGCAGTTAAATCCATTATTTTTAGATTTTTACTAATAACATCAAGATAAGAAATTTCATCATATTTAGTAGCATCCGGATTTATTTCCGGGTCGGAATCAAAAACCCCGTCAACTCGTGTTCCTTTAATGATCGCATCAGCATTTATCTCAACTGCTCTTAACGACGCTGCCGTGTCAGTACTAAAATACGGCTGCCCCGTCCCTGCTCCAAAAATAACTACTCTTCCTTTTTCCAAATGACGAATAACTCTTCGCCTGATATATGGCTCCGCAATTTCTTCCATCTTTATTGCACTGGTTAAACGAGTAAACACGCCGATTTTTTCAAGTGCATTTTGTAGTGCGAGAGCATTTATCATTGTTGCCAGCATTCCCATTTGGTCACCGGTTACTCTGTCAATACCCTGATCGCCTGCATTTAATCCGCGATAAATATTTCCACCGCCGATTACTATTCCTACTTCAATTACAATATCGTGAATTTTTTTTACTTCTACGGCAAAAAAGTTCAACATCTCCGGATCAATACCCGTACCTTTAGAACCCATTAAGGATTCACCGCTTAATTTTAATAATATTCTTTTATACTTTAATTTTTTTTCATCCATAATATTTCAAAATTAATAAAAAAAAAGTCTTATAAAAATAAGACTTTTTAAATAAATTATTTTTTTTCGTCGCTCAAGTGATATCGTAAAAACTTTGTTAGCTTAAATTCGCTTGAATTTTTCTTATTGAATTCATTAATCAAATCAATTATTTTCTTTGAATTGTCTTTAACAAAAGATTGTTCCAGCAAACAAACTTCTTCGTAATATTTATTTAATTTACCTTCGGCTATTCTTTGTACAATATTTTCAGGTTTGCCTTCTTTCAAAGCAACTTCCTTGTAGATTTCAAGTTCTTTATTAATTGCTTCCTGTGGTACTTCTTCGCGGGAAAGGAAAAGAGGCTTCATTGCAGCAATCTGCATCGCGAAATCTTTTAATAATAGGGCTAATTCTTCTTTATGTTCATCTTTAACATTTTCAGCTATTAACATAACCCCAAGTTTTGAGCCGTGATGAATGTAATCGGTTAAAATTCCGGTTTCAGATTTTAGGATTGCAAACCGTGAGACTTCTATTTTTTCACCAATTTTTCCGGTAATGTTAGTAAGCTCTTCGCCTACATTTTTACCATCATAAGTAAGTTTCAAAAGGTCATCAACATTATCAGGTTTTTCCTCTACTATAGCACGTAAAACAAAGTTGGCAAAATTCACAAAGTCATCGCTTTTCGCAACAAAATCGGTTTCGCAATTAACTTCAACTATAAACCCAACTTTATCGTCAATAATTTTTGTTAGAACAATCCCTTCGTTTGCCGTACGTTCTGCCCTTTTGGCAGCAACGGACGCACCTTTTTTTCTTAAAATTTCAATTGCTTTTTCAAAATTTCCATCAGCTTCGGTAAGTGCTTTTTTGCAGTCCATCATACCGGCGCCGGTTTTATCTCTAAGTTCCTTAACTTGTGATGCAGTTATCGCCATTTCTATTCATCCTTATTTTTTTCATCATCTTTTTTATCTTCTACAGCAGTAGGTTTTTCTTCAACTTTTTCTTCCGTTTTTACTGTTTCCTTTTTCTCAGTTTCAGCAGTTTTTGAGCTTTTATCGGATACATTTGCTTCTTCCTCAGATTTAGATTCTTCTGCAGATGCTTGAGGTTTTACAGGTTTAACAGATTTTTTTTCACCTTTTTCGTCGAATTTAACTCTTCGCACTCTCGGTTTTCTTTTCTTCTTCTCTGTTTTTTCCGATTCTTCTCTTTCTTTTTCAACTCTTTCTTTTTTAGCTTTTTCTTCAGCTTTTAATTCTTTTGCTTTTGCAGCCCCTTCGATAACCGCATCTGCCATAAGCTTTGTAATTAGTTCAATTGTTCTTACGGCATCGTCGTTTGCGGGAATCACATAATCAACTTGGTCAGGATCGCAATTAGTGTCAACTATTGCAAAAATTGGAATGTTTAATCTGTGAGCCTCTTGAACCGCAATAAATTCTTTTTTAATATCAACAATAAATATAGCACCCGGAATTTTTGTCATTGTTTCAACACCATCAAGAACTTTTCTGAGTTTATCTTTAGCACGTGTTAATTGAAGGCGTTCTTTTTTTGTGATTTTCTCAAACGTTCCATCAGATTCCATTTTGTCGATGCTTTGTAATTTTTTGATGCTTTTACGAATTGTTGCAAAGTTTGTAAGCATACCACCGAGCCATCTTTCACTTACCCAATTCATATCGCATCGTTTAGCTTCGGAAGCAATTACATTTTTAGCTTGTTTTTTTGTGCCGACAAACATAACATTACGACCTTGGGCAACAATATTAGAAAAAGCTACTGCGGCTTTATCCAAAGCTGCTTGAGTTTTCTTTAGATCGATAATGTGAATCCCGTTCTTCTCCATGAAGATATATTTTTTCATTTTGGGATTCCAACGGCGTGTAAGATGACCGAAATGTGCTCCGGTCTCAATAAGTTGTGTTAATTCAACTTTTGGCATATTTTTACTCCTGTTTAGCTTCTACTTTCATCAACTTCGTCTTTAATCCTTTTATTTTTTGGACACAGGAGACAAATCCGAAAGTATGTTTATTAAATGAATATGTTATTTAAATAACTACCCCGAACTTTTCGAGGTAATCTAAAATGTGAATATAATTTATAAAGCAGAATAAATTCTGCCGTGAAAAAATTATCTTTTTGAAAATTGAAATCTTTTTCTTGCTTTCGGCTGTCCGTATTTTTTACGTTCAACCATTCTCGGATCTCTTCTCAATAAATCTTGTGCTTTTAATGCCGGCCTAAAATCAGCATTTAAATCAATTAAAGCTCTTGAAATACCGAGACGAATTGCTTCCGCTTGTCCGGTAACTCCGCCGCCTTTTACATTTACAAAAACATCATAATTCCCTGTAGTTTCAGTAACACTAAAAGGAAGCATGACATCAATTCTATGCTCTTTGAGCGGAAAATAATTTTCAATATCCCTATTATTAATAGTTGCTTGTCCTTTACCTGCTCTCAAATAAACTCTTGCAACTGCATTTTTTCTTCTACCAACAAAAATTTTATCAGCCATTTCTACCTCTTAAAGACTTAAAACTTCAGGTTGCTGTGCAGCATGCGGATGGTTTTCGCCGGCGTACACTTTTAATTTTTTAACTAATTTTCTTCCAAGTCTGTTTTTAGGAAGCATCCCTTTAACAGCTTTTTCAATAATAACTTCAGGTTGCTTTTCTTTTAATGCGGCAAATGTTCTAATCTTAACACCACCCGGATATCCTGAATGAGAAAAATATTCTTTTTGCTTTTCTCTTTTTCCGGTCATCACAACTTTATCGGCATTAATAACCACTACAAAGTCCCCAGTATCCATATTGGGAGTAAATATCGCTTTGTGTTTTCCACGAATAACAGAAGCAATTCTTGTAGCTAATCTGCCAAGAACCTGATCTTTTGCATCAATTACATACCACTTGCGGTTTGCATCTTCAGTTTTTATAAATCTTGTCAATTTTTCTTGTTTCACCGTTTTTCCTCCAACGAACAACATATTTTTATAGAGCTTGTAAATATATTTCAATTAAGTTGAAAAGTCAATAATTTTTATTTTTCAACTTGTTGTTGTAACTAAATAGAAATGTCAGGGAGTAATATAATTTATGTTTGTTTTACAAAATTTTCAAAAAAAAAGAAATATAATTTAAATTGTTCGTTGTTTTATTATATCAAGTTTTTATCAAAACATTTTTATAATGCTGATTTTTTTTTGTGATAATCACAACTTATTTGTTTAACAATCCGTCATGGTGGATTGATTTTATTTGCTGATATATTTTATAATTTTACAAAGGTTTGTTCAAATTATTGAATACATAATTTTTTAGAACTTTACGTGTAAAGATTTTTGTATATTAATAAGTTTTATTTTCATTTTAAAGTGGAAAACAACACTTAGGCAGTCAACAAATTTACTATATGCAAAAAAAGAAAAAAATATTAGTACTCGGTTCAACCGGTTCAATAGTAACAAACACTTTAGACGTGTTAAAATGTTTTCCCGAAAAGTTTACCGTTACCGCACTAACGGCACATAATAATATTAATTTGCTAGCGAAACAAATTGCCGAATTCAAACCTGAAGCAGTAGTTGTTGGCTCAAAAGCAAAAGCAGAAGCATTAAAAAGTTTGATTGATTTCAACGGAAAAATTCTAATCGGTCAATATGGATTAACGCAGGTTACGAAAGATTTTGATTATGATATTTTACTTTCGGCATTAGTCGGTTTTGCCGGCTTGCTTCCGACAATCGAAGGAATAAAACGCGGGAAACGAATTGCGTTGGCTAACAAAGAAACGCTTGTTGTTGCCGGTGAAATTATTACAAATCTATGCAAAAAATATTCCGCTGAAATTATCCCTGTGGATTCCGAACACAGTGCTATTTTCCAATGTCTTGTCGGTGAACAAAATAATGAAGTTGATAAATTAATTATCACCGCTTCCGGCGGACCTTTTTTAAATTTAACTTCGGAAGAGTTAAATAAAGTAACCGTTGAGCAGGCACTTAATCACCCTAATTGGGAAATGGGCAACAAAGTTACAATCGATTCTGCCACGATGATGAATAAAGGTTTGGAAGTGATGGAAGCATATTGGCTTTTTGGGTTTGATGTTGAAAAAATTGATGTTGTAATTCAGCCTCAGTCAATTATACATTCATTCGTTCAATTTGTTGACGGATCAATAAAAGCACAAATAGGAACTCCGGATATGCGTCTTCCGATTCAATATGCTCTTTCGTATCCTGAAAGATTTAATAATACATTTGCGCAAACCGATTTTCCTAAAATTGGGCAGTTAACTTTTTTTGAACCTGATTTGAAAAAATACAAATGCCTGCAGCTAGCGTTTAACGCAATTAACAGCGGTGGAACAACACCGTGCATTTTAAATGCCGCCAATGAAATTGCAGTTGATAAATTTTTGAAAAAGGAAATTTCTTTTACTGAGATTCCAATATTGATTGAATCGGCATTGAGCAAAATTGAAAATCATACGGCACCAAGTCTTGAAACTATTTTTGAGTGCGATACTTTAACAAGGGAACTTTTAACCTAAACTTAGATAAATACGATGGGATTATAGATGGATTATATTTTTTATTTTATTGTTACAATTGGCATACTCGTTTTTGTTCACGAATTCGGGCATTTTGCCGCAGCTAAAATTTGCAAAATGCGGGTTGATACTTTTTCAATCGGATTTGGCAAACGACTTTTCGGATGGAACAAAATCACCGGTTTTACTTATGGTGATTTACCGAAAGATTTTGACGGAAAAGGAAATACAGATTATAAATTGAGTTTGCTTCCTCTTGGCGGTTATGTGAAAATTGCCGGCATGGTGGATGAAAGTTTTGATACAAAATTTGCGGACAAAAAACCTGAACCATACGAATTTAGAGCACATCCGACTTACCAGAAATTATTTGTTATTACCGCCGGTGTTATGATGAACCTTACACTTGCCGTATTAATTTTTTGGGGAATTAATTTTTCAAGAGGACAATTAATTAGAGAGACAACAACCGTAGGTATTGTCCCTGACAGTACACTTGCATTTCAAGCCGGTTTGCGAGAAGGTGATAAAATTAAAGCAATAAACGGAAAGAAAGTTACTTCTTGGAACGAAGTTGTAAAAAGTATATTAGTTAACAACATCGGACAAAAATGCGTTGTTGAATTAAACAGAAGCCGGAAAGATACGACCATTACTATTCCATCTGAGATTACAACAAAAGCAGCGGAACAGGGATTTTTTGCATTATCGGCATTTACAAAACCTTTCATAACCGAAGTAATGAAAAATTCTCCTGCCGAAGATGCGAAGTTCAAAGCCGGTGATATTTTTCTAAAATTAAACAATGAAAACATACAGCTCGGAAGCGATGCTGTGCGCATAATTACACATCACAAAGAAACTCCCATTTCTGCTGTTTTACTGCGTGGGAAAGATACTGTTTTTACAACTGTAACACCCGGTATGGAAGGAAAAATCGGAATTGGAATTGCTGACGGAGCTTATGTAGGTCCCTCCAAATTTATGTCCTACGGATTTATCGGTTCGTTCACAGAAGGGATTAAAAATATCGGCAGCTACACAGCACTTACATTTGGAATGTTCGGCAATGTAATTTCCGGCGATGTTCAGTTTAATAAAGTATTCGGCGGTCCGGTAAAAATTGCAAAGTATGCTGCTCAATCTGCGGAATCTGGAATGATTTCGTTCCTGTATTTTCTTGCAATGCTCAGCCTGAGTTTGGCGATAATAAATATTTTACCCTTTCCGGTTTTGGACGGCGGACACATGGTTATTATCATCATTGAAGGAATAATAAAACGGGAACTTTCAATGAAAATAAAAATGGCGATTCAGCAAGTCGGGTTGGTAATTTTGCTTATGCTTATGGCTTTTATTATTTACAGCGATATTATTAGTATGTAAAGTTAAGTGGCATGACAAAATTAATCGGCACTTTTTAATTATAATCTGATTCTTACTGTTTGGTACTCCAACATTGCTGTTATTCCTGCCGGCAGGCTGTCATCAATTGCCATTTCGAAATGTTCATTTTAGGATTCTCGGACGCTTTATAGAGATGCCGAATCAAGTTCGGCCTGACTGCAACTTTGGGTCATCCCGAAATGTTTCTATTTGAAATCTAAAAAGTAGTTGTTATTTCGGTGTGATTTTAGCTGGAATCTCGACCATTTACCTAGATTCTGTTCGCCGAGGCGAATTCATCAGAATAACTGTTGTTTTTTATCATCCGTCATTCCGTGACACACAATAGCCCGACTTTTTCAAAAAATCGGGCTTTTTTTATGGGCTTTTACTCGAAAAAAAATATCAATAATAAACATTTGTAATTTCAAAGACACAAAAAATTTCAAATACATTTTAATTATTGTTATTTTAACAACTGCTAATTCACTATTTAAGGAAGAGTAGCAATGACTTTAATTAAAGCACGCAAACCGAAAGAGTTAAAACCCGAAGAATTAAAATGGAGCTGCGATTTACAATGCTTCGATTTCAAATCAACTACAAATGTAAAACCCATTGAAGGTATTGTAGGGCAGGAAAGGGCAATGAAAGCTCTTAAAATTGGAGTTGACCTCAAAGGTCCCGGCTACAATATTTTTATCACCGGATTATCAGGAACCGGAAAATTTTCGTCAGTTAAAAAACTATTGGAAAATATGCGCCCGGATTGCCCGGACTTAAAAGATTATGCTTATGTTAATAATTTTAATGACGAAGACCGCCCGACTCTGCTCGTTTTTCCCAAAGGACAAGCGAAGATGTTCAAAAAAGACTTGGCGGAAACAATAAAATTTTTGCAGGAAAATATTCCCGGTATTCTAAATGCAGAACCTTTTGCCGCAAAGAAAAATTCAATCTTAAATGAAACACGTTCAAAACAGGAAAGACTAACCAAAGAGTTTGAAAAAAAACTTCAAAAAAATCATTTTACAATCGGGCAAGTGAAAATGGGAGAAGTTGTTGCTCCCGAAGTTTTTTCCGTAATTGATAATAAACCCGTCCACGTTAATCAACTTGAGGAATTAGTAACCGCAAAAAAAATAACACGCAAACGTGCAAATACTTTAATAAAAAAATATTCTGAATTTAAAGAAGAATTCCAGGGCATTCTTAAACAAATAATGCTAATCGGAAAAGAAACACAAAACAAAATATCCGATTTGGAAAAAGCCACAATTAAGGATATTGTTTATCTCGATATAAATGAATTAAAGAAAAAATATCCTGATGAAAAAGTCCGTAAATTTTTAGACCAAATTGCTCTTGAAATTCCGGAAAATATTGAGGTTTTTAAAGGGACCAAACCCGCACAAGAACAAACCGAGCAGGGTTATGTTATTGATTACCTAAAAGAATATGATGTAAATATCGTATTGGATAATTCAAACGTAACCGACTGTCCGGTAATAATTGAAACATCCCCAACATACAGCAATATCTTTGGAACTATCGAAAAATATAGCGATGGAATGGGAGGCTGGCATGCAGATTTTACACGCATTAAAGCCGGCTCACTTCTTCGTGCAAACGGCGGTTATCTTGTTTTAAACGCAATGGATTCTTTAGGCGAAACCGGAGTATGGAAAACTTTAAAAAGAACTCTTCTTTACAATAAATTGGAAATTCAAGACCTCGCCAATTTATATCAGTTTTCTCCAAGCATTTTACAACCGGAACCGATTGAAATAAACACAAAGATAATCTTAATCGGCAGCAACTACATTTATTCAATGTTGTCCGGATACGAAGATGACTTTAATAAAATATTTAAGATTAAAGCGGAATTTGACTACGAAATGAAACGTTCGAATAATGCATTGATTGAGTATGCTCAAATTCTAAAAAAATTAATTGATAAAGAAAAACTCCTTGAGTTTGATATTTCAGCCATTGGTAAAATTGCCGAATACGGTGCACGTTACGCCGGTGAGCAAGGGAAACTAACCACGCGTTTTGCCTACATTGCCGATTTGGCAAGGGAAGCAAACTTTTGGGCAAATGATGTTGGTGCCGAATTAGTAAATGGGTTTCATGTTGGTCAAGCCTACAAAAGTATGCGTGAAAGACACAGTTTGGGAGAATCAAAAGTTTCGGAGATGATAGAAAACGGGACAATGTTAATTGATACCGATGGAACACGAGTCGGGCAAATTAATGGCCTTGCCGTTTATGGTGGCGGAATGTATTCGTTCGGAAAACCCACCCGGATCACTGCTTCGGTCGGTTTGGGAAACGGAAGTATTATTAACGTTGAGCGAGAAGCAGGCTTAAGCGGAAATACGCACAACAAAGGTGTGTTAATAATCGGCGGTTATTTCCGGCAAATGTTCGGACGCCGTTACCCGCTTTCGTTTTCGGCAAGTTTGGTTTTTGAACAAGGCTACGGAATGATTGACGGCGACAGCGCTTCAATTACTGAAATAACTGCTCTTCTTTCGTGTATTTCGGAAATTCCGATAAAACAAAATTTTGCGGTTACCGGCTCTATAAATCAACGAGGCGATATTCAACCGATTGGCGGAGTAAATGACAAAATTGAAGGTTTTTTTAATGTTTGTAAATCCCGTGGTTTAACCGGCAAGCACGGCGTAATTATTCCGGTTCAAAACAAGAAAGATTTGATGCTCAATGATGAAATAGTTGAAGCTGTTAAAAATAAAAAATTTCATATTTATGCTGTTTCTAAAGTTGAAGAAGCTGTTGAGTTACTTACAGGAGTTAAAGCAGGAAGGTTGTTAAAAAACGGACACTTTGAAGCAAATACGGTATTTGGAACTGTAGATAAAGTACTTAGAGAAATGCGTTTGCGTGCCAAACCTCTTAAAGCAAAACCCGTTGAAAGAATCAGTTCAAAAAAAACAAATGTAAAAAAGAAAAAATGACAAAAATCTTATGAAAAAAGTAAAAACAAAAATACTTATAACACTCGGACCGGCAACCGATTCGGAAGAAAAATTAAGTGAATTAATTGATGCCGGCGTTGATGCTTTCAGGCTTAACTTTTCGCACGGAGATGAAGAATACTTTGATAGACTATTTAAAACTATACACAAGGTTTGTGAGGATAAAAATGTATTCATTCCAATTATTCAGGATTTGCAGGGTCCAAAAATTAGAATAGGTAATTTATCACAAAGCGAAATTGAAATTTTTTCCGGTGAACAAATATTGATTACAACAGAAGATATTCTCGGGACAAAAGAAAAAGTATCAACTTCGTACAAATTACTTGTAAAAGATGCTTCCGTTGGTGATTCTATTTTAATTGACGACGGACTTTTAAAATTGGAAGTTAAAGAGAAAAAGAACGATGCTTTGATATGTGAAATAATCAACGGCGGAATTTTGAAGCCACACAAGGGAATGAACCTTCCCGGAATGAAATTAAGCACGCCTGCTTTGACTGAAAAAGATATTAAAAATTTAGAGTTTGCATTGAAATACAATGTAAATTATGTCGCACTTTCATTTGTCAGGCACCCTGAAGATATTATCGAATTGAAGGAATGGTTAAAGAAACACAACGCCATAAGACCAATAATTGCTAAGATTGAAAAACCCGAAGCAGTCGATAATTTTGAAGGTATATTAAAAGAAACCGATGTAGTTATGGTTGCAAGAGGTGATCTTGGCGTCGAACTTCCGGCTCAGCTTGTACCCATAATTCAGAAGAACATTATCAAAAGATGCAATGCAGTTGGCAAACCGGTTATAACCGCAACGCAAATGTTGGAATCAATGATACAAAATCCCGTTCCGACACGAGCCGAAGCTTCGGATGTTGCCAATGCCGTTCTTGACGGAACAGACGTTGTAATGCTCAGCGGCGAAACTTCCGTAGGCAAATATCCGGTTAAAGCTGTTCGGATAATGAATGAAATTTTACAAACTACAGAGGTAAATACTCAATTTACTCATGAAATAAAATACGAAGTCCCGAAGGATTTAATGGATAATATGTTTGATTCCACCGGAAAGGCATTTGCACAAATCGCAAATCAAGTTGCCGCTTCGTTGATTGTAGTTTTTACGCACTATGGAAGGAAAGCAAAAGTAGTTGCCAAATATCGTCCGAAAGCACCAATAATTGCATTTTCCGATAAACCTGAAATTGTAACGGAATTAAACTTCCGGAGGGGAATTTCTGCTTATTACCTTGCTGATTTTAATAATGAAATTGTTGCTGTTGAAATGGCTTTGAAATTTTTAAAGGAACATAATTTTGTACACAAAAATGACCTTGTGATTTTCACCGCCGGCGAACCGGTAAACGAATACAGCCGGAAAGCTTGGATACGCTCGATTTATGTAACAGAATAATTCAAAACACACCGGCATAAATTAAAGAAAATGTTGTTTTGAGATCAATTGATGCAGATTGATTCGATATTTTTCAATAAATAGTAATTTAGCAATTGCGCCGAATTTTGCAGATATGCGAATTCAGAATTACGATAGTTATAATGAACTATATATATTTGCTGTCGAAGAACATTTTTTACAAAAAAATTATTCGATTTTTTTTCTAAAACCAAAAGAGCTTGCAGTTAAAATACTAATTCCGATAAAAAGCAGCATTGATAATTGAAAATAATAATCTGCTATTCCGGTTCCTTTCAAAATTACACCGCGAATGATTGTAAGAAAATATCGTAACGGAATTAAATAGGTAAAATATTGTATAACCTTAGGCATATTTTCAATCGGGAAAACGAAACCGGATAAATAAATCATCGGCATCATAATAACAAAAATTGCAATCATCATTGCCTGTTGCTGTGTTTTTGAAATTGTGGAAACAAACATTCCGAGTCCGAGTGTTGAAAGAATAAAAAGGGAAGTGGAAAAATATATAAACACAATACTGCCTTTAATCGGGATTGCAAAAATCAAATACATTGCTGTCAATATTATGGTTGTAGCCACAAAACCAAGCATTGCAAAAGGCACCAGTTTACCAACCATAAGCTCAACCGGTTTTATCGGAGTAACAATAAGCTGTTCCAAAGTCCCGATTTCCCGTTCCTTTACAATAGCAAGCGATGTTAACAACAGAGTTACAATCATTAAAAGAAGTCCGACAATTCCCGGCACCATATAATTTCGAGTACGCAGTTCGGGATTGTACCAAACACGCGTTACAGCTTCGGGCAAAACAAATTTTGATGTGTTTATTCCTTTCCGGCGGGCATACGAAACAGAAAGATTTTTTGAGTATTGAGCAACGATGTTCTGCACGTATCCGGCTGAAACAGATGCCGTATTTCCATCCGAGCCGTCAAAAACAGCTTGTACTTTTGCCGGAATTCCGCGATGAATATCTCTCTCAAAATCTTTTGGAATTGTTATTCCGAGTATAATTTTACCGTCGTCAATCAAGTTCTGCAATTCATCATAGCTGTCAACATAGTAATCAAACGAAAAATAATTAGAGCCTGTAAAATGTTCTAACAACGTTCTGCTCTCAGCGGTTTTGTCCATATTATAAACCGCTGTATGTACAATGTTTACATCATAATTTGCAGCGAACCCAAGAAAAAATAACTGCATCAGCGGGGAAATTAAAATTATGACTAACATTTTCGGATCGCGTTTAATCTGCAATATTTCCTTAATTATTATTTTTATTATTCTTTTCATCTGTTTATATCTTTAAAAAGATTTTGAGCACGCTGATTTTTATGATTTATTAAAATCATCTTTTATCATAATAAATCTGTGTCATCTGCGTTCTATTTTTTATAATCAAAATCAAATTAATTACTTCATAGTTTAAGCAATTTTATTTTTTTTCACACTAATAGCAGTTGCCAGCAGTATGAAAACTCCTGCAAAGAGTAAAAGGTAAATCAACTGTTGCCAAAATGCACTAATCCCAACACCGCGAAGCATAATTGCACGCATTGAAACGAGATAAAATTTTACAGGTGTTATGTTGGTAATTATCTGTATTACTTTCGGCATACTATCTATTGGGAAAACAAATCCCGACAAAATAAATGACGGCAGAAGAGAAAAAAATGTTGCAATTGTAAAAGCCACTTGCTGCGAATCCGCAACGGTAGAAATAAAAATTCCGACCGAAATTGATGTGAACAAAAAAATAATTGTTGTAATAAACAACAACCAATAACTGCCGGCAACCGAAACACTGAAAAGAATATATCCGGCAATAAGCACAATAACAGCATCGGCAAGTGAAATAAAAAAATAGGGAATAGATTTCCCGAATATCAGTTCAAGCGGTTTCACAGATGAAACATTTATCTGTTCGATTGTTCCCTGTTCCTTTTCCCTTACCATTGTTAGCGAAACGCTGATTACTGCCGTGATAATCAATATCATTCCTATTAAACCGGGAATTAAAAATTTGGTCGTTTTCAATTCGGGATTAAACATAAAACGGGTTTCCAAACTGACGGGAATATATTGCTTCCTGCCGTAGCGTCTTAAAATTTTTGCCTGATATTTTTGTGCGTAATTAAATGTTGCCAGTGTTAAATAATTCTTAATAATTACTGCAGTATTACCGTTTACTCCGTCAATCAAAAATTGTATTTGCGGAATCTTTTTCCCTGTAACCAAATTTTTTGAAAAGTCGCTTGGGATAATCATTACAGCCTGAGTTTCACCTTCGTCCAGAGTTTTATTTATTTCCTTTGAGTTTTTCAGTATTTTTTTAATGTTGAAATACTCCGTGTGCGAAAGGCTGGCAATAAACTGCCGACTTTCAAAAGTATTACTTTGGTCAAGTACCGCAAGGGAAATATTCTTTACATCGTAATTAACGGCGTAACCAAAAATGGCAAGTAAAAATACGGGAAAGAAAAATAATATTGCGAGGAACTTTTTATCGCGCAGTAATTGTTTTACTTCCTTCTTTGCAATTGATTTTATTCTGTGCATTATTTGCTTTCCTTTTGGGATAACAGATGAACGAACACGTCTTCGAGTGTCGGGACTATTTCATCAATTCTTTTTACAGTAATATTTTTATTTGAAAGAGCTGTTTTAATTTGTTCTTTTCCGGAGAAATTTTCATTGGTAATTACATGAATATGATTCCCGAATATGGAAGTCTCGCTTGAAAAGTTTTGACTTTCCAA
>Ga0114931_10001955_pt1 | contig 26253 bp, 19 predicted proteins | sample 2SBtaG_FD_89579 | JGI IMG/M metagenome (GOLD analysis project Ga0114931, IMG submission 89579) | Deep subsurface microbial communities from Kolumbo volcano to uncover new lineages of life (NeLLi) - 2SBTROV14_V59a metaG | ecosystem: Environmental > Aquatic > Marine > Volcanic | place: Kolumbo... | reverse complement strand
GTCGACACCACGCGGATGCGGACGAGGTCGCGCCGCTCCGTCCTGCTCATCACCGAGAAGTGCCTGCCGCCCTGCAGGAGAAAGCCCATGTCCCTGTGCACGTCGGCCACCACCGCTGCAATCGTGCCGACGTCGTATGCTCGCTTGACGGCCTGCGACGTCCGCCTCATCAGCCTCGCGGAGCTCACGAGCGTGTCGAGACCGAACGCCAGACCGACGCTGACTACGATCGGGGTCACCCACCAGGCGTTCCCGAAAGGGCCCATGCTCGCGAAGTCGTAGGGGCGAGCCACCACGAAGAGGAGTGGCAGAGCCATCAGTCCTCCCGCCAACCCCCCCCGGGCGGCGATGCGCCACAGGTCGCCCTGCAGCCTCTCGAGTCCGGGGGGCGGCCACCGGAGCGTCTGGCCGTCGAGGCGGGTATGGGCTTGTGAATCCATGACGGGCTCGCCCGCGGGGGCGCCTCCGTGGGTCGGCGACACCGCGACGCAGTCGTCCGGCGTCCGACCGCATCCACAATGCACCTCCTGCCCTGCACGCGGCAACGGTTTTCTTGTCGCCCGGCTTCGAGTATCCTTCTTGGCTACCGAGCACGGAGCCGTCGAGGGCGGCCCCGTGCCGCGCGCGACACACCGTTCCGGGGCGGGCCCGGACACCGAACCCGGCAACAGATGGCTGCACGACTCTTCGACTCCGACGCCTGGGCGCTCATCCTGGGCGGCTCGAGCGGCTTCGGCCTGGCTTCTGCGAAGAAACTGGCCGATCACGGCATGAACGTATGCATCGTCCACCGCGACCGGCGCGGCGCGATGCGCAGGATCGAGCCGGAGTTCGAGGCCATCGGGGCCCGCGGCGTCTCGCTGCTGACCTTCAACCGCGACGCCCTGGACACGAACGTGCGGCGCGAGATCCTCGACGATCTGGCCGCGGAGCTGGGTGGCGCCGGCCGGGTGCGCGTACTTCTGCACTCGATCGCGTTCGGCAACCTCAAGCTCATCGCACCGGAAGCGCCGCCGAGCGGCTCGGCCCGCGCGCGGCTGGCCGCGGAGCTGGGCGTCGATGAATCCACCCTGACCGAAGCGGCCGACCGGCTGTTCGAGGAAGGAGAGGACGGCCTCGAGGGCATCGCCAGCCCTCCGCGCTATCCCCCGGACACCTTCCTCGACGAGGAAGACATGGCCCGCACCGTCCACGCGATGGGCACGAGCCTGCTCGCGTGGACGCAGGATCTCATGGCCCGGGGGCTCTTCGCCGAAGACGCGCGCGTCCTGGGTCTCACCAGCGAGGGCAATTCGGTCGCGTGGAAGGGGTACGCGGCGGTCGCCGCGGCCAAGGTCGCGCTCGAGTCGATCTCGCGTTCCATCGCCGTGGAGATGGCGCACTACGGCATCCGTTCGAACATCATCCAGGCGGGCGTCACCGACACCCCGGCGCTGCGCATGATCCCCGGCAGCGCGCACCTCAAGGCGCACGCCCGCACGCGCAATCCATTCCACCGCCTGACGAGGCCGGAGGACGTGGCCAACGTGGTCTACCTCCTCTCGCTGCCCGAGTCGGCGTGGATCAACGGCGACGTGATCCGCGTCGACGGTGGCGAGCACGTCTCGGGGCTGTCCGGATGATTTCGCCCGAAGGAGCGAGGGCATGAGTCTCTATCTGCACGGGCTGGGGCACTTCCATCCCGAGACCGAGATCACGAACCGGTTCCTCACCGAGCTGGACATCGGAACGAACGACGAGTGGATCATGGAGCGCGTCGGCATCCGCTCGCGCCGCTCCGTGCTGCCGCTCGACTACATTCGCGAGACCCGCAACCGGGACCCGGCCGGGGCTCTCGATGCGGCGATGTACACGCACGCGGAGACCGGAACGGCCGCGGCCGAGATGGCGCTCGAGCGCGCCGGCATCCCCCGGCAGTCCGTCGGGATGGTCATCGCGGGAGGGTGCCGTCCGGACACGCTATCGCCCGCCGACGCCTGCAACATCGCCCAGGCGCTCGAGATCGAGGCGCCGTCCTTCGACGTCAACTCCGCGTGCACGAGCTTCAACGTCGGCCTCTACATGCTCTCGGGAATGCGCCCCGAGCGCCTGCCCGACTACATCCTGCTCGTCTCCCCCGAGAGCCTGACGATGACCGTGGACTACTCCGACCGCTCGGCCTCGGTGCTGTGGGGCGACGGCACGATCGCGGCCGTGGTCTCGCCTCGGGTGCCTTCACGCATTCGGATCCTCGGTAACACGATGGAGTCGAGCCCCGCCGGCGCGGACAAGGTCGTGGTGCCGCAGTTCGGACACTTCCGGCAGGAGGGCCGCACGGTGCAGATGTTCGCGATCAAGAAGACGGTCCGGGTGCTCCGGCACCTCCAGAAAACCTACACCGAGGAGGGCAGGCGGCTGCACTTCGTCGGCCACCAGGCCAACCTGCGGATGCTGGAGACCGTGTGCGAGCGGGCCGGCATCCCTCCGGAGCGGCACCACCACAACGTGGTCGACTTCGGCAACACGGGCTCGGCCGGGGCGCCCTCGGTCATCTCCATGAACTGGGACCGCTTTACCGACGGCGACGACATCGCGGTCGTCGGTGTGGGCTCCGGGCTCACCTGGTCGGGCTATCTGCTACGCTTCGGGGAGGACTCGTGACCTATCTGGAATTCAGGGAGCGGCGCTACTTCACGCGCGAGGAGCTGCTCGCGCTCGGCTACGGCCGGCTCATCGACGATCCACCCGAAGGCTTCAAGACCCGGCTGCCACTCCCGCCGATGCTCATGGTCGACCGCATCGAGGAGATCTCGCGCGACGGCCGCCGCGGGCGTCTGATCGCGGAGCGCGACGTTCGCCTCGACGACTGGTTCTACCACTGCCACTTTCTGGGCGACCCGGTGCAGCCGGGATGCCTGGGCGTGGACGCCGTCTGGCAGATGGTGGGCTTCTACTGCGCGTGGAACGGGGCGCTCGGCACCGGGCGCGCGCTCGGGTGCAAGGAAGTCGAGTTCTCCGGCCAGATCCGGCCCCACGACGGCGTCGTCCGCTACGAGATCGACATCGTGCGCTATCAGGATCTACCCAACTCGGGCTCGGCCATCGCCATCGCCGACGCGGTGGTTCGCGTCGACGGCGACCCGATCTACGACATCAAGCGGGCGAAGGTCGGCGTCTTCCGCGATATCGACTACCCCGACTACCCGTGGCCCTCGCGCAACTCGCGCGGCGGGCAGCTCGGAGCGTAGCGGCCCGTGGCCGGTACCGTCCTGACGCCCGCGGAGGTGCTCGAGCTGCTTCCCCAGCAGGAGCCGTTCCGCTTCGTGGACGAGATCGTCGAGGTCGACGAGGAGCACATCGTCGCCCGCTACCGCTTTCGCCCCGACGCGGACTTCTACCGCGGTCACTTTCCCGGACGTCCGCTCACGCCGGGGGTGATTCTGCTCGAGTCGCTCGCGCAGGTCTCCGTGGTCGCGCTGGGCATCTACCTGCTGGCGCTCGAGGGCGGGCGCGAGGAGGTCGAGAAACGGATCGCGCTGTTCGCCGACGCCGAGGTGGAGTTCTCTGGCATCGTCGAGCCCGGAAAGGAGGTCACGATCCGGGCGAACAGGATCTACTACCGCCGGGGCAAGTTGCGCTGCCGCGGCGAGATGACGCTCGACGACGGCACGGTGGTGTGCTCCGCGACCGTGTCCGGCATGGGTGTGCCGAGGTGAGCGGGCACGCGGCGAGGGGCCGCCGAGTGAACACACAACCGATGGAGGCCTGCCGATGAGGCGCAGGGTGGTGATCACCGGGCTGGGCGTCGTGGCGCCCAACGGTGTGGGGCTCAAAGCATTCGAGGCGGCGCTGCGCGAGGGGCGCTCCGGCATCCGGCACATCCCCATCATGGAGGAGCTTCGCTTCGGTTGCACGGTGGCCGGCGTACCCGACGGGGTCGACGAGCTGGCCGAGCGCTACTTCGACGCCGACGAGCTGATGGCCATGAACACGAGCCATCGCTACGGCAGCATTGCGGCCGTCGACGCCTGGACGGACGCGGGCTACGCGCGCCCCGAGCGCGATGACGACCACGTCTACTGGGAGGCCGGCGCGGTCATCGGCACCGGCATCGGCGGGCTCGACACCACGGGCGAGAAGCTCGTACCGATGGTCGACGCCGGGCGCGTGCGCAGGCTCGGCAGCACGATGGTCGAGCAGATCATGGGCAGCGGCGTCTCGGCCCGGGTTTCGGGTCTCCTGGCGCTGGGCAACCAGGTGACCGCGAACTCGAGTGCGTGCAGCACGGGGACCGAGGCCATCCTGGAGGGGTATCAGCGCATCTCGAACGGGCTGGCGGAGCGGATGCTCTGCGGCGGCACCGAGGGCTCCAGCCACTACGCCTGGGCGGGCTTCGACGCCATGCGCGTGCTGTGTCGCGCACACAACGACGAACCGGCCAGAGCTTCGCGGCCGCTCAGCGCCACGGCGTGCGGCTTCGTGCCCGGCAGCGGCGCGGGCGTCCTCCACCTCGAGAGCCTCGAGCACGCGCTCGAGCGCGGCGCCCGGATCTATGCGGAGGTCCTCGGCGGAGCCGTCAACTGCGGCGGGCACCGCCATGGGGGGAGCATGACCGCACCCAACCCGGACGCGGTCAGGCGGTGCATCGGAGCGGCCCTCGTGCACGCGGGCGTCGATGCCGACGAGATCGACCTGATCAACGGGCACCTGACCGCCACGGGCGCGGATCCGAAGGAGGTCGCGTCGTGGGCGGCGGCGCTCGAGCGGACCCCGGAGAACTTTCCCCTGATCCACTCGACCAAGTCCATGATCGGGCATGGGCTCGGCGCGGCCGGCGCCATGGAGTCGGTGGCGTGCGTGCTGATGCTGCGCAGCGGCTTCGTGCATCCCTCGATCAACTGCGAGGACGTGCATCCCGAGATCGAGGCGTACGAGCGCTCGATTCCCCGGGAGATGCGCGAGATGCCGGAGCTGCGCACGGTGATCAAGGCCGGGTTCGGATTCGGTGACGTCAACGCGTGCGTGGTCTTCCGCAGGCGGGACGAAGACGACAATTTGAACTGAACGGTAGACCAAGGAGAACGCAGGTGACGAGAGAAGAGATCTTTGAGAAGGTCGTCGAGATCGTGAAGCCGTACGTGAAGAACCAGGAAGCCCTGGAGGGCGTGACGGAAGACACGAACATCCTCCAGGACCTGAAGGTCAACTCGGCCCGGCTGGTCGACGTCATCCTCGCCTTCGAGGACGAGTTCGATATCGAGGTCGAGGACGAGGACGCCGACGCGGTGAACACCGTGGGCGACGCCGTCGAGCTGATCCAGTCAAAGCTCGGTTGAACGAGAGGGACAGCAGGATGTCGAAGCAGCACATGAGCAGGCCGGACCTTCCCCGCCGCAGCCGCCTTTCGCTCGCGATCCAGCGTGAGGCGGGGCGCTTGCTCGCGGTCGTGTGGGTTCCCACGGCCGCGTTCTTCCTCCGCGTGATGATGCGCTACCGCATCCCCGACGCGGCGCGCATCCGCAAGCGGTACCGCCAGCTCATCAAGGGGATGGATCGTCCGGTGCTGATCTGCGCCAACCACCTGACGATGGTCGACTCGGCGGTGCTCGCCTGGGCGCTGGGCGGAAGCTGGTGGTACGTGCTCAACTACAAGCGCATGCCGTGGAACCTGCCGGAGTCCACGAACTTCGCGTTCAACTGGCTCAACCGCGCGGCTGCGTGGATCGCCAAGTGCATCCCGGTGACGCGCGGCGGCGACCGGCGGCGCACGTCTCACGTCCTGCAGCGGATCCAGCACCTGCTCTCGCGGGGCGACACGGCGCTGATCTTTCCCGAGGGCGGGCGGAGCCGCTCCGGGCGGGTCGATCTCGAGGCGGTGGCCGACGGCGTCGGCCGCATCCTCTCATCGGTCAAGGAGTGTGCCACGCTGTGCGTCTACCTGCGGGGCGAGAGGCAGAAGACCTGGTCCGCGCTGCCGGCCCGCGGCGACTCCTTCTACGTCGACTTCGAGCTCTTCCAGCCGCAGTCACAGTTCCGCGGCCTGCGCCGCTAGCGCGACCTGGCCCGCCAGGTGGTCCAGCACCTGGCGCGGATGGAGGAGCGCTACTACTCGCTGCGGAGCGCATAGCGGGCACCTCCCGCCCGGGCTGCTAGCCGCCGCGCTCCACGACCAGCAGCCACCCCCTGCCCGGCGCCACCGGAATCGGCTCGCCGGGCCGGAAGCGGGCGGCCTGCTGGAAGTCCCGCACCGCCGGCGCCGTGATGCGCGCCTTCGCCGGGTCCACGCCGAGCCGCGCCCAGGAGATGGCCAGCGTCACGTCGACGGGGGCGTCGGCCCAGCTCGCCAGCGCGATCAGCGCCTTGCCGTCCTTGAGGTACGTGGTGGCGAGGACGTCACTCCGACCCGTGCGCACCGGTCGGTCGGGCACCCAGTACCCGATCATGCGGCTGCCCCGGATGCCGAAGTCGTCCCACACCTTCCAGATCGGCCTCGGATCGCCGGCCCACGGCAGCCGGGTCGTCATCCCGTAGACCATCCCCCGCCACGGGTTGCCGCCGTCCTGTAGCATCTCGCCCATGAGCCCGAACGGGATGCCCGAGACCTCGGTCAGCCAGAAGTCGGGCTTCCGGCCGTAGTCGAAGTACTCGCCGAACCAGAGCCGGTCGATGTAGGGAAAGTGCTCGAGATAGAGGTTGGCGCTGTTCGCGAAGCCGTCGCGCGGGTTGAACTGATTGGCCGAGTGCAGGTCGATCAGCCGGTGCGTGCCGTCCGCGTCCAGGATGCGGCGCACCCGCTGCATCGTCACCCGGTCGAACGCCACGTCGTCGATGTAGAGCCCGTCGATGCCGACGTTGCGCACGAGCCAGTCCAGCCCCTCGAGATAGAAGTTGTGCCAGCGCGACACGCCGCTGTTGATCACCGCCGCGTCCTTCAGCGCCGGCACGTACCAGCCCGCGATGTAGTCGCCGTTGAGGTGCTCCTGAAGCCACGCGGGGCCGCCCCCCGGCCCCGCCGCCAGCACCTCGTGGCCCAGGCTGAAGAGCGCGTGCAGCTCCGGTGCGCGGTTGGTCAGCTCGCGGACGGTATAGTAGATCTTCACCCGCATCCCGCGCCGGTGCGCCTCGTCGACGTACGCCTTCATCGCGGCGGGCCGCAGGAAGGGGTAGTTGATCCACGGGTTGATGGGGGTCGCGTGGTGCACATTGACCGTGTTCGCGCCGGTGGCCTGGATCGAATCGAGCGGCTCGAAGCGGTGGAAGTAGCGCGTGCTCCATTGCGCGTCGGTGTCGATCGGCTTGAAGGGCGTCACGGTCAACCGCACGTCGTAGCGAAGCGAGTCGCCCGGCTCGAGCGTGCGGGGCCCGCTGTAGCAGGTCACGAGGAACGCGTCCGCCTCCGCTTCCCGCATCCGGCACCCGCCCCTGCCGTCGTTGGCCCACGAACGGGGCATGACCAGGGGCTGCTTCCGGTAGAAGTTCGTGTTGAGCGGGCGCACGTAACGCTCGTCTCTCAGGAGGAACTGCAGCCCGGCGTTCACGTCGCCGATCCACGCTCCGTCCTGGTTCTTCTCGACGGCCCACGTCCAGTCGTACGACTCCGGGCGATACCCTCCCTTGCGCCCCAGCCCCATCATGTACCGGGCCACGTCACGCGCCACCGGAATCTCCAGGCGGACGTCGGAGAGCGCAGTGGGTTCGGTGCTGCGCAGCGCCACCTGGAACTCCATCGTCCCGTCGAAGTCGAGGGAACCACGCACCGCCATCGAGAGCGCCCCGGTCCGGCCCGAGGCCACCCACCGGGCCGCGCCCTCGGAGCGGTGGGTGATGCGCGGCGGTGTCCACCGCCACGTGAGCGCCCGGCCGTCCGCACCCTCGACGACGAACCGCACCGGCGCCGCGAGCACCTCACTCGCGCGGTCGGTCAGGTGGGTCATCTCGGGTGAGAAGAAGCTCTCGATGCGCGCCGGCAGGCCCTGCGGGCCCAGCTCGATCCGGCGGCCCAGCACCTCGAGCGCCGTGCCCTCCGCCACCACCGGCGTGAACGGGCGGACCAGGCTCTCGTCGAGCGCGATGCGCGAGTCCAGCCAGCGCAGGCGCGAGAGCCGCCACGGGTCGTCGTCTCCGTGGTGGCGGATGAGGGTGTCGGCCACGTGGAGACGGATCCGCACGGAGCGCGCGGGCAGCCCGGCCGCGCCGACCCGCACGGTGGCCTCGTACGTGCCGGGCTCGGCGCCCTCCGGGACCGGCACGCCGAACCAGAGCGGCTGGACCTCGCCGGCGGGCACGTCGACGCGCTTCGTGAAGCCACGCCCGTGCGAGTCGACGCCGCGCAGGTTGAACGCGCTGACCGTGCGGCCCGGGATGCGAGCGGGCGGGGATCCGCCTCCCGCCGCCCCCATCCGCACGAAGTCCGAGACCTCCGCGCTCAGTCGCTTCAGGTCGCGGCGCGCCCACACGCCGACCTGGAACACACGGTACTCGCCCCGCGCGGCTCGCGCCTCCAGGGGATGCTCCGCCCCGTCCTCGATCCACTCCAGCGGCAGGCTGCGGCGCATCCGGATCGAGCGCGTGCGGTCCTCGGGAAAAAGCAGGAAGGGCGCGCCGGGGTGCGCCGCCTCGAGGCGGGAGACCTCTTCGGGCGTGGCAATGACCTCCATGGGCCAGAACGCGTTGAACGAGTCGACGGCCTCGATCGCCTCGACCTCGGCCTACGGCAGGCGCGCCCATGCCGGATCGTCCGGGCCGGAGCGCCCCGGCCGCAGCCCCGCGGCGGTCCGCCACCCCGCGTCCGCCGTCTCGACCGGAGGCGGATAGACGACCTTCGGGTAGTTGCTCCGCCCCGAGCTGGTGTGCGGAAGGTAGTAGACGTAGTAGGTCCCCGGCCCGGCGGTGGGCTCGAACGCCAGCTCTCCGGCCGCCCGCGTGATGCGGCCCCGCACCACGTTCCTCACCCCGCGACCGGTCGCACGCGCCACGATCCGGACGCGCCTGGACTCGGGGTGGGCGTCACGCCTCCGCCAGGGAATGTGCGCCCGCACTGCCGGTGCCGCGGCACGCACGCGCAGCACGGCACGGTGGTTGCCCAGCGTATCCGGGTCCCACGTGCCGGTCCGGAACGGCACTTCCTGCGCCCGGGCCGCGGCCGGCAGGAGCACCGCGGCATCGCCGGCGAGAAGCGCCGCCGACACCGCCCACACGGGGAGGCGCAGCCCGCGGACGTGCCCGGATGGCGCGGGGGCGCGCCACGCCGCGTGGGCCCTCCACCACCGTATCCCACGCCGCCCGGGGCTCACCCCGCCGCTCCGCGCCGCCGGCCCGCCATGCGCCGGAACGCCGCGATCCCCTCGACGATGAGCCACAGCTCCAGCACGAAGATCACGCCGCCGATGGCCATGAGCACCACCTGCCCGTCCGCGTAGTAGCTCGCGAGGTTCACGACCATCGCCCACGTGGTCATGAAGATGAGGAAGAGCATGGGAAGCAGCGTCACCCAGATGGGCCGGCCCAGCCTGATGAGGAAGAGCGTGACCACGAGCAGGCTCAGCGCGCCGGTGAGCTGGTTCGTCGTGCCGAAGAGCGGCCACAGCCGCATCCCGCCGGCCCCCCGGTCCACGCCGAGCGCGAGCAGCGCGCACGCCGCCACCGCCACGAACGTCGCGATCCAGCGGTTCTGCATCCCCCGGATCCCGTATTCGGCGCCGATCTCCGAGACGATGTAGCGCTGCAGCCGGACTCCGGTATCCATGGTGGTTGCCGCGAAGGAGATGACGACGACCGCCGCGAAGATCGCCGCGACCGCGTGCGGGATGCCGATACCCTCGGCCAACACCCCCACGCCGTCGACGAACGCCTGCGTCGCGCCGGACGACGCCCCGGCCCACGTGGCGTAGTGCCGGTGCCAGCCGTCCGCGCCGGCGTAGAGCGCAAAGCCCGCCGTGGCGGCCACGATCGACGCCAGCGCCAGCGTGCCCTCACCGATCATCCCGCCGTAGCCCACGTAGCGGGCGTCGGTCTCCCGGTCGAGCTGCTTCGACGACGTGCCCGAGGCGACGAGACCGTGGAAGCCGCTGATCGCCCCGCACGCGATCGTGATGAAGAGGAGCGGAAACCAGTTGGGCGTATCGGGCGGCAGGTTGTGGTTCACGGCCGGCGCGGTCATCGCGGGGTTGACGACGACGACCGCAAGGAAGATCAGCCCCAGCGCCACGAAGAGCTGGTGGCTGTTGACGTAGTCGCGCGGCTGGAGCAGCAGCCAGACCGGCAGGGTGGACGCGAAGAAGGCGTAGATGAAGAGGATGACCACCCAGCCCACGCGCATCCCGTCGACGGCGGCGGCGGCCCGGGCCGCGGCGGGATCACCCGCGGCCGCGGCAAGGTTGGCGGCCGACGGCTGGAAGCCGAAGAAGTCGGGCAGGTGGAAGGGCAGGTATTGCCCGAACCAGATCATCAGGTAGAGGACTGCGAGCGCGCCGAGCGAGGGCCACAGGATCCGCACGCCGAAGCGGTAGATCATCAGCCCCACGACGACCGCCACGACGAGGCTTCCCCATACCGGGAGCACCGCGCCGGGGTTGGCGATGAAGAGGTTGGCGATGACCACCGCGAAGACCGCGTTCACCAGCAGCAGCAGGAAGAAGATGATGAAGAGGAAGAGGATGCGCCCGCGGCCGCCGACGATCGTGCCCGCCAGCGTCCCCACCGAGACGCCCTTGTGGCGGACCGAGATCCACAGCGTGCCGAAGTCGTGGACCGCACCGGCGAAGATCGTACCGAGCACCACCCACAGAAACGCCGGCAGCCATCCCCAGATGACCGCGATCGCGGGGCCCACGATGGGTGCGGCCCCGGCTACCGAGGTGAAGTGGTGGCCGAAGAGCACGTGGCGGTTCGTGGGCACGTAGTCGACGCCGTCCTCGAACTCGTGCGACGGTGTGACGAAGTCCGGATCGAGCCGGTAGATATGCCGGGCGATGTAACGAGAGTAGACGCGGTACCCCGTGAGGAACGCCGCGATGCCGATCACGAGAAGGACGATGGCGTTCAACGCTGCCCTCCGTCTCTGGAATGTTCGAGTACGCCCTGCGCCGCGACGGTCTCCGCCACCCACCGCAGCGCCTCGATGCCCACCACGTCGCCGTCGGCCAGCGGTACCCGGATCCGCGGATAGCCGTGGAACGTCTCGTCGATCGTCCGCACGTACGCCTCCTCGCGCGCGCGCCGCCGCTCGAGGAACGCGCCCTCCGCTTCCGTGGGGAGCAACCGGTTCACGACGACGCCCCCCACGGGGATCCCGTGCCGGCTCAGGGCCTCGACGCCGCGAGCCGTCTCCAAGATAGGCAGACGCTCGGGAATGATCACGAAGGCGAACGCCGTGCGCGCGCCGTCCGTGAGCACCTCGCGTGCCCGCAGGAAACGCGCCTTCCGCTCCTCGAGCGCCTCGAGCACGGGATCGGGGCGATCGCGCTCGCCGCCGGCCGCGGCGCCCGCCACCGTGCGCCACATCCGCTCCATCGCGCCCACTTTCCGGCGGCGGCTGATGAGCCCGCCGATCCACGTGGCCATGAGCTCCGGAAGCGAGAGGAGCCGGAGCGTCTGGCCCGTGGGCGCCGTGTCGAAGACGAGCCGGTCGTACGGGCCCAGCGCACTCTCCATGATCCGGGTGAAGCGGTCGAAGATCGCAGCCTCCGCCGCGCCGGGGGTCACCCGCGCGAGGTCGATCTGGCGCTCCACCTCCGCCACCAGCCGGGGCGGCGTGACCTGCTCGATCCGCGCCTTGACCCCGGCGATGTAGCGGTCCGCCTCGCGCTCGGGATCGATCTCCATGACCGAGAGCCCGGGCAGGATCTCGGTGGGCTCGGGCCTCACCTCCGCTTCCAGGATGTCGCCGGTCGAGTGCGCGGGGTCGGTCGAGACGAGCAGCGTGCGCAGCCCGCGCTCTGCCGCCAGCAGCGCCACGGCCGACGCCAGCGTGGTCTTGCCCACGCCCCCCTTTCCCCCGAAGAAGAGGATCCGGCGGTCGAGGAGCGCGGGGTCAGGCACCGCCCGACGCCCCTCCTCGGCCGCGCACGCCGGCGCCGCGGCACCCCGGGCGCACCCCGGTCAGCAGCACCGGAAGCCCCCCTCGGGGGCGTGCTCCATGCCCATGCGCACGTGCCACTCGTGAAACTGCTCGATCAGCTCGGGATAGAGCTCGAGCGTGTAGAACATGACGGGGTTGGGCACGCCCAGGAGGTCCGAGAAGCCGGCCAGCAGGAAGAGGTCGCGCTGCCGGAGCGCCTCGCGGTGGATCTGCGCGCGATACGGCGCGAAGAACACCCCCTCGTAGATGTCGCGCGCGGCGCCGAGGCGCGCCCGGAGCGCGCGGACGTAACGTCGGGCGCGTGCGAACATGGGTGCTCTCCCGTGCGTTGGAGGTGGGCGCGGCGGCCCGCGGGGGCGGGCTGCCGCGGGACGTTCGCTGAGCGTGCGCTGCGGGCGGGCGTCGCGCAAGGTCAGCTTGGGCCCCCGCCGCTCGGGGCGGCGCGGAAGGGCGGCACACCTCCCCCGCGCGGGAGCGCTCGGCGTCGGGGTTCGGGGACGTCTTCCTTCTTCAGTCCGCTCGCCTCGCTCCGCCGCTACTCGCGGCAGACACCCGCTCGGGGGAGGTGTGCCGCCCTTCCGCTTGCGGGCCGTCCCTGCTCAGCGACCCATCCACTCCGGAACGGGTCGCGGCGGCGGCCTGCGCCCGTAGAGCACGTCGTCGGCCCGGACGGCCAGCCGACGGAAGCGGTCCGAGGAGCGGATGCCACGGCGCACGAGGTTGTGCATCCAGTTGTCCGGATGCGAGTACGGGCACACCGCCATGCAGCGGGCGCAGTCCGTGCCCAGCGCGGTCCACAGCGTGTAACACGCCTCGGAATCGATCCGCCACCGGCGTACGCCGTCGATGTCGCGGCGGGGTCCCAGCGGGATGGCCTGGCTGGGACACACGTCCGCGCATTTCCGGCAACGGATGCAGAAATCGATCATCGTCGGGTCGCGCCGCCGCCCGGTGGGCACGAGGGGCAGGTCCGTGGTGACCACACCGATGCGAACCCGGGGGCCCAGCTCGGGCGTCATGAGCAGGCCCATGCGCCCGATCTCACCGAGACCGGCGTCGCGGGCCACCAGCGGGCACACCACGCGGTAGTTGCCATCGATGTGCGCCCGCGCGGGGTAGCCCAGACGCCGGACGAACCCGGCCACCTGCACGGCGATGACCCCCGCGTCGACGTACTGCTGCGCCGACTCCATCACGGTGGGGGCCAGCGGCGCATGGTCCAGCGCGCGCCTGTCCATCTCCACGGTCAGCGCCAGAGCGAACGCGTGATCGAGCGTCACGGGCCGGCCCCAGTCCGGACCGCGCCCCACGGTGGTGTACTTGTGGTACTCCTTCAGCTCGGTGACGCCCACGGACACGGCGCCCAGCTTGCGCACCCAGTGATCGAGGAAGCGCGTCGCGATACGCGCGTCCACTTCGAGACGCTCCGCCGCGGGTTCGCCGTCCACGAACGGGCGCAGGCGCTCGATGGTCGTGAAGCTGGCCTCGGCAGCGGCGAACGCCAGCGGGTGGTATGCGGAGCCGCCCCGGGCCAGCAGCCCGGGCCTGGCGCGGAACGCGTCGTCCAGCGCCTTCTTCCCGGGATGCTCCCGGTAGTATTCGCGGAAGCGGTCGCTGCCGGGCTCGAGCAGCGCCCGCGAGAACATGATGTCGCGCTCGTCGATGCGCGTGGTGGGCGTATCGTCCTCGGGTTCGGGCACTCCTCCCGGGAACATGAGCGCCACGCCCGCCACGCCGAACACCGACAGGATCGCGGCCGCGGCGGGCGCGCGATGCGCCAGGTCGGCGAGACCGACCCACAGCAGGGGCGCCGGGACGAGAACCGCCAGGATCGACAGAATCCACGCCGCCCGGGGTTCGGCCTCCCGGGCGGACGTCCACGCCGCCGCGGCGCATGCGACGAAGAGGACTCCGGCGACGATGATGACCGCGGCGTTCAGGATCATGCCGGTACCCCGGTCCCGGGCTGATCCGCCGGGCTGCTCGACCTCACCACCTCACTCCTTCCCTTCCACCTTGCGCGCATCCCTCACGCACCTTCCGCACTCTGTCCGCCAGATCACCCCCCTCCAGGTAGGCTTGCAGCCCTCCCCGCGTGAAGTCCATGCCCGAAACCGGCCGGGCCAGCGCGTCGACGACCGCAGCGGCCTCGGCGCAGCGGCCCCGGGCCGCCAGCGCTTCGGCCCGGTGCAGCCGCACGTCGAGGTACACGCGGCGCACGTCGGGCCCTCCTTCCTCGCTGGGGAAGAACCGGTTGCGGAACAGCGCCTCGGCATCGTCGAAGCGCCCGGCGTCGGCGAGCACCCGCGCGGCGTGGTAGACGAGCGGTGCCGGCATGAGCGCACGGTCGGGGTAGCGGAGCAGGCGGTCGCCCCGTTCCGAGGCGCCGCGGCCCAGCGCGGCAAGCGCCTCGTCGAGCCCGAAATACAGGTCCGTGTTCAACGAATCATGGCGCATCCCCTCCTCGAACAGCGCCGCGGCACGCACCGGGGAGCCGCCCATGTGGAGCACGGTACGGCCCATGTTGCGATGCAGCGTGGGGATGTCCGGCCGCAGCGCGCGCGCCGTCTCCCACGACGCGAGCGCCTCCTCCGCCCTGCCGGCCGAGAGCAGCAGCGAGCCCAGGAGGAAGTGGGCGGTGGCGTCGCGGGGGAAGCGGCGCACCGCAGCGCGCAGCACCGCTTCGGTCTCCGGGCGGTCGGGAAACACGAAGCGCGTGGGCAGCGCGGCCGCCGTGCGCCACGCCGCGTCCGGACTGCGGCCCATGGCCTGAAGGACGAAGCCCCGGTAGTACGCGAGCAGCGGATACTCCGAGGGACGCGGCATTCCCGGCTCCGTCACGACTTCCGGGCCCTCGGGGTAGCTGCACTCCAGCAACGCAAGCGCGTCGTCGTACGCCCCGATGTGCAGCGCGTCGACGACCAGCTCGAGGATGCGTTCCGGATCGGCCGCCAGGTGTGCCCGGAGCGCGCGGTCCTCTTGACCGAGCCGGACCGCCTGGTAGCGCAGGAAGGAATCCAGGGGATCGACTGCCCTCCACCGCTCCAGCTCACGCCGCGCCTCCTCCACCCGACCCGCTCGCCGTAGCAACGCCACGCGCAGCGCACCCAGCTTCACGGCGCCGGGAGCGGCTTCCAGGCCGGAGGCCAGCAGCGCCAGCGCCCGCTCCGGATCGTGGTTCCTCGCCGCCAGAGCGGCCAGTTCCAGGAGCGCGGGAGCCCGGAAGCGTCCGAAGAGCTGCGCGCGCTCCCACGCGATGCGCGCCGCGCGGACATCTCCGGCCGCGAGCAGCGCGTGACCCTGATAGTACCACGCCTCGGCGTCGTTGCTCACGCCTTCGAGCGCCTCGGCAAGCGCCGAGCGGGCTCCCTCGGGCCGCTTGATCGAGATCGCGAGCCGGCCCAGGGCGCGCGCCAGCGCCACGCTGCGCGGGAATCGCCCGCGCCCCTCACGGTACGTCGCGAGCGCCTTCAGCAACCGGCCGTTGCGCTCGAGATCGTCTCCGGCCTCCACGTAGTCGCCCTCGGTCCAGGCCGACCGCTCGGCCGGGCGCTCCGGCGCCGTCACGGGTCCCACGTGGACCTCGTCGTCGGGGGTGAAGTCGTACGCACCCTCGGTGTGGCGGAGCAGGACGCGCCCGTCGGCCGCGACCAGCTCGAACGTGAGCGGCCGCTCCGGCGGCGCCGCGAGTGCGAGCGTATACGTGCGCTCCGGGCTGAGCGCCACGGTGTCGCTGCGCAGCGGTTCAGCGCCGTCCAGCACCGCGACGACCGCGCGCCGATGCGCCGCAGCCACGTTCAGCGCGACGTTCAGCGTCGCCTGCGCGGCGTCCCGCCACAGGTGCACGACGGCCTCCGGCGTAGCCCGCGTCACGCCCCCCAGGTCCCGGATCGGGAGCCACGTCTCGCGGAAGACCACGCGCTCCTGCGGATCGAGGAACGCGTACGTCTCCTGGTTGCGGAAGAGCCCGGCCTGGATCTCGACGTACGCGCTGCTGTCGTCCGAGAGGGCCCGCCGCCAGCGCAGGCCGTTCGCGTCGCCGCCCCACGACCAGATCTTCCTGGCCGGCAGGTCGGTGGGCGCCGAGTAGTGCACGACCCCCGAGCGGGTGCGCGGGTGCCAGACCGCCATGTACGGCTCCCGGCTGCCGTAGCTGAAGCGCGACACGGGCCCGAAGAGATGATGGCCCACCACGCTGTTGTCGGTGCCGCGGCGGTCCACGGGCCAGGTGTCGATGTCGCGGAACCCGTGCGAGGCGGTGTAGCGCATCGGGTAGAGGATGCGGCTGTCGTCCCACACGCGCACGGCGGCGTTCGTCCACCAGTAGAAGCGGTGCCGGTACGGGCTGCGGTTGTACAGCGTCGTGCGCTGCTCCAGCGCCGCACGCCCGGGCCGCAGCGTAAGCTGCACCGTCCAGCGCATCCCCGTGACGCGGTCGGTGTTGCCCACCCACACCGACGCGCTGCCGTCCGCGCCGCGCGTGAGCGCGAAGTCCACCGGTGACGTGCTCATCCAGTTGTGCGAGACCGGAAAGTTGAATTCCACCCCCAGCGCGGCCCACGCCCCGCGGTAGCCGATCTGCGTGAGCTTGATCGACGGGTTGGCGTAGAACATCTGCCTGCCGTTCAGCCGGTCGGTGCACGAGTACAGGTGGCCGCCCAGGTCGGGCAGCACGACGCACCGCAGGTACTCGTTCTCCAGGTACAGCGCCCGCCAGGCGCGCGGCGCGCGCCGGTTCGTGAGGTTGTCGCGGATCGTGTACGGGTAGTTAACGCGCTGCGGCTCGAAGAAGTCGAACGGGGGATTCGGGTCCGGGTCGCCCTCCGCGTACGTGGGCAACGTCAGCGTCCCCTGCCATGCGCGGACCGGCGTCTGGGCGGGCAACCGCGTGGCAGCGCCCGCGGCAACGCCGAACAGCATGAGCAGCGCAGCACGCACCCTGCCGAGCGACACCGGGCGCACGGCTCCCGTCCGCGACGTGGAGGCCGGAGACCTCGCCGCGTCCGCAGCGGTCCGCGCCCCTCTCCATGACCTGCGGAACATCCCGTGACCTCCGCGTGGGGAATCCGGAGTCTCCCCGCCAACATGCCGATCCCTCGCCCGACCGCAATCCCCCGGAAGCCGGCGGCGCAGCAACGGCGTGCGCCCGGTGCCGAGCGCGAGCGCGTCACCGGATGGCGCGGGCGCCGGCATGCCCCGCCCCCAGGCTGATCTCCCGCGTGCGCGTGCGGTGCGCTGGCGGCTGCGCGGCGCATCGCTTAGGCTGGCTGAACCGATGCCGCCACCGCGCCGCGGCCGACTCCGTGCACACGACCCGGGACCTCCATCCGCACCCCATGAGCTTTCGCCGCGCGCTGGGCCGCTTCGACACCGTGATGGTGGTCGTGGGCGGGATCATCGGCGCGGGGATCTTCATCAACCCGTACATCGTCGCGCAGCGGCTGGACTCGCCGGCGCTGGTGCTCGCCGCCTGGCTGGCCGGTGGCGTGGTCGCGCTGTGCGGAGCGCTCACCTTCGCGGAGCTGGGCGCGCTCTTTCCGCAGGCGGGCGGCCACTACGCGTACCTGCGCGACGCCTACCACCCGCTGGCGGGCTTCCTCTACGGCTGGGCGCTGTTGCTGATGATCGAGGGAGGCGCGATCGCGGCGGTCGCGATCACCTTCGCCGAGTACACGCTGCGGCTGTGGGGGCGCACGGGCGGCGCCACCTCGATCGCCGTCGCGGGCATCGTCGTGGTCGCGGCGGTCAACTACCTGGGCGTCAAGCCGGGCAGCCGCGTGCTGAACACGTTCGTGGTCCTCAAGCTCGTGCCGCTCGGGCTGCTGATCGGCGCGGGGTTGCTGTTGTCGACGGCGGGGGCGCCCGGAACGGGTGCGGGCGCTGCCGCGGCGGCGTCGGGTGGCGTCCCTTCCGCGCCCCTTCTCGTCTTCGCCTTCGGCGCCGCGCTCATCCCCGTGATGTTCACCTACGGGGGATGGCAGAACGCCAACTACGTGGCCGAGGAGATGAAGGACCCGGTGCGCGACCTGCCGGCGAGCCTGCTCATCGGGACGGCGCTCGTGGTGCTCACGTACGGGCTGGTCAACCTCGCATACCTGAAGACGCTGGGCCACGACGGCCTGGCCGCCACGATGACGCCCGCGGCCGACGCGGGCCACGCACTCTTCGGTGATGTCGGCAACTTCCTGGTCACGCTGGGCATCGCCGTCTCGACGTTCGGCTTCCTCAACCTGACGATGCTGGCGCCCACGCGCGTGTACTACGCGATGGCCCGCGACGGGCTCTTCCCGCCCGCCGTGGCCCGTCTGCACCCCCGCTTCGATACGCCTTCGCGCGCGATCCTCATCCAGACGGTGTGGGCGGTCGCGCTGACGCTCACCGGCTCGTACGCGCAACTGGTCGACTACGTGGTCTCGGCCGACTGGGTCTTCTTCGGCCTGGCCGGCGCGAGCCTCTTCGTCTTCCGGCGCAAGGTGCCGCTGGGCACGCGCCTACCCGGAACGTTCCGCGCGCCGGGCTACCCGTTCGTTCCCGCGCTGTTCGTCGCCGTCGCCCTTCTCATCGTTGGAAGCGTGATCCACGCGAACCCACTGCGCTCTGCCGCAGGATACGCGCTCCTGCTGACCGGCGTGCCCGCGTTCGTCTACTGGCGGCGGCGCGCTTCCTCCCGACCCTCCGGAATCCATGAGCACTCCGCAGAGTAGCCGCGAACCCGTGCCGACAGGGCATCCCACCACGTGGGCCCCGTACATGACGTGGGCCAAGCGGCACCCCCGGGCCCGCTACGATCTGACCGGCAGCAACCTGCTTCCCTGCTCCGTGGACGAGTTTCCGGGCGCCCGCGAGGCGCTCGAGCTGTGGGGGCCGAACGACGAGGGGTACGCGCCGCTCCTTGCCGCCATTGCGGCGCGCTACGGGACGTCCGCCGAGCGCGTGGCGACGGCGCCTGGCGCGTCGGGCGCGAACTTCCTGGCGCTGGCGGCGCTCGTGCGCCCGGGCGACACGGTGCTCGTCGAGACGCCCGGATACGACCCGCAAGCGGGGGCGGCGCGCTTCCTCGGTGCGGAGGTGCATACGTTCGCCCGCGCCTTCGAGGACGGCTTCGCGCTCGATCCGGGTCGCGTGGAGGCGGCGCTGGCGCCGCGCACCCGCGCCATCGTGCTGACGCGGCCGCACAACCCGAGCGGCGTGCTGCCCGCGCTCGACGCGCTGGACGAGATCGGCCGCATCGCCGAGCGCGTGGGCGCCCGCGTGATCGTCGACGAGGTCTACCTCGACGCCGTCCCTGACGCCGACACCTCGCCCGCCGCGCTCCGCTCCGACGTCTTCGTCACCACCAACAGCCTGACCAAGTCGTACGGCCTGTCGGGGCTGCGGGCCGGGTGGGTGATCGCCGCGCCCGAGGTGATCCGAGCGGTCCGCCGGGCGCGCGACGTCGTGGACGCCGTGGGGGCGTTTCCGTCGGAGCGACTGGCACTGCTGGCGTTCGAGCACATCGAGGCGCTTCGCACGCGGGCGCGCGCGATCCTCGACCCCAACAACGCGCGGGTGCGCGCGTTCGTCGAGGGCCGGAAGGAGCTGGAGTGGGTGCGGCCCGCAGGCGGCGCGGTGGCGTTTCCGCGCTTCCGTGACGGCCGCGCCGCGGAGCCGTTCGTCAGGTACGCGGCCGAGCGCGAAGACGTCGGTGTGGTGCCGGGGCGCTTCTTCGGTGACACACGCCACTTCCGGATCGCGATGGGCGGGCCCACCGACGCGCTCGAAGGCGGGCTCGCCGCACTGAGCCGCGCGTTGGACGAGTCGGCGTAGCGCACCGCGTCCCCGGAGCGCCGGTTCAGCGGTAGCAGAGCACCAGGGGACCCGAGCGCTACCAGGTCTCCAGCCGCCCCTGCGTCGTCAGGAACAGGATGCGCTCCTTGACCGGCTCGCCCGTCAGCCGTTCCCACGCGTGCACGTACAGCTCGACCTGCCTCCGGTATCCCTCGAAGCGGGCGGGATAACCGGGATCCGCGCCGACATCGGTCTTGTAGTCCACGACCACCCACCCGTCGGGTTCGCGGAAGACCAGGTCGATGACACCCTCGAGGATCTCGGTGGGGAGAGCGCCCGCGTCATCCCCGCCGGCCGGGACTGCGGCCGCGCTGCCTGCCTCCGTCACCCCACCGCCGAGTGCCTCACCCGCGAGCGCGAACGGCACCTCGACCAGGCGGCGCTCCGCCGCGTCCGCGCGGGCCCACAGCTCCGAGGAGCGCACCGCCTCGACGACGCCGAGCAGCTCATCGAGCTCCACCGGCTCGCCCCGCGCGTCGAGCGGACGCTCGTGCTCGATGAGAAGCCAGCGGCAGGTGGCGCGCAGCGCGTCGGCCGGGGGCGCCGCGGCCGCCTCGGCCAGGGCGGCGTGGACCACGCTTCCCCATGCGAGCCCGCGGAAGGCGGGCGCGGGAAGCGCCGTGATCCGACCGGCCTCGGCGGCTGCGCCGGAGGCCGGAGCGGCCGCGCCGGTCGCACCGGTCGCGCCGGTCGCGCCGGCGCCCGCATCGGCCGCATGCGCCTCCCGATCGGCCGCACGCGCCTCCGTCACGTCGGTCACCGCGCGGATCACGTACGTAGGCTCGGCCGCCCGCGCGCGCCTTTTCTCCACGCTCCTCACCCGCTCTTCCACCTCCGCGGGCTCGAGCGACAGCTCCTCCCTCGGCTCCGCTGCGCGCGCCTCCATCTCGAGCCGCGTGGCGTGCGCGTCGAGCCAGTCGTCGAGCGGCGCCCACGCGGAAGTCGCACCTCCACGCTGCCCTCCCGGCATGCGCGCAACCACCAGCTCGTCGCGGGCGCGCGTGACCGCGACGTAGAGCTTGCGCACGTCCTCCGCCCGCGCGAAAGCCTGCTCGGTCGCCTCCTTTTCCGGCCACTCCATGGGTCGGGCCAGCACGACACCTCCCCTTCCCCGTCCCGGGTCGTGCACGACCGTGTAGCCCACCGCTCCGCCGTCCACCGTCCGCTCGATGTGCAGGCCGGGCGGGTGCGCCGGCGGGGCCGCGGGGTTCGCGAGCACGACCACGCCCGCCTCGAGTCCCTTGGCCTGGTGGAGGTTCATCACCCGGACCACGTCTTCCCGGCCCGGCTCGAGCGGCGCTTCGACGTCTCCGCGCGCGAGCGTCGCCTGCACGGCCGCCAGCGCGCCCCGCAGCGTCGCGTCTCCGCTGAGCGCCGTGGCGGCCACGACGTCCAACGCGTAGGAGAGCAGCCCCGCGCGCAGCGCGCCCACCTCACCCGCCGCCGTGTAGGGCAGCAGCCCGATCTCCGCGACCAGCTCGCCAAGGAATACGTCCGAGGGCTGCCTCGTGGCGCGCCGCCACCAGCGCCTCAGCTCAGCGAGCGCTTCTCGCACCACGGGCTGGCCCGCCGCGTCCTCCCGGGTCACGTCGAAGCCACCGCCCCGCCGCCGGTGATCGAGCAGCACGTCATAGCCCAACCCGAAGAACAGTCCCACGAGCGCGGCCACGACCTTGACCGGGTCACTGGGGTCGAGCAGACACTCGAGCAGGATCTCCAACTCGCGCAACTCGTCACCCGCCGTGATCCCGGCGCCGGTCACCTGGATCGGCAGACTCCGCGCCTCGAGCGCGCGCGCGTACACGTCGAGGTCCTTGCGTCCCCACGTGAGCACGAGAAAATCGCCGGGCCCGCGCTCGCCGGCATCGACGCGGCCGTGGATCCACGTCGCGAGCAGCTCCGCGTCGGCCTCGGCGATCGCCCGCTTGCGGTTCCCGTCCGGTTCGACGGCGTACCAGAAGATCCCCCGCCCTCCGGCGCCATCGGCCGGGCGGCGTGGGATGAGCGGCTCGAAGTGCGCCTGTTCGGGTGTGGCGCGGCGCGGAAAGAACGCGGAGTCGTCGAAGACGCCGTTGACCAGATCGCCCACGTGGGGCACGGAACGGAAGTTCGACGTCAGCTCGAGCACGTCGCCGAAGGAGCGGAAGCGCTCCTTGACCCACCCGTACAGCTCGATGTCGGCGCGCCGGAAGCGGTAGATGCTCTGCTTGGGATCTCCCACGACGAAGAGTGCGCCCTTCCTGGGCACCGCGCTGCGCCACTCCGCACTCCGCACGTCAACGCCCCGCCGTGCGGCGCTCCCCGCGTCTCCGCCGTCTCGGCCGTCCGCTCTGGCGTCCGCGGGTTCCGTGGCCAGCAGCAGCAGGATCTCGGCCTGCAACGGATCGGTGTCCTGAAACTCGTCGACGAGGATGCGCCGGTAGCGCAGCCCCAGCGCCCTCCGCGCGCCGGGCCGCTCTCGCAGCATCCGCCTGGTCAGCGTCAGAAGATCCTGGAAATCCAGCAGCCCGGCGCGGTGGCGGTGTGCGGCGAACGCGTCCGCGGCCTCGCGCGCCCACTTCAGCGCCACCGCGTAGCGATGGGCCCACCACCCGGAGAGCAGCTCCTGCGCGGGCCCGCCCGGGGCACAGAACGCCTCCAACTCCGTCCTGTACTCCTTCGCGAACTCCCTCGACGTCCACCGCTTCTGCGTCATCTTTCCCTTCGTGCTCGCCCCGACCCGCACGATCCGCTCGAGTGCGTCGAAGAGGTGCTGCGGCTCGTCCCAACCCCTGAGCCCGCGCAGCAGATTCAGCCGCAGCAGCTCCTGCTGAAGACGGTCGGGGGAGCGTCCGGGTGCTTCCGGGGGGATCCCTTCCAGTCCGCGGTCGAGCAGCGCGTTCAGCTCATCCCGCAGCGCCTCCAGCGCGGCGGACGAGGGCGGCTCCACGGCACTGGCGCGAAACGCCACGTCCGGGTTGTCCACCAGCCTGTCGAAGAGCCCCCGTAGCCGCGCCGGGCCGAGCCCCAGGGCCGCCAGCTCCTCGAGCGCGGGCGAGGCCTCAACGGCCTGCCGCTCCAGGTACGCAGCCCAGAAGCGGCCCCGCAGCTCCTCCTCCTCCTCGCCGGCAAGCTCCCGGAACGCCGGGTCGAGCCCCACGTCGAGCGCGCGTTCTCTCAGCAGCCGCGCGCAGAAGGAGTGGATCGTGCCGATGAACGCCCGGTCGATCTCCTCCAGCGCGATGCGCAGCCTGTCCGCCGCACCATCCACCGCACCGCCTGCCGCACCGCCTGCCGCACCGCCTGCCACACCATCCGCCGCACCCTGCCCCAGGCGCTCCTCCAGCCGGCCCTGAAAGCGCTCACGCAGCTCTCCGGCGGCCTTGCGCGTGAAGGTGACCGCGGCGATCTCCTCGACCGTGGCCGTACCCGTCTCGACGAGCGCCACCATCCGCTCGACCAGCGCCGTGGTCTTGCCCGAACCGGCGCCGGCCTCGACCAGCAGGTTGGTGTCCAGGTCCGTGGCGATGCGCGCGCGCGCCGGCGCGTCCGGAAGGGACGGGGCCCCGGAGCCGCGCCCCGCGCCTCCGAGCGTCATCGCTCACCGCTCCCCGTCATCGCTCGCCCATTCTTCCGGTCTCCCTCATCGTCCGAGCACCGTGCCGTCCCGGGCCACGGTCACGCGCCGCTCCGCCAGGCGGGCGAGCTGCTCGCCCGGCACCTCCAGCACCGGGATCGTGGCGTAGCCCAGCTCCCCGGCCACGAGCACCCCGAGCGCGACAATCGCGTCGGCCCGACCCAGCAGAAGCGCCACGGGCGTCGTGCCTTCGCGGAGCAGCTCCAGCATGACCGCGCTCGACGAGCTCGAGCCGACGGTGTCCGGCACCGCGAGCACCCGGCCCGCCACCTCGACGCCGCAATCGGGATGACGGGGATCGGAGATGCGTCCGGAGGCCGGATCGACGCCCCCCCACAGCGAGACCGGCGCGCGCAGCAGCAGGACCCGGCCCTCGGCCTCACCGGGCACGAGCACCCGTCCCGCGCAGCGGATCTCGCCCGCCCCGGACTCCGCGGCGGACCGCGCCGTCCCCGTCATGCCCACACCCCTTCGTCGCGAATGACCCTGCCGGCCTCCGCCGACGCCACGCAGTCCTCGAGGCTCCCGTAGACCACGTCGTAGCCGGTGTTGGCCGGGCCGTAGTGCGCGAACTTGCCCGAATCGGTCATGAGCACGCCCCCGCCGTCCGGCAGGATCGGCGTGACCACCACGCAGGTGTCGACCACGATGTCCACGCCCGCCTCCCTCAGATCGTGCACGGCGCCCTCGTCCTCCAGCGCGCCGAGCACGGCGCGGTTGGTGCACGCGTAGAACGGAACCCGCAGCGTGCGCCCCGCGACGAGCGTGCGCAGCCGGCGGGCCTCGGGCAGCGAAAGGTGGGGGCTGCCGATGGCCACCGCGTCGACGCGCTCGGAGCGCGTCGTGGACAGCCGGTCGAGCGCGGAGCGCAGCGCCGTCCCGTCCAGGGCGATCCTCCGCTCCGGTTCCCCGCCACCGAGCGCTGTCTCCAGATCGGGCGCCTCGGGGGTGACGCCGACCACGTGAATCAGGCCCACCGCGCCGGTCGACGCGGCGGCCGCGCCCATCGCCTTGAGCGCGTCTTCCGGCACGTCCTGCGGCAGCCCGGTGACGGCGGCGACCGCCCCACCCACCTCCAGCCCCAGCCAGGTGCCCAGGACCGGATAGAACACCGGGCGGCGCTTGAGCTCGGCGCGCACCGCCGAAGTGTCGACGACCACGGTGGCGCGCCGATGCTCCGCCAGGTGCAGCCCGTACAGCGGCGCCCTGCCGGTCAGCGCGCAGCATACGTCGAGGAAGTCGCCGTAGCGTTCGGTGCGCGCGCCGAGCACCGAGTTGGCGAAGACCACCGCGTTGCTCTCGCCCCACGCCACCTGCTCGCCGAGGCCCGGGCGGTGCCCGACCTGATACGGCGCGCACGTCCAGGTCGGCGCGCACCCCAGCGCCAGGTACGCGTCCATCTGCCGCCGCGCCATCGCGGCGCGGTGCGCGTCGGCGCGGACGCGCGCCGGATGCAGCAGGTCCAGCGCGCCGACGTTGAGCGTGGTGGGCACCGCCACCCGACCTCCTCCCTCGACGAGCCGCTCGGCGAACTCCACGCCGCCGTCTCCGTGGTAGAGACAGCCGTCCACGTGCGCCGACGTGATCTCGACCAGGCGCTCGGCGCCCAGCAACCCGCCCGCGGCGGCGACGAGCCGCATCGCCATCGCGGCGGCCGGGCCTCCCTCTCCGTTCAGCAGCGCGCGCTCGGCGGCGCTCAGGTGCATGCGCACAGGAGAACGGGCACGGACGCCCCGCGCTGCGCGCCTCGATCCATTCCCTCTACTCCCACACGACGCCGTAGTCGTCGCCGTGATTGCTGGAGGCGCCCCAGAAGCTGCCATGCTTCCAGTCGAAGAAGATGGCGTTGATCGGGCCCGACGTGCGCTCGGCGAACTGGAGCGAGTAGCCCATCTTGCGGAGCTTCGCGCGCACCCACGGCGGCGTGGCGGTGTTGAGCAGCATCCGCCCGGGGCTCGACTGGTGCTGGCCGAACGAGCCGCGGAGCTGGAAGGAGTTGAGGTTGGCCGCCTCGGCCGCCTGCTGCGCGTTCATCCCGAACTCCACGACGTTCAGGAAAAACTGCAGCAGGTTCTGGTCCTGGCTGTCTCCGCCCTGCACGGCGAAGGAGAGAAACGGCCTGCCGTCCTTGAGCGCCATGGCGGGCGTGAGCGTGGCGCGCGGCCGCTTGCCCGGCTCGATGACGTTGAACGGGTTGTCCGCCGCATCGAGCACGAACGATTGGGCCCGCTGGCTCATGCCGACGCCCGTGTGTCCGGCGATGACCGCGGGGATCCATCCGCCCGAGGGCGTGACCGACACCACCCATCCTTCCTCGTCGGTGGCCTCGATCGAAGTGGTGCCCTGGTAGAAGTCCTCCTCGAGCCTGTCCAGCGCTCCCGGTCCCGACGCCTCGGTCACCGGATGACTGCGCCGGCCCCACCGCGCCAGCAGGTCCTTGTACGGGTTCGTGCCTCCCTGGAACGGGTACGGGTCGCCGGGCATGACGTCGGGGTCGTTGGCCTTCCAGTCGATCTCGGCGGCGCGCGCTTTCGCGTACTCCTTCGAGAGCAGGCCCTTCATCGGCTCCGCGGGCGGGTAGTACGGATCGCCGTAGTAGAAGTCGCGGTCCGCGAACGCCAGGTTCATCGTCTGGTAGAGCGTGTGGATGTAGCGTGCGCTGTTGTAGCCCATCGCCTGGAGGTCGAAGTTCTCGAGGATGTTGAGCATCTGGAGCATCACGGGGCCCTGCACCCACGAGTTCAGCTTGTAG
>Ga0114931_10001954_pt1 | contig 26263 bp, 36 predicted proteins | sample 2SBtaG_FD_89579 | JGI IMG/M metagenome (GOLD analysis project Ga0114931, IMG submission 89579) | Deep subsurface microbial communities from Kolumbo volcano to uncover new lineages of life (NeLLi) - 2SBTROV14_V59a metaG | ecosystem: Environmental > Aquatic > Marine > Volcanic | place: Kolumbo... | reverse complement strand
GGCTTTTTTCAGCGCAAACCCGACTTTGTTACCGAATTCATGGATAGAGGATGGATTCCCGAACTGTTCCGTAAAATACGGCAACATATCCTGTACGATTTGCGGATCCACCATGGTGGTCGCGTTGTTGTCGAAATAGATACCTTCCATCTTAGTAGACCTCCTAGCCGGCTTTAGGCATTTCAGTATGTGGCAGTACCTTGATGAAAGACCCCAGATCCTCGATGATACGCTGCTGAATTCCACCCAATGTGGCTGCCGCCATTTGACAACCACTGCAGGCCCCGGTCATGTTGACATAAACCGTATCACCCACTACATCGACCAGCTCCACATCGCCTCGATCAGCCTGTAACTGTGGCCGGATAGATTCAATCGCCCTTTCAATTCGTTTCATGCGCTGCAGATTGGTCATACCGGTAGCGCCCTGAGCCAGCTCAGCTGGAGCGGACGCAACTTCAAGCTCCAACTCGGATTCAGCGTTTGGATCGAACTCTTCGCCCTTCTCCGCCAGAACCTTGACCAAAATTTCCTCTATGCCTTCATGACAGGAAGCACAGCCGCCGCCCGCCTTCGTATAGTGAGCAACTTCTTCAACGGTTTTCAGATTGTTGGCGCGGACAGTTTCCTCAATCAATACCGCATCGACCGCAAAACATTTACACACCAGCGCCCCTTCTTCGTGATCATCTGACCATTCTTCACCACGATAATTGGCAACCGCAGCCTGCAATGCCTCTCGACCCATCACAGAGCAATGCATTTTTTCAGGCGGTAATCCCTCAAGGAAATCGGCAATATCCTGGTTGCTGACACTTAATGCATCGTCGATTGTCATGCCCTTGATGATTTCAGTCAGGGAGGATGAAGAGGCTATGGCTGATCCGCAACCGAAAGTCTGGAATCCAGCATCCAGAATAACCTCGGTTTCCGGATCTACCTTCAGAGTCAGACGCAGAGCGTCTCCACAACTCAGCGAGCCAACATCTCCAGTGGCATTGGCTTCTTCCACGGCACCCGCATTACGTGGGTTATAGAAGTGTTCCTTAACGGTTTCAGAATAGTCCCACATACGATACCTCCGGGCTAGTTAACAGGAGAAAGAAGAGCCGCATCCGCAGCTGTTCTTGGCATTTGGATTTTCAAACTTGAAGCCAGAACCATCCAGGCTGTCAAGAAAATCTATGGTGACGCCTTCCAACATCGGCGCACTTTGCGGATCAATAAATATCTTAACTACTCCACACTCTATGACAGTGTCTTCATCCTTGGCCGCCGCCTCCAGAGCCATACCGTATTGAAAACCTGAACAGCCGCCACCCATAACCGATACTCTCAGACCGGCAACCGGTTCTTCAGAACCCTGTATAAAATTACTGACCGCATTCTGTGCGCTTTCTGTCAAATTCAACATCGCTGGCTCCTTGTACTGGCAAGTGAATTGCACTGTGTTTAGTTAGGTAGGTGCAAGCCCTGTGCCATACCTAGACGGCTGTTGTAAGTATCTGTATTTACTATATACTTTACTTCACAATCACTAGCTATTTGTAATGAATGCAACAGCTCCATGCGATGGAAAAAGACACAATGTAGGATGCCCAACATTCCTGAACACCTATACTGAGGTAACGACACAATGAGTCTCGATGATCTACAACCTGGTGATATGGTTTTTGCTGCAAATGATATTTTTAATGATGGCAGTGTGCCCGGTCTGGCCGAGGGAGCACCGATCGCTGCAAAAGGGACGCGCGGCGTTATTCTGAATACCGGTCACCTTGAGGAACAGCCTGACAAACAGTTATTTCTGGTGCGCTTTGAAGTTTCTGATGCCGGATCGGCACCTGAACTCGGTCCCGCGGTAGGTTGCTGGCCTGAGGAATTGAGTGAACAGGGGCTGGCGTTGGTTTAATGGATAAGCTAGCTATCGTCAGGGCCTACCATGAACGCACTAAGCATCAGCTCAAAAAGTATGCTCGCGGCCCGCAAACGCTGGACTGGGACGCGCAGCCGAATCCATTCCGTCATTTCAACGGCTGCGATAGAGTTGCCTTACCATTAAGTGCCAGAGACGATAAAACCACCTTTCAAAGCCTGTATCAAACCACTTATGGGCAGGTTAGTCCGATCTCCCTGCAAAACATTGGAATGCTGATGGAGCTGTCGATGGCTCTATCCGCCTGGAAAACCCTGGGTCCGGATCGCTGGTCTATACGCGTAAACCCTTCCAGCGGCAACCTTCATCCCACTGAATGTTATTTGCTGCTGCCGGAGACCGATGAATTCAAGGCCGGGGTGTATCACTACCTCAGCTACGAACATGCTTTGGAACAGCGCTGTATATTCACCTCTGAAAATAGAGTGCCTGCTTCAGATCGATTTTTACTGGGTCTGAGCACCATTTACAAACGCGAATCCTGGAAATACGGCGAACGTGCTTATCGCTATTGTCAGTTAGATGTCGGCCACGCACTGGCGGCAATACGCTACGCCTGTTCGGTTTTGGGCTGGTAATGCCAGTTGCTGGATGAATACGGTGATCAGCAGATCAGTAAACTGCTCGGCCTTGATCGGCAACAGGATTTTGTGGACGCCGAGCCGGAATCTCCAGATCTGTTACTTAAAATCGGCATGCATCCGCAACAAAACACAGCAATAAACCTGGATGCGTTGACAAGGCTGGCGGAAACTTCCCCCTGGCGGGGGCGGGCGAATCGCTTAACCGATGATAATTTCTATAAATGGCCCGTGATCAATGAAGTTTCTCAAGCCTGTTACAAACCGCCAACCACAACAAATGATCAAACCGGCACAGATTCTTTTCCTGCGATGCCGCAATGTGACCCACATATACTGGCGAACGACATCGTACGCCAGCGCCGCAGCGCCCAATCATTTGACGCCAATGCACCGGGGCTTTCCTTACCTCTTTTCGAACGTATTTTACACAGCATCTTACCCAGACCGGGCATACTTCCCTGGGATTGCCTGCCCTGGTACCCGCGGATTCACATAATATTATTCATTCATCGGGTCACCGGATTGGAACCGGGTCTCTACGCCTTGCCACGCAGCGAGCAAGGTGAAAAATTACTCAGACGCCAGATTAACCACGGCTTCAGCTGGATTCAATCAGTTAATCTCGGCACCGGGCTACCCCTGTATTTATTACAGGAGGCCAATGTCGGCAATCTGGCCCGTATGCTGGCCTGCCACCAGCCCATCGCCTCAGACAGTGCGTTTTCCCTGGCTATGCTGGCAGAATTTGATGAGCCGCTGAAAATTGCTCCCTGGCAATACCGACATTTATTCTGGGAGGCTGGGCTTATTGGCCAGATCCTGTATCTTGAGGCGGAAGTCGCCGGAATACGGGGAACAGGTATCGGCTGTTTTTTCGATGATGCACTCCATGAATTGCTTGGCCTCGAGTCTTCCTGTTTCCAGGATCTGTATCATTTCACCATCGGAACGCCTAAAACCGATAAGCGGATTCAGAACGAACCCCCTTATGCCCATATCATGTAAAATGAAAAAATTGAAGGCCAGGTAAGCGCATGAACAAGACTTTGCTACTCGTTATCTCCCTATTTGCAGGTATTTCACCTGTATATCCCGCTATTGCTGAAGTCGTGAATATAGCGGTCGCAGCAAATTTCACCGACGCCATGCACCGGCTGATCCCCGTATTTGAGGAAAACACTGGTCATACCGCCAAGGTCAGTTATGCCTCCACCGGGAAGCTCTATGCGCAAATTCAACATGGCGCACCGTTTGAAATATATCTTGCCGCGGATACCGCGCGACCCGTACGCGCAATAAAATCCGGTCTTGCGGTAGACGGAGCCCGCTTTGTCTATGCCAGAGGAAAGGTGGTGTTATGGAGTGCCCATAGCGGATTGTTCAACGACGGTATGGCTTTTCTAAAATCCGGCGATTACAAACATCTGGCAATGGCCAACCCAAAAACTGCGCCTTACGGAAAAGCCGCGCAGGAAGTCATGGAACATCTGGGGATCTGGGAAACCCGGCAGCAACAAATCGTACGAGGTGATTCCATAGCCCAGGCGTTCCAGTTCGCTGTTACCGGTAATGTTGATGCCGGTTTTGTCGCCCTGTCTCAAGTCAAAGCCTGGAAGGATTCCAATACCAGTCTATGGGAGATTCCTCAAAGTTATTATTCACCGATTGAACAATCGGCCGTACTCCTTAAGAAAGGCGAGAAAAACCCTGCCGCCAAAGCCTTTATGCGTTTCCTGCAGAGCCAGTCGGCAAAAAAAATAATTGCCGGTTTAGGGTATGGGGTAGAATGACTCAGCATGATATGCAAGCATTGATATTATTGATTGGCAACCCGTATTTCTGACACTGAAGCTGGCTGGCACCACCACCTTACTCTTGCTGTTGATAGGAACCCCTATAGCCTGGTGGTTGGCCCGCAGCCGTGCCTGGTACAAACATCCGATTGCCGCAGTAGTCGCTCTACCATTGGTTTTACCCCCGACGGTGCTTGGTTTCTATCTGCTGATCCTGCTGGCACCAGACGGCGCCATAGGAAAACTTACTCAAAGCATCGGCCTCGGCACCCTGCCTTTCACTTTTGAGGGTCTGGTAGTGGCATCGGTCATATATTCGATGCCATTCGTTGTTCAGCCTCTGCAGAATACGTTCGAGGCTCTGGGAACCCGCCCCTTGGAAGTCGCGGCCACACTGCGCGCTTCGCCGGTCGAGCGCTTCACTTATGTCGTGATGCCCCTTGCCAGGCCGGGTTTCCTCACCGCAGCCGTATTGTGTTTTGCCCATACCATTGTGGAATTCGGTGTGGTACTGATGATCGGAGGAAACATCCCCGGAGAAACCAAGGTGCTATCTGTTGCGATTTACGATTATGTGGAATCACTTGAGTATGATCAGGCGCATTGGCTGGCCGGCGGTATGCTGTTATTTTCATTTACGGTACTGATGACCTTTTACCTGCTTAATGGACGCCTCTCGCAGAGCTCCAAACCATGAGCACCATTGAAATTCGACTGTCTGGCCGGCTTGGCGATTTCAGCCTGGATGTCGACTTCAAAGTTCCCGCGAGTGGAGTGATTGCTCTGTTTGGCCACTCAGGATCCGGCAAGACCAGTATTTTACGGGCTATAGCCGGACTCAATACCGACGTCACCGGGAAAATCATTATCCGGGGTGAAACGTGGCAGAATGAGAAGTTTTTTATGCCGACCCACAAACGGCCGCTGGGATACGTATTTCAAGAGGCCAGCCTGTTTCCACATTTATCAGTGTGTAAAAACCTCGAATTCGGCTGGCGGCGAGTACCCGTGAGCGCCAGACGCATTGAATTTGATGATGTGGTGGAACTCCTCGGTATCGCCGCATTAATGTCCAGAAAAACTACCAGCCTGTCGGGTGGCGAAAGGCAACGCGTCGCGATCGCGCGCGCGCTATTGACGAGCCCGCAACTATTGCTGATGGACGAGCCCTTGTCCGCCTTGGATCATAGGGCCAAGCAAGCAATCTTGCCTTACCTGGAGAGTCTTCATGATCGTTACAGCATCCCCTCTGTTTATGTATCCCATGATCCGAATGAAGTTGCCCATCTGGCTGATCACATGGTTCTGCTCGAAAAGGGAAGAGTCATATCCTCAGGTAAAGCAGCCGATTTGCTTACCCGCCTGGATCTGCCTGTAGCAGGTTACGATGATGCCTCCTCCATACTTGAAGGCTTTATCGCTTCACATGATGAATCTTACCACCTGACCTGGGTGTCTATGGAGTGCGGCCGCATAGCCGTTGCCCGCGAAGATTTGGCGGTTGGTCGTCATGCCCGCGTTGAAATCCGGGCACGGGATGTCAGTTTGTCTTTGCGTGCGCATAGCGATACCAGCATTTTGAATATCTTACCCGCTCAGGTAATTGACGCACATGACATCAATCAAACGCAAGCTCTGATACGCCTGAAACTGTTGGATGGACAGAAACTTGTTGCACGAGTCACCCGGAGATCGGCAATGGCACTTGGCATACACGAAGGGATGCATCTATACGCCCAGGTTAAAAGCGTGGCATTGATCACCTGAACCGGTTAATGGGATCAACCTTCCATGACACATTCATACGCACTGCGAAGCAACTCAAGCTCTACCGAACCAATTCCCCGTGCGGCGGATAACTCAATAAAGGCTCCGCCAAATTGCTGCGCCAATTTGAATGGTGGGTCCATCCCCTTGAACTTCAGCAGAAAGACCTGCACGGGCCCACCCACCACATCGACCCACTCATGGAAATCGGTTTCAGGCTCAAGCAGGTTCTGGGCCAGACCCAATGTGTCAGCAACGTTATTAATGAGTTGCGCATGATGCAGCGTCAAGGTATTTTCTTCTGGCTGCGGCATGAGTTCCGCGGGAAGGGGTAAAGGCTCGGGTCCGCAGACGCCGCCATGAGAAAATTTCAAAAATTGTGTCCGCCCGCTGGTCGGGGTCTTGTGATACAAAATAACACGTGTATCCATGTACGGTTCGGTCCTTCCTCGAGCCTGGTTATACTAATGCCTGGCATCCCACAGCCTTTTGAACTGACTGTCTAGGCTGGAAAGCTGGATATCGAGCTGGGTGAGTTGTGATTGACCTGGGAAGCGCCCTTTACGCTGGCTTTCATACCAGGTTTCCATCTCAGATTTGATTTTTTACCGTTTGGCAACCGTGTCTGATATCGCATTTTTGATCCAGTCCATCTCATTGACACCCAGATCAACGAGACAATATTCCAGTGCGGAATCGAAAATTCGCGTGCCACCACCTTCCATGACGATACGACGTAACGCTATATCGTCGCGGACTCTAGTGCCGGCCAGGTAATCAACACCAAACTCGCTGAATTCAGCAATCAATGGCGTGGTTGGCCCCATGAGAACCAGATTGGCATCTACGGCCAGTTCTGCCAGTCTAGGAAAAGTTTTGTTGGTCAGCGAACTGGCCGTCAGAAAAACCCAGTCGGCCTGGCGGATGATATATTCCGAGGCCGCGCTGGGGAGATCATTCATTCCCGGCTGCATTTCAAGCACCGTGACATCCACTCCCTGCAAAGTCGATTCAAGTCCGGGATATCGCCCGACCACAACAACTTTTTTGTTCAGAAGCCGCGCATGAAAGTAGTCGAACACAGTCAGGTTGGGCATCCCTCCGGTTCTTAATCCATGAATACGTCCATGGAGTTCTTCGTCCTGATGCAGGCTCGCATTGATGACCGCCATACCCACTGCAGCCTGGTAACTATCCCAGCTTTTCACCCAGGTGGCGATAGCCCGGGCCGGCTGACCTTCCAAGGTCCCCGGCCAGGATAGCGTACGGCAACCCGTGGCCGGCGACATCGCCAGCCCCACCCTGTCCTGGGTGCGACAAAATGTCCAGGTAAGGCCGATCATCAATTCTTCGATCAAGGCATCTTCCGGAACTATATCCAGTAACATATCGTAAACCAGCCACGAATCAGTCATCGGTAAATCTCTCACATGCTAGGTAACAGTCGTAATTCGGATTTAATATTGCTTCCTCTCCCCCAAACCGTAACCGCTTCTATGAACCAGCGATTATCGGTAGGGTGATTCTTTATGACATCGTATTCAGCGAAAAAACTACCATCCGCGTGAAACAAAACCTCGCCGATTTTTTGCCCCGTAGCATTTTTCCAGGTTCCTACCAGGGTATCCTGACCACTGGCAGGATCCCTGCTCAAATGGAATTCCGCCTGTTCCGCCAGTCTTTCTTCAGCGTTCAGCGCTATACCCAGCTTCTCCGTTTCGAGTCGAAACCGACTACATACGACATCCAGCATGCCTTGCAATTGCTGGTGGCGCTGTTCAACGTCCGGATTCACAAGGCTGCTGCCATTTCCATAATGACTGAACCCCTAACCTGGTCAAGAGGATCCAGTTGAGACAGCTTGGCAAGAATTGCTTTTGCCTCATCACTCCTCCCTTTACGCAGCCTGATAAATGCCAAGGCCTTAAGACTGTATAGATAAACCCGTTGTGGGCCATCTTCCACCGACCAGTTACTCGAATTGCTGTCCAGGACGCGCCAGTCAGAATCGAAGCGCCCCTGCATAGCAGCTTGGGACAGGGCTTCTCTGGCTATTATTTCTGCTTCGTCACAAAACCCGCGATAGAACAGGAATTTGTACAGGGCGATATAAACTTCAAGCTGCTGAGGTGCCATGGCTTTGGCTTCGTAGAGCAGTTCACGGGCTCGGTCAAAATCGTCTGCATTGGCCACCGCCGACTGCAGCATGGCATTCACTTCCGGCGTCATATCGGGTGAGAACAACACCCGCTCTTCAATAACTTCGACATTAGCCCCCATCATCAACCCCAGAATTCTTCCGTCATGAGAAGTCGACCAACCGGCTTATCACCCAGTAAATGCTCATCGAATATCTGGTTGATATCGTCTTTTTTTACTCCGGCATACATCACACCCTCCGGATAGACAAGCACGGTAGGCCCCTCGCTACACGGACCCATGCAACCGGTCGCAGTAATCTGGATTGTGTTAAAGGCATTCCTTTGTTGCAATTGCCAAAGAAATTCTTCGTATACTTCGTTGGTCTTTTTCTCGGCACATGAACTTCTTGGGTGCCCCATAGGTCTGGATTGAGTACAGATAAATACATGCTTCTGCGGTTTTGGCATCAGGGCACCTCAAGCCGGTATCGCCTGAGCGGAATGGCTCATGCATTTTTTAGGGCAAACTCTCGAACAGGCTTCGCAACCGATACAGTCCATTACATTTTTCAATGACATGACCATAGAGGTATCATCATCAAAGCCATCATCATCGTAATCGTCCAGATCATCATCGAGATCCAGCTCGTCACGTTCGATCAGCTCGAATACATCCCGCGGGCAGGTTTTATAACAGCGTCCGCAGCCAATGCAGTTTGACTGATTGAGATCGACAATGAATGCCGGCACCCATTCGGTGCCGCCGCGTGTTTTACCGGTGATCGTGCTCATGCAGCCCCCTGTTCCACCTCGGCGGATTCAGCAGCTTCCAATGCTTCACGCGCTTGATCCCAGGCGCGACATGCGTCATAACATTCTTGCGCCAAGGGCATTATTTCCATAAACGCAGCCGGCAGGCGGTCTTCAACCAGATCATGTAACTCACCCGCTTTTTCGGTGGCGATACGCTTGGCTTTTTTAACCTGCTTGTTCATCGATTTCAGTTCTTCAGGTGTCATTTCCATACCTCCTTACATACCGCAACTTCACTATGTTTGCCGATAATTTCCAATGCCACTGATAGTAGTTTATCCGCCTCATCTTTCATTTTTGAAAGACTTTCAAAGCCGAACCTATGAACATCACGTAATGTTTTGTCGACAACAACCAGCTTTCCGACTGTAATCAAAACACGACCAAAACCTTCATGACTCAGATTTATCATAGGGACCGCCATTAACCCGCATTCCTTTTCAATTAATGCAGCAATGGCATTGTAGAAAGCCTTGACCCTGGCCATGACTATTTCATCCGGATCACCAACCACAGGAATTTCTCGTTTCATTTCCTTGGTCAATACAAACGGCGACAGAATTTTTGCCACCGACCAGTCGTCATAAGTTCCATAAGTATCGATAGCCCGCATCTGGCGAACCATTTCCTTTGCATAATCCGTATCTAAAACCGGATCTTCTTCAGTTATCAAAACTGCTGCTTCACTCATTTTGTTCTCCTCAAATAACAATTCACATAATATTCGGCATTATCGGTTCAACAGAACTCTCCGTAATGCTGTTACTTCGCCCTGATTACCGATTTGCGGAAGCTATTCTCTCCAGCCTTCTTCTTCCATCACATCAAAACGTAAAGGATTGACCGCATATTGAGACTTAATAGCCTGTGCCAACCATGCGGATGGCCCTGCAAGCAACTCTTCCTGGAGACTGTCCATTAAATCTCTGATTTCGGCCCCCGTTGTCACCTTGACAGGCTGCACACCTTTTGCCCGCAACTGATTAACCGCAGAGGCCCCTATTGCCGATGAATAAACCGCTATACAACCTTCCAGAATCCCGATCTTGTACGCCAGTTTATCTTCCTTGCTATCCTTAGCTAATTCTGTGAACTTATAAATCTCGATGAAATCACGATGTTCCAAATCAAAGGCATATATTGCCAGCGATGCTGTCGACCCGAAATGTTGATTCACAGTCTGCATATCCGTTGTGGCAAATGCCACCTTCAGGGCTCCTGCAATCCAGGGTTCCTCAGTGTGTGTATCCAACACTGTCATGTGCGCTTTGAGCGTCATGGATATACTCCGGCTTCTGTGCATATATCGATTTGTAAGGATGTATCTCACCTCGTTCGAGACTAAGGAGAATATTCGCCAGGTCAAATAACACGCGCCTGGCGCCTGCATAGCCTACCATACTTCCTGATAGCCACCCAGGGTGTCATACTGTGGGAAACCGGCGCGCAATAATGGGATACCCAGCCGTTCTGCCGTGGCCGCGGCATGTGAGTTGCTGACTATGATTTCTGCGTTATTTTCCTGCGCCTGTTTTTCCAGCTCTTCCAAATCACCAATTCTCACTTCCTGCACCGGCAGGTTTCTCAAACCGCGGCATTACTCGGCGCAACAGCCGCCACCGTCTCGGCTCCCATGCCACCCAGGAAATCACTCATCGCGTACAACAGATCGGGATCCGCAGCAACGGCAAAGCGGGTCATGCCCAACATGAAATGAGTATCCAGCATGGCGTCTTGCAACTGTGCCCTTTGCCTGCGGAATCGTTCCGGCACCGGGCGACCCGAGATCTCACTTAACACATGGATGAATTCATCCATGGCATTGAGTCCCATCAGATGATCGAAATGATAATCCGGAACTGCGGTTTTTCTTGCCAAGGCCTTAGCGGATTTTTTCATTGACGCACCGATAACCAGTGTGGCGCAGGAATCTCCCAGATGGTCGAACTCCTCAACAGCCGTCCCCCCAACGGTCAAGGGAGAGAAATCCATTTCGGTAAGCCGCCCGTCAAGAGAATCCGACAAATCCGGAACCACTACCGGCCGCAGATCAAAGGACTCAATCATGAATTTGATTTCTTCCAGATCGCTCGGCGTCAATGAGGCATTGACCAGCACATTAACCTGTCTTTTTCTGCGTCCCGGGGCCGTTCCGGCTGTCTCAGCATCAGGCACAAGCGCCTTTATCATTGCCTCTGAAGCTTGCGCAAAACCGCTTTCCAGACAACCCACATAATCCGGCGTGGATACCGTGATCACCTTGACATGGGCATATTCGGGGTATTTATTCCGGAATTCACCCAAAGCGCCTTGCAGATTACAGTCCTGTGTTTCCGCCAGCCCGGTACTCGGTACGCCGATCAAATCCGGTTTGGATTTTTCACACAGGGCGCGCAAGCCTTCGACAATATTGTTGTCCGCGCCCATGACCGAACTCACCTGATCCATGGCCGTTGTCTGCAACGGAATCGGCTCGCGAAAATGGCGCACAAAGAACACCTTTCCGAACGCCGTGCAGCCTTGCGACCCGTGCAACATGGGAATCGAACGACGAAATCCCAGAAAGGCCAGAGCGGCGCCGATCGTCGAGCTGGCTTTCAGTGGGTTTACCGACAGTGCTTTACTTCGCTTTTTGATCTCCACCGTCATTTCAGGCTCCAACCGCTTTAACTGCACATTCGACGTCATCCCCGACCGGCCTTTCCCATGGTGCCGCCCGTCGGACCGCCTCCCACACCGGGCTGTCAATGGTCAACGCCAATTGCCTGGCCAATTCGATCATTCCTGTGTAACCGGCATAGCCGAAATCACGTTCCTGATTGATGTCCAGAAACGGCAATTTCGCTTTCAGGGCGGTATACATATTCCTACCACCCGCGATAAGAATATCCACGTTCTGTTCCCGCACCAGGTCCAGCAGCGCACGCGGGCTGCCGTCAGTCAGCATTTGTGCTTCATCTCCCATCAACTCCCGAATTCTGGCCTTGTCTTCTTCAGTGGATTTTTTTGTGCCGGTCGCAACGACCTTCATGCCAAGATCCTGTAATGCTGAAATCACCGACCAGGATTTCACGCCCCCGGTATACAACAATACCCGTTTATCCCGCAGTCTTTCCCGCCAGGGCTCCAGGCCGGCATTTAGCCGCTCCTCCTCCCGTTCGATCAAGGCTTCCGTTCGTTCGCTGAGATCAGGATCACCTATCCGTTCCGCGATATCCCGCAGCGCCCTGGTGACATCACTGGCGCCATAAAAACTTCCTTCAAACCAGGGCGTGCCATAGGATTCTTCCAATTTTCTCGCCACGTTAATCATGGCCTTGGAACAAACCATCATATTCACATCTGCCCGGTGCATGGTTTGCACTTCACGGTAGCGCGCATCTCCTGACAGAGTACACAAGACACGGATACCCAGCTCATCAAGCAGGGGCAGCACATGCCATAATTCACCGGCAATGTTGTATTCACCAACCAGGTTAATGTCGTAAATCCTGAACGGTTTGCCGTTTCTTTCCTGTAAAGACGCGGGCAAGGGATCCGGGTCACGCGTTCCAATGACGTATTTGACCATGGCCTCGCCGGCAATGCGGTTACCCAGGTTTTTGGTGCCGTAAAAGCCTGCGGCATCCACCGGCACCACGGGCGTGCCCCAGCGTTCCTCCGCCGCCTTGCACACCGCTTCCACATCATCACCAACCAGTGCCGGCACACAGGTGTTGTAGATAAAGACCGCGGCGGGGGAATAGCTGTCTATCGCCTGCTTGATGGAATGAAAAAGGCGTTTTTCCCCGCGCCCCATAATCACGTCCTGTTCGGTAAGATCGGTCGTCATACCGATCTTGTACAGTGCCGCCCCCGAGGTCCGGGTGCCGCGGTTATCCCAGGAACTTCCCGCGCAGGCGATGGAACCGTGCACGATATGTGCGACATCGGCAATTGGCAGTAAGGCTATCTGGGCACCGTCGAAGGCACAGCCACCCGCCGTGGCTCCGGGTTTGGGTTTGGCACAACCGGACTTGGATTTTTTGTTGTGCGAGCAGGCGGGTTCATCCAGTAATGCGGCAATATCTTTTTGTTTCATAGTCGGCACCCGGTATGGTCTTGACAACAGTGGCTGCAATCGCTGTGCCAGAAGATAACTGTTTGTTTTTTAGCAATTTGAAACCCGATTTGTCGGTTATGCTACAAACGAAGGATGGCAGGTGTAACACAAGTTTTTTTATCGGGAACCGGTCGAAGTCACTACTCTCACTGACAAATCGCGCCGACCCGATGGCGCCATCGCAGAAACCTGAGTATTGCGGTAAGCTATGTATAATTGTCTGGAAAACGAGTGAGTTTTCACCATGGATACCCAAAATCAATTATCCAAACCGGATTTATTTGAAGAAAAAGCGCAGGACTGGGACGCCAACGAGAGGATTCAGAAACTCTCTACTGCGATTGGCGCGGCGATTCTCGAATAGCTGCCTCTCGAGCCGACCATGCACGTCATGGACTTTGGTGCTGGAACCGGGTTGATCAGTGGCCATGTGGCTCCGCGGGTCGCGAGTATTCTGGCGGTCGATGTCTCCCAGGGCATGCTGGACAAGCTGGCGGCCAAACCCCAATTACAGGGCAAAGTGACTACCCTGTGCCAGGACATCACCGAACAACCACTGAACGAACGCTTTGATTTGATTTTGAGCGCCATGGCCATGCATCACATCGAAGACACGGAACGACTGCTGACCAGCCTGGCCTCACACCTGAAACCCGGTGGCCGGGTCGCCCTGGCGGATCTCGACCCAGAGGACGGCAGCTTTCATCCTGCAGGAACGGAGGGCGTCTTTCATCGCGGATTTGACCGCCAGAAGCTGCAACAACTGATGGAAAAAAGCGGCTTTGAAAATGTTCGCTTTATTACCGCTCATACTGTGAACAAAGAAGGCCGAGACTACCCGGTGTTTCTGGTCACGGGGAAAAAAACCAGCTGAGGAAACGCTGACTGAGAAGCAACGGCCACGACAATGGCTCGCTCTCATCCATGGTCGTCTTTTATGCGCTGGCAATAGCTGCGCTGATCAGGGTTTTCCACCGCGCTGACAACTGCATCAATGAAAACATCCAGTTCCGCGTGAGAAATATGTTGTAGGATCCGGTTCAGCAGTTTGGGATCGACATGGGCATAACTATTGGCCCCGTCCCCTAGGGTGATTAACAAACTGGCGCCGGCATAATTTTCCTGATGGCGGCCTTCTTCATTATCAATCTGCTCGCGAGTGGCATCCAGTAAATCGTCATAATGTCGTTCTATGACATCAATCATTTCATCGTCCAGACTTTCCTCCACACCGACCGACCAGCTTTCTTCATCGGTTTGAATCTGATATTCAATACCCAAACTGCGCAGCCGATCACAAAACCGGAGCGACATATCGGCATGAAAGAACATATATTCTAGCATGGCAGGCAACCCTCGAGACTACGCAATATAAACAAGCATAAGAACAGAGAATCACTATGTTAGCGTAATCAGCCCGTGAGAATAAAATCATCCGTATAAATTTTCAAAAAACACTGTCGATATAAGCTATATTATTAATGGAAACTGAAATATAAGTTCAATAAACCATTGAAAAAGCCTCGAGACAACACGAAAGCATTCATCAGTCTGGGTTTTACTGCGGTACTGGCCCTGTTGTTCGTAATTGTCCTCATCGCATTAGACCAGATGTCCAGACTCAACGCGAAAATTTCCTCGCTGGTCGAAGAAACCAACGTCAAAACCGCCGCCGCCAATACCATGCGCGATGCCATACGTCTGCGCGCCAACAGTCTCAAGACCATGCGCCTGAATAGCGACCCTTTTATTCGAGACGAAGAATATTTCCACTTTCTGGGCTATGCCGATTCCTATATTCAGGCGCGTGAAAATCTGCTCAACACATCCGTCAACGAAGCGGAAATCAAATTGCTCAACCAACTGGATGATCTGGCTCGCTGGGCGCAACCGCTCAACGAGCGAGCGGCGGATCTGTTAGTAGAAGAAGCTTCAGACAATGATATTAACATTGCCATGAAAGCGGCCGCCGACAGCCAGAACCTGATACTGGATGTTCTGGATCAACTGGTCATACTCGAAGACGCCAATGCCGCCAACTCCATCAAAAACTACAATGCCCTTTACCTGAAAACCCGCAACGATATATTAACTCTCGCCGGCCTAGCTTTCATAGCTTCAGCACTGATCGCTTTTTTTGTCATACGCAATATCACTGAGAAGAATCGCCATATTTCCTGGCAGGCCAGTCACGATGAGCTGACCGGCCTGTATAACCGGCGAGAATTCAAACGCCAACTGGATTTTCTCATCAGGAACCTTTCTCCAGACCATGACGAGCACGCATTGTTCTACATGGATCTGGATAAATTCAAGATCATTAACGACATTTGCGGTCATCCCGCCGGTGACGAATTCCTGCGCCAATTAGCCAAAATCATGAAACAGAAACTGCGCAAGGCGGACGTACTAGCCCGCCTGGGCGGTGATGAATTCGGCATGTTGTTGATCGATTGCCCGCTGGACGTGGCCACAGAGGTGGGAGAGACGCTTCGTGCCGCCGTGGAAAATTTCACCTTTAACTGGGAAGGAAAAGAATTTACTGCCGGTATCAGCATCGGCATCGTGGCTATCAAATCCACTGACACAGATTCCACTTCCCTGCTCAGGGCGGCTGACACTGCCTGCTACCTGGCCAAAAAGGCGGGACGTAACCGCGTCCATCAAGTCAGCACCGACGGTAAGGAAATCAACCGACTCCACAACGAAATCAATATTATCAGTCAGATCAAAGAGGCTCTTGAACGCAACCTGTTTCAGCTGGCATACCAACCGATCGTCCCGGCCCATAACAAATCCGGGCTCACTCACCATGCCGAAATTCTTCTGCGAATGACCACGGCTGACGGCAACGTGCTGAAACCGGAATTTTTCCTGCCTGCCGCTGAACGTTATCACTTAATGCCTGCCATTGATCGGTGGGTTCTATTTCAGATTCTTGCATGGATGGATGCAACGCAGTTCACCAGTGAATTACCGTCAGTTATTATCAATTTATCCGGTCAATCCCTGGCCGATGAGGCATTCCTCGCCACCGTTGTTGAACGCCTTGCAAACACCACTCTTGACACAAGCAAAATCTGCTTTGAAATTACCGAAACGGCCGCTATCGAGAACATCACCCTGGCGATTGAATTCATGACATCACTTCGGAAACTGGGCTGCTGTTTCGCGCTTGACGATTTTGGCTCCGGGCTGTCGTCTTTTACTTATCTTAAGCATCTCCCCATAGACTACGTAAAAATCGACGGCGCTTTTATCAGGGAAATTGCTTCGGACCCCGTCAGCCGGGCCATGGTGAGTTCTATCAACGAGATCGGTCATGTCATGGGTAAACAGACCATCGCGGAATTCGTTGAAAATGCGGCCATTCTTGAACAGGTAAAGGAACTCGAAATCGATTATGCTCAGGGTAATTACACTGGCCGGGAAAAACCCTTGACAAGGGGGTTGCCAGGCTCAATGCCCCAAGACTGATTTCCCCTTACAAATCCAGAGGTAAATAAAAAAACACGAACCTGCCTGACCCTATATCCACCTTCAGCCTGGCGCCGTGATTGATGCCATAATCGACGTAGCCGGGTACCGCACTGTCCTGGTGACATTCGCTGCTGTGCTGGGGGGATTCGAAATCGCGATCCCGGTCGTACCAGGAAATCAGCATAAATTCGCCAAGCCGTTGCGCCGCCTCCTCATCCGCGATCTGCATCGCTGCACGATAATCGCTCGGCGCCGGCTCCGGTAACAACTCAACCACCTGTATTGCGGACATGTCGGGGGAACGCCCAAGAGAACAACTTTCTCCATCGGAATTTTCCATAATCTCAAGCCTTTCAAGGATATTGCCGAGCTTGGCAGGATAATCGATAATTAACCGCTGAACCGACAGGGTGATTCCACTTGCCACATCAGTCCCGCTACAGAAAGATTCTTGCCATCATGGGGCTGGTGTCGCTGGCCTTCAGCCTGATCTACCTGCCGGCTATCCTGGTCGCCATAGTCTACAAGGATAGCGAACTGCCGCATCTGCTGACGACCTTTGCCATCTGTTTTTTCACCGGGCTGATAATCTGGCTTGCTAACCGCCATCACCAGCCCAATCTGCGCAAGAAAGACGGCTTCCTGATTGTAACCGCCTTCTGGCTGCTGCTCAGCCTGTATGGAGCGACCACACTGTGGCTGGCCCTGGATATTTCACCTTACGATGCGCTGTTTGAATCGGTCTCAGGGCTTACCACTACCGGAGCAACTGTGCTCACTGGTCTGGACACCATGCCACCGTCCATGTTGTTTTTCCGCCAGGAACTGCAATGGTTCGGCGGCATCGGCCTGGTGGTGTTTGCCATTGCCATTATCCCGAAACTGGGTATCGGCGGCATGTCGATCTACCTCGCCGAGGCGCCGGGACCCATGAAAGAGGAAAAACTCACGCCAAGGATATTCAACAGCAGCAAGGTGATCTGGCAGATCTATATCGGGCTGACCGCCCTGTGCGCCACGGCCTACTGGCTGGCCGGCATGACGCCCTTTGATGCCATCGCCCATAGCCTGTCGACCCTGTCCACGGGAGGTTTTTCCACACACGATCTGAGCCTGGGCTATTTCAACAGTCCGGCCATCGAATATATCGCCGCGCTGTTTATGGCCCTCGGCGCTATCAATTTCAGCGTCCATTATGCCACGTTTCATCACCGCTCCCTCGCCGGTTATTTTCGTGACGCCGAAGTTGTCAGTTTCCTGATGATTATTCTGGCGGCAATTATTCTGGTATCCGTGACCCTGCATCTGACCGGCTATTATCTGGACGACGTCAAGGACTTGCGTGCCACAACCTTCGAAGTCATTTCCGTCATTACCAGTACCGGTTTCGGTGGCAGTGAGGATTATTCCACCTGGCCGTTGTTCCTGCCGTTTTTTCTTATTATGATCAGCTTCATCGGCGGCTGTGGCGGCTCCACCGCCGGCGGCATGAAAGTATCCCGCATCCTGGTGCTTACCCAGTTGACCTACCGCGAAACGCTGAAATTGATCCATCCGGATGGCACCTTCGCCATCAAATTCAACGGCACCCCGCTGCAAAGACGCATCATGCAAAGCATATTCGGGTTTTTTTCTCTCTACATCGCCAGCTTTCTGGTGCTGTTTCTGAGCATGATGGCCCTTGGCGTGGATCAGGTAACGGCATTTTCCGCCATAGCGACCTGTATGAACAACCTGGGTCCGGGCCTGGGCGAAGTCACCAGCTCCTTCGCCTCGCTAAGCGATGGCGCCAAAGTCATTTCCGTGATCGCCATGCTGCTCGGACGACTGGAAGTGTTGTCACTGCTGGTGCTTCTGTCACCCGCCTACTGGCGTGCCTGAACTCTGGCGACACGCGAAAAATCAGGCAAAAAAATGCTAAGCCAGGCTGAACGGGTCGCGTAGCACGATGGTGTCGGCGCAGTCCGGACCCGTGGAAATGATATCCACCGGCACACCGATCACTTCCTCGATCTTGCTGATGTAGGCCTTGGCGTTCTCTGGCAAGGCCGCATAGTCGCGTACGCCCACCGTGGATTCGTTCCAGCCGGGCACCTCGATATATTCCGGCGTACACTGCGCATAAGCATCGGCACCGATAGGCGGGGCATCCACCGAACTGCCGTCACACTGATAACCGGTGGCAATGCGCAAGGTCTCCAGACCATCCAGCACATCCATCTTGGTCAGACAAATACCCGTCAGACTGTTGATCTGCACGGAACGACGCAGACTGACGGCATCCAACCAGCCACAACGGCGGGGCCGGCCGGTGGTGGAACCGAACTCGTGGCCTTCTTTTGCCATATGCGCGCCGATCGGATCGTTCAGTGCTTCACCATCGTACAGTTCGGTGGGAAGGGGCCGGCGCCAACCCGGGTGGTGTAAGCCTTGGTGATACCCAGGATATAATCCAGGTCACGCGGCCCCACGCCGGTGCCGGTACAGGCACCGCCGGCGGTCGGGTTGGAAGAAGTAACATAAGGATAAGTCCCATGATCGATATCCAGCAGAGTACCCTGAGCACCCTCGAACATGATATTGCCGCCGTCCCGGCGGAGGCGGTGTAACTCGCCGGTTACGTCAAACACCATGGGGCGGATCCGCTCGGCCATCGCCAGGCCCTGGTCCAAAACCTGCTGAAAATCGACCGTATCGGTCTTGAAATAATGCTTGAGCGCGAAATTGTGGTAATCGAGCACTTCCCCCAGACGGGAGGTAAATCGTTCCCGATGCAGCATGTCACCGACTTTCAGGCCGCTGCGCGAAATCTTGTCCTCGTAGGCCGGCCCGATACCGCGCCCGGTGGTGCCGATGGCTTTTTTGCCACGGGCGATTTCTCGCGCCTGATCAAGCGCGATATGGTATGGCAGAATCAGCGTACAGGCCTCGCTGATCTTCAGCCGGGAAGCGGCGTCCACGCCTTTTTCCGCCAGCATATCCAGCTCCTTGAGCAGGGCCTCCGGCGACAACACCACGCCGTTGCCGATCAGGCACTGGACGTTTTCCCGCAAAATTCCCGAGGGTATGAGATGCAACACGGTCTTTTGGCCGTCGATAACCAGCGTATGTCCGGCGTTGTGTCCACCCTGAAACCGCACTACCGCCGCTGCCTGATCGGTCAGCAGGTCCACCACCTTTCCCTTGCCTTCATCGCCCCACTGGGTACCGATGACCACTACATTTCTACCCATACCATTACTCTCTATACGTTATCCAGGCACTCAGGCCTTTACACTCCAGCCATCCGCACCATTAACCAGCTGTGGCGCCTGTGCCGGCGCCTGCTCTCCCGGTAACAACCGCACCACCCGCTGCCCGGCGGCCCGCAGTGTCTTAATCCGCTCCACCAGACCGCTGTCTTCATCGCCCGGGGCGTAGATCGTCGTCGTATCCGGCGCTTCCACCTGACCCAGCGCAATGAGCGTTTTCAAGTCAGTACTGAAACCGATCGCGGGACGGGCGCGACCGAAAAGTTCACCGATCTTGTCATACCGGCCGCCGCGAGCGATCTCCTGACCGGCCCCCGGCACGAAGGCGGCAAACACCACACCGGTCTGGTAGGCATAGCCGCGCAATTCCGCCAGATCGAAATTGAGCGGCAGATCCGGCCAACGCCTGGCCACTGTTTCGCCGATCGCCTGCAGGTTGGCCAGAGAATCCCGGACGGCATCACTGCAGCCCCGGAACAGCTCCCGCGCCCGGAGCAATACCTCATGACCCCCATGCAGCCCGGCCAGTACGGACAGGCGTTCGCGATCCTCACTGCCTATATCCAGACCGGCAAGCAAATCCTCGATCTCGGGCAGTACTTTACGCTGCAGCACATCGAACAGATCATTTTCCGCCGCCATATCCAGCCCGGCCTGTTCGGCCAGGCCGCGGAAAATACCCACATGGCCGAGATCCATATGCACTTGCTGGAGGCCGGTCATCGCCAGAGTCTCCAGCATCAGGCTGATGATTTCCAGATCAGCCTCCGGACCGGCATGGCCAAACAGTTCAGCTCCGACCTGCAGAGGACTGCGGCTGCCGGCAAAACCGTCCGGACGGGTATGCAACACCGTCCCCAGATAACATAAGCGGGTCGGGCCGTCGCAGTTGAGCGCATGCGCATCGATGCGCGCCATCTGCGGGGTCATGTCCGCCCGCAGACCCAGTAAACGGTCGGACAGCTGATCGATCAATTTGAATGTCTGCAGTTCGAGATCCCGGCCACTTCCGGCGGACAGCGACTCGACGAATTCGATCATCGGAGGTATCACCAGCTCATAGCCCCAGGCGCGGAACATATCGAGCAGTTGCCGCCTCAGCACCTCGGCCCGCCAGGCCGGATCTGGCAGCATCTCCTCAATACCTTCCGGCAGTAACCAGTGATTTCTTTCCGTCATCTAACGCACCCAATACAACAGCACAACACCTGCCAGCATACTGAACAACCCCATCAGACGCAGTGCCCGGTCATCCATCTGCAGCAATTTAGCCAGTGATCTCCTGAATCCCGAGGGGCTCAGAAAAGGGATAATCCCCTCCACCACCATCAGCAACGCCAGGGCTGCCAGCAGATCATTCCACATGACGGTCGCATCCAGAAAAAACCGGGCTCATGCCCGGTCTGCTGAAGTCTCTGTCCAGCCCGGGATCAACGTGCCGTGCCGGCGTTGCCGAAATACTGGAAAAATTCCGAATCCGGCTCCAGAACCAGCACATCGTCCTTGCTGGAAAACGTGTTTCGATAGGCTTCCATGCTCCGGTAGAACTGATAAAAGTCCTTGTCTTCACCATACGCCTTGGCATAAGTCTCGGTCGCCACCGCATCGCCGGCACCACGAATCTCTTCCGCCTTGCGCCTGGCTCCGGCCAGAATTTCCGTTCTTTCTCTGTCCGCCTTGGCACGAATGATCCGGGCCTGCTTTTCACCCAGGGCGCGGTGTTCCTTGGCAATACGTTCGCGCTCGGCGCGCATCCGCTCGAATACCGAGCTCGCCACATTGGTCGGCAGCTCGATCTGTTTGATGCGCACATCCACGATCTCGATGCCAAACTGGCGTACCTTTGCATCCGCATTGCGCGTCACGTTGGACATGATCGTCACCCGGTCTCCCGAAACGACCTCCTTGATGGTCCGGTTACCCAGTTCCGCCTGCAGACCATCTTTAATGGTCTGTGCCAGACGTGACGCCGCGTCCAGCTCACGACCGCCGAAAGCCCGATAGAAATTTTCCACATCGTCTATGCGCCACTTGACAAAATAATCGACCAGAACATTTTTCTTTTCCCCGGTCAGAATCTGCTCCGGCTTGGCGTCGAGGGTCAGAATCCGTCGGTCATACTTGCGGACATTGTTGATCAGCGGCCATTTGAAATAGACACCGGGAGAAAAATCGGAACGCACAATTTCACCCAACTGGAATTTGATGGCCAGCTCGCGCTCATTGACCTGAAACACACTGTTCCAGCCCACAAAAGCCAGCACCACCAACAGCACCAGCAACGGCATTTTCAGCGAACCCATCAGCGTCCCTCCCTCAGTGGCGACGATTGCGGCCTTTGCCGACTGGACGAGGAGGAGAAATTCCGCGAGCCGGAAGATCCCGTGGCACGATTCGGAGAGGAAAGCGGGCTGCTGTAGCCGCGGTTACCCAGAAACTTGTCGAGCGGAAGGTACATGATGCTATTACCCTGATCCACTTTCACAATCACCTTGCTGCTGGTTGACAATACTTGCTCCATGGTCTCGATATACAGACGCCGGCGGGTCACCTCAGGGGCTTTTTTGTATTCCTTCAGCGTCTGCAGGAAACGGCTGGTTTCACCCTGCGCCTTGTCAGTGACCTGTTGTTTATAGGCCTCCGCTTCCTGCACATAACGTTCGGCATCACCTTCAGCCTTGGGAATGATGTCCCGCTCATAGGCCTCGGCCTGCTTCTTGAAGCGGTCTTCATCCTCACGCGCCTTGATGGCATCGTCAAACGCCGACTGGACCTCCTGCGGCGGCTGGGCACTTTCCAGGTTGACCTTGATGACCCGCAGCCCGGTCTTGTAACGGTCCAGCAGGTCCTGAATATTCTGGGCGGTTTCATTGACCAGCACCAGACGCCCGCCGGACTCGGATAGAATGTCATCCAGTTTTTTTGATCCCACGACCTCGCGCAAAGCGCTTTCGGTGGCCTCTTTCAGGGTATAGTCGGGGTCCCGCACCCGGAACAGGTAATCTTCCGCATTTTTGACCTGGTATTGAACCGACAGGGAAATTTGTATGAGATTTTCATCCGCGGTCAACATCTGGGCGTTGTGCTGCGCCTGACGCAATTGATCCACATTGACCTTGAAAACCTGTTCGATCGGATACGGCAGATGCCAATGCGGCCCCTCACCGACGGTGGCGGTGTATTTACCAAAGCGCAGGATGACACCGCGTTCCGCTGGGTCAATGATATAGACGCCGGATGCCAGCCAGACCAGCGCCGCAATGACAATGATCAGACCCACGCCCAGGGAGCCGGCCGAACCGCCACCCCCACCGGAAGCGCGTCCACCGCCCTTCTTGCCGCCGCCGAACAGACTGCCGAACTTGTCCTGCATTTTACGCACGACTTCGTCCAGATCCGGCGGGCCCTGATCGCCACCGCGACCACCCCAGGGATCCTGATTATTACCACCCGGTTCATTCCAGGCCATCGACCACTCCCGTTGAGTGTGAAAAGAATTGATAACGCACAAAGCGTCGATTCTAGAGATCTAGCCCGCCTGCCGCAAGGCGCTTGTGCCCCTCCAACACCTGGAGTTTGGGCGGAATACCGTTTCGGGCGCAAAATCGGGCAAAATCACTGTGTGACATGGACAACCGCAACCAGATGTTGCCCTGTTGATCGGCCTGCTCCTCGCGCACCGCACCGGACTCGAACAAGGCCGCGCGGTGACGACCCTGGCTCGGGGACAGACACAACCAGCCCTGTGCCAGGCTGCCGGCGCTGCGTTCGGCAATAGCCTGCAGCAGCAGATCCATCCCCGCCCCGCTGGCCGCCGACAGCCAGACCCGTTGCGGCCGCCCCTCGCTATCCCGCTCAATCCGCGCCGTCTCATCGGTCAGGTCGATTTTGTTGTACACCAGCAACTGAGGCACATCGGCCGCATCGATATCCGCCAGCACCCGGTTGACCTGCGCTATCCGCTCCAACCGTTCGGGATCACTGACATCCACCACATGCAGTAACAATTGCGCCTGGCGGGTTTCTTCCAGCGTGGAATGAAAAGCCGCCACCAGATCATGCGGCAGATGCTTGATAAACCCACCGTATCGGCCAGCACCGCCGGACCGATTTCCGGCAACTGCAAACGTCTCAGGGTGGGATCGAGCGTGGCGAACAACTGATCGGCCGCGTATACCTCGGCCTCGGTGAGGCGGTTGAACAAGGTGGATTTGCCGGCATTGGTATAACCCACCAGTGAAATCGCGGGGATCTCGGCACGCCGCCGGGCACGGCGCCCCTGGTCACGTTGCCGGCGGACCTTGTCCAGGCGTTTGTTGAGTTGCTTGATACGCGCGGCCAACAGGCGGCGGTCGGTTTCCAGCTGGGTTTCCCCGGGTCCGCGCAGGCCGATACCGCCTTTTTGACGCTCCAGGTGGGTCCAGCCGCGTACCAGCCGGGTGGACAGATGCTGCAGCTGGGCCAGCTCGACCTGCAGCTTGCCTTCGAAAGAACGCGCCCGCTGGGCGAAGATATCCAGAATCAGTCCGGTCCGGTCCAGCACTCGGCAGCCGAGCAGCGCTTCTAGGTTGCGTTCCTGACTGGGACTGAGCGCATGATTGAACAATACCAGCTCGATCTGGTGCCCTTCGACCCACTGGCGCAGCTCCTCGGCCTTACCGGCACCCAGAAAATACCGGGAATCGGGGTGTTTGCGCGACGCGGTCAGCTGTCCCTCGATCTCAGCGCCGGCCGAGCGGGCCAGCTCGACGAATTCATCGAGATCGTCCTGGTCCTTTTCCTCGCTGAGAAAAACATGCACCAACAGCGCCCGCTCACCGCTCTGGGGCCGTTCAAACAAGAAGCCACCCGGCCCGAGGGCAGGTGAGAGAATTCATTTTGACATGACAATCTGACATTATGGGAGAAATTATAGGAAAAATCGTCCCGCTTTTCACCCTGCCGTACACGGGGAATCTCAGCCGCCGCGGGAATCCGGCCGGACAGTCAGGAAGCACCTTCCCGCCAGGAATTCAGATAGCGCTCCTGCACCTGAGTCAGCGTGTCGATCCTGATGGCCACGGCGGCCCTCCTCTATACTCATCCTGTTACCAATCCGGTCATGGCACTATAGCGTAGGATCCGGCACTGGCAGGCGAACAGATGGAAGGCTTCTGATCTGGTTCAAATCGAATGGTGATTCCGAACCATCATCGGATGGGTATCAACAGAGGGAGGGGGTTCACAGGCGGGGTGCGACGATCAAGCCCCTGACGCCCTGCGGGAGCGCCAGGGGGATACCGCGCAAATCAAACATTTCCCGGTTCGGGGGCCTCGTCCGCACCGTTGTTCTGTTGCATGCGCACATTACGCGCCGGGACAACCGTGGAAATGGCGTGTTTATAAACCATCTGGCTGACACTGTTTTTCAGCAATACGACGAATTGATCAAACGATTCGATCTGACCCTGGAGCTTGATACCGTTCACCAGGTAAATCGACACCGGGACACGCTCTTTGCGCAGGGTGTTCAGAAAGGGTTCTTGTAATGACTGTCCACGAGCCATGTTCATTGCTCCTTTTTTTTTCCGGGCCGCATGCCGCTTATCCGGATAACTATAGCCTAATCAACATACCTCGCTATCCAGAGCAAGACCGTCACTGGCCGATATGGAAACCGACAGACTGAACGGACGTACACTGTGATATGCAATCAGACGCTCTATGTTGAAAGGTTTATATTGTTTAATAATTAATTGCTTACGTTTTAGATCGCCAAAATACGCTCATAGATATCCTTATCCTTAACCGTACTGTCGTTAGCATAGCGCGTTAGCCGGCTATTGTAAAAAATCACCTTGATTCAACAGTGAAATTGCCGCGTCCAGCGGCTCGCTCCGACTGTCCAGCCAGTGCGCCCCGGCTTCCCGGCGCAGCCAGGTAAACTGCCGCTTGGCATATTGCCGGGTTGCCACGATACCGCGTTCGATCGCCGCAGCACGGGAAAGTTCCCCGCTCAGGTATTGCCGGATCTGGCGATAACCCACGGCGCGCATCGACGGCAGATCCGCATCCAGATCGGCGCGTCGGTACAGAGCCTCGACCTCCTCGATAAAACCCTTCCCGATCATCTCCCGGAACCGTTGCTCTATACGCCCGTGCAGCCAGGCACGGTCCTGCGGGGCCACGACCAATTTCAGCAGCCGGCGCGCAGCCGATGAGGGGGTTTCCGCCTGCAATACCGACAACGGTACGCCGGTCAGCTCATAGACCTCCAGGGCCCGCAGCGTGCGTTGCGGATCATTGGCATGTATACGCCGCGCTGCCTGCGGATCGACCTCCGCCAGACGCCGGTGCAACGCCGCCAGGCCCCGTTGCTCCATTTCGTCAACCAGCGCCGCGCGTAACCCGGCATCG
>Ga0114931_10001953_pt1 | contig 26265 bp, 23 predicted proteins | sample 2SBtaG_FD_89579 | JGI IMG/M metagenome (GOLD analysis project Ga0114931, IMG submission 89579) | Deep subsurface microbial communities from Kolumbo volcano to uncover new lineages of life (NeLLi) - 2SBTROV14_V59a metaG | ecosystem: Environmental > Aquatic > Marine > Volcanic | place: Kolumbo... | reverse complement strand
CTTCAAGGCGATCACCAACAATTTTCTTGACGGCGTCTTCGAGCGCAGAAAGATCTTCCGCTTGCGGAATTTCCACCTTTGGTTTTGAAACTTCGGCCAGCATTTCTTTTTGCAGTTCAATCAACTTGCGAATTTCTTCCTGACCAAAAGATATTGCGTCAATCATTTCTGCTTCTGATATTTCACCTGCTTCACCTTCCACCATAAGTACAGATTCCTCGGAAGCAGCCATAACAAGATCGATATCGCTTTCAGCCCTTTCTGAAAAAGTGGGATTAATGATGAATTCGCCATTAATTCGTCCAACGCGCGCTCCGGCAATCGGACCCTCAAAAGGTATATTGGAAAGCGAGAGCGCCATTGATGCACCCGTGATGCCGAGAACATCAGCATCATTTTCTTTATCGGCAGATAAAATTAAGACGATAACCTGCACTTCATTTTTGAACTCTTTGGGAAAGAGCGGGCGAATAGGCCTGTCAATGAGCCGTGCACTCAGGATTTCTGTTTCCGAAGGTCTCCCTTCACGTTTAAAAAATCCGCCGGGAATTTTTCCAGCGGCGTATGCTTTTTCACGATACTCAACAGAAAGAGGGAAAAAATCGATCCCTTCACGAGGGCTGTCAGAAGCCGTCGCTGTTGCGAGCACGACTGTTTCCCCGAATTGAATCCAGGCTGAACCGCCAGCCTGTTTAGCAATTTTTCCTGTTTCGATGATAAATTGTTGTCCATGAAGCTCAATATGCTTTCTATGAACCATTATTCCTCCATATCTCGGAATTCACTGAAAATGAACTCAGTTCGCCCCGTATGTTATTAATGAACACAAATAGAAATGCATTCTATTTGTCGGACGACACGTCCGTTTTTTTCTGAACCTTTTTCGGTTCTTCGCTTATTTCTTTTAAATTTAATTTCAATTCTTTTAAAATGCTATCTTTAACTAAATAAACCGACTTTGAATCACCGGTCTTTAGATAAACCTGCTTATCTCCATGTTTCTTACCCACAAGGATCTCACTTAAAAGTTTACCTTTACTGTACAATCTTGCCTTCACCTGCGGTTTTGCCAAGCCATAACGCGCCAGGGATTTTGGTGCGTCACTCACAAATTCCTCTGCTTTTAAATTTGCAACCGCTGATGCTATAGGTGTGATCTTCCAGTTTTTCGCTTTGCGCTGAATGGGTTGCTTAATGAGCCACTGATTGGCTGTATCCTTTTTGCAGGCAATCGTTGTATCGGAAAACTCTATCTGCAAACTATCCACTGCAGAGGGGATAAAATCCGCCAGTTTTTTATTCCTCAATTTTTTAATATTGGGAATCATGACATTAACAAAAGAAGAATCCACTAGAAAAACAGGCTTTCTGGAATCATCCCTGGCGTAATATTTTCCGTCGTGTTTTTTGCCAATCAGCAATGTCTTTTTTGCCCTGTTTTCGCCAAGGAAAAGCTCCACTGTGGCTGTTGGTTTTACAAGACCATATTTCCCCATTTTTTTCGGGTTCTCATCGACAAATTCCTTGACACGCGCAGAAAGCAATCGATTGACAATTTTATTTACCTCGGAAGCATCTGCATTTAATTTTATTGGTTTTAAAAGCTTCCATGCCGAACCGTCTTTTTCAAGACTGAAAAAGCCGTTCCTGTTTTTCAAGTCAAGGGATTTAACATCTTTTTTCTCAAATCCCAAAACCCTCTTATTTCTTAAATCAAAAAGTTTCTTTTCGACATTCGATTGTAAACTCGTTGTTGTCAAAAAAACATCTGGCGAACCGGCTTTTCTGGCAAAAACAAAAGATCCTGTCGGACTTTTATCTCCAATAAACAATGTATCAGATGCTCCGTCATGAACAATGATCATCGTGCCCCTGGGGGGCTTTAATCCGAATTGCGGATAATCATTTGGATCTGATGAAACAACTCGTTCGGTTTTCGCCCAATTGAACAAGTTTGCAATCGCATCAATTGAACTTTTTTCACCCTCTGTCTCTATCGGCGCTACTATTTTCCATTCGCTGCTGTCTTTAACGACATGAATGCCGCTTGGCTCAAGATATATTTCGCTGATTTTATTTTTATCGACATTGAGAAGTTTTTCTTCAATTTTCTTCTCTTCGTCTTTTTTCTTGTCCTGCTTGTTTAAAAGCATAACACCGGCAACGCCGATAACAAAGATTAGGGCCAATATGAGTGTTGTTCTGAATTTCATACGACTCCCTGCTCCCTGTGTTAATTTTTAAATTTTATGTAACTAGTTAGAAGTATGGCTCATCATTCCGGCCGTAGCGGAGCGAAATGCGACCGAAGGAAGTGCCCGTGGCGCAGGAATCTCCACATTTAGCGAGGAGATTCCGGTATTCTCCTATCGTCTGAACCGGAATGACAAAAGAACGCATTGCTCTAAAATGCAGTGCTGAATAGTTACAATTTTATTAACGCGAATAGGGCTTCAAAAGTGAAGCCCTATTTATGATTTATTTTCTTTTTTTATAAACCACAATCCCTGACGCAAAAATAACAAGCGGCAATAAAATGACGCCCAAGTAAAGGATTACTTTAGATTGCTTTTGCGTCAGGTTCAGACGACGATCTTCAGGATCATGTGGCCGCACAGAGATCAGGTCTTCCTCTTCAGCAAGCCAGTTCATTGTATTCAAGAACAAACCGCCATTTCCCTGATTTTTAAAATATCCGTCGCTGGCAAAATCCGAATCTCCAAAAACTGCAATTCGGGTTTTCACCTGTCCTGTGCCCAAATTATACTTGTCTTGCTTTTTAATCGGGTTTGTCGCGGTCTTTTCCGCAACTGTCAATACGGGAACCGGGCCCTTCAGGTCTTTGCCTTCATCGAAGCCAACGCGACCGTTTGTTATGGGGCTTGTTTCACCCCAGCTACGAGGGCTTGTTTTTGCAACTTCAGTCACCGTAATTCCGCTCGGCACATTTTCCGCTTTAGAAATGGAACGTGCTTCCGGGAAAAATGTCATCAAACCAAAATCTTTGGTGATGTCACTTTTTTCATATTTTGAGACAATCGGAATTGTGGGACCGGCGCCAAACAGCTGGCCAATTCCCGATGCATCAACAATCAAATCCTTATCGACTTTAAAGCCCCATTTCTGCAGAAAATCACCATACCCGGCCGGACTTTCAGGATCGAGCATGAACAATGCTTTCCCGCCGCGCTCAAGGTATTTTTCTACCTTATCCGCTTCAGGCTTTAGAAAATCTGTCTTTGGTCCGGCAACAATCAAGAGAGCACAGTCTGCGGGAATTGAATCCGGCGGATCGGTGAGCAATATTTTGGCAACCTGATAACCCTGGTCTTCTATTGCAGTTTTCATTTTACTCAAGCCGGATTTATCGTTACTGTCGAATTCCTTTTCACCGTGTCCGGTCGTGAAATAAATCTTTTTAACGCCCTCGCGTGTCACTTTGATGAGCGCATTTGTGATGTCTTCCTCGGTAGATTTCATCACTTTTTCAGATTTACCTTCACTCTCAATCAGGATTGTACCATAGCTTTTAATTCCATTTTTCTTTGCCAGTCCCGGTTTTTTATCCGGATCAACAAATTCAAAGCTAAAGCGCGGTGAATAGTGAGAATATTCCGTCAAGAGCTCTTTGGCCCCTCTTTCTTCACCGGATTTGAAAAATCCAATGACCTGGACATCCTGATCAAGATTTTTTAATACCTTTCGGGTTTGTTCCGCAAGACTGTACTGTTTTGCCGCCGTGGTATCATATCGCAATGTGAACCTGTTGAATATGATATTAATAACGACAAGTATGCCGAAAATAAAAACGATCATCAGCGCTGCATTACTTCCAAATTTTGCGGAACGGCTGCTCAAATTCGCTTTGATTTCGTTGAATTGAAGTACAACATAAGCCAATAACAAAACAACTCCAACGATCATAACAATCGCCGTGATAGTTGTCATAATTGCATTAACCGAGTAAACGATTGCTCCGATAAGTACCAGAGCCAGGCCAAGAAGGCCGCCATAGTTTGCATATTTTTTCATCATCTGCCCCTCCATCTTGATGACTCTATTGAGACAAATGAAAGGAATAATCCCATTGTAATGAAACTTGTATAGTAAACGATGTGCTTTGTGTCCAGAACACCCTTGGCAAAATCTTCAAAATGTTCAATGAGCGAAAAGCTGGACAATGTATGTCCCAGGCCGGGGCTAACCATGCCTGAAACCCAACCAATAGCCCAGAAAAACAAGATAAAGACAAAGGTACTGGCGGCAGCAATAATTTGGTTATCCGTCAGGGTAGAGAAAAAGACTCCAAAAGCGATATAGCTTGAACCAAGCAAAAAGAGTCCCAAATAACCCGTCAAAATCGGACCCAACTCTGGATTACCATAGACGAAAAGAAGAATCATGTAAACACCTGTAAATGCCAACATCGCCAGAAAAAGCGTCACCGCAGCAGAAAACTTGCCCAGGATTGATTGCAAATTGGTTATCGGTGATGTCATAAGCAATTCAATAGTCCCTGTTCTTTTTTCATCGGAATAAAGCTTCATGGTTATCATGGGCAGAAAAAAGGACATGAACAGGCTCATGTTTTGGAAAAGGTTTCGTATCGCCATCACGTTCACGTTTAGTTTCGGTGGGGCCATACGATAGTATTGTGCCTGCATATCTGCACGCATGCAATACTGAACAAAACTTGATACAATCAGGTAGTAAAAAACTCCTGTTATCAACAAAAAGAGGCCAATTATGATGTACGCAATTGGAGATGAGAAATATGATTTGACCTCTCTGTTGTAAATGGCCAAAAATTTTCTCATTGGACTGGTTCCTCCTCTTTTGTCGTTAAATGCAGGAAAACATCCTCGAGGCTCATTCCCTCGGGTGTCAACTCGTAAAGGTCCCATCCATTTTCGATGATGGATTTTGCCAGCACAGGTCGAATTTCTTCTTTTGACAGTCCTTCAACCAGCAGAGTTGACAGCTTTTGGTCGCCCGGTACATTTGCAGATACAACCTTTTTAATGCCCGGCAAAGAATTAAGCTTCTCCTCCACTTTGTCCCGGGGAGCATCGACAACGACTTTGAAACGCATAGACCCGGATAATTTTTTCGTCAGATTATCGGGTGTGTCTTCTGCAACCACTTTTCCCTTGTTGATAATGACGACCCTTTCACATGTCATGCTCACTTCAGGCAAAATATGAGTGCTGAGGACGATGGTGTGGTCACCGGCAAGGCTCTTAATAAGTTCCCGCACTTCGATGATTTGTTTTGGATCCAGTCCAACGGTCGGCTCATCAAGAATAAGCACGTCCGGGTTATGAACCAGGGCTTGTGCAAGCCCAACGCGCTGCTTGTATCCTTTGGAAAGTGTTTTGATAACGCGATTGCCGACCCTGGAAGTACCGGTTTTACCGAGTGCTTCATCGACGGCCTTTTTCCGATTTTTAGGTTCTACTTGTTTGATTTGAGCAACAAAGTCCAGATAATCACGAACTCGCATCTCCTGATAGAGAGGCGGATTTTCGGGAAGATAGCCAATTCTCTTGCGCACTTCCATAGACTGATCGTGAACATCGAACCCTGCTACTTTGGCGGTACCTTTTGTTGCCGGCAGATATGTTGTCAACACACGCATTGTGGTTGTTTTACCTGCCGCATTCGGGCCTAAAAAACCAAGGATCTCTCCTTTTGCTACTTCAAAGGAGACATCATTTACCGCCATAACCCGACCGAAATAACGCGTTACATTTTGTACTTCGATCATTTTGCTTAACCTCCTGTCGCTACAATATCGGTTGTAGTATAGGTCATTTGGCAGTTGCTTTTCGGCGCAGGATCTGGGGAATCCCAAGTCAGTGAATTATTCCCACGCCTTCGACTTTTTTTCACCCAAATGTCGTACTGCTTTGACTGTTGTAGTGCGGCATCGGTGGAAATACACTGCATCAACACAATTGATGCTTTGCTTACCTTCTTAATCCAAGTTCCTTAATGAGTGATCGGTATCGCTCAATATCCCTGGATTTGATATAATCCAAAAGCCTTCTTCTCTTCCCAACCATTTTCAGCAATCCACGTCTGGAATGAAAATCTTTGGAATGGGATTTGAAATGTCCAGTAAGATCGTTAATACGGGCAGTTAAAATCGCGATTTGCGCTTCTGTACTTCCGGTATTTTTCGAATCCTGGCCATATTTTTCAACGATCTCGGCTTTTTGCTCTTTTGTTACCGGCATTTAAACCTCCAAAATTAGCCTTTTTCCTGCGTTAATATTTTTAATGATTCTTGTTTATCCACTTCAATCTGATAGATCAGTTCTTCGGTCGAATCAAATCTGGCGTCCTTTCGAATGAATGATACAAAGGAAAGCTCGACTTGTTTTTCATATAAATTTTCCTGAAAATCGTCTGCAATATGAACCTCTATCACTTTATGCTTAAGATTAAAAGTCGGACGATTTCCAATGTACGTAACGGAATCATAAACATTTTTATCAACCCTCATGCGAGTTGCATAGATTCCAATTTTTGGAACAAGTTTGTTTTCAGACAAGGGTTGAATATTTGCGGTGGGAAATCCAAGATCGCGTCCTCTGCCGTACCCGGATACCACTTTACCGCGAATGGAATACTGCCGTCCTAATAAAATATTCGCCTGTGAGACGCTAGCATCTTGCAAAAGGTTTCTAACTTTTGTGCTGCTGACTATTTGTCCGTCTAATAATAACGGATCGACAGCATCCACTTTAAAATCTTTATTTTTACTCATTTCAACAAGCAGCGAAAAATTCCCGGCCCTGTTACGACCGAAAGCATGATCATGGCCGATGATAAAATGTTTCATGCATAATTTTTCAATCAATATTTTGCGTACAAATTCTTCGGGAGAAAGTGAAGCGAGCGCCGGAGTAAACTGCAGAACAATCACTCTGTCCAGACCAATATTTCGTAATAGATCAATTTTTTCTTCCCTGGTCGTTAAAAGCTTAATCTGCGGCTTGTCCTTTTTCATCAGCACGAGCTGAGGATGAGGTTCAAATGTGACAAGAGTTGAAAGTGCCCCTCTGCTTTTGGCAACAGTCTTTACATTCTCTATGATCTTTTGATGGCCGCGGTGAATGCCGTCAAAAGTTCCCACGGTGAGAACGCTTTCACCCGATGCCTGAAAACTGTCAATGTCTGATATGATTTCCATTAAATTCTGTTTTAAAACTCTTCAATTCATTCACTTGCAGTGAAGATTGAATTTTATATTCTCCAATTCGAATTCGGGTCAATTTTCTCAAATAGCCCACTGTATCAAGTTTTAAAGAAATATCCCTTGCAAGAGACCTGATGTATGTGCCTTTCGAGCATACCACACGAAATTTGATAATCGAATCATAATAATCAAGTATTTCAATTTCATGAATTCGCACTTGCCGGGTTTTATTCGTTATTTCATCTCCAGCCCTTGCAAGTTGATATGACCGCCTCCCGTCAATTTTAACTGCTGAAAACTTTGGCGGAACCTGCTCAATCTCGCCCTCGAAACTTTTGACGCTCTCTATTATTTTTTGAAGATCAAGCGACGGCACTTTGGCAATTTTTGTCACTTTGCCGGAAATGTCAATAGAATCCGTCTCTACCCCCAATTGAAGCGTTGCGACATATTCCTTTTCAAAACTCATCAACTCGGCAATCCTTTTCGTTGCTTTGCCGATACAAACCAAAAGCACCCCATTCGCAAACGGATCGAGCGTTCCTGCATGCCCCACCTTTGCAGCATTCACTTCCCTTTTAATCCGGCGAACGACATCAAATGATGTCCAGCCAATCGGTTTTGAAATATTTAAAATCAACCCCGAACTTTTGTTATCGTTTTCCGGCAAATTCACAACGCAATAAAAGGATTACAAAGAACTTTTTTCTTGTTTGATTTTCTGCAATAGTTGCTCAATATGATCAGCATATTCAGCAGAATCATCATAAAAGAATTCCAAAGTGGGCACTAATCGAAGATTTATTCTGTGTCCAACCTGACTTCTGATATATTTAAGAGAACGATCAAGTGCATTTTTAGCCAGGTTTTGATTCTCTTCTTCGCCCAGAACACTGTAAAATATTTTGGCATGCTTCAGATCGCTCGAAAGCTTGACCTTGGTAATTGTTAAAAAACCAATATCCGGGTCTTTTACTTCCTGCAATACAATCTGGCTCACCTCTTCTTTAATCAAAGCAGCCACTCTGTCTGCACGTTTATAATTCATCATATAATTTCTGTACTATGATCTATGATTACTACGTCACTGTTATCTTCTACCAGGTTCATAATCTGAGACACCGCCTGATCAATAAAACGGCGCTCATTTGCGACAATGGATATTCCCAAAGTTGAGCGCTGCCATTTTTCATTATAATCAACCTCAGCGATTGATACATTGAATTTGTTTTGAATGCGCGTTTTTAAACTTTTTAAAACAACGCGCTTCGATTTCAAAGATTGACTTGCCGGGATATGCAACTCAATCTGACAGATTCCAACCAACATAGCCATTTAATCAAGAGTTCGTTTTGTTTCTACAATCTTGTAGGCTTCGATAACATCATTTACTTTTATATCATCATATTTTTCCAGGCTGATGCCACACTCGAATCCTGCGGCGACTTCTTTCACATCATCTTTAAATCTCTTCAGGGATGCTATTTTGCCGTCATGTATAAGCCTGTCCTCACGGTATAGTTTTATCTTGTCGTTTCTGCTAACTGTACCCGAAACGACATGACATCCGGCAATGAGGCCGACCTTGGGTACCTTGAAGGTTTCGCGCACCTCAACGGTAGCAACCATTTCTTCGGAAAGAGTCGGCTCTAAAAAACCCTCCAGCGCAGATTTCACATCTTCAACAATATCATAAATGACATTATAGGATCGAATATCAACCTCTTCCCTGGCAGCGAGGGCGCGCGCATTTGTTGTCGGTCGGACATTAAAACCGATAATAATTGCACCGGAAGCTGAGGCAAGCAAAACATCAGATTCTGAAATCGCTCCCACGCCCTTATGTATAATGCTGACTCCGACCTCATCCGTCTCAAGGTTGAGCAGTGAATCCGAGATGGCCTCAACCGAACCATCCACATCGGCTTTCAGCAAGACGGAAAGATTTTTGATTTGACCACGTTTAATTTGCCTGGATATTTCATCAAGGGTACGTGGACGATTTCGCCAATGCTCGTGTTCTCTCTGCAAAATTTGTCTTTTCTGGCTAATTTCCCTTGTATCACGTTCACTGTCCAGGACAACGAGAGAATCTCCCGCCTGAGGCAGCCCATTGAACCCGGTAACCTGAACCGGAACCGAAGGCCCAGCCTCTTTTTGCCGTTTGCCGCGTTCATCCATCATGTTGCGAACTTTTCCGCTATGGGAACCGGCAACGAATGGGTCGCCAATGTGAAGCGTTCCGTTTTGCACAAGAACTGAGGCAACAACTCCTTTACCCTTGTCAAGCCGCGATTCGACAATAACACCGCGTGCTTTACGATTAGGATTCGCTCGCAGGTTTAGGATATCCGATTCAAGCAAAATCATTTCAAGCAACTGATCGATGGCTTGCCCTGTCTTGGCGGAAATTTCTACAGACTGGTATTTACCACCCCATTGCTCGACAAGGATATCCTGTTCCGCCAATTGTTTTCGGATAAGATCAGGATTTGCATTTGGCTTGTCTATTTTGTTAATGGCGACAATGATAGGCACTCCGGCTGCTTTAGCATGACTAATCGCTTCAATCGTTTGCGGCATAACACTATCATCGGCAGCGACGATCAATACAACAATATCTGTAACCTGGGCACCACGTGCGCGCATGGCGGTAAATGCCTCGTGTCCAGGTGTATCAAGAAAAGTAATATCTCTTCCATCAAATTCTACTTCATAAGCACCAATGTGCTGGGTAATGCCACCCGCTTCTCCACCAATAATATTGCTTTTGCGGATATAATCAAGAAGTGAAGTTTTACCATGATCAACATGCCCCATGATCGTAACAACCGGTGGTCGTGGCTGAAGATTATCTTCATCTTCTTCACTTTCATCGCTGCTCTCCAGCAGGTCTTCGCCAAATTCTTCAAGTGCTTCAATCTCATATTCGTATTCTGATGCAAGCAGCGTAATGGTATCCATATCTAATCTTTGATTAATGGAAACCATCATCCCCAAATCCATACATTTTTTAATCAGTTCGGAAGATTCGACGCCCATTAAATTAGCGAGCTCGGAAAGAGACATGAATTCGCTGACACGAATAACCGGGGTCTCTTCAACTTCAAATTCTTCCTCACCCTGAATTCGTTTTTTATGTTTTTTAGGCTTGCCTTTATCATCTATGGCCTGCAGAGTCTCGCGTATTGTTTTTTGAATCTCGGCTTCATCAATTTCGGGCCGCTTTTTCTTTTTCCTTTTTGATCGCTTGCGCTTAAGCCCGGCTTCTGCTGCGGCAGGCTCAACTTTTTCATCTTCTCCCTTTTTCTTCCTTCTTCGTCTACGACGTTTTTTCTTCTGCTCAGTGCCCTCCTTTTCTTCGGTCTTGGACGCAGGAGTTGTTTTTGGAGCTTCCTCGGTTTCGGGCTTTGCCGGTTTTTCCTTTATTTTCCGGGTACCTTCCTCACCAGGAATCTCAATAATCCGTAATTTCTTTTTGTGCCGTTTCGGTTTTTCAGCGACAGCTTCTTGAGCTTCGGCAGTTAATCTTGCCTGAACTTCAGTCTTTTCTCTTTCCTCTTTAAGCGCTTCTTCTGCAATTTTAGCTGCTTCCCTTTGCTTTTTCCATTTGGGAAGATCCTTCGCCAATTCCTCGGCAAGTTTTACCTTTTGCTCCAGTTCTTCCTGAAGATGCTTTTTCTTTTCATCTTCCTGAGCCTTTTTATCGCGGAGTTTTCTACGAAATTCATGCTCTCCCCCTTCCTGCTCCAATGCCTTTTCACCAAATTTATCTGAAACCTGGTTATAGGCATCTTCAGTCAAAGGACTCATGTGGTTTCGTATATCATAATTTAGTTTCTTCAGATAGTCAATGAGAGCCTCATTGGAAATATTAAACTCCCGTGCTACCTGAAAAACTCTTTTCTTAACTGCCAAAATTTAGCGCTCCTAAAAAGTACGACCCAGTAAATTGCTTTAAAAAATTACAAAGATTCGCGAATTATTCATCAAATTCGAGAGCATCTTTAATTTTATTCGCTGTTTTCTCACCAATGCCCGGAAGAGCCGTCAAATCATCAATATCAGCTTCCAAAACATCGCGTATAGTTTCAAAACCTCCCATTTCAAGCGTGTTAATTATTTTGGGACTTAATTTGTCAGATTCTCCCAAAGGCAAGTCCAGACCGGTTTCCGCATCCATTATCTTTTTATATTCATCTTCTTTTACGGTTTGAATGTCATATCCCGTCAATCTCGAAGCAAGCCTTCTGTTCTGTCCCCCTTTACCAATTGCGAGAGAAATTTGCTCATCATCGAGCACAGCCAGAACCTTACGATCATCTTCGTCGATTACAATCCGTTTCGGCTTGGCCGGACTGAGCGCACGAGTCAGAAAAATCTCCGGTTCTGTGCTCCAATTAATGATATCAATTTTTTCGTTGTTCAATTCTTTTACAATCGCCTGAATTCGCATGCCTTTCATACCAACACAAGCTCCCACAGCGTCAATGCGGCTATCGTTTGAATAAACTGCAATTTTAGTGCGCTCGCCTGGCTCCCTGGCAATGCCCTTTATTTCAATAATACCATCGTAAATTTCCGGGACTTCAATTTCAAACAGACGGGTAAGAAATTCAGGAGCAGCACGAGAAACAATGATCTCCGGCCCCCTTGATGACCAGCGCACATCTTTGATAACAGCACGTATATTCTCCCCGCGTCGATATCGTTCGCTCGGAATTTGTTCAATTCTCGGAAGAACGACTTCTGTTCTTTCAGCATTCAGGTAAATTTCGTCGCGATTAATTTGCCGAATATCACCGCTTATGACTTCACCAATTCTATTTTTAAACTCATCAAAGATGAGCTCTTTTTCAACTTCTTTGATACGTTGGTTCAAATTCTGCTTTGCTGAAACAATAAGCCTTCTGCCAAAACTGGACGGATCGATGATCTCCAGAAACTCATCGCCAAGTTCAAGGTCAGGTTCAGTTTTTTGTGCAACTGCCAGTTCAATTTCACGAACTTCATCTTCAACATTTTCTACAATGGTCTTGCTTTGATAAATTTCTATTTCGCCTTTTTCCATGTTGACATAAATATCAAAATTATCGGTTGTCCCGTATTTCTTCTTGAGCATTGCAAGGAAAACATCCTCAATGATTTTGGCCAATACGTCTTTTTCGATGTTTTTTTCTTTCACCAAGAGTGAAAACGCAGATACAATATCGCTTTTCATTTTATATTCCCGCTTACAAACAAGATTTATGAGGTAAAGTCAACAACAAGCCTGGCTAACTTGACTTCCCAAAGGTTTATTGTTTTTTTGTCATTGCCGGCTAAAAGTGTGACTTGTTCATTTTTAACTTGAGAAATAACTCCGCTTATTTTATTTTCTGTTTCCTCGTCTCCAACTGTGATTTCAACCTTTTTGCCCTTATGTCGCAAAAAATCCTGGACAGTTTTTAACGGTCTATCAGTGCCTGGAGAAGAAACCTCAAGGACATATTTGCCGGGAAACGGATCGTTCATATCCAAAACATCAGATATTTTGCGACTCGCTTCAGCGCAGCGCTGCAGGCTGATTCCTCCTATTTCATCAACAAAGACACGCAAAATCGTTCTGCTTCCGCTGCCTAAAAGTTGCAGGTCAACCAGATCAATTTCCATCCCTTCGAGAACGGGAGTGACGAGATTCCTTATATCCTCGATACCTACCAAAATATTATCCTCTAAACAATAAAAAAAGTGGGCCTTTAAGGCCCACTTAGCCACAAAATATATAAATAATAAATCTATAATGCAAGTATTTTCTATACTTTCTGAAACATCGTATTTTGATCAGGAAATCAATATCCGGAATAATTTAATTTTCTTCCGATACCGGAAAATACAGCTTGACCATCTCCGTTTCTTTGAGCGCCTGCCAAGCCAGGCGTTCAATATCACCGATTTTTTCTTCCGCTGCCAAAACCTGCACTAATTTTGCTTTCGTTTCAGGATTTTTCGGCACAAGATAACTGCAACTATCTTCGCACGGCTCTATAGATGTATTAAAAGTACCTATTTCTCTTGCCTGCTCAATGATAGATTCTTTGTCCAAACCAACAAGCGGACGGAGAATGGGGATTGTAACCGCTTGAGAAATAGCTGCAATATTTTCCAGTGTCTGTGAAGCCACCTGGCCGACACTATCGCCGGTCACCAATGCCTTTGCCTTTTCCTTTTCGGCTACTTTTTCTGCAAGCCTGAGCATCATTCGTCGGTAAAGAATCAACCGCAATTTTGCCGGTGCATTCGGAATAATGGCCTGTTGAATTTGAGCCAGAGGGATGAGGTAAATATGAGAGTTGTATTGGTATTTTGTTAACATTTTTGCCAGTGAGATCGCATTATAATAGGAAGTCTTTTCCGTGAAAGGAAAACTGTGAAAATGTACAAATATGACTTTGCAACCACGGGTCATCATTCGGTAGGAAGCGACCGGCGAGTCAATACCTGCGGATAATAAACTTACAACTTTGCCGCTGCTTCCCACAGGCAAACCACGGATCCCCTGATGTCGCTCGAAATAAAAATACACTTTATTGTTAAATATCTCAATGTGACACGTCAGTTCGGGGTTTTTCAAATCGACTTTTTTCTTCATTCCCTCAACAACACGTGCGCCAACGATTTGGTTTATTTGCGTGGAATTGAGATAAAAACTTTTATCCGCCCTTCTTGCTTTAATGCGAAAAGAATCGAATGAATAGTTTTTAATGCCTTCATAGACCTGCTCTTTCAAAACTTCAACATCTTTATCGCCCCGATAAGCGACGCTGAAATGTGCAATCCCGATGACGGATTTGATCCGTTCAACGACTGTTTCGAGCGGTACATCGTCGGGTAAATCCAAAAGAAAACGGCCAAAATCAAAATGCGGCTGCACTCCCGGAAATTCTTTTAGGGCATGGAGAAGATTGAGCTTTAACATCCTCTCAAAAAATCCACGATTCCCCCCTTTTAAGCTGATTTCACTATAATGTATAATTATGGATGCTTTCAACATTTTTTCCAAATATAATTAGGTTCCTAATAAGAAACCTCATGCCGGTATTCACGGACAGGAGGTTCGAGATTTATCTTTTTTGTATGCAAATTCTTTATACTATCTGCTCCGCAACAAGCTGCGCAATATCTTTTACCTGAATATTCTCTTCGATTCCTTTTTCTTTCACGCCGTCATCGAGCATTGTCATGCAAAAAGGACATGCAACGCCAATGGTCTCTGCACCGACCTGTTCAGCTTCTTCCACACGAAGATGATTAATGCGCGTGCCGATCGATTCTTCCATAAACATTCTTGCACCGCCGCCACCGCAACAAAAGCTCTTGTTTTTGGAATGAACCATCTCAACAAGATTGCCATCACTCATCGCTTTCATAATTTTTCGTGGAGCCTCATAAATATCATTGTAGCGCCCCAGGTAGCACGAGTCGTGAAAAGTCATTTTACCATTACCGTTTTGGGATAGCTTGATTTTTCCCTGTTCGACAAGCTCGGCAATAAGTTCCGTGTGGTGAACCACCTCAAATTCTCCCTCAAATTGCGGGTACTCATTTTTAATCATTTGGTAGCCATGTGGACAGGAGGTGAGAATCTTTTTAAATTTGTATTGCTTAAATGTAGCCACATTTTCTTCTGCCATCATTTGAAATAAATATTCATTGCCCGCACGCCGAGCCGGATCACCGCAACACTTTTCTTCGGTTCCCAAAATGGCATAATCCACGCCGGCCGCGTTTAATATTTTTGCTATGGCATGGGAAATGTTCTTTCCGCGGTCATCAAAAGAACCGGAGCAGCCAACAAACCACAGATACTCAGCTTCACCCTTTTCCGCCATGATCGGAACATCAAGTCCTTCCGTCCAGGAGGCTCTCTCGCTCATGCCGAGATTCCATGGATTTGAATTTGTTTCCAAGCCACGAAACGCAGGTTCCAGTTCCTGCGGAAATTTATTCTCCATCATCATTTGTCCGCGGCGGAGTTCAATGATAGTCGGAATGTGTTCGTTCATCACCGGACAGGTTTCCATACAAGCACCGCATGTTGTGCATGCCCAAATCTCATCCGGCGTTTGCCATTTATCCATGACCGGTTCGCTCACATCCTGACCGGAAATAAGATGATCAGCTTCATGCAAAATATGTTTGCGCATACTCATCATCACCACTTTGGGAGAAAGCGGTTTATCGCTCGCATAGGCGGGGCATACATCCTGGCAGCGGCCGCAATCCACACAGGAGAAAAAATCCATGATGTTTTTCCACTGGAATTGATTAACATTTGTCACCCCGAATTCTTCGGTATTTTCAAAATCGATTTTTTGCAGCGTGCCGTCGGGTTCACGTGTGCGGAAAAAGATATTGATTGGGCCGGCAATGAGGTGCAAGTGTTTCGAGTGAGGAATAAAAACCAGAAATCCGAGTACCATTAAAATATGTGCCCACCAGAAAACAGCATTCCAAATTTGCAGCGAAGGAATGGACATACCCGCCAGTAAGGTGCTCGTTGCATGGGAAAAAGGCATCCAGGCAGCAAAGGATTTTCCCGTCAGGATCATATCGGCGCCCTGGTTAAGCAGATAGGTGACCATCAAGCCGAAAATAAACCCAAGAACAATGGCACTTTGCGGCGACCTGGAGAGCGGCCACGGTTTTGTGATAGGCTCCGGCTTGAAAACATAGCGCCTGACAAACATAAATATCGCACCAATGCTTGTCAGGATAGCTATAATATCGACGCCAAGGAACCACAGATTATTGAACAGGCCGTGTCCCCAGAGGGAGAATTCCGGAACAAATGCACGTGTGACATGATTGATCGTTGCAATTGCGAAAAAGACAAAACCGTAAAAGATAAACGCGTGCATGGTACCAACCAGGGGGCGGTCTTTTATCGAGCAAATCTGCGCGCCAACTCGTCCCACAGCGTACCCCAAACGTTCAACAGGACGATCCCATCGTTGCGGCCCCTTTGCGCCCAATTTAACCAGACGATAGCGCAAACGGATTTCTTTTGCAAAAAAGACCACTGCCCCGACAATACAGAGAATTAATACAATCTGTCCAATCAGGTTCATTTTCCGACTCTCCCTTTGCTAATCAAAATGTAAAGCCAAGTATGACTTTATTCTCTGAACTTTTTAATTTCCTCAGTCATTACAGGAACAACCTCAAAAAGGTCTCCAATGATGCTATAATCGGCTTTTTTCATAATCGGTGCATTTTCATCTTTATTAATGGCGACAATGCATTTTGAACCGGACATTCCGGCCCAATGCTGAATGGCACCGGACGCACCACACATAATATAAAGATTCGGCGAAACAACTTTGCCTGTTTGCCCGACCTGATCCTCATGGGGACGCCATCCCGCGTCGACGGCTGCGCGCGTTGCGCCAACAGCAGCACCTAGCGAATTTGCCAATTCTTCAATGATATCAAAATGCTCCGGCCCGCGTACACCGCGTCCGCCGGTTACAATGATTTCCGCTTCGCTCACATCCAGTTTGTCACCACCGCTTCGTCTCACTTCAACAACGTTGATTTTTGATGACAAATCAGGCAGTTCCATTTTCTCAACAGATACATTCTGTCCTTCACGGCTTTTGACTGCTTCAAACACATTGGGACGCAATGAAGCGATTTGCGGATTCCCTTCGATCACGATATGGGCAAAAACTTTGCCTGCATAAAGAGGCCGATTAACGTTCAGCTTGCCATCGCTCAGACCAATTCCAATGCAGTCCGATGCCAGAGTTGTGTCCATTGCAGCAGCCACGCGCGGAGCAAGATCTTTTCCGGTTGTCGTTGCCGAGAAAAGTAAAATATCAGCTTCCGTATCGCGCGCAGCGTTCACAAAAACATTTTTGTATGTTTCGGGATTATAATTTTCTAATTTTTCATCATCAGCGAGCAGGATTTTATCGGCGCCATACTCCCCAAGAACACCGGCTTGATCTTCGATGCCGGAACCGATGGCCACGGCTACGACATTTGCGCCAGATTCCTCTGCCAGTTTTCTGGCCTGTGAAACAACTTCAAACCCCGCCTTTTTAAATACACCACTTTGTTGTTCAGCAAATACTAGTATTGTGGACATTTATTTAAGCCTCCAATTTATTTTCTATATAACTTTTGCTTCTTCGCGTAACAGACGTATTAATTCAGAAACGGCCTCTGCACCTTCGCCAACGACTTTTCCCTCGCTGCGAGCTTGCGGATAAGTAAGCGAAGAAACAACAAGCTTTGCATCTTCCAATTCAACGGTTTCTTCGAGAATCTGTTTTTTCTTGGCCATCATAACGCCACGAATGGACGGAAAACGCGGTTCGTTCAAACCTTTCTGGCAGGTAATAATGCAGGGCATCGTTGTTTCCAGAACTTCAACACCGCCTTCAATTTCCCGCTCCGCCTTGACACTGTTTCCATTCACTTCCAGCTTTGTCACAACAGTGATACAGGGAATGTTTAATAATTCAGAAAGCATGGGGCCAACCTGCATATTGCCGTCATCAATTGCTTCTTTGCCAAGTAAAATCATGTCGGCGCCTAGCTCTTTGATTTTAGCGGCAAGGATTTTCGCCGTGGAAAGCGCATCATTCGAATTGGCAGAAGTTTTGAGTAAAACAACATCATCAACACCCATGGCAACGGCTGTGCGCAAAGCATCCTTTGCCCGATCCGGGCCAAGGCTGATCGCAATAACAGCTTCCGCGCCCTGCGATTCTTTCAGTTTCAATGCTTCTTCAATAGCATACTCGTCATAGGGATTCACTATAAATTTGATAGCTGATTCATCAATTGTTTTCTGGTCGGAAGCAATTTTTATATTTGCTTCGGTATCCGGCACTTGTTTCAAACATACAGCAATCTTCACAATAAACTTCCTCCTTAAATGTGAATATAAAAAAACCGGCCATTTTTTTAAAAGCCGGTCACAGCTCACAAATATATAAATCCTCAAAAATAAAGTCAAATACAATTTGAACTTTATTCAAACAAAAAGCAAATCTTCAGCGATTTGAAATTCCATTCAACGTGATTGCAGCGATTTGTTTGCCTGACTTTTCAAGATCATATTTTTTCGATTTTGATAATGTCCAGTTTAAGCAAATTTGATCAATTGCCCCAAACAACATCTGTTTAAAAATCGACGGGTGAATATCCGATCGAAACTCGCCGTTCTCCTGCCCTTCAGCAACAATCCTGGCAATAATATCGAGATACTCTTTAAACTTTGTGCCGGAATAGGTATGGATAAATTTACTGCTTTGGCGAAGTTCGACTTCCAGCAGTTGCGCCATGTCCGGACTTTCCTGCACCATGCGCAAATGGTTTGTTATAAAGGCGACAATTTTATCAAAAGCGGTTGTTTGCCCGGAGACGGCCTTTTCAGCAGCTTCAATAATCGGCACCATCTCTTCTTCGAAAATTGAAATGAGAAGGTCATCCTTATTCTCAAAGTATAAATATGTGGTACCTGTAGCAACATTGGCCATTCTGGCTATTTCTTCCACTTTGGCTTTGAAAAAGCCATCTCGCGCAAAAACTTTTACAGCAGCTTTTAAGAGCCGTGTTCTTTTACTCGCATCCATCGACTTGATTCCTTGCAAAGTTTTTAAATGGCAAAATGGTTCTTTATTCCCCCGGGTTCATAAAAAATCGTTTCAAATTTAAAAACAATTCATTCAAATGCAAGCCATTTTAAATGTGATTTTATTATTGACAATCGTGTTATTTTTACTTAAACTTGCACTTGTTGAAACTCGTTCAGATAATATCTTAAAACTCGCAAACCGTAAATTCGCGTTCATTCTTTCAAAGGAGGAGAAATGAGAAGAGCATTCGGTGTTTCTTGGATGGTTTTAATTTTTTTAGCTGCATCCCATCTTTTTGCTGCCGGTGTCGATTTAACAGGTATCGGCGCGCGTGCGCAGGCTTTGGGCGGTAATTATCGCGCTGTGGCAAACGACTGGAGCGCCATGTACTGGAACCCGGCAGGAATGGTTTTTACGGAAGGACTCACAGCGGGATTTAGTCTCGAATTCTTAAATCCGGTCGTAGGTTATACTGCCGCAAAAAGTTTAGCCGGACAACAATTCAGTGCGACGTCTGCCGGAGAAGTGAAAAATGTGCCGAAAACATTTCTTGTCCCTGCAGGCGGCATCTATTATAGCACCGGCCAGCTTGCCTTTGGTCTGGGTGTCTGGGCACCATTTGGCCTGGGCGCCAAATGGGATTTGCTGAATACGCAAAAATACAATGCCGCTTATCCCGAATATGAGTTTGAAGATAATCTTCAGATCATCGATATCCATCCAACCGTTGCTTTGAAAATTGGGGATAAATTCTCCATAGGTGCGGGAGCAAGCATTGTCCTCGCAAACATTATGATTCGCAAACCCAATTTTACCCCCAACCCCTACATTTACAACACAGATCTGACGTCCAATCCGCTCATGCAGAATTTTTTGCGATCCACTCTTCCTGCCGATGCACAGACATCTCCTTATGATCACATGCTAACAGATACAAAACTGGAAGGGGATGGAACAGGATACGGGGCCAACGTTGGGATTATGTTCAAGCCAACCGAAACATTTAGTATCGGGTTGGAAGCAAAATTTTACACCAAAGCGCCGCTCACCGGAACTGTTAACGCGACGACCTATTTTGCCGCTTATCCGGACGCCAATGCAGCCGTTCAACCGGTTAGCAAACTGGTTTTTAAAGGCATGCTAAATAGAGGAGAAATTTCAGAAGAAGAATTCGCGGTGCTCACTAATTATTATTCGGGTGGTACCAATGTAATGGCCAGCGATCTCAAGCTAAAAACCGATCTCCCATTGCCAAAAAGAGTCGGCATTGGCATTGCTTTTTCCGGCATTCAAAATTTACTCGTCTCGGCAGATGTCGCATGGACGGATTGGTCTACGTGGGGTGTTATTGATCTTAATGATGAAAACGGCAACAAGTTCAGCGAATTGGTTGAAAACTGGGAAAATGGAATCCGAGCAGGCATTGGTCTTGAATACAGCCTCTCTTCAATGAAAGTACGCGGTGCATATTATTCAGAGCCAAGAGCTGCAATCCCGGCGACAATGACGCCAACGATACCGGATGCAGGAAGACGAAATGTCTTAACCGTTGGTGTGGAAATCCCCATGGGACCGTTGGCTTTCCATGCCAGCTATGAAAAAATGTTCATCGGTAATCTGACAGTTGACCAGTGGGTTCTGACTCCCGATCAAACCGGCTACGAAAACATGGCTGGTGCATACACCATGAGCGTTAATAATTTCATGCTTGGATTCGATTATCAGTTTTAATTTAACTTTCAGCCTTACTTAAACGCGGAATGATTTTTTCATAAATCATGTTGTTTTACGGAAATGAGTGAGGTTTTCAGAATAATTGGAAAAAACCTCGTTCAATTTTGGGACGAGGTTTTTTCGTTTGCCACAGGATTGCAAAGGATAATTTTAATGAAAAGGTTTTACTTCCCTATCATTTTAACGGTTCTTATTTTCTTTTCATGCAAAATCGACACCGGAATAGAGCCTACACAGAGCGGTTTTCGCGGCACTGTTCATTTTATCAACGATTGGCCGGAACAAACAGATCAGGTTATTGTTGTGGCAGCTACCAAGTTTCCACCCGCAACGATAACCGACATTATTCTGGGAGACCCGCTTCCGCTTGGCGTCGATTCAGCCTCTTATCAAATTTTCAATCCACCGGCAGAATTTGCTGCGGTCGGCGTCGTTTGGAAAGAGAAAGATCAGCCATGGGATGTCACGAATATTATTGGAATTTATTTTCCAACGGACAACAAATTTTCGCCGGGGGTAGTAAAAATTAAGAATCGAAAGACTGTGGTAGACTCGATCGACATTGTTGCAGATCTATCAAAAGCAAAGTTGAAAGTAGAGAGTACGATTGCAGGAAAACTGCACGTCAATGGGCCGTGGCCGGATGATGCAACATCGGTACTTGTCATTGCTTCCCAATCCTTCCCTCCTGCCGGCCTTTTGGATGTTGCTTTCGGTCAACCTATTCCTGCAAAATTCGATTCCACCCAGAGCTATAACCTCAGTGTTCAACCTGGCAAATACAAGCTTATTGGCTGCCTCATCCTCCAGTCAAATAGTCCGTTAGGCCTTGAAAGCCTCAAAGGAATATATTTTAAAAGACCGACAGACTTTTTCCCCGGCGTTGTAACCGTGCCAACGGATACATCAAAAATAACAAATATCGATATCACCATAAACTTTTAATCAGATATGATAAAACAAAATCGCATTCTAGTTAATCAGACCATTATTTCGTTACTTATTGCGTTTTCTTTTTTTAGCAGTAATGCATCAGGCCAGCCCAGGGGAATGATAAACGGCTCTGTAAACGATAAAGCGACCGGCGAAGCGTTACCCGGCGTCAATGTTTTAATTGCCGGTACGGTACTTGGCACAACAACTGATCTTGACGGCAAATTTTCCATTCATCATCTTCCGCCTGGTACCTATACTTTAAAAGTAAGCATGATTGGTTATGAAATCGCCCAACAGAAAAATGTTGTTGTTCTACCGGATAAAACAACAACACTGCATTTTGATCTCGTCGAATCCGTTATCGAAACACAGGAAATACTGGTTACCGCGAATAAAAGGAGGCAGAGTATTCAAGATACGCCCAATAGCATCGGTGTGCTCACTGCGAGGGACTTTAGAGAAAAAAACCAGGTTTATCTTGACAAATTACTCGCTTATGCTTCCGGCGTGAACTTTATTGGCACCCAGGTCAATATTCGCGGGTCTTCAGGGTTTTCTTATGGCGCCGGTAGCCGTGTCCTTATGCTGGTCGATGGCGTCCCGGTTATGCCCGGCGACAGCGGTGATATCAAGTGGGACTTAATTCCGGCGACGCAGGTTGATCATGTGGAGATCATCAAAGGCGCAGGTTCAGCACTTTACGGCGGCAGCGCGCTCGGAGGTGTCGTTAATATCATTACAAAAGAAGCCTCCTCCAGGCCGACCACAAATTTGCGTTTCTCGGCCGGTGTCTACGACAAACCCGCTTATCCGGAATGGCAATGGACGGACCGCTTGCTTCACTATGATGATGTTGATGTCGATCATACCCGGCGGATAGGCAAATCGGACATCTTTTTTGCGCTGGGACGGCATCAATCTACCGGCTATCGGCAGAACAATAACAACCAGAGTCTAAATGGATCTTTTAAAATCCATACACGTTTCAATGGTCAGCACAATCTGACTTTTTCCACTAATTTCCAGGCCGGGAAATGGGGCTCGGGGCTCATGTGGAGAGATCAACGCCATGCTCTGGAGGTAAGTCCTGAAGCAGTGGGTGATTATGTTGTTTCCAATAAAGTGAGCACCAATGCCTTTCATCACTATGTTGCCAATAAGAATTTCAGCATAAAAACGAGAATTTCCTATTTTCGCAATTACTGGAAAAACTATTTTCATGATAATATTACCGGTTCTATTGCAAATCGTTACGGCGCAGAAATACAGGGAGATCTTCAGGTCTCCGATGAAAATTTTATCACTTTTGGCAGCGAAGAATCCTGGGATCATGTTAATTCAGGATTGGTCGGCATTCATGATCAATATGTTTTATCAGGATATGTCCAAAACGAAAGAAAACTCATCACTAATGTTTTGCTGACACTCGGTGCACGTTATGATTATCAGTTTGTTGACGTCGGACTGAATGATTCGGAGTGGAGCCCCAAGTTGGGCCTGGTCTGGCACGCACAATCGGATTTGACTTTTCGCGCCTCTTCCGGCAGGGGTTTTCGTGCCGCCAGCATGTCGGAAAGATTCTCAGACTCGATTTATTCAGGACTTCGTATTGTTCCCAATGTGAACCTGAAATCCGAAACAGCATGGTCACATGAAATTGGTGTAAATTATGTGCCAACACCCTATTTTTATCTTGATGTCGCCGCATTTGTTAGTGATTATTATAATCTCATAGAACCGGAACCCGATAAAACGCAAACGGTTCAATTCATTAATGTGACGCGCGCGCGCATTTCTGGAGTTGAGACAAACCTTAAATTTTCTCCATGGTTTCACAATTTTTCTTTCGACATCGGTTACACCTACATGAATCCGCAGGACCTTGATCTCAATGAGGTTCTCGCCTATCGTTCTCGGCATCTTTTAACTTTTTCCGGAACCTGGTCTTATTCCTTTCTTGATTTCGGCGTAGATTATCGATACGTTGGCCGCATAGAAAAAGTCAAGTTGTATCCTATGGACGACCGCGTTGCGCAAAAAGTAATGGACCTTCATCTGGCATTGCGCTACGGCATCTGGACATTTTCAACAAACGTAAATAATTTATTTAATCACAACCATACGCAAATGGAACGGACAATCATGCCGATCCGGCATTATGTGGCAACGGTTTCTGCAACCTTTTAATGAACTTTATCGAAAGGAATTACAATGTGGCGCAGTATTCTAATTGGAGCAACTATCATGACTGTATTTGTTTTTAGCGGATGTACACAAGAGCCATTCCCGGATAGAGCACCGGACAAATACGTTGAAACCGAATTGAACAAACTGGCACCGGTTGCATTGGAATGCGATCTGTCTGGTTTGTCGGCTTTAGACAAAAAAACGCTGGCAAAAGTTGTCGAGGCATCGCGCGTTTTGGATGATCTCTTCCTTGAACAAGTGTACGTGGACAATCACGCCATTTTAAAGAAACTTGAAAACAGCGGCGAAAAAGATTACCTGGATTTGTTTAAAATTATGTTCGGGCCGTGGAACAGAATCGATCACGACAAACCATTTCTTATTAAAAAGAAAAAACCGCTCGGTGCCGGATTTTATCCTGAAGATATGAGCAAGGAAGAGTTTCAGAATTATATCAAGGAAAATCCCGCGCTTGAAAAAGATTTCACCAGCACTTTTACGATCATTAAGCGCCGAGATGGAAAGTTGGCTGCAATTCCTTATCACGTTGCGTACAAAAATAAAGTCGAAAAAGTCAGCAAGTTACTAAAACAGGCTGCCTCATTGACTGATGATCCGACGCTGAAAAAGTTTCTCGATCTGCGCGCAGATGCATTTCTAACGGATGATTATTTTCAAAGCGACATGGCGTGGATGGATCTTTCGAGTAATCTTGAGATTGTTATCGGCCCTTATGAAGTGTACGAAGACAATCTTTTTAATTATAAAGCATCCTACGAATCTTTTGTCTGTATCGTTGACCAGGAAGAAATCGCAAAATTAGCGGCTGTGTCCAAATACCTGAACGCAATGGAAGCTCATCTGCCGATTGCAGACAAATACAAAAACTTTAGCCGTGGATCTTCTTCACCGATCAAGGTGGTGCAGGAAGTTTTCTCCGGCGGTGATACAAAAGCAGGCGTCCAAACCACAGCCTTTAATCTGCCTAATGACGAACGGGTCCGCGAAGCAAAAGGTTCTAAAAAGGTGATGCTGAAAAATATCGCCCGCGCCAAGTATGACAAGTGCTGGATTCCTATTGTAAAAACAATTCTGGCCGAAAAGCCATTACAAAATGTTTCTTTTGATGCCTATTTTACTCATGTGTTGATGCATGAGATGAGCCATGGCCTGGGCCCGGGAAATATAATACTCAATGGGAAAAAAACCACTGTACAGAAGGAGCTGAAAGAACTCTATTCCACGATAGAAGAATGCAAGGCGGATGTTCTCGGTATTTACAATATGAAATTCATGATGGACAAGGGTGTTTTGCCTAAAGATATGGAATACTCGATGTATGCCAGCTATCTCGGCGGTATGCTTCGTTCCATTCGCTTTGGCATTGGTGAAGCGCACGGCGGCGGCGTCGCCATTCAGTTCAATTATTATTCTGAAAAAGGAGCTTTCAAAACCGATGCAAACGGAAAACTGGATGTGGATACTGAGAAAATATATCCGGCAGTGACAAGCCTTGCTCATGAGCTGTTGACAATCCAGGCCCGGGGTGATTATAATGCTGCCCGGGCATTGATTAAAAAATACCGCGTTATTTCTCCGGTATTGCAAAAATGTATTGATCAGTTGCAGGATGTGCCGATTGATATTCGTCCGTCATTTCCGGTTGTTGACCAGCTTTGATATTTCCGGGAAATAGAATTACAGAGGATAAATAGGGGCAGAAGCCCGGGATTATTAGGCACCTTGGGAAAGGATTCCCTGGGAGAGTAGAAAAATAGATTGATAATAGTAATAAAACTTTGATTTATTCACTTCACAATTTGTAATAGATGAAGCCGAAGCTGGAGATCCAGAAGCAGCAAAAAAAAGATTATTAGAGTTAAACAAAATGGCTTTACTTGATATCTGTATATCGCTTCAATAATATGTACTCCAGAAGAATTATTAGGAGAATAAAAAATGTCTAATGATCCAATAATAGAAGAGATTCATAATTATCGTGAAAAACAAGCAACTAAATTTAACTATGACATCAAAAAAATTGTGGATTATTATAGAAAGAGACAGAATAAGAGCTCAAGAAAAATTGTAAATTTCATAAAATGATTACTTTATTAGCTCAGCAAATTTGCAGTAAGCAGAATAAAACAGCACATAAGAAAGGCAAAGAAATTTCAGGCATTAAAAAACCAACAGAGATGTAACTAAACACAGCGTGTCATTCAGGAGGAATCTTGTCGGGAAAACGCTGGAATTGGAATTTTCATTGTTTAATCGTCTGGCCAACAAGATTCTTACTGAATGACATGGGTTGGATTAGCATTGTTCAGTTGGAAGTACGGTAAGCCCACAAAATCTGCTTTTTTAATGCAGAGAACGACAAATAGCCTTTGCGAACAGTTACGTAAGGCTTATATTCTTGAATTATTAGAAATTATTTGCGTTTTTGCTGAGCTAAACAAGCAATCATTTTTCATAAAAAAGGCTGATGAAATCGAAACAGCAACTTATTAAACCTTTTAGTTGACCAAAATCTTTAATTTTGAACAAGTTTTCAGGCGCCTGGCTTTAAAT